>Ga0222697_1000016_pt1 | contig 144858 bp, 151 predicted proteins | sample AntAcemetage1402_FD_179835 | JGI IMG/M metagenome (GOLD analysis project Ga0222697, IMG submission 179835) | Saline water microbial communities from Ace Lake, Antarctica - #1402 | ecosystem: Environmental > Aquatic > Non-marine Saline and Alkaline > Saline | place: Antarctica: Ace Lake... | reverse complement strand
CAATAAGGCGTACGGCTTTTCTGTGCGGTGTCTCAAGGACTGATTTGACTATTTTTCCTAACCCCGGAGAGTCACAAAGTGACTCTCCGGGGTTGATGAAGCGAGGTGATTATTCTATGGCAACCTACAATCATTTACCGGTATACAAAGCAAGTTATGACCTTTTGGTGGAGCTGTTTCGTTTCACAAAAGAGTTTTCCCGGGAATACAAATATACCCTGGGAGAAAGCATCAAAAAAGAAACAATTGAGATGATTACAGGTATTTACCGCGCCAACAGCAGTTACTCAAAAAAAGAAATTATTCAGTCAACAAGGGAAAAAGTGGAAGTAATCCGCTTATTCCTGAGATTGCTTAAAGATTTGCGGCAAATAAACCTTAAAAAATTCGTAAGGCTTAATGAGAAAATTGAGTCGGTATCCAAACAGCTTTCTGCCTGGCAAAAGAAATTTTGAATTGTAAATTTTAAATTGTAAATTGAGGAAATTATGAAAACAGGAAATATTATAAGAGATAAAAGTTTTGATTTTGCGATCAAAATAATCGGGTTATATAAGCTATTGATAGAAAATAAAGAATATGTCTTATCTAAACAATTATTGAAGAGCGGAACAAGTATAGGCGCAAACGTGGAAGAGTCTTTAGCCGGACAGTCTAAAAAAGATTTTATCGCTAAAATGTCAATTGCTTCAAAAGAAGCAAGAGAAACAAGATATTGGTTAAAACTTCTACAGAAAAGTCAGTTAGTGAAAGGTAGTTATGAGAAAAACTTAAAAGAAGCAGAAGATATTATTAATATTCTAACGGCAATTGTCAAAACATCACAATTAAAACCTAAGAAATTATGAATTCAAAATTTATAATTTACAATTTAAAATTTTCTATGCGGCCGGAGTTGCCTTTTGCCAAGGCAGGGGCAAGCGAGCCGTTTATCAGTCCAATAATCTCCTTGCTTCCGGAGAGCCGGGACGAGGTATTCAACTCTTTCTTTCCGTATAGGGGAGTAAGAGGGAGCCATTCTGTTAAGAGCCTAAGAAAGGAGGTGGTTAATAAAGTGGTTCAACAGGATAAAATGATTATTTTGCTTTGCTGTTGGCTCACCGGGAACCGCAATACCAATAGTAATTACAACAATCGCGGCACGAACACGAACTTGTGGTCTTCTACGGTGGGCACGACGGGGGCATGGAAACGCAACCTGAATTCCACTGAGTCTAATGTCAACCGGAACGACAACAATAAGGCGAACGGCTTTTCTGTGCGGTGTCTCAAGGACTGGTTAAAAATGGTAGAGATGCTCCCTGAACCGGAGCATCTCTACATCAAAAAAATAAGGAAATGATGAAAGTAATTACAGGAGTACCTAAGCAAGTAAAACTATCTAAACAAGATAGCGAAAAGCAATTGTTGTATGATTTATTTTTAGCCTATTATACCGCCCGAAAAAATAAGCGTTCTACTGTCAACGCTTTGAAGTTTGAAATGTATTATGAAAGTAAACTTTTTCAGCTTTACGATGAGATTAAAAATAGAAAATACGAAATCAACCCCAGTATCTGTTTTATATCCTTTGAACCGGTTCAGAGGGAGATTTTCGCCGGTGATTTCCGGGATAGGGTTGTTCATCATCTCATCTATAATTATATCAGCCCGCTTTTTGAGCGCCTGTTTATTCATGACAGTTATAGCTGCCGGGTTGGAAAAGGAACCTCATACGGCATAAGACGCCTGGATCATTTTATTCGTTCCTGCTCCCGTAACTATAGGCAGGATTGTTATATTCTTAAATTGGATATCCAAGGATATTTTATGTCTATGGAGCGTTCTATTTTATATGAAAAGATTGAAAAAGCATTGCAGAGATTTGCTGATGTTGCTAATTTTGATATTGAACAGGTGTTATATCTTATTCGCAAAGTTATATTCCATGATGCCAGAAAGCAGTGCATTATAAAAGGGACAAAAGAGGATTGGAAAGGGCTGCCGGAATCAAAAAGTTTATTTTATGCCGGGGAAAACAGAGGATTGCCCATTGGAAATCTTACCTCGCAATTATTCGGGAATGTCTATCTAAACGACTTTGACCATTTTATTAAACATAGCCTTAGGATCAAATATTATGGACGCTATGTAGATGATTTTGTGATTGTTCATCCGGACAGAGAATATCTCAAATCAATTATTTCAAAATTAAGAAAATATTTAAAAACCCATCTCCTTTTAGAACTTCATCCTAAAAAGATATATCTTCAACACTTTTCTAAAGGGGTGAATTTTCTCGGAACAGCAATAAAGCCATACCGTATCTATATCCGAAATCGCACCAAGGGGAGTTTTTATAAAAAAATTCAATATTGGAATAATCTTCTTATAGAAAAGCAATATAAACTAAATAAGGAAGACGGAAAACAATTCTTATCTACCATGAATTCATATCTTGGAATACTCCAGCATTATAATACCTATAAACTTCGCAAGAAAATGCTAACACAAAATTTATCAGAATATTTTTGGAATTATGTTTACATTTCTAATAGCTATGGCAAGCTCGTACTAAAGGGGTCAAGTCTTATACTTGTAACTTAACTTGACAGCTAAAAAAGGTAAAAGATGAAAAGAAAAAGAAGAGTAAAATTTGTGAATTGGGCAATTGTTTTCCCGATACTAGCAGCAATAATTGCTATTCTGGGCCCAAGGTTTATCTTAGCCCGCACAAGCGACAGCTACGAGATTAAAGACGCACAGGAGGCAATAGATTCAGCCGGCACAAAAAGGGAGTCTACTAATTACCGGATAGCTGATAGCGGGGGCCAGTTTGCTGTTGGCGATTCCAGCAATAATTATCTTGAGAGCACTAGTTATCGGCTTTATGCAGGATATATAAATACAGCTTATCACCCTCCAACCGGAACTGTTACTGTAGATACAAATCTAATCTATGAAGGAGGTTTAGTTCAGGTAGTTACTATTACTTATAATAAAACAATGGCAGCTACTCCCGCTCCCACCATAACCTTTACCGGAGCCATTGGCGCTATTACCACTCAAAATGACGGGAGTTGGGATGGCACCTCAAAAATCTGGACAGAGACCTTTAGTGTGGCAGATGAAAATGAAGAAACAGCTGTTGTAACTGTTTCCAGTTCATTGGCAGAAGATATAGATGATAATGTTGAAGGCACCTGTGTTTCAGGTACCTTTGAGATTGATACTAATGCCCCGGCCATTGCTGAGAGTGCTATCTCTATTCTGGCCGGAGTCACGGCAAAGATTGGCACTACTGTTGATATAGCAGTAGCCAGCTGCCCGGGTGATTTAAGCACTATTGTCTTTACCTCTGCTGCCTCCGGCGATGTACTCTATGATTTGGATAGTGCAGTTGATGTTGCTTTTAATGATTCAGTAACTGCCCCGGATGCCGTTGCCAGTGATAATATCTGGTCAGGCCGGTTTACTGTGCTTGACTCAGGCTCAACCTCAGGTAGTGCAGATGACGCTACCTATGGAATAGAAGTAACTCTAACTGATGTTGCCGGAAATAGTCAGACCATTATCTCAACCAGCAATACCCTTAATGTGGATAACATTGCCCCTACAGGATATACGCTTACTCATAGCGATGATGAGAGCACCAGTCCCGATGACGGATTTCCTCCCTTAACCGGTTTTGATGACGATACTACTATAAAATTCTCGGTAGGCTCAGCTCCTACAGATGCTGCCTTCTATCAATATAGGTTAGATTCACCAGGCGGGGCGTATGATTCCTGGATAACGAGTGCTACTAAAGAATATACCTCTACAGAAGGAAGCCATACTGTCTATGTTAAAGTTAAAGACGATGCCGGTAATGTGGGTAGTGAAGAACCGAGTGCCTCGGTAACTATTGATACTACCGCTCCGGCAACAGCAACTGTTTCAGCGCCGGTGAGCGCCGGTTATTCCGTTTCAGCGGCTATACCCTCTGTTTTCCAGGGTGATGTCGGAGATAATTCCGGCGGTAGCGGAGCGGGGGAGAATAGGTCGGTATTTTATCTGCGTAAAGTCTCCGGAAGCGTAAGTTATTATTGGGACGGTACTGATTGGGATGCTACAACTGAGCAGTGGCTGGCTGCAATTCATGATAACGCCATCGGCAATAATGCTTCTTTGTGGAGTGATAATATAGCCTTGCCTACCTGGGTGGATAAAGAAACTTATTTTGTGAGAGTAAAGTCGGTGGATAAGGCCGGTAACATATATAGGGGGGCGGAGTCATCATTTTATTACGATACAACTATTCCCGATGGGATAGATACGGTAAGCGGCTATGTGGACACCGAAGTAGCTTCCATATTAGCCGATACTACCTCTATGAAAGCTGATATTACTTCTATATTAACTGATACCGTGGCTATGGAGCCCAAGGTTACTTCTATTTTGGAAGATACCGCCGATATACAGCCTAAGGTTACTTCCATAGTAGCCGATACTACGGCTATCTTAGTGGACACCGCGGATATGCAGCCTAAGATAGTTACTATTTTAGAGTCTACGGGGACGACAATACCGGTGGCTCTTACCACTATGGAGAGAAAAATAAGAGCGCGTATTATTAATCGCGAGGCCTCGGTAAAGACAGGGGAAACAGTAATGATTAGATACCGCACTGACAACACCATTGGGCTTTCGCCGGATATTAATGTTTATGACGCTAACAATGCCCGGCAGGTAACCAGTGGGACAATGACTGAGGTTGACGATACCGGTGTTTATGAGTATGATGTTGCTTTTCTCTCTGCCTGGGGCCAGGGAGATTTTACGATTGTTTGTTCGGAATCGACTCAGAGTACGGTCGATAGTATGACTATATCGGTTTTGAGCACTGATTTGGAAACAGTTGCCGCCGACGTTTCAGCCACTCTGGCCGATACTGCCAGTTTAGAGACTAAGGTCACTACTGCCCGGGCCGGATATTTAGATAAGTTGAATTTCACCGGCAACTTCGAGACCGATATAATTGATAAGATTGCTGATGGCGAATCCGGTTTAGCAGCGTTAAAGAATCTGCTGAATGCTATTGATACCTCGACAGAATTAGCTGCCAAATTTACCGAAATAAAAGGCGCCGGCTGGTTTGACGAGAACTTAACGAGTATACAGTCATTTATCACCGGCATTAAAGCTGAAACCGATAAGATTACCAGTAACGTCCTGGCCAATATCGCTACAGTAGACGGCAAAGTAGTAACCGTAGATACCGTAGTAGATGCCATTAAACTCAAAACCGATACCATTGTCTGGGCCAATGTTACCGACATCAAAGCTGAAACTGATAAGATCACTTCAGGCGTGTTAGCTGACTTAGGCTTAGTCAAAGGCTATACCGTAAACCTTGCCGCGAACATTGCTACAGTAGACGGCAAAGTAGTAACCGTGGATAGCGTAGTAGATGCTATCAAGCTGGAAACGGATAAGATTACCTTGAATGTGTTGGCTGACACAGCGGCAATCAAAGCCGAGACCGATAAGATTACCAGTAACGTCCTGGCCAATATCGCTACAGTAGACGGCAAAGTAGTAACCGTAGATACCGTAGTAGATGCCATTAAACTCAAAACCGATACCATTGTCTGGGCCAATGTTACCGACATCAAAGCTGAAACTGATAAGATCACTTCAGGCGTGTTAGCTGACTTAGGCTTAGTCAAAGGCTATACCGTAAACCTTGCCGCGAACATTGCTACAGTAGACGGCAAAGTAGTAACCGTGGATAGCGTAGTAGATGCTATCAAGCTGGAAACGGATAAGATTACCTTGAATGTGTTGGCTGACACAGCGGCAATCAAAGCCGAGACCGATAAGATTACCAGTAACGTCCTGGCCAATATCGCTACAGTAGACGGCAAAGTAGTAACCGTAGATACCGTAGTAGATGCCATTAAACTCAAAACCGATACCATTGTCTGGGCCAATGTTACCGACATCAAAGCTGAAACTGATAAGATCACTTCAGGCGTGTTAGCTGACTTAGGCTTAGTCAAAGGCTATACCGTAAACCTTGCCGCGAACATTGCTACAGTAGACGGCAAAGTAGTAACCGTGGATAGCGTAGTAGATGCTATCAAGCTGGAAACGGATAAGATTACCTTGAATGTGTTGGCTGACACAGCGGCAATCAAAGCCGAGACCGATAAGATTACCAGTAACGTCCTGGCCAATATCGCTACAGTAGACGGCAAAGTAGTAACCGTAGATACCGTAGTAGATGCCATTAAACTCAAAACCGATACCATTGTCTGGGCCAATGTTACCGACATCAAAGCTGAAACTGATAAGATCACTTCAGGCGTGTTAGCTGACTTAGGCTTAGTCAAAGGCTATACCGATTTGGTCGAAGCGAATATTTTAGACTTAGACGGCGATGTGGTTAATGTAAAGACTGTAGCCGACGCTATCCAGGCCAAAACAGACACTATTGTCTGGGCCAATGTCACCGCAATTATGGCTGACGCGGATGCTGTAGAAACCCGTCTTACTGAACCCCGCGCAAGCTACTTAGATCAAATTGCTGATACTACCTATGGGTTAGAAGCAATCAAAACTCTGGTCGATGATATTGAAACCTCAGCGGGATTAACCGCCAAGTTCACCGAGATAAAAGGCGCCGGTTGGACAGATGAAACAATGGTTAGCATTAAAAACTATGTAGATGACCTGGAAACAAGACTCACTGCCGCCCGTGCCGTATACCTGGATAAGCTCAATATCACAGGCAACTTCCAGACCGATGTGATAGATAAGGTAGCCAATGCCACCTACGGTTTATCAGCGTTAAAGACCTTAGTAGACGCTATAGATACATCCACTGAATTAAGTGCCAAGTTCACCGAGATAAAGGGAACCGGCTGGGCCGGTGAGACCTTAAAGAGCGTCAAGGAATACGTGGACACTTTAGAGATAAGGCTTACTGAAACCAGAGCCGGATACTTAGATAAGCTCGCCCATACCGCCTATGGCCTGGAGGCGGTTAAGGATTTAGTGGATGCCGTTGATACCTCAACCGAACTTGCCGCCAGGTTCGATGAGATAAAAGGAAGCGACTGGACCGATGAGACCATTACCGGAATTAAGGAATATGTAGACAGCTTAGAGACAAGGCTTACTGCTACCCGGGCCGGATACTTAGATAAGCTGGGTATCACCGGTGACCTGCAGCTTGATGTAATCGATAAGTTAGAAGGCTTAGGCGATATGGGCCGTATGTCCAGCATAGATGTTTCCGGCTTAAGCTCCTTAGGTGAGACCGTAATTGCTATCAGTGGGGCAGTGACTTCGGTTATGACTGATATAAATCGGATAGCTGCTATGAGCGATAGGTTAAAAGGGCTGAAAGTGACGGCCGTCTCTATAGAGTCTATCTCCGATAGAGTATCTATCCTGGCTGAGAGGTTAGATGAGATTAGTAAAATACAGGGGGTTAAGATAGAGAAGATGTATGATACTTCCGAAGAGCAGTCTAACGATGTGGATTATCTTAAGAATAAGACCATAGAGATTAAGGGCCTGGTAGAACTCACCCAGGAAATCTTATCCCGCACAGGCGACGAACCGATTGTGAAAAGCTGGCTTGAATCCGCCCCCAAGGAGTAGAAGTGTCAGAGAAGGAATATAAAAAACTGAAGGTATGGGAGAAAGCACACTATTACGAGGTCTTTACGAAACAAACTTTGATACTTTGAATCTATGACACTTATTAAGCTGGAGGTTTTATCGTGAGCAAAAGAAAATTAATAATATTAGTAATACTAATTCTACTATGGACTATGAGCCATGAGCTATGGACTCCCTCCGCCCAAGCCAGCATCGTTTTAAAGACCCTGGTAGTCAACCCCTCAGAGAGCAAGACACAGAAGGCTCTGCTTAAGGCCTATCTACCTGAAGAGGCAAAGCCGGAAGATATTGTTGAGTTGGGCGATTTAAAGATAGATTATGATATAGAAAAAAACCTTTACTATGTCTATAAAGAGCTTGAGCTTGCCCCCGGTGAAAGCGTCAGCCGCTCTATCGAGATTAAAGACGTCTGGATAATTTCCCAGGCTGAACTGGAGGCTTTAACCGGCCGGGCCGGGGAACTGGTGGAGGCTTTAAGAAAGACCGCCTATTTTGATACGGCTGTCGTTCTCCAAAAGGACCTTGAAGAGAAGAGTAGCGGGGTTTTAAATAAACAGGAACAGGCGCTTGATGCTCTGCCCCAAACCCATATTGCCGTATACCGGGAGAATACGGAGATGCTTGGTTCTATGAAGACAATGCTGGCCAGATTAGAAAAGATGTTTATTGAGAGCAAAATTGCTGTAGGAACAGGAATAGCAGTCGATAAAGTCTCGGTTAAAACTACTTGGTGGGTTATCCTGGGAGTGATTATCGCTCTGGGATTGATTTCCTTTATCTTCCTTATAATCTGGCAGCGCCAAGCCAATATCGTCGCGATTAAACAAAAAACAAAAGAGTTTTCACAAGACGAGGAGTAACCCTCCCCTTTTAGGGGACGGTTCTCACTGCCCTATCCTTAACTCGCACAAGAGATTGCAAACAGACCATTATAAATATCTAATTTATTTGAAAGAAAATACCTTCTTTCTATGTCTATTAAGTAAAGAGGAGGTTTTTATGCCGGGTCAAGCCAGAAACAAAATAGATTAAATGGATACGATTATTCCCAAACAAATCATTATTTTGTAACTGTTTGTTCCAAAAATAAAAACAATATATTTGGCCAATATAATAATTATGTAGGGGCCGATATGTAAAAAATAATAATTGGCTGCCATTTAACAAACGTCTCTGGCAACGGTCATTCCATGGCCATATCATCCGTAATGATAAATCATTAAACAAAATTCGCGAATACATTATAAATAACCCCGTAGGGGTCGGCCTTGTGTCGATTCGATATAATACGTCGGCCCGATACAATATAAAATTATCTATTGATTCAAAATATTGAATGTGATAAAATTAAAACAGGAGGGTTGACATGGAGATAGAAAAAAACAAATTCAAAGTATTGATAATTGAAGACGATAATAATATATTTAATACTTTAAAGAGAGGTCTGGAGAGTTCAGAATATAAAGTTTGGAGAGCAGCTAGCGGCAACGAAGCTCTTAAATTATTTAAGAATATTAATTTTATGGTTGTAATATCTGAGGCAATGATGCCTGATATTACAGGAACCGAATTAATAAAACGACTTAAAAAAATCAATTCAAAGATTAATGTAATTACCCTTACTACTTATTCATTTGCTAGTTTTGGTGTGGAGACTTTAGAAGCTGGTGCTTATGCTTATCTACTAAAACCTTTGAATATGAAAGAGGTCATGGTGTTCTTAAGGCGGGCGATTGAAAATACTTACCTTGCTAATCAGGCTAGACAGAGAAGAACTTACAAAGATATGTCTATTTTAGACGGTTTAACCGGTGTTTATAATCATAGGTATTTTGATGAAGTATTGGATTGGCATATAGCTCACTTTAGGCGTCATTTACAGGCTTTATCATTGTTTATGATTGATATTGATCATTTTAAAAGATATAATGATACTAAAGGACACCCCCAAGGAGATAGGGCCCTTAGTGATGCTGCTCGGTTGTTTACCGAGTCGCTGCGTGAATATGACCAGGTTTGTCGATATGGCGGGGAGGAATTTACGATAATTATGCCGCAAACACCTCAAAGACAAGCAAAAATAGTGGGAGATAGGTTGATTGTCTCGGCTAGAGTAAAGCTTCCGGTAACTATTAGTGTAGGGTTGTCTACTTTTCCGGACAATGCCCAAACAAAAAAGGAATTAATTGATAAAGCGGATAAAGCGATGTATCAAGCAAAGGCTTTGGGTAGAAATAGGCTTTGTGTATTTGATGAGAGGGGCTAAAAAATGAAAAGTTTTGTTATCATTTTAATAATGTTAATTAGTATAGTTGGACCTTCAGGGGTAATAGCTGCTGTAGGTTATTCCGGTGTTAGAGCTTTAGGAAGGAACCCCCAAGCCGCGCCTAAAATTTTAATTGCCATGATTCTAGCGTTTATTTTTGCTGAATCTATAGCTATTATCGGGCTTTTAGTTGTTTATAATTTATTCGGTAGTTAAATAAAACTTTAATAGTTAGGATTTATAAGAACAAAAAGGGGGATGTAATGCTAGTAGGACAATTAGTTTTTATCCAAATTGCTACTTTTGTTTTGATTATTGTTTTTTTGCGTTGGTTATTTTACAATCAAATCAGTAGAGCTTTAAAAAGACTTCAACAACTTAATCAACAAAATTTAGAGAAAGAAAGAGTTTTAAGAGAAGAGTTGAAGCGAGCTAAACAAGAGGCAGAGAATGAAATTAAGCAGGGAAAAGCTGAATCAGAAGTGATAAAGGGACAAGCAAAGAGTGAGGCTGAGAAGGTAAGAAGAGGAATATTGGAAAAAGCACGAACAGATGCCAAGAGAATTATTAGTGGAGGAGAAAGTGAGAGTCAAAGAAAGCATAAAAAAATGCTTGTTCAGATGCAGGATAAGGCAGTATATTTAGCATTAGATGTAGTTAGGTATATTTTTACTGAAGAAAGCTTAAAGGTTTTACATATCCATTTGATTGATGAGTTTATTAGTAGTATAGAAAAATTAGATAAAGAGAAGATGAAAGCTCAGAATGATCTTGGTGAGATTGTTTGTGCGTATTCTTTAAACAATGCTCAAAAGCAAAGATTGCAAAAAGTGTTATCTGAAAAATTGGATCGTAATATCTCTTTGGAGGAAAAAATTGATAAAAATGTTGTTGCTGGTTTGATTTTAAAATTAAGCGGTTTTGCAGTAATTGACGGAAGTGTTCAAAATAAGTTTAAGAGAATATTACCACTAATGAAAGATGAAGCAAGAAGTAGCGTTTGATTAGGAAATGATTAAAAATGTTAGATATAAAATTAGAACCTTTAGAAATTAAAGATACTGGCACGGTTAAAGAGGTTAGAAAAGGGGTAGTGAAAGTTGATGGGTTGTTTTTTTGCGTTAATGGACAATTAGTTGAGTTTGCTCCTAGTCTAATGGGTATGGTTATTGGGTTTAATAAGAATGAAGTTTTAGTTTTAGTTTTAGGTGATGGAACTAAGATAAATATTGGTGATACTGTTTACGGAGAAACTGGTATTTTTGAAATTCCAGTTAGCAATAATTTTATTGGCAGAGTCATAAATACTTTTGGGCAACCGCTTGATGGTAGAGGTAAGATTCCGGAAAATGATAGGTACCCAATTTTTAGAGAGGCGCCTGGAGTATTAGATAGAAAACCGATTACTGAAACTTTTCATACTGGAATAAAGATAATTGATACAACTATTCCTTTGGGTAAAGGTCAAAGAGAATTAATCATGGGAGACAGGGTTACTGGTAAAACCAGTATAGTTACCGAAGCAATTATAAATCAAAAAGATAAAAATGTAATTTGTATATATTGCTGGATAGGGGGTAGCCATTCAGCTTTAGTAAAGATTTTGGAAGAACTGAAGCGTGGAGGGGCAATGGATTATACTATTGTTGTTGTTGCTTCAGCTTCTGATTCCCAAGCAGAACAATACCTTGCTCCTTATGCTGCTTGTGCTGTTGGTGAATATTTTATGGATAATGGTCGGGATGTTTTGATTGCTTATGATGACTTAAGTAAACATGCTTGGAGTTATCGAGAAATTTCTTTGCTCTTAGAGCGGCCACCAGGTAGAGAAGCTTATCCTGGAGATATTTTCTATATTCATTCACAATTAATGGAAAGAGCTGGAAAATTAAATGACGAGAAGGGGGCTGGTTCAATGACTTTTCTTCCTATTGTTGAAACTCAGGAAGGAGATATTACTGGTCTTGTCCAATCAAATTTAGTTTCTATGACTGATGGACAAATATATTTGAATACTAGTCTTTTTAATGAAGGTTTTAGGCCAGCAATTGATTTAGGACTTTCAGTTTCGCGTATTGGAAGTAAGGTCCAGTCTGAGGCAATAAAAGAGGTAAGCTATAGTTTAAAAAGAGAATATGCTCAGTTTAAGGAATTGGTTAGCCTTGCTACAATTAGAACAAAACTTTCTAAAGAAATAGAGCTTAGATTAAAGAAAGGAGAATCTTTAAGAGATTTTTTTATTCAGGGAAAGGGTAATCCCCTTTGTTTAGAAGAAATAGTTATAATTTTTTATGCTTTTAATAAAAGCTTGCCACAACTTTTAGATAAAGCTCAAAGAACTCATTTCCTTCACGGTATATATGGTTATCTAAATAAAAAATATTTTCATTTGATTGAAGATCTTACTATACAGAGGATGCTAACTGGCGAGATAACAAAAGGCTTAGATCAGGCTTTCAAAGAGTTTTTTAGAGAATAACTATGTTTCAAAAAGCTAAACTGCGCAAAGAGATAAGTTTTAATAAATTGATGGGTACTATTATTAGTGTGTTAAAGGGGGTAGCAGCTGCTGAGTATAACTCTCTTCAGGCGAATAGAAGTAGTTTTGATCTATTTGAAGGTCATATAGCAGATTTTTTAAAAATTATAAAGTTGGGTGATTTCCAACACCCTTTTTTAGGAGTTTCTGGTTCTCCAAACAATATTATATTAATAACCTCTGATACTGGCTTTTTAGGAGAGCTTAACATATCAGTAGTTAATAGTGCTTTAGAACAATATGGTAGTGGCGATATGCTTACTGTTATTGGTCGGCAAGGAAGTAGGTATGTAGAAGAAAAAGGAATAGAATTTACTTCTTTTCCTAGTATTGATGACAATATTTCATATAGTGAAATAATAAAGCTAAGAGATCACATACTAGGTGTTTTTTCAGAAAGAAAGGGGAAAACAACAATAATTTATCCACACTTTATTTCTTTTTCTGTACAGAAAACTCAACAATTTCAGTTGTTACCTTGTAAATTTTTATTTGCTGAAGAGGAAAAGCCAGCTACTTTGGGGATTAACCTTGAGGATACTGGAATTACTACTTTGCTTAGCAATGATGAGTTAATTGTTGAACCGTCACTAAAAAGAGTAATTGAGCAAGTAGTTAAAACATGGATTAGTCAGTTGCTAAATTCTATTTTTTGGGAAAGTAAGTTATCAGAATGGGCAGCTCGAGCAATGCATTTAGAGAAAAGTTTTACTGAAATTAAGAATCAAAATAAAGTATTAAGACTTCAATACTTTCGTCTTCTTCATGAAATAGGTGATAAAAGTATTAGGGAGATTTTTGCTAGTAAGTTTGCTTTGTCTAAATAATTATTTAGGAGTTATTAGTGCAAAAAGGTAAGATAATTTCAGTGCAAGGACCAATTGTAGATGTAGAATATGCTTTTGGTTCAGTTCTTCCATTAGTTTATGAAATCATTGAAACGGTTGCTTATGGTGGTCAGAAAATAGTTTTAGAAGTAGTAGAACATTTAACTAAAGCTAGAGCTAATGACCCAGATGTTCTAAGATGTATTTCCATGACTTCTAATTTTGGCCTACGTCGAAACACTGATGCTTTTTCTACTGGTTCGGGTATTTCTATTCCTGTAGGGGATGCTGTTTGTTCGAGAATAGTAAATGTTTTAGGTCAGCCTGTAGATGGAAAAGGACCGATCGAAATTAGCCCAGAATTAAAAAGGAATATACGTAAAAAGAAAGATAGAGAGCCTTTTGATTTAGAAGAGAGTAAAAATTCATCTTTTGAGATAATGCAGACCGGAATCAAAATGGTTGATCTTCTTTTTCCTTTGGTTAAGGGTACAAGGACTGGGATTTTAGGTGGAGCAGCTTTGGGAAAAAGTGTAATAATTCTTGAGCTTATGCATAATATTATTAAAGTTCAAGGAGGATATTGTGTGTTTGCTGGAGCTGGAGAAAGAATTAGAGAAGGAAATGAGTTATATTATGAGTTAGAGAAACGAGGAATATTAAATAAGTCAGTTCTTGCTTTTGGACAGATGAATGAATCACCAGGTGCTCGTTTTGAGATTGCACATACTGGTATAACCCTAGCTGAGCATTTTCAGGAAGAAGGCAATGATGTTTTATTATTCGTTGATAATGTATTTCGTTTTGCTCAGGCTGGTTGTGAACTCTCTACTCTTTTAGGTAGAATTCCTTCAGAAACTGGATATCAACCTACCTTACCTTCAGAGATTGCTGAGTTCCAAGAAAGAATTCGTTCTGGTCGACAAGCAGCAATTACTGCGATTGAAGCAGTTTATGTACCTTCTGATGATTTGACTGATCCGGCAGTAGTTTGTATATTTAGTTATTTAGATTCTATACTTATTTTGTCTCGTGCTCATGTTCAGTTAGGTCTTTATCCTGCGATTGATCCTTTGCTTTCATCTTGTTCTTTCCTTGATCCTATGATTATTGGAGATAAGCATTTTAAGATTGCTCAGGATGTTTTAAAAATTCTTAATCGATATGATGAACTTAGACGTATTGTTGCTATTGTTGGAGTTGAAGAACTTTCTCAAGAGGACCGTATTACTTTTAAACGAGCTCGAAAATTACAAAATTTTCTGACTCAGCCGTTTTTTACTGCAGAGGTTTATACTGGTAGAAAAGGAGAATACGTACCCTTAGAAGTAACTTTAGAAGGTTGTGAAAGGATAGTCGCTGGTGATGTTGATGAATTTGCACCAGAAAATTTTTATATGATTGGAGCATTACCGAAAAGTTTTTAAATAACTTTAAAAGATTAAGAAGAAGGTAAATAATGGTAATAAAAATAGGTCAAATGTTAATCAATAAAGGTTTGATTACGCCAGAACAACTGAAAGTTGGCACGAGTGAACAACGTAAAACTGGTGAATTTATAGGTAAGATTTTAGTTAGGTGTGGTTTTTTAAAAGAAAACAACTTATTAGAAGTACTTTCCCAACAGCTTAATATCCTTTATGTTAAATTAAAAGATACTACAATTGATCCAGCCGCAGTAAAAAAAGTTCCTGCTAAGCTTGCTTGGCACTATAAAGTTATGCCAATTGGATTTACAGATGGTAAGTTAGTTATTGCTACCGCTGATCCCTTGCGTTCTTTAGATGATGTAAGATTATTTCTAGGGCATGATATAAGGCCAGTGCTTGCTTCTGAGGGCGAGATAATGGAGATAATAAAAGTTCATTATGGTGTAGGAGCCGATACTGTAGAGGAGATTATTGCAAAAGCTCCTAATAAAACTCAAGAGACAGAGAGATTAAAAGATGCAGCAGAAGTTGAAGATATAGAAAAACTGGGTGAAGATGCCTCGGTAGTAAAGCTAGTGAACCAGATATTATTAGAAGCTCATAAAAGAAGAGCTACTGATGTTCATATCGAACCGTTTAGAGGAACAATGAACATAAGGTATCGTATTGATGGTGTTCTTTATAATGCCAATGTTCCCGAGGATATAGGACGTTTTTTTTCTGCAATTGTTTCGCGTATAAAAATAATGTCGAAGTTGAATATTGTTGAACGTCGCTTGCCCCAAGATGGCCGAGCAGTAATAAAAATAGGACAGGATGAGCTTGATTTAAGAATTTCTATCATTCCTACTCGCTATGGAGAAGGAATAGTTATTAGAATTCTTCCAACTAAGATGCTTTTTAGCTTAGAAAAATTGGGCTTAGAATCTAGAGATTTAAAGACTTTAGAAGGTTTGCTAGATAAGACCCATGGAATAATTCTTGTTACTGGACCTACAGGTAGTGGTAAAACTACTACCTTATATGCATGTTTAAGCCAAATGAAAAGTGTAAAAACTAAAATACTTACTATTGAGGATCCAGTAGAATATGCACTGGAAGGGATAAGCCAAATTCAGGTTATTCCTGAAATCGGATTTACTTTTGCCCAAGGGCTAAGAAGTATGTTAAGGCATGATCCTGATACAATGATGATTGGTGAGATTAGAGATTTTGAGACTGGTGAGTTAGCGATTAGAAGTGCTTTAACCGGGCATTTGGTTTTTTCAACTTTGCATACTAATGATGCTGCTGGTGGTGTAGCTCGATTGCTAAATATAGGGATTGAACCCTATTTAATAGTTTCTTCAGTAGTAGTCTTTATCGCTCAGAGGTTAGTACGGGTGATTTGCCCACAATGTAAGGAGTTAGATACTGCAGTTTCCCAAGGGCTTAAAACAATAATAGCTAGTGATATAAAACAGAGTAAAACAGCGTTGACAGGTTTGGATATAGAGAATGTTGACTTTTATAAAGGTAAAGGGTGTAAAGCTTGCAATTTTACCGGGTTTAAAGGAAGAATGGCTATTTATGAGATCTTGGTAATAGATAAAGTAATCAGAGAATTAATTTTACGAAAGGCTTCAACTGATGAAATAAGAGATGAAGCTGTTAGTCAAGGTATGAGAACATTACGTTTGTCTGGGTGGCAAAAGGTTGTTGATGGAGTCACAACCATCGAAGAAATCGTCAGGGTCACCCAAGCCATAGAGTAATAAAAGGGGTCAACTCCCTTTTATTTGCCGGACGAAGATTGTAAATAATTTAAAATAAGGATATAATGTTTCAAACATCTATTTTTGATCTAAAAACTACACTACCGATATTTCAGGCACTAGTTTCTGGTGTAGTTTTGCCTGGGGAGGAAGGAGAACTTTCAATTTTAGATTTTCATCAGGCGATTATTGTTTGTTTGAAGAAAGGAATAATTAAAGTAAATAAAATTCGTTCGATAGCGATTAACAGAGGTATTGCAAAAATGGAAAATAATCAATTAATAATTTTAGTGGAGAAATAAAGTGGCAATATTTTTTTATAAAGCAAAAAAAGGTCCTAAAGAGATTGTTGAAGGAACAGTGGAAGCAGAAAACCGAGATGGAGCAATTTTAAAAATTGGAAATATGGGCTATGTAGCAGTTCAGGTTGATTTGAGCAAAAATGGACAAAAAAAAGAGTCAGCTTTAAGGTTTGGTTTATTTAATCGGGTTAGGCCTAAAGATTTAACTGTATTTACTTATCAATTGGCTACTTTAGTTAAGGCTAAAGTCACCCTTTTTGAGGCAATAAATATTCTTTCTGCACAGACTGAAAATGCTTCATTAAAAAGTATAATAGCTTATATATCTAGCGAACTAAAAGATGGAAAGACTCTATCAGAGGCAATGCGTAAATATCCTAAAGTTTTTCCTCCGCTATATATTAATATGATTCATTCTGGAGAATTAGGCGGAGTGTTAGAGGAAACATTGATTAGGCTTTCTCGATTTCGTGAAGAAGAAGAGGATACAAAAGCAAAAATAAGTTCTGCTTTAGCTTATCCGATTTTTATAATTATTGTCGGTATTGTTACAGTTTTTCTTTTGCTTACCTTTGCTATACCTCGTTTAGTTTCTTTGTTTAGCGATATGGGGCAAACTTTACCTTTGCCTACAAGGATTTTAATTTTAATAAGCAATGGAGTTAGAAATTATTGGTGGGGGTTTTTGGTAGTAGGAATTTTTGCTACTTTAATTTTTAAACGAAAAAAAGCTGTAAAAAAGGAAAAGATATTCTTTGATAGGATAAAATTAAAAATACCAATAGTGGGAAATTTTATCAAGAAAGCGATGTTGGCAAGCTTTGCTAGAACTTTTGGTACGCTTGTTGTTAATAGCATACCAGTATTTCAGGCTATGGAAATGATTATACCAACAATAAACAATGAAGTATTCAAAAAAGAGTTAGAAAAAGTTTATGAAGGCATTATTGATGGTTTACCTTTTGCTAAAAGTATGGGAAATTCAGAATGGTTTCCTCCCTTTATGATCAATATGGTTGTTGTGGCAGAGAAGGGAGGGAATTTATACGAAGCTTTAATCGAGATAGCTAATTTTTATGAGCGCGAAGTAAATAAAATGATGAAGACGATGACTTCTTTGCTTGAACCAATAATAATTTCAGTAATGGGTTTAATAATTGGTTTTATTGTTATGGCCATGTTGTTACCGATTTTTCAAGTTAATCTAGGGTAGATAAAATTTTAAAAGTAGTAATTTAATAACAAAAGGATGTATATCATGAAGCTTAAAAAAGGGTTTACTCTTATTGAGTTAATGCTTGTAGTAGTTATCATTGCTGCTCTTGCTGCAATGATTCTGCCAAGGCTTGCCGGGCGTTCAGAACAAGCAAGAACTGCCATTGCAAAAACCGATATTAATGCCAATATTTCTATGGCTTTGGACCTTTATGAATTAGATAATGGTCGATACCCAACTACTGAGCAGAAGCTTGATGCTTTAAGAAAAAAACCTGGAGGGTTTCCTGCTGCGGTAAACTGGAATGGTCCCTATATTAAGAAAGAACCTATTGACCCCTGGGGCAATCCCTATGAATACAAGTATCCTCCAGACCACGATGGAATAGATTATGATTTATATTCTTTGGGGCTAGATGGCACAAAAAGTGAAGATGATATTAGGAATTGGGAAGAGTAAAAATATGATGACCAGAAATCAGGGATTACCGATTAAACAAGGATTTACATTAATTGAAGTAATGTTGAGTGTGGTTATTTTGTCTTTAGGTTTTAGCTTAATACTTCAAGGTTTTTCTCAAGCACTTAGTACACTTCGTATCTCTGGAAATAATGCAAAAGCAAGTGTGTTGGCTGATTCTAAAATGGCTGAGTTGCAAATAAATGCCCTAGAAGGCCAAGATGCTCTTGTAAGTGGAGTAAATGAAAAAATTTTACTTGATAATATAGAATTTTATTGGACGTCAAAGGTTAGTTTAGACGAAGAAGATGAGAACTTGAATAAGACTGTAGCTACTTTATCTTGGCAAGAAGGAAAAAGAAAAGGTGCAACTCCTATAGTTACTTATTTAAGATCAACTCTGGAAGATTAAAGTAAACACGGTTATATAAAATGAATATAAAAAAAGGATTTACCCTTATTGAAGTGCTTCTTAGTGGAGTAATTGTTTCAATGGTTGCAATTTTTGTTTATTCTGTTTTCGCTAGCGGCATTCATGTTTGGAAAAAAGGCAACCAGAATAGAAGTTATCAGCGCAATATAAGGATTTTTTCTGAAAAATTGACAAGGGAATTAAGGAATACCTTTCAATTATCTAGTCTTATCTTTGAAGGTGAGGAAGATTTAATAACTTTTGCTATATTTATTGAAAATATTTCTAGTAAAGAAGAGAGTTATAACAAAATAGGTAAAGTTAGCTATTTTGTTAACAATAAAGATATTTTTTGCCGACAAGAAGAAACTTATGCAGAATCTTTTCATTCCGAAGAAGAGGGAAGATGCGAAGAATTAATTTCTGGAGTTTCTCAAGCGAAATTTAGTTATTGTTATCTTGATAATCTTACTGGTGAATACAAATGGAAAGAAGATTGGATAAAGGAAGAGCAAGATACTATTCCTCAAGCAATAAAAATAGAATTAGTTTTTGTGAAGAAAACAAAGCAGCAAGAAAAAAATAGTAAGAATCAAGTGATAACGGGGAGAGGTGAGACTTTAGGATTTAATAAAACAATATTTATTCCTATTGGGACAGGCAGGCAGAGTAAGGAATTGAGTTAGATGATCAAAAAAAGTGCTAGTGTGTTAATTGGTACTCTTTGGGTATTAAGCTTTTTATCAGTTTTTGCTATTAATCTTGCTTATACTGCAAGGAGCCAATTATATTATGCTCGTCATCTTCAAAATCGGGTAAAAGCATATTATCTAGCTAAAGCTGGTATAGAAAGGACAACTAGTGAGCTGATTAAGGATGATGAAGCTAAAATTGATGGCTTAGGTGAAAATTGGGTTAGCAATGAAGAACTTTTCAAAGAGGTGCCTTTTGGAGAAGGATTTGTAACTATTAGTTATCAGTTTCAGACACAAAGTAGCCAGGCTGGAGACGAAAGCATAATTTTATATGGAGCAATGGATGAGAGTAGCAAAATAAATATAAATAGTGCCTCAGTAGGAGTATTAGCAACTTTGTTAGAGCGGGTTGGAGAAGTAGAGATAGATGAGGCAAATAATATTGCTGGAGCAATTCAGGATTGGAGGGATGTAGATATTGTTGTTTCTTTAGGAGGTGCAGAAAATAAATATTATCAAGGTTTAGATATTCCTTATGATTGTAAAAATGGAAATTTTCAAGTATTAGAAGAATTGTTGTTGGTTAAAGGAATAACACCAGAAATATTTTTTAAGATTAAAGATATTGTTACTGTTTATGGGGAAGGTAAGGTAAATATTAATACTGTCGGATATAACACATTATATGCTTTGGGTTTAAGCGAAAGCCTTTGCAGACAAATAATAGAATTTCGTCAGGGTAATGATGGTGCATTTGGAACAGAAGATGACAATAGTTTTACTAGTGTTCAGGGGGTAAGGGATATAGGACCTTTATTTACAGAAGAGTCAATTCAGATTAATAAATTAATTTCAGGTAATATGTTATCTGTAGAATCAAATGTTTTTCGAATTAATTCTGTAGGTCAATTAAAAATTGATAAAGGCGTATATTCAAGGAATATTGTTTGTGTTTTAAAGCGTGAAACACTAAAAGATCCACAAATATTGTATTGGCATGAAAACTAAGTCAGGAACAAATAAGCATAAACAAAAGCAACTCGTAACCGCTTTAGAAATAAGTGATAAGTGGCTAAGAGTAGTTCAAGCAGAATGTCATAAACATAAAAAGGTGATTTCTGCGATTGTGACAAAGAAGATTGATTCGTTAACTGATGATAGAATCAGCGGATTAATTGCTAAATTAACTAATGAATTAAAGATAAATTCTCATTATCTTACCATTTCTGTACCGCGTAATGCTACTACTACGAGAAATTTAGAACTTCCCTCTACAGATACTTTTGAAATAAAAGACATGATTGAATTACAAATTGGGAAGCAAACACCTTATGCAAGTTATGAGGTAATTAAGGATTATCATATATTAAATAGCGATGCAGAGGGGTATAGCAATGTATTGCTTGTTATTGTCCATCGAGACATTGTTAGTAGGTATTTTAAGATATTGGAAAAAGCAGGTCTTTCTGCAGAAAGAGTAGCTTTCAGTTCTGAAGGTTTATTAAATTGGAGTCGTTTTTCTGTTGATATTGTACAACGAGCAAACAATGATAGACCACATATATTAGTTGGAGTAGATTATGACACAAGTGACTTTGAAGTTGTGTTAAATAAAAAATTGATATTTGGTAGGAGTATTGCTTTAGGTTTTTCTCAATTCTATGATCAACCAGATCAAGAACAAGATAAATTTATCAAAGAAGTTGGTCATTCCATTTATGCTTATTTAAATGAAGCAAGAGATAAGGACATAGACAAAATCACGATTAGTGGACCAAAAACATTTATAAAGAATTTGAATGAAGATGTTTTAGGAGATAAATTTGGCTTGTCTGTAGAAGTCATAGATCAGTTTAAAAATGTGCCAATTACAGATCAAGCTTTAAAGTTATATGATGAACAAGTAGACAAAGATTCATCATTTTTTGGATTAATTGGGTTGGCTCTTACATTTGGTGAACAAAATATTGATCTTATTCCTCAAGAACTAGAGATAGAAAGGAATGTTAAACAAAAAGGTAAAGATTTATATGTTAGAAGTATATTATTGATAGCTATCGTAATTATTATTTCTGCTACTTTTTTTGGTAGAGTATACAACAAAGAACGATATTTTAGACAATTGAAGGCTGGGCTTTCGAAAATTCAGGATAAAACTGAGCGATTAAATAATATGATTTGGATGCTTGAAGCTGTAAAGACTAGAGTGAGCACAAAGGGCATGTCGTTAAATCTTCTTGCTGAAGTACATGAGGTTATTCCGCCTGAAATCAATTTAATTTCTATAAATTTTGATGGCAAAGAACGTGTAATTTTACGAGGATCATCTGATGCAATGGCAGAGATTTTTAATCTTGTTAACAAGCTAGAAGGATCAAAATATTTTGAAAATGTTGAGACAAAGTACGTAACTAAACGTCAAGTAAAAGGTAAAGAATCAAATGATTTTGAGATTTTTTGCCCTTTATCAGAAAAATACAGAAACATAAATAAATATGGATTGTAAGCTAATAATTAGTAATTATTTTTTAGTCGTATATGTTTATTTTATTAGGATGGTGGTAAGCGAATGCTAGCTCTTCCGAAATTATCCAAAAGAGAAAAACAGATTGGTTTTATTTCTTTGGCTTTAGTTCTTTTTATTTTTTTTGATAAAGTTATTTTTAGCCCTGTCAAAGAAAGATTAAAAAATTTAAATAGCCAAATATTGGTTCAAGAGAAAAAATTAGTTAAATCAAGGCGTATATTGTCTCAAGAGGATTTAATCATAGAGGAGTATGAAAAATATGCTCAGAATGTAAGGCAAGACAGTTCTAACGAAGAAGAAATTGCTTCGTTGCTTAGTATTATAGAGAAAATCGCAAATGATAGTTTTGTTTCTATCGTTGATATGAAACCTTCTAATGTAGAAAGCTTTAAGTTTTATAATAAATATGTAGTTAGAATTGAAGCTGAAGCTAAAATTGGTTATTTAGCAGATTTAATTTATCAATTGGAAAAGTCTCCTTTACTGCTTAGAGTGACAGAAGTACGCTTATCTCCCAAGCAAAAAGAATTTTCTGTTTTAAGAATTTATATAACCATAGTACAAGTCCTATTATCCGAATAAAAGGGGTCAACTCCCTTTTTTTTGCCAGCTAATATCTTAATATTTTCCTTTACAAGTTAATATAGGCATTGTATAATTTTTCTTTTAGATCCTTTGGCTTCACCCTGACTGGTGTCAGGATTTCGCTAATGGGTCGACTACAGTTCGCCTTTGGCGAACTAAGTTTCTTGAACATATATGGAAAAATTAAAATTAGGAATACCTAAAGGAAGTTTGCAGGAGAAAACATTAGAGCTTTTTCGCATGGCTGGGTTTAATATTTATCTAAGCTCACGGTCATATTTTCCTTCTATTGATGATAATGAAATTGAGGTTGTGCTTATTAGAGCTCAAGAAATGTCTCGTTATGTTGAAGAAGGGGTTCTAGATTGTGGCATTACTGGCGAAGATTGGATTTTAGAGAATGGTTCAAGTGTTTTAAAATTGTCTCAGTTGCCCTATGCTAAGCAAACTCTTAATCCGGTAAGATGGGTTGTTGCAGTAAGGGAAGATTCTCGGATAAAGAAAATAAGTGATTTAAAAGGTAAAAGAGTAGCTACAGAATTATTGAAATATACTAAGAAATTTTTTAAAGCGGAAAAAATAGATCTAGATGTAGAATTTAGTTGGGGTGCTACTGAAGTTAAGGTAAAAAGTGGTTTGGTTGATGCTATCGTTGAACTTACAGAAACTGGAGCAAGTTTGCGAGCCAATGGTTTAAAAATAATTGATACAATATGTACTTCCACTACTCAGTTTATTGCTAATAAGTCTTCTTATAAAAATGCCTGGAAGAAGAAAAAAATGCAACAAATTTTGCTGCTTCTTAAGGGAGCTTTAGAGGCTAGAGCTAAAGTTGGTCTTAAACTAAATGTTAAAGAGGACAACTTAGACAAGATTTTGTCTATTCTTCCGGCTTTAAAGAAACCAACAATTTCTCATTTAACTTTAAAGAATTGGGTTGCTTGTGAAGTTATTGTTGAAGAAAGTCATGTACGTAAAGTTTTGCCTTTATTGAAGGAAAATGGGGCTCAAGGGATAATAGAGTATCCCTTAAATAAAGTTATATATTAATACACAGATGATCACAGATTTGAAAACGGATGAACACAGATGAAGATATCTGTGATAATCTGTGAAAACGTTTTGTTTAAAATGCAATCTGTGATTATCTGTGTAATGAGCGGAGTGAAGATATGCCTTGCGGAAAGAAAAAGAAATTAAAAAAAGTAAAAAGACACTGGTTTAAAAAAAGAAGAAAACAGCAAAGACATAAGTCTAAATAATCATCAATGAGATTTTTTCTGATTTTTGTTATTACATGTTTCATCGCACCTTTATCTTTTGCCCAAAGTCAAAGGTCTACTGTTAGCCTCTATGATAATTACTTAAAGGGGTTACTTTATGCCGAAAAAGGAGAGTACCTTAAAAGTTTGGAAGAGCTAGAGCGTGCCAAAACTATTGATCCTCAGTCTATCCATATTCGTTTAAAAATTGCTTCAGTTTTAGTTCACCTAGATCGTTTTGATGAAGCTAAAACGCTTTTGAAAGAAGCTAAAATGATTGATCCTAATAATTTGGATATTTCTTTAGCTTTAATTTTTGTTTATTCATATAGTGAAAACAATGATGATTTAGAGATTGAATATGAAGATTTTTTGAATAAAGCTCATGGGGCTAAACCTAAAGATGTTAGTATATCAGAATACTTAGCACAGTTTTATTTTTATAAGAAGAGACCTCAAGAAGCAATCAAAGTATATGAGAAGATTTTAGAGAATAATCCTGATTACGTTGAAGCGCTTTTTTGGTTGGGGAATCTTTATGAGGATTGTGGTCAACGCAGTAAGGCTTTAGAAAAGTGGGAGAAAGGGATAAAACTTGAACCAACTTCGGCTCCGATTTTAAATTGTTTAGGTTATACCTATGCTCAAGAAGGGGTTAAACTTGATTTAGCTGAAGAAATGGTAAAAAAAGCTTTAAAAGAAGAACCAGATAATGGAGCTTATTTAGATAGTTTGGGGTGGATTTATTATAAAAAGGGAGATTTAGACAAAGCTAAACAATATGTTCTTAGGGCTATTGAATTAATTAGAGACCCTGATGTTTATGAACATATTGGAGATATTTATATTGGTTTAAAGGATCAAGAGCAAGGAGTTCGTTATTATCAAGAAGGGCTAACGCAGTTTCCTGGGGATAAAGATTTAGAGTTAAAACTTAAAAAACATGGAAAAGAAAATAAAATTCCTAAAGGATAAGGCTAATACAATAAGGAAGTTGGTTATTGAGATGTTGGCTGAGGCAAAGAGCGGGCATCCTGGAGGATCCTTATCAGCTACAGATATTGTTGCTTGCCTTTATTTTGAAGTTATGCGCCATAATCCTAAGGATCCTAATTGGTCAGAAAGAGATAAATTTCATCTTTCAAAAGGACATTGTTGTCCTGCTATTTATTCTAGTTTAGCTTTGAGCGGATATTTTGCTATTAAAGAGCTAATGAAATTAAGGAAACTTGGTTCTCTTCTTCAAGGTCACCCTAGTCGATGTATTCCGGGGATAGAAGTTGCCAGCGGGTCTTTAGGCCAGGGTTTATCAATTGCCTCGGGTATGGCTATAGCTGCTAAAATAGATAGCAAAGATACTCGTGTTTATTGTCTTATGGGTGATGGTGAGCTTCAGGAAGGAAATATTTGGGAAGCAGCAATGTCATCAGCTCATTTTAAATTGGGTAATCTTTGTGGGATTGTTGATTGTAATAATTTCCAAATTGACGGACGAACTGAGGAAATAATGAATATCGCACCTTTAGCTGATAAGTGGAAATCTTTTGGTTGGCATACTATCCAATGTGATGGGCATAATATTGAAGAATTACTTTTAGCTTTTAAAGAAGCTAAGACAATCAAACAAAAGCCAACAGTAATTATTGCTCAAACTGTTAAGGGAAAAGGGGTATCTTTTATGGAGCATGTAGTTGATTTTCATGGAAGAGCTCCTACTCAAGATGAAAAAAATATTGCTTTAGGCGAACTTAACAAAAATTAAATAAATAAAATGGAAAAAGTATATACTCGTGATATTTATGGAAAGACACTCCTAGAATTAGGTAAAAAGCATCAAGATCTGGTTGTTTTAGATGCTGATCTTTCTGGTTCAACTCGTACTATTTTTTTCGGTCGAGAATTTCCTGAGAGATTTTTTAATTTTGGTGTTGCTGAACAAAACATGATGGCTACTGCTGCTGGATTAGCTAGCTCTGGTAAAGTTGTTTTTGCTTCTACTTTTGCTATGTTTGCAGCTGTACGAGCCCTTGATCAGGTTCGCAATTCAATTTGTTATAATAATTTTAATGTTAAAATTGTAGCTACACATGGAGGGATAACTGTAGGAGAAGATGGTGCCTCGCATCAGGCATTAGAAGATATCAATATTTTTAGGGCAATTCCTAATATGAAAATAATTGTACCTGCTGATGGGCCGCAAACTAAAGAAGCAATCATGGCAGCTTATCAAATTCCAGGGCCTTTTTATGTTCGTTTAGGTCGTTGGAAAAGTGCTACTATTTTTAAGGAAAATGATTTTACTTTTGGAAAAGGACAGATAGTCAAAGAAGGTAAAGATTTGGCAATAATTGCCTGTGGTATCATGGTCAATGAAGCGTTAGCAGCAAGTGATCTTTTAAAAGAGAAAGGATTTTCAGTAACAGTGGCTAATTTTCATACTATAAAACCAATTGATAGTGAGTTATTAATAGATATTGCTAAGAAACACAAGAAGATTCTTGTTTGCGAAGAACATCAAATTATTGGTGGTCTTTTTTCAGCTGTTTCTGAAGTATTGATTCAAAAATATCCGACTCAAGTAAAACCCATAGGGATAAAAGATGAATTTGGTCAATCCGGTTCACCTCAGGAGTTAATGGATTTTTATGGCCTTTCCGCTAATAATATCGCTGGAAAAGCAGAAGAATTTTTGCGGCAGTAAAATTAAAGTTCTAAGTCCGGCCAAGATAAATCTTTACCTTAATATAAAAGGTAAGTATGCTAATGGGTTTCATCGCCTAGAAAGTATTATTGAACGCATTTCTTTGTGTGATCAAATTTCAATCAAAGTAACTAAAAATCCAATAATAAGAGTATCCTCAAATATTAAGAGCCTTGAGACTGAGGATAATCTTATTGTTAGAGCTGCTCAACTTATAACAAAGAAATTTAATATTTCTTATGGTTTTGATTTTTTTCTTAAAAAAGTAATACCTATAGGTGCCGGACTAGGGGGAGGTTCATCTAACGCTGCTTCTACGCTTATAGCAATAGATATATTTTTTAATTTAAGATTAAAAAAAGAAGAGCTTTATTCTTTAGGTAAACAATTAGGTAGCGATGTTAATTTTTTTCTTTCTCAAAGTCAATTTGCTTTTCTAGAAGGCAGGGGAGATAAAGTAACCGTTTTAAGAATAAGAAACAAATTAAGTCATTTTGTCATTTGGCCGGGGATATTTATATCTACTAAAAAAGTTTATGAAAAACTGGAGAGTGGCAGGCAGGAATTGACAAAGTTTTTTAATAATGATAACATAATGCGGTATGCTTTAAAGAAGAGGGATATCTCTTTAATCAAGGAGAGTGTTTTTAATGCTTTGGAAAAGAAGGCTCTTTCTCTTTATGATGAGTTACGATTAGCAAAGATGCATTTAGAAAAGTGTGGTATTTTTGCTAGATTAACTGGATCGGGTAGTGCTTTTTATACAGTCGGTGATATTGGTCCTTTGTCTAGGATAAAGAGACTAGTACCTAAGAAATGGTCCGTATTCAAAGTTAATACTTTTTAAGGCACCTGGTAATAAAAGGAGGTAGGTTCTATGGAGATCACAGAAGTCAGGGTTTCCCTTCGAGAAAGTGAAGGTAAGAGACTTAAGGCCTATGCAACGATTACTCTTGATAATTCTTTTGTGGTAAGAAACATTAAAGTTATTGAAGGTAATAATGGTTTATTCGTTGCGATGCCAGCAAGGAAGCTAAAACAATTCTGTCCTCGTTGTGGCAAAAAAGTTGATGTTGGTAGTCAGTACTGTAGCTATTGTGGAGTCCAACTACCTCCTCCTAGGGAATCAGAGGATAGCAGACACACTACTCATCAAGATTTAGCGCATCCTATTAATCAAGAGTTTCGTGATTATTTACAGAGCAAGGTTTTAGATTCTTACCATGATGAAAAAGCTGCACCTAAAGAGGATTCATCTAAAAAAGAAACTGCAGTAGAAGAAGAAAGCAAAGAATAACCTAAAATTTTGCCTGGTAGTGTAATCGGTAACACATCAGCTTTTGGAGCTGACTTTCCTGGTTGAGCGACCGAGCGTAAGTGATAAATGAAGGCAAGCTAAGCGAGGAAGTGCCGGGTAATCCCGGCGCCAGGCCGGAACCTAGTAATAATACAGTTCGATCTTTTATAAATTGGTTCTGAAATAAAGAACAAAACAACTGCCCGGTAGTGTAATCGGTAACACATCAGCTTTTGGAGCTGACTTTCCTGGTTCGAGTCCAGGCCGGGCAATACTTCGACTCGTCTTTTGGACTCGCTCAGTATAGACCAGTGAACTTCTTAAGCGAGGAGAAGTCGTTTGCTCATTCGAGCGGTTATGAGCTTGTCGAAGGATAATATATGTGGTTTGTGTATATTCTCAAATGCAGAAATGATGATTTGTATACAGGCATCACCAATAATCTTGAGCGAAGATTTAATGAACACAAAGCTGGTAAAGGTGGACATTTTACTAGGTCTTTTGGGGCAGAAAAGATTTTGTATTCAGAAGAGTATGCGAATAAATCGTCTGCCTTAAAGCGTGAAGCCCAAATAAAAGGTTGGACAAGAAAAAATAAACTAGCGTTAATTGAAGGTGATTCGGAATTATTAAAAAAATTATAACCAATAACTAATTATGAATAATTTTACAGTAGTGATATTAGCAGGTGGCAGAGGGAAAAGGATGAATTCAACTTTGCCGAAAGCCCTATGTGATTTATTAGGTCAAGTTTTAATTTATTATCCTTTAAAAGAGGTGCTAAAATTAAAGAGATACCTTAAGGAGATAATTGTTGTAGTAGGATATAAGGCCGAAATAGTTGAAGCAGAAGTAAAAAAATCTTTTCCAAACGAAACAAAGATAAGATTTGCATATCAAGAAAAAATGTTAGGAACGGCCAATGCTTTGGAGATAGCCTGTAAAAAAATAAATAGCGATAATGTTTTAGTTCTTTGCACAGACACCCCTTTAATAAGGTTTCAGACTCTTAAGAATTTTATTTCGTCTTTCCTGGCGAAAAAACTTGTTTGTTCTATACTTACTGCCGAGTTAAAAGGTGACAATTCTCTAGGAGTTATTCTAAGAGACAAAAAGGGAAGAGTAAGAGGGATTAAAGAAAAGATTAGCTTTAACTCTAAGGCAATAAGAGAAGTTACTAGTGGAGAGGTCAATAGTGGAATATATTGTTTTAAAAACAAGACTTTAAAGGAAAATCTATCAAAAATAAACAAGAGTAATAGGAAGAAAGAGTATTTTCTTACTGATATAGTTGAAATTCTTTACAATAACCAAGAAAAATTATCTACTTATTCTTTAGATAGAGAGGATGAGATTTTAGGTATAAATAATCAAAAAGATCTTTGGAAGGTTAATAAGCTTATGCGCTTAAAGGTGTTAGAGACTTTGGTAACAAGGGGAATTAAAGTTATTGACCCTGATACTACTTTTATTGAAGAGGGGGTTAAAATTGGTAAAAATACCACAATTTACCCCTTTACCTTCGTTGAGAAAGGTGCTATAATTGGCACCAATTGTTCCTTGGGTCCTTTTGTGCGTATACGTGGGAATAGTTCCATAGGTGATGGTGCCCAGGTGGGTAATTTCTTAGAAATAAATCGTACTCAAATAGGGAAGAAAGTAAGGGTAAAGCACTTTGGTTATTTGGGAGATGCGCGAATAGCTGATAGGGTTAATATTGGTGCTGGCACTGTAATTGCTAACTATGATGGTAAGGTCAAACATAAAACTAATATTGGAGAAGGTGCTTTTATTGGATCAGATACGGTTTTAGTGGCTCCGATTAAAATAGGTAAAGGAGCAGTCACTGGTGCTGGAAGCGTTGTTATCAAAAGCGTTAAATCAAATACAGTAGTTGTAGGTGTTCCGGCAAAGCCGTTAAAGAAATCTGCCTGCCGGTAGGCAGGAAAAGAAGGTAGAATATGGATGGTTTAAAAGTATTTAGTGGAACAGCTAATCAAAAATTATCGAAGAAGATTGCTAAGAGTTTGAAAGTTAATTTAGGAAAATTAAACGTTTCTCATTTTAGCGATGGTGAAATTAGTGTAAAAGTTCAAGAAAATGTAAGAGGAAAAGATGTTTTTGTTATTCAACCTACTTGTACACCGGTAAATGAGAATCTAATGGAATTGTTAATTATACTTGATGCTTTGCGCAGGGCTTCGGCTTCTCGAATAACTGCGGTTATCCCTTACTTTGGTTATGCTCGACAAGACAGAAAAGATCAACCAAGAGTTCCGATTACTGCTAAATTAGTGGCTAATGTCTTGTATGCAGCTGGAGTAGATAGAGTATTGACTCTAGATTTACATGCTGGTCAAATTCAAGGTTTTTTTGATATTCCAGTCGATCATCTTTATGGTATTAATCCTATAATTGATTATTTTAAGAAAGCAAAAGTTAGTAATTTGGTAGTTGTTTCTCCTGATGTTGGTGGAATAAAAATGGCTCGGGCTTATGCTAAAAGGTTTAAAGCTGGCTTAGCAATTGTTGATAAAAGAAGGAATACTCCTGAGGCTACAGAGGTTATGAATATATTAGGAGAGGTCAAGGGTAAGAATGCTGTTATAGTTGATGATATAGTTGCCACTGGATCTTCTTTAGTCGAGGCAGCTAAGGCTCTTAAAAAGGCTGGAGCAAAAAAAATATATGCTACAATTACTCATGGTATTTTATCAAATAATGCTGTTGGAAAAATAAATGAATCTTGTATAGATTGTTTAATAATCACTGATTCTATTCCTTTGGTTGAGGATAAAAAGTCTAAAAAGATAAAAGTTGTTTCTGTGGATAGTCTTTTTGCTGAAGCTATAAAAAGAATTCATTTTGAGAAGTCGATAAGCGTACTTTTTGATCAATAGGAGATGATACAATGGATAGAATAAAAATTAAAGTTGAGAAGAGAGAAGCAATAGGTAAAGAAGGTGTAAAGAAATTACGTAATCAAGGTTATGTTCCGGCAGTAGTTTATGGAGATAAGATTAATATTGTGTTAATGGTTGACTTTGTGGGTTTAAAAACTTTACAGTCAATACATTTTTCTGAAAGCGTTGTAATTGATATGGAAATAATTGGTGATAATAAATCTAAATCTATTCCAGTTCTTATCAAGGATGTTCAATTTCATCCTCTAACCGAGGATGTTATTCATATTGATTTTTTAAAGGTTTCTTTAAAAGAAAAGATAAAAGTGCATATTCCGATAGTTCTTAGGGGTGAGGCAAAACAAGTTAAAGAAGAAAACGGAAATATAGATCAGATCTTAAGAGAGCTTGAGGTAGAAGGATTGCCTTTAGATATTCCAGAAAAAATTGAAGTAGATATTTCGGAATTAACAATTGGTCATTCTTTGCATGTATCTAGTTTGGTTGTACCTTCGAGTATAACAGTTGTAACTGACCAAGAGGAAACCATAGTTACGGCTTTAGCTAAAGAAGAAGAGGCTGAAGAAGAAGTTGTAGCAGAGGAAGAAGAAACTACGGAACCGGAAGTTATTAAGGAGAAAAAGGAAACATCTGCTGAAGATTCTGGCAAGGAAGAAGAGAAAGATAAGAAAGAGTAATCGCAAGTGGAAAAAACGTGAAAATTATTTTTGGTTTAGGTAATCCTGGCCAGCAATATAAGGATAATCGACATAATGTTGGTTATAAAGTTCTTGATAGTTTAGTAAGTAGCCAAAACTTAGAGTTCAAAAGAAGTTTTAGAACATCTTCTTATATCGCTAAAAAGACAGATACTGAAAATTGGGTTTTGTTTATTAAACCTCGAACTTTTATGAATAATTCGGGGTTATGTGTTAAAAAAGTTGTAAGTAAATATAAAGTTAAATTGTCAGATATTGTGATAATTTATGATGATAGTGATTTGCCGCTAGGTAAGATTAGATTTAGAACTGGAGGCTCTTGTGCTGGACATCGAGGCATGAAATCAATAATATCAGTTTTAGGCAGTGAAGGTGTTAATAGATTAAGGATAGGTATTGGTAGCTCACAAAATCAAGAATTATCTGATTATGTTCTTTCTGATTTTTCTAGAATAGAAAGAGAAATTTTAGATGGTACTATTATGGAGGCGGCATCGGCATCCTTAGATTGGGTTAATCAAGGAATTGATTTTTCGATGCAAAAGTATAATAGACGAGGAGGACAATAGTGAATAGAGATTACGAAAATATGATTATTTTAAAACCGGACCTAGATGATCAAGGAAGAGAAGATGTCTTTGATAAGCTTACTAAGCGAATTAAAGATTTAAATGGTGAGGTTACAGTTTCTAAGATATGGGCCAAAGAAAGAAAATTTTATTATTTTTTACGTTCGAGAGGAGCAGAAAAGAAGAAATATTTTAAAGGCTGTTATTGGCTTCTTAATTTTACTTTAGATGTAGAAAAATTGCCTGAGCTAAAAGAAACTATAAGATTAGAAGAGAAAATTTTAAGAAATCTCATCCTCAGCAATGATAGCAAGATTAAGTCTGGATTTACTAGTCAAGTTTAGCTAAGGAGGAAAAGAATGGTTAGTTTAAATAAAGTATTATTAGTTGGCAATTTGACTAAAGACCCGGAACTAAGATATACACCTCAAGGAACGGCTGTGGCTACTCTAAGAGTAGCGGCTAATAGGTCATTTAAATCTAAAGATGGACAAACACAAAAGGATACTTGTTTTGTTAATGTTGTTGTTTGGTCGCAAATGGCTGAAGTTTGTAATCAATATTTACAAAAGGGGAGAGGCGTTTTTGTAGAGGGGAGGCTTCAGTCTCGTTCTTGGCAAAATAACGAAGGTAAAAATAGAAGTGTTTTAGAAGTAGTGGCTACAAGAGTGCAATTTATGCCTCAAGGCCAAAGGCAAGAGTCTCGCGAAGTAGACTTAGGGGAAGAGCCGGGAGAACCAGTAGAGGCGTTTAATTCAGAGAGTAATGATCAGAAATTAGGAGAGGCGATTTAAGATGTTTAACAAAAAGAAAGCGAAAGATAGCAAGGATAAGAGAGTTCCCAAAAAAGGAATAGGAGTTAGAATTAAGAAGGAGTGCGCTTTTTGTAAGAGCGAACTAGATATTAATTATAAGAATTTAGAGCTTCTTACTCGTTATGTGTCTTCACGTGGAAAGATTCTTTCTAGACGTATTAGTGGTAATTGTGCTAAACATCAAAGAAAGGTATGTCGAGAAATTAAGCGGGCAAGATTTCTTAATTTGATTCCGTATACAGGAAGAGTTTTTTCTTAGGTTGGATGATAAAGTTTTAAATAAAGTATAAAATACTAAAATAATTGTAGGTGAAGAGATGAAAATAATTCTTCTTAAAGATTGGAAAAAATTGGGTAAAGAAGGGGATGTAGTAGAAGTGAAAAATGGTTATGCTCGTAATTGTCTTATTCCTCAAAGATTAGCTCTTGTTGTTACAGAAGGGAGCTCTAAGCGGCTTGAAGAAATAAAGAGAGTCAGGGCTAAAATTGAAGATAAGAAAAAACAAGATTTTTCAAAGATAAAAGAAAAAATAGAAAAAGTTTCTTTAACTGTTTCCGTTGAAGCTAAGGATAATGAAGAACTTTACGGAACTATTAATCAAGCACAAATTTTAAAGCTTTTACAATCTGAAGGAATAAATTTAGAAAAAGATTCTTTAGTTTTAGATGAGCCAATAAATAAATTGGGAGTTTATAACTTAAAGGTAAATGTATACTCTGGACTAGAAGCAACCTTGCGTGTCTGGGTTGTGAAAAAATAGTTATATCTTGATGAGTGTAGATAGCCCGATTAAACACTTAGATAAAATCCCACCTCAAAACATTGAAGCAGAGATGGCTACTCTCGGCGCAATGTTAATTGATGAAAAAGTTATAGCAGAAATTCTTGAATTTATTGATGATCGATCTTTTTATAAGAGAGAGCATCAGATAATTTTTAAAAGTATTATCTCTTTGTTTGATGTTCGGAAAAAAGTCGATATTTTAACAGTTTCAGAAGCTTTAAGTAAGAAAAAAGTGCTTGAGAAAGCTGGGGGAAGCGTTTATCTAACTACTTTAGCTGATTTTGTTCCTACTTCGGCAAATGCTGCTCATTATGCAAAAATCGTTAAAGAAAAAGAAATTTTGCGTTCTTTAATTGGTGGTGCTAATGAAATAGCAGATTTGGTTTATAAGGATCAAGAAGAAGTTAGCGGTATTTTAGATAAAGCTGAGAAACTTATTTTTGAAATAAGTGACCGTCGAGTAGAAGGTAGTTATGTTCACATAAAGGACATAATCAAAGATGGTATAGAGCTTATTGAGTCTCTTTATCATAAAAAGTCGCGAGTAACCGGAATACCTACTGGATTTAAAGATTTTGACCTAAAAACTGCTGGTTTACAAAATGGCGATTTAATAATTGCTGCTGGTAGACCTTCAATGGGAAAAAGTGCTTTTGTTACATCTATGGCTGGTTATATAGCTGTAGAAGAAAAAATTCCTGTAGCTATTTTTAGTTTGGAAATGTCCAAAGAGCAACTTATGCAGCGATTTTTATGCGCTCAAGCAAAGGTTGAGATTAATAGGGTTAGAACTGGTTTTCTTGCTCCTTCAGAATGGCCAATTTTAACTAATGCTGCTGGAAAATTATCTGAGGCCCCTATCTACATTGATGATACACCAGCTTTGAATATTTTTGAAATAAGGTCAAAAGCAAGACGGTTAAAAGCTCATCACGATGTTAAGCTTATCCTTATAGATTATTTACAGTTGATTAGAGGTATGCGTCGAGGTGATAATCGGCAACAGGAGATATCAGATATTTCTCAAAGTTTAAAAGCTTTAGCTAAAGAGTTGAACGTACCTGTAATTGCAGTTAGCCAGCTATCAAGAGCTGTTGAATCGCGAGAAGGCCATCGTCCGAAATTGTCAGATTTAAGAGAGTCGGGAGCGATTGAACAGGATTCAGATGTTGTTGTGCTTTTATTTAGAGAAGAGTATTACAAACCTACCGATGAAAATAGAGGAATAGCTGATGTTATTATTGCTAAACAAAGAAATGGACCAGTTGGGACTATTCAGTTAACTTTTTTGAAGGAGTATACTAAGTTTGTTGATATATCTAGAGAAAAGGAGGATTGACTTTGATAAATAATGCCTTTATAATATTTAAAATGATCAGAAAAACTCTTTTACTATCATTTCTTTTATTTTTTGCTTTAACTGCATATTCTCAAGATAATGTATTTCGTATTGATATTGAGGGAAATGCAATTGTTAGTGATGCTACCATTGTTTCTAAGATTAAAATTCGGGCAGGACAGGCTTATAACGATAATATTATAAATGAAGATGTAAAAAATCTTTATGCTACAGGTTTTTTTGAGACTGTAGAAGCTGAGAAGAAAGATTCTTCTGAAGGTGTAGTTATCCTTTTTAAGGTTAACGAGAAACCTTTGCTTAAGAAAATAACCATTGAAGGAATGCGTTTTATTCGTAAGGTAAAAATTGTTGAGGCTATAGATATAAAAGAGGGTTCGTTCGTTGATGAGTTTAAGGTGAAAGAAGCAGTGAGAAAAATAAAAGATTTGTATGATATTAAGGGTTTTTCTCAGGCTGAGGTTAACTATGAAATTATTCCTATAGCTGATGAAAATGAAGTTACAGTAAAATTAAGCGTAAATGAGAAAGGCATTCTAAAGGTTAGAAAAGTAGGAGTTGTTGGGAACAATACTATATCAGCACGTAAGATTATAAGATTAATGAAGACTAAAAAAGCTTGGCTTTTTAATCGAGGAGTTTTTAAAGATAAAGTTTTAGAGGATGACTTAAGACGTATAACTGATTTTTATAAATTAGAAGGATTTAGCGATGTTTCAGTAAAAATAGATGTTGAGCGTTTGTCTAAGGGAATTCATCTTGTTGTGAATGTTGAAGAAGGGCAACGTTACTATGTTGGCAAAATAACGATAGAGGGTGTAAAAGAAGTCTCTGAGGATGTTGCTAATTTAGCAATGAAGTTAGCTGAGGGAAGCATCTATAGTGAGCAAGCTGTTTACCTAGATTCTTCATTGATAAGAGAAGCCTATGTGGATAAGGGATATATATTTTCTCAGGTTGAACCCTTAAGCCTTTTTAACCAAGATACAGGAAAGATAGATATTGCTTATAAGATTAGAGAGAATAATACTGCTTATATTGAGGATATAAATATTAAAGGAAATGTTAAAACTAAGGATAAAGTAATTCGTAGAGAATTAAGAGTTTACCCTGGAGAGAAATTTGATGGCAAAAGGATAAGAAAGAGCAAAGAAAGATTGGATAATTTAGGATTTTTTGAAGAAATAAGGTTTGGTACTGAACCTGGTTCCAAACCAGATAAGGTTGACTTAGTTGTTGATCTAAAAGAAGCCAAAACTGGTTATTTTAGTTTTGGAGGAGGGTACAGTTCTATAGATGAGTTTATGGGTTTTGTAGAGATAAGACAGCGTAACTTTGATTATAGAAATTTTTCTACTTTTACTGGTGCTGGTCAAGATTTAAGCGTAATGCTTAGCATGGGAACCTTAACTAAACGTTATCAGTTGAGTTTTACTAATCCTTGGATATTTGACAAACCGGTTTCTTTTGGTTTCGATGGTTACAGGAAAGGTCATGACCAAGACGATAATGTTGGTTATGCTTACAAAGAAGATGTAAAAGGAGGATTGTTACGCTTAGGTAAAGAGTTTAATGATTCTTGGAAAGGTAGAGTTGCTTATAGGCTTGAAAATGTTACTATCAGTGATGTTGTTACTGAAGCACCTACAGAGCTTCATGATGAAGAAGAGGAAGGAAGCAATAATTTGAGTAGTGGAGAGGTACAGCTTTCTTATGATAGTCGTGATAGTATTAACTCTCCTTCAAAAGGTATTTATGCCAGCAATACTTTACAAGTCTTTGGAGGTCCTTTTTGTGGAGACAAAGATTTCATCAAGTATCTTGGACGAGTAAGTTTTTATACTCCAGCTATAAATAAATCAGTAATAGAATTGAGGTTGCGTGGAGGAATAGCTGCTGAGTTTAGCGATACTAATAAAATACCTATTTATGAAAGGTTTTTTGCTGGTGGTGCGTCTACGGTTCGTGGTTATCGAGAAAGAAAAGTAGGCCCTATTGACAAAACTACTGAGGATCCTTTAGGCGGAGACAAAATGCTTATAGGAAATATTGAATATACCTACCCTTTAGCTGATTTTCTTAAAGCAGCTACTTTCTTTGATATAGGAAAGGTTTGGGGTAATGAGAGTGCTAATGTTGAGGAAAGTGGATTCATGTCTAGCATTGGATTAGGTTTTAGGGTGAATACACCTATAGGGCCGGTAAGTGTTGATTATGGGTGGCCTTTGAGTAAAGAAGTTGGCGAAGAAGGCAAAGAGGGGAGATTTCATTTTAATGTAAGCAGGGCATTTTAGGAGGTATGGTTATGAAAAAAATAGTTGGATCTTTGATAGTTGCAATAGTCATTATGTCATTTTCTTCTACTTGTTTTTCTAAAGACTTAAAGATTGGTTACGTAAACATATTTACAGTTTTTGATGATTACGAGAAAACTAAAGACTATGATCAAGAATTAGAAGTGATGAAAACTGCAGCTGAGAAAAAGTTAAAGATTAAAAAAGAAGCGATTGAAAAACTTCAAAATAAATTAGGTTTGCTTAAGGATAGTGAAAAAGTAAAAGAAGAAGCAAAGCTTGAAGAAGAAGTTAACGAATATCGTGACTTAGAAAGAGAAATTTTCACTGATATAAAGAAGGAAAGAGATGATAAGATGAAAGATATAGGCGATGATATCACTGAAATAGTCAAAGATTATGCTAAGGATAATAATTTTGATTTAATCGTTAATGGTAGCACGGTTCTCTATGGTGCTAAAACTATGGATATTACTAATGAGATTCTAAAGGTTTCCAACAAGAATTACAAGAAGAAAAAATGAGGCTCACTCTTAAAGAAGTTGCAGATTTAGTTAAGGGGGAGTTAGTTGGTGATCCTAATGTTGCTATTACTGGTATTTCAGGAATAAAAGAAGCTAAAGAAGGGGAAATAACCTTTTTGGCTAATCCTAAATATGCTTACCTTTTAGAAACTACTAAAGCTGCAGCAATAATTACTTCTCATGATCAGTTTAAGACTTCTAAACCTTTAATTAAGACTAATAATCCTTCGATAGCTTTTACTAAGGTAGTTAGTTTAGTTGCTTCTGATGGTGCTAAACATCCCAAAGGTATTCATCCTGCTGCAATAGTCTCTTCAAGTGCACAAATTGCAAAAGATGTAGCTATTGGTGCTTGTGCAGTTATTGAAGATGGTGTTAAAATAGGAGAAGGGTCAATTGTTTATAGTGGGTGTTATATTGGCTGCTGTACTAAAATTGGTAAGAAGTGTCTTATTTATCCTAATGTTTCCATAAGGGAGAAAATTGAAATTAGTGATAGAGTTATTATCCATTCTGGAACTGTAATCGGTAGCGATGGTTTTGGATTTGCCATGGTAGATGGAGTGCAAGAGAAAATACCTCAAATTGGAACGGTCTTAATAGAGGACGATGTTGAAATTGGTGCGAATGTTACAATTGATAGAGCCAGGTTTGATAAGACAATAATTGGCAAGGGGACCAAGATAGATAACCTTGTTCAAATTGCTCACAATGTAGTGAGCGGAGAGAATTGTATTATTATCGCCCAAGCTGGTGTATCTGGTAGTACTGTTTTGGGTAAAGGAGTTATTTTAGCTGGTCAAGCTGGTATAGTTGGGCATATTCGTATTGGGGATAAGGCAATTGTTGCTGCTCAAGCTGGTGTAACAAAATCTGTTCCTGCTGGGATTAAGGTTTCTGGGTATCCAGCAAAACCTCATCAGACAGCATTAAAAGTAAATGCTTGTTTACAACGTTTACCGGGACTTTATAAAAAAATAAAAGAACTTGAAGAAAAAATCAATAGGTTAGAGGAGAAAAAATAATAATGAGCGTGGAAAATCAAAGAACAATTAAGAGTAAAATAATATTACAGGGTATAGGACTCCATACTGGGAAAGAGAGTAAGATAGAGCTTTTACCAGCATCTGCAGATACAGGAATAATTTTTTTGAGAAAGGATATTGAATCAGCTTCTTTGATTAAAGCTAACTTTTGTTCTGTTTCAGATCCTGATAAATTTCTTAGACGTACTTCTATAGGTGCAAATGGTGTATATGTACATACTATTGAGCATCTTATGGCTGCGCTACATCTTTTAGGTATTGATAATGTTCAAGTAAATATTTGGGGGGAAGAAGTCCCAGGTTTAGATGGAAGTGCTAAAGATTTTGTAGAAAAAATAAGAGAAGTTGGACATCAAGAACAGGATTTTCCTCGTAATCGTTTAATAATAAAAGAGCCTTTATGGGTTGAAGAAGGCTCAACAAGCATTGTAATTTTGCCTTATCCTAGTTTACGAATATCGTATGTTTTAAGTTATGATAATCCTGTAGTCGGTTCTGGTTATGCTGATATAGTAATTGATGGTAATTTAAAAGATGATCTTTATCAAGCTAGAACTTTTTGCCTAGAATCTGAAGTTCAACCTTTGCTAAACATTGGTTTAGGAAAAGGTGCAAATTATAAGAACACTTTGGTTGTGTCTAATGAAAAGGTACTAGACAATGAGTTAAGACTTGACAATGAATTTGTTAAACATAAGCTTTTAGATTTAATTGGAGACTTATATTTAGCTGGGCCAGTTAGAGGACATATAATTGCTATTAGAGGTGGACATTCATTGAATATAAAATTATTAGAAAAACTACTTAAATATAAAGAAAGAACTCGGAGTGCTGGAATAAAATCTCAGACATTCTTTATTGATCAGAAGAATGAGCTTGGTGCTGAGGAAATAATGCAAATATTACCCCATAGATATCCTTTTTTGCTTGTAGATAGAGTGGTTGATCTTGAAAAAGGTAAAAAAGCTATAGGCATTAAAAATGTTACCATGAATGAATATTTTTTTCAGGGACATTTTCCTGGCAAGCCTGTTATGCCAGGCGTGCTTATTGTTGAAGCAATGGCTCAGGTTGGGGGGGTGCTTATGCTAGCTTGCCAAGAGCATAGAGGCAAATTGGCATATTTTATGGCAGCAAATAATATTAAATTTAGAAAACCTGTTTTGCCTGGCGATCAACTGGTCATGGAGGTAGTTTCTGGAAAGATACGAAGCAAAACTGGTTCGGTTATAGCTAAGGCTTTTGTGAATGAAAAGGTGGTAGCTGAAGCTGAACTTATGTTTGCTCTAGTTAATGCTTAAAATCTTCCCTTTTCCTTTTTTGTTGCCTCATTTCGATTTTTTGATATAATTAATATTGTTAAGATAGTAGGATATTATTAATAAGAAGGTAGTATGGAAAATTATATTCAAATTGATCCTAAAGCTATGGTCAGTCCAAAAGCCCAGTTAGCTGAGGGTGTTAAAATTGGGCCATATGCAGTAATTGGAGAAAATGTTAAAATTGGCTCGGGTTGTGTTATTGATTCTTTCGCTCAAGTTTTAGGCTATACTGAGCTTGGGTCTGGTTGTCATATTTTTCCTTACGCTGTAGTTGGCAATATTCCACAAGATTTAAAATATAAAGGTGATAAGAGTTTTTTAATTATTGGAGATAATAATAAAATAAGAGAATTTGTCACCATTAACCCGGGAACTGATGAAGGGTCAAAAACAACTATTGGTAGCGATAATCTTATAATGGCTTATTCTCATGTTGCCCATGATTGTACAGTTGGTGATGGAAACATCTTTGCTAATTCTGCTACTTTAGCTGGATATGTAACAGTAGGCAATAAAACGGTGATTGGTGGATTGGTCGCGATACATCAGTTTTGTCGTTTAGGAGATTTTTCAATAATTGGTGGATGTTCTAAGGTTGTTCAAGATATGCCGCCTTATGCAATGTGTGATGGTCATCCAGCTACAATTTGTGGGCTTAATTTATTAGGATTAAAGAGAGCAAAGTTTTCATCTTCTACAATAAGGATATTAAAAAAAGCTTTTAAAATAATATTTTTTGAGAACCATTCAGTAACTCAAAGCCGAGAATTGGTTCAAAGAGATTTACCTCAGTTAAAAGAATTAGATTACCTTTTTGAGTTTATTTTATCCTCAAGAAGAGGCATAAGTAAATGAATCAGAAATTAGGGATTATTGCTGGTAATCGAAGTTTGCCTTTAATTCTTGCCCAAAGAATCAAAGAAAAGAATAAAAATTGTGAAATTATTGCTTTTTGCTTTAAAGGTCAAACCTCTAAACAGATTAGCAAATATGTAGATAAGTGTTATTGGTTTTCTGTGGGTTCGCTTTCAGCATTAAGAAAATCAATAAAAGAACAAGATGTGCACAAATGTATTATGGCTGGGCAAATTAATCTTTCCTATATTTTTAAAAAAGAATATTGGGACCAAGAATTAACTTCATTGATAAGTGAGAGTCAAGATTTTAGGCCTCATAATATTTTTAATAAGATAATTTTTTATTTTGAAAAAGTAGGGATTGAATTTATAGATTCTACTTTATATTTGAAAGATGATTTAGCTTCATCTGGGACTATGAATAGTTTGTCTTTATCGCAATTTACAACAAAAGACCTTGATTTTGGTTTAGGTGCAATATCAAGATTCGTCGAATTAGATATAGGCCAAACTATATCTGTAAAATCAAGAGCGGTTATAGCCTTAGAATCCTTGGAAGGAACCGATAAGACTATTAAACGTGCTTATAAATTGGCTGGTCGTGGATGTATTGTTTTAAAGTTTTCTAAAGCTAATCAAGATTTACGATTTGATGTTCCAGTGGTAGGTATTTCTACCTTAAAACTTCTTAAACATATTAAAGCTGCAGCTTTAATTTTAGAGACAAATAAAGTAATCATTTTGAAAAAGCAGGAATTTTTGTTTTTGGCAAAAAAGTGGAGAATTCCTGTGTTAGGGAGAGAAAAGTGCTCCCAAATACCTCAATAAATTCAATTATTACGATTTTACCTTTTATGAGATCGCTAGCTTTATTTTTTTTATTTTCTATTTTATTTATTTCTTCTAATCTATTTGCCGAAAATACTGTAAAAGATTATTTAGATACAGCGGTTATTTTTAAAGAATCTGGAGAATATGAACGGGCGATAGATGTTTTAGAAACTGCTAAAGGGTTTAGCAAGAATAATCAAATATTAAAATGTCGGGCTAGATTAGAATTTCTTTCCGGGCATAGTAGCCAAGCCTTAGATTCTTTTAATTGTATAGAAAGCAAAGATTGGCAGAGTTTTGTTTATTTAGGATTAATTCATCAGGATTTAAATAACGATAACTTAGCAATTGAAAATTATCTGAAGTCTTTAGGATTAAGAGAAAACTCAATTGCTTATTTTAGATTAGGAAAAATTTATCGAAAAAAAGGTGATTATAAGAAAGCTACTAAATACTTCTCCAGAATTATTAAGTTTGATCCTAGTATAAGATTAGCTTATTATTACTTAGGTGAGTGCTTTTACCAGCGCTCTGATTACAAGCAAGCCTATAAATTTTTAGCTAAAGCAATAAACTTTTATCCTGGAGTAAATTTAATTAGTGAAAAATTTAAAGTAGTTAAGCAAAAATTAGGAGAAGATTTTTTTAAGTTAAGGAAGAAGGCCAAAGAAGAGAAGAGAAAAAAAGTTGAATTAGCTTCATATGTTCAGGAAAAGGATATTCCTGTAGTTAGAATTGGTCTGATTAAAGAAGCTAAAGAGTTTTCATTTTTTTCTCCTAGTGATTTCTCAATTAGCAATGACAATGATTTCTATTCAGGTTTAGCTAATAAATTTTATAATTTTAGTTTTAAAAAAAATAAAATGATTTTAAAAGATTATCAAAGTAAAGAAGTCTATAAAACTTTTTTTAATCGGGTTAATATTATTTCTTTAGATCTTAATCAAAAAAAATCTCCGTTTTATATATTAAGTCTTTCTTCTGGAGAAGCAAATTTTTGGTATAAACAAAGAGACAGAGCTTATCGTGGTGATTTGAAAGTAATAATAGGCGAGAAGGGTCTAACTTTAATCAATATCTTAAGTGTTGAGGAATATCTATATGGAGTTTTGTCCTCTGAGATGCCAGCGAGTTCTCCTTCACAAGCTCTTAGAGCTCAAGCAGTTGCAGCTAGAACCTTTGTTTTTCGGAATTTAGGAAGACATCAAAAAGAAGGGTTTAACTTTTGCCCTCATGTACATTGCCAAGTTTACCAGGGAATATCAGCTGAGACTCCTGCTACTATAGCTGCAGTTAGAGACACTAGAGGAGAAGTTATAGTTTACAATGATAAACCAATAGATATACTTTTTCATGCTAATTGTGGAGGTTGTCTAGCCTCAGATACTTTTGGTAAATGCAACTATATGGAAGAAAAGATCGATAGTTTTAATTTAGATATACCTAAGTCAGCTTATAGCGAGGAAGAATGGTTTTCAAATTTTCCATTAGCTTTTTGTTCGAAGAATAGGGGAAGTAAATTTCGTTGGCAGAGAGTCTATGACAGGGAAGATTTTTCTATTGCTTTTGGAGGAAAAATAGAAAATTTAAAAAATATTATTTTGAAGGAGAAAGGTGAGTGTTTTCATTATACGGAAATAGAAATTGTTACTTCTACAGATAGCAAAAGCTTAAAGGGTAATTTAGCTATAAGAAATTATTTTGATCGTCTAAGGAGTAGTGCGTTTAAGATAGAGAAGAAATTATCAGGCAAGGGTCAGACTTCAATGCTTTTATTTTGGGGAGCTGGATTTGGTCATGGAACTGGTATGTGTCAAGATGGGGCAGTAGGTATGGCTGGAGATGGTTATAATTGGCGTAAAATAATAAATCATTACTTCTCGCCGGTTAAAATCAAAAAACTTTATTAAATTAGAGAATTCTCGATATTGTTGGAAGGAACCAAACCTTTTATCTTATCCCATGTTTGTTTGTCTTCCATACATAGATAAATTGGTGTTTTCTGATCATACTGTTTTATCTTGTTAGTTATTTCTTGATAAATTTCTTCTTTTATAAAATCAGGGTAACGCAATTTTTTATCTTCTCCTAAAAATAATTCTCCATAAAAAATATTACTTTCAGGGAAGCGGAGTTCTGTAGCTGTTTTTAATTGGCGGTTAGAACGTAGGGTGCCTAAGCTTATCCAAGCGAAAGGCTTTTTAAGTTTTGAATATAACTTATCAATAACTTCACCATATAATTTTTGCCAATTATCTAAATGAATAATTGGGTCGAAGTGAAATCCAACGCCAAATCCAGCATTTTGAACTTTTGCTGCTGCCTCAAGTCTTTGGTCTAAGGATGCCGTAGCTTGTTCTTCTTTTCTAGCTGTAGAAGCAGGATTTAGAGACCAAGATACAATAATATTGGGCGAAGATTTCAGAGTTAATAAATTAGCGATATTATCACTCTTTGTTTTAAGTTCAAACAAAACTTTTTTATTTATAAAATAAGGAACCAAAGTTTTTGAATATTCGGTTATATGGTCAAGAGCTAAAGAATCACAAAATTCACCGGTTCCAATTCTTATTGGTTTTTTAAGATTTTTAGAAAACTTATCAAAGCTAGTAAAGAAATCTTCTGTATTAGCGGGTAAGATTAGTCCTGGAAAATTACTGTATTGTTGAAGATAACAGTAAGAGCAATCAAAAGGGCAACCAAAACCTAAGTTAAATATCCAATAACCGCAAGTTAAATGTTTTTTAGTACAGGGACACCTTTTTATAAAGTCACCTCTTTCTTTGACAATAAAAACAAGTGGTTTTTTTAATTCTGAAATAGTAAATTTATTTGTTTTTACATAGCGGCTATAATAGTCAATTTCTTCAACTTCGATATTGGGAAATTTTTCCTGAAAATTAGTTAAAAGTTGGCTCTTAATAACCTCAGTTTCTACAAATATTTTTAAAGGTTTAAACGGAGGTTTTACTTGCCAGTTATCATTTAAAGGTTGTTTTACTTTGCTTAAGAAGATGTTTTTTTGGTCAATTTTTTGATTTTGTGATGTTTGAGGAAAACGGTATTTAATCAGGGTGTTTTTTAAGAAAAAGAATTTGAGTTTACTGCTAAATTTAATAAAGCCAGCTTTTTTTTCTAAAGGCTCTAAAACTTTATCATAAGAGATATTATCTCGTTTACTTATCTCAAAAGCTAGACGTTCAATTTCACGGAATTGGTTTCTATTTAGCTTAAGACCAAGTTTTTGTTGAATTTTTTGCTGAAGGATAGTTGAATTTTGCATTTCGGTTTTACTATAGTTTAATGGATTAAAAAATTTTTGCAAAGATTTTTATAGTAATTAATTTCAGCTTTCTTACCTCTTTTTATTGCACCTTTAATATAAATATCGCACTTAGTTTTAAGCTCTTGATAGGCTAATTGATAATTAATCATAGAAAGACTTTTACTTTTTAAGATTTTTTCTAAGGCATAAATTCGAAATTTATCCATAGCTGGATATTTTTTTGATAGTTGATCAGCATGACCACCTTCTTTTATAGTTAAATATTCTGGAATAAGGAATATTGGGTAGATTGAGCTTATTCGTAGTAATAAGTCATAATCTTCACAAGCTGGGAGATTCTTATCAAAATAACCGATCCTTTTAAAAATATCTCGACTAAAAACTGCTGTAGATAAACCTACAGAGTATAGTCTAAGAGAGTGGCTAAATATAAAACCGTTAGGCTTCTTATGATGAGCTTTTTGTGAAAAAAACTTACCATTTCGATACCATATTTCTTCACTATAGAATATTTTATAACTAGGATTTTTGTTTATATAATCGTGGAAAATCAGCAGTTTATTTTTTAGAAAACGATCATCAGAATCAAGGAATGATATAAATTTACCTTTTGCTTTGATTAGACCTTTATTCCTTGCTGAAGAGACGCCTTGATGTTTTTGATAAGTGTAGATAATCTTTTTATTGTTGTTATAGAGTTTCTTTATTATAGCTTTTGTTTCATCACTTGAACCATCGTCAACGATAATTAGTTCATAATCGGTATAGCTTTGGTTGAGAACTGATTCAATCGTAATTGGCAAGAAATCCTTACGATTACAAGTTGGTATAATTACACTAAAGAAAGGGTTTTTCATTATTTTTTTTAATTAAAGATTTAGTAGACTAAAGTCTAACCATTTTGTATAATTATAACACAAAATGAATAAATCTTTATATATCCACATACCTTTTTGTCAAAAGAAGTGCTCTTATTGTGACTTTTATAGTTGTTGTTACGATAAGCTTTTGGCTAATGCTTATATAGATGTTATTTGCAAGCAGATAAAATCCTTGAATAGTAAATTTTATACTCTTTATATTGGCGGTGGTACCCCAAGTGTTTTAGAGTTTTCTTTATTAAAGAAATTATTAAAAGCGCTAAGCAAGATAAGCGCTAAGGTTGATGAGTTTACAATTGAGGTTAATCCTGAGAGCGTAGATCAGAGAAAATTAGAATTGTTTTATAATAGTGGAGTTAATCGTCTTAGTATTGGCGCACAATCCTTTTCTGACCAGAAGCTAAAACGCTTAGGAAGAATCCATAATCGAGACAAGATAATAGAAGCAATACGATTAGCTAAGAAAGTTGGCTTTAAAGATATAGGAATTGATTTAATTTTTGGTGTAAGTGGAGAGACATTACCTGAGTGGAACAAAGAGTTAAAACAAGCGACTTCTTTAGGGTTAAAACATATATCAACCTATTGCCTAACTTACGAGAAGAATACTCCTTTATTTTTACAAGTTAAAAAGAAGTTTGTCGTTCCCTTGGGTGATGAAGTGTTGGCTCAGATGTATAAAAAGACTATTGATTATCTCACTAAGAAAGGATTTAAGCATTATGAGATTTCAAACTTTGCAAAAACAGGATTTAAGTCTAAACATAATCATAGCTATTGGCAGGGTAATCTTTATCTAGGTTTAGGGCCATCAGCAGTTTCTTTTATTGAAAATGTGCAAACTAAGGTAAAAAGCAGAGAAAAGAATCTTTCTGATGTTAGTGAGTATATTAAAAGAGTAAAAGAAGGGAGGAGTCCAGTTTCTTTTAGTGAAATTTTGTCGAAAAAGAATCAAGCTAAGGAGTTAGCAGCAATAAAAATTCGCACTAAAGAAGGTATAAATTTCAAGTGGTTTAGGGCTTATACCGGATATGATTTTCTGAAATTAGAGGACAAAGCTCTAAATGACCTCTTGAAAGATGGTTTACTTAAGTACAAAAGAGAAAAAGGCCGGATAATAGGGGTTTATTTGAGCAAGAAGGGTTTTTGCTTTTCTGATAATGTTTCTAGTGCTTTTCTTTAAATTATATGATTTTAGTAATAAAGGGGTCAACTCCCTTTTGTACACCCCCGGGGTGTACTTAAAAAAGCATGTCTAGGTTTAATGTTTTTAAATGAGTCTGCCCGAATTATAGGGTGTACCTTTATAGTCTGTCTGCCGACCTGTCCTCCGAAGCCTTGGCGAAGGAGGAAGCTTTAGCGTAGGCAGGGACGTCTATTCTACTTCTAAAATAGGACGCCTGCGAAAAAAGGCCGAGAAATAGGGGTTTATTTGAGCAAGAAGGGTTTTTGCTTTTCTGATAATGTTTCTAGTGCTTTTATTTAAATTATATGGTTTTAGGGTAGATTTTTTCTATTAGAATGGTATAATTATGTACTTATATTAGAATAGCTTCAGTTTTTAGTTTTTAAATAGATATTATGAACAAGAAATTAAACAATATTGTTTCTCGGTTTAATAATAAGAGGATACTGGTTATTGGTGACTTGATCCTTGATCATCATATTTTTGGTAGTGTTGATCGAGTTTCTCCAGAAGCTCCGGTTCCAGTAGTTTGGGCTAATCGGGAGAATTTTGTTCCTGGAGGAGCAGCAAACGTAGGCCTTAATCTTAGTGCTATGGGAGCAAAGGTTAGCCTTTGTGGAGTTGTCGGTCGAGACCATTTTGGAAAAACTTTGCTTTCTCATATTGATCAGTATGGTATTTATACTAATTTAATTGTTAAGGATAACAAAAGACCAACTACTTTAAAAACTAGAATAATCGCTAACCATCAGCAGGTGGTAAGAGTTGATTGGGAGTCGTTGGAATTTCTTTCTGAAAATACAAATAAATTAGTTTTCAATAAAATTAAGAGAAATCTAGATGAGTTTGATGCGATAATTGTTGAAGATTATGGCAAGGGAGTAATAAACCCTCTTTTGCTTGAAGAACTAATAGCTTTATGCCGCAGAAAAAAGATGATAATCACAGTTGACCCCAAAGAAGAACATTTTGATTATTATGAGAATGTAACTGTGCTTACTCCTAACCTAAAAGAAGCTCAAGTTGCGGCTGGGACGAAGATAAGGAATAAAAACCAGATTCCTTTTTTAGGTAAAATAATTATGAAAAGGTTAAATCCTAAAGCATTATTAATTACTTTAGGAGAAGATGGTATGATGTTATTTGTTGGAGATAATTATCATCACATACCAACAGCAGCTTTAGAAGTATTTGATGTTAGTGGAGCTGGAGATACTGTAATTTCAATTTTTACTTTAGCCTTAACTGCTGGGGCAACATATAAGGAAGCAGCAATAATTGCTAATTTTGCTGCCGGAGTTGTTGTTGGCAAACTAGGGGCAGCAACTTTAGATAAGAAAGAACTTAAGAGGGTGATCAATGGAAAATAAATTTAATGTGGTTGGTGTAATACCAGCAAGGTATGAATCAACTAGACTTCAGTTTAAGCTTTTACGTAGAATATGTGGCAAGAGTTTATTACAGTGGACTTGGGAAAATGCATCTGCTTCTCATAGCCTAGATCGATTAATTATTGCTTGCGACCATATTGAATTAAAAAAAGAAGCCGAAAAGTTTGGTGCTGCAGTTATTTTAACATCTGTAGAGCATTCTTCAGGAACAGATAGAATAGCTGAAGCTATGAGAGATATTGATGTTAAAGTTGTTTTAAATATTCAGGCTGATGAGCCGCTTATTCATCATTCAATAATTGACCGACTGGCTCAAGAGATGCTCCTAGACCAGGAATTAGTTATGGCTACAGTTAAAAAGAGGATTGATTATGATGGTGAGATAAATAATCCTAATGTTGTTAAAGTTGTAACCAATCGAGAAGATTGTGCGATTTACTTTTCTCGTTCTCCGATTCCTTTTTATAGAGAAGAAGAGAGCTCGCCTAAATACTATAAACATTTGGGGATTTATGCATACACTAAAGATTTTCTTTACACTTTTAAGAATCTTCCGGTATCTCCCTTAGAGAGTGCCGAGAAATTAGAACAATTAAGAGTATTAGAGGCTGGTTATAAGATAAAAGTTCTTGAAACTCAATTTGATTCTTGTGGCGTTGATACTGAAGATGATCTCTATAAAGCTGAGAGTCTTTTATCTAAGCGAAAAAATATTTAAAATGGAGAAAATTTTATATGCTTAAATTAAGTAAAGAATTAATGATTCGACACCGCTCAACATTAACTCTGGGCGATCTTTGGTTTAAAAATAAGGGAAAGTCGAAGGGGTTAACTTTTATTGTTGGCCCTTGTGTGATTGAAAATAAAAGTCAAACAATGGAGATTGCTTCTTATTTAAAAGAGTTGTTTTCAAATCTTCCTATACGGTTTATTTTTAAAGCTAGTTTTGACAAGGCTAATCGTACATCAGTTAAATCTCCTCGAGGTGTAGGGTTGGATAAGGGAATTAAAATATTAGGAGATATTAAATCTAAACTAAAAATTCCTATTTTAAGCGATGTACATTGTGTTAGTCAGATAAAAGATGTTAAGGATGTTCTTGACGTAATTCAAATACCGGCTTTTCTTTGTCGGCAAACTGATTTAATTTTAGAGGCAGCAAAAACTAATAAGATTATAAATATTAAAAAAGGACAATTTGCTTCACCTACTGATATGAAATATATGGTTGAGAAAGTTGAATCAACGGGGAATAAAAAGATTTTTATTACTGAAAGAGGAAGTTGTTTTGGCTATAATAGTTTAGTGGTTGATTTTCGTTCCTTTTTAATTATGAAAAAATATGGGTATCCAGTAATTTATGATGTTACTCATTCCTTGCAAAGTCCTTCAGCTAGGAAAGGAGTTTCAGGTGGAGACAGAAAATTTGCTCCTGCTTTAGCTAAGGCAGCAGTAGCTTGTGGTGTAGATGGTTTATTTATGGAAGTACATCCTAAACCTTCTTTAGCTTTGTCAGATGCTTATACTTCTCTACCTTTGGCTAAGATTAAAAATTTAGTTAAAAGTATTTTAAAAATAAAAGAGGCAATAAATGAAGAAAAGTAAGAGAGAAGAAGTTATAAAATGGGCTAAAGAAGTTCTTAAGACAGAGAAAAAAGGGATTGATGACTTAAGCCGTAATTTAAGTAATAATTTTGTAAAGGTGATCGATATGATTTCCTGTTGTAAAGGTAGAATTGTTGTTACTGGTATGGGTAAAGCTGGAATTATTGGACAAAAATTTTCAGCTACGCTATCTTCTACTGGCTCTTCATCATTTTGGCTTCATGCTGCTGAGGCAGTTCATGGAGATTTGGGGAGTGTCCGTGAGGATGACGTAGTGGTGGTTCTTTCTTATAGCGGAGAGACTGATGAGATAAAGAATTTAATTCCTTTTATAAAAAAGATTGGATCAAAAATAATTGCTATTACTGGAAATATTAAGTCTAGCCTTGCCTGTTATTCTGATAGCGTAGTTAATGTTAAAGTTGATAAAGAAGCTTGCGCTTTAGGTTTAGCTCCAACTACCTCTACTACAGCAATGTTGGTAATATGTGATGCTATATCAGTAGTTTTGCAAAAGATAAAGGGTTTCAAGGAGAAAGATTTTGCTTTTTTTCATCCTCGTGGTTCTTTAGGAAGAAAATTACTACTTAAGGTTAAAGATATCATGCGCAAGGGGAAATTTAATCCTATTGTTGACGAGGATGCTTTAGTTAAAGAAGTTATTATAAAGATAACAACTGCTCGTGCTGGAGCAGCAACTGTTGTTAACAAGAATAAGAAATTAATTGGCATATTTACTGACGGAGATTTACGTAGAAATTTAGAAAAACATCCTAATCTTTTAGAAGAAAAGATTAAAGTAGTTATGACTAAGAACCCAGTAACGGTTTATGATAATGATTTAGCTTCAGAAGTTTTAAAAACATTGGAAAAAAAGAAAATTGATGAAGTTCCAGTAGTAGATAAAAATTATTACCCTGCTGGAATGTTAGACATCCAGGATTTAATTGCTGCTGGAATAATATAGTTTAGAGGCAGGAAGAATGGAAAATATAAAAAAATTGTTTAAAAATGTAAAATTACTTATCTTGGATGTTGATGGAGTTTTGACTAAAGGAGAAATTATTTATGATAGTCAAGGGGCCGAACTTAAGATTTTTAACGTTAAAGATGGATTAGGAGTGTTTCTCCTTAGCAAAGTGGGGATTAAAACTATTTTTTTATCAGCTAACAATTCTTCAATACTTAAGAGAAGAGCTAAAGATATGAAGGTTGTTGAAGTGATTGGTGGAATTCTTCCTAAGGAGAGTGTTTTAGGAAAAATTAAGAAAAAATATAAGGTTAAAGAAAGTGAAATTTGTTTTGTTGGCGATGATTGGATAGATTTAGGTTTACTTGAAAAAGTTGGTGTTTCAGTAGCAGTGTCTGATGCGTCTTTAGCAGTTAAAAAGGTAGCTAAATATGTTACCAGAAAAAAAGGCGGAGAAGGGGCTGTGCGCGAGGTTGTAGATTTAATTTTTAAATCTCAAAATTTAGAGAAAAAGATTTATAAAATTGTTAAGAATCCTCACTAAATAGTTGACTTTAAAGTGTAATTTGATGTATTAATATGTTTTTAAGAAGGTTAACCATAATTATTGGTTTTTTGCTGGTTTTATTTATAGGTATTCAAGCCTATTCTCAACAAAAAATTAATGATTTTTACCTTTCTAATCTTAAGGATGATGGTACTCAAGATTGGGAAGTAAAAGGGGAAACTGCTACAATACGCGATAATTTTGTTGATATTGATGATATGGAAGCAAATTACTATACAAAAGATGATACTATTGTAATTACTTCTGATGAAGCAACTTTAGACAAGGAAAACATGGATGTATATCTTGCAAATAATGTTCATATTGAGAATAAAGAAGGGGCAACCATAGAAACTGATTCATTAAACTGGTATAGAGAGCAGAATCGTATTGAAACCGATGATTGGATAAAGACTACTAGAGATTCGATGGAGATAGAATCCTCAGGTCTTTTGGCAGATACTGAGCTTAAGACAGCTTCTTTTAAAAAGGATGTAAAAGTAACAATGCCGGATAAGAGGAGTAAAGAAGCTACTACAGCAGTATGCAGTGGTCCATTAGAAATTGAATACAATAAAGGAAAAGCAGTTTTTAATCAGGATGTAGTGGTTACTAATCCTCAAGGTAAGTTGTATTCAGATAAAGCTACTTTATTTTTTGATACTGAAAATAAAGAGATAATAAAGATTATTTCTGAAGGGAATGTCAAGATAACGCAAGGCGGTAATGTTACTTTCTCACAAAAAGCGACTTATCTAAACAAGGAACAAAAGATAGTTTTTGAGGGTCGGCCCAGAGTAGTTTATTATCCTGGTAGTGGGGAAGAATTAAATCTTTTTAAATAATGAGACTTTTAGAAGTTAACAATTTAACTAAATCCTATGGTAATAAGACCGTAGTAAACAATGTTTCTTTGTCGGTAAAGAGAGGAGAAGTTGTAGGTTTGCTTGGACCTAACGGAGCGGGTAAGACTACTACTTTTTATATGGTGGTTGGTATCATTTCTCCTGATGCTGGTCAAATATCATTTGATAACAGGAATATTACTTATACACCTATTCATGTGCGAGCTAAATTTGGTATTGGTTATTTGTCTCAGGAACCTTCAGTTTTTAGAAAACTTACTGTAGAGGAAAATATTATGGCAATTTTAGAAACCTTACCGTTGCAACGAGTAGAACGCCTGAGACGTCTTGATAAGTTATTAGAAGAGTTAAATATTGCACATTTACGAAAGAATAGAGCTTATACTTTGAGTGGTGGAGAAACACGACGCTTAGAGATTACTAGAGCATTAGTAACTAATCCTTCATTTCTTCTTTTGGATGAACCTTTTTCAGGGATCGACCCTATAGTAGTTGGTGAAGCAAAGGAGATAATCTCTGAGTTAAGAGATAAAGGGATGGGTATCTTGATAACTGATCATAACGTACGTGAGACTCTTTCAATAACTAATAGAGCTTTTTTGATTTCAGAAGGTAAAATTTTAGTTTCTGGGACAGCTAACGATTTGATTGATCATAAAGAAGCTAGAGAGATATATTTAGGAAAAGATTTTAAAATGTAAAACACAGAGGATAAGGAGGTAAGACGAATAAAATGCGAGTAGAGCTAAAAAAACTAGATAAATTAAAAAGAACAATTAAAGTAGAAGTTGATGGAGAAGAATTTTTAAAAGAAAAAAATGAAGTTTATAATAAGAAAGCTAAGGATCTCAAAGTGCCAGGATTTAGGCCAGGCAGTGCACCTTTAGATATTCTAGAGAGACATCATAGCAAATTTTTAAAGGAAGAGCTATTAAAGGAATCTTTGCCAAATTTTTATCGTAAGGCTTTAGAAGATCGAAAAACGTTACCAGCAGGAATGCCTCATGTATATGATATAAAGCTTACTTCTAATGCCTTATCTTTTTCAGCAGATTTTGAAGCTAGGCCTGAAGTAGAGGTCAAAGAGAACTCTTACAAAGGAATAAAGATTAAAAGCAATAATTTTGAGGTAAAAGAAAGTGAGATTGAAAAAGTATTAACTAACTTAAAAGAAGGGATTAAAAAAGTCATCAACAAGGACTTAAAAGATGACGATTTAGCTAAATGGGCTTCTTATCCTGACATTAAGTCTTTAAAAGAGGCTATAAAAGCTCAACTTTTTATTGAGAAGGCAAGAGAGCGTAGACAAAAGGTGGATAAGCAAGTACGTACCCACTTGCTTAAAGCATTCAAAGTAGATTTACCTAAGGATGAGGTCACTCGACACCATCAGGAGCTAGTGGATAGAGAAATTTATAATTTACAGCGTCGTGGTGTTCCTCAGGAAGATATTGATAAGTATAAAAAAGATTTAGGAGATAGAATGCAGTCAGTAGCCGAAGAGGATTTGAAAATATATTATATTTTAGAGGCAATTGCTAAGAATGAGGGAATAAAGGTTGATAATAATATTGGCGATGTTATTTTAGGCTTTGTTCTAAGTCATGCACAATATAGCTCGTAGTTCATAGTTCGTAGTCTATGAGCCATGAGGTAGGAGCTAAGAAAGGAGGTTAAATATGCCAAATCAGATGTATGTCCCTATGGTAATTGAACAAACCGGGAGAGCAGAACGAGCCTATGATATATATTCACGGTTGCTTAAAGATAGAATTATTTTTATTGGTACGCCAATAGATGACAATATTGCTAATGTTGTAATTGCTCAATTGTTATTTTTGCAGATGGAAGATGTTAACAAAGATATCAGCCTGTACATAAATACACCTGGAGGAGCTATTACTGCAGGTTTAGCAATATACGATACAATGCAATTTGTAAAGTGTGACATTGCAACTTATTGTGTAGGGCAAGCTGCTTCTTTTGGAGCTTTGCTCCTTTGTGCTGGTGCTGAAGGGAAGAGGTATTCTTTACCCAATTCTCGAATTATGATTCATCAACCTTGGGGTGGTGTTCAAGGAACTGCAGAAGATATTTCAATACAAACAAATGAAATTTTAAGACTTCGGACTAAAGTTAACGAAGTTCTTTCTTCTCATACTGGGAAATCTCTAGATACGATCAAAGAAGATACTGATAGAGATTTTTTCATGAGTGCTACTGAAGCTAAAGATTATGGTTTATTAGATGAAGTACTTGTTAATACGAAAGAAAAAAATAGTAAGAAATAATATTGGATTAGAAACTTTTTATTAGGAGTAAAAAATGAAACGCAGATTTTTGATGACCCCTGGTCCTTCACCAGTTCCTTTATTTGTTAGAGAAAGTTTATCTCAAGAAATGATCCATCATCGTACAAGTGAATTTAAAGATATTTTAAAACAAGCTCATACTGGATTGAAAAGTATTTTCTGCACTGAAAATCCAGTGTTAATCCTTTCTTCTTCAGGCACTGGCGCTATGGAAGCGGCTGTATGCAATTTATTTTCCAAAGGGGATAAAGTATTGGCTATCGGTGGAGGAAAATTTGGTCAAAGATGGTTAGAAATATCTAAAGCTTTTGGGCTAGATGTTATTGAGATGAGTATAGAATGGGGAAGTGCACCAAGCCCAGACGAGTTAACTAAAATTTTAAATGACAATAAAGATATTAAAGCAGTTCTTACTACTCTTTGTGAGACTTCCACAGCTACTGTTTTTGATATTGAAAAAATTGCTAAAATTACAAATGAAAAAAATATTCTTTTAGTAGTTGATGCTGTTAGTGGATTAGGCCAAGATGTTTTGTTAACTGATAAATGGGGTGTTGATGTAGTTGTTAGTGGTTCACAAAAAGGTCTTATGCTGCCTCCAGGTTTAAGCTTTATAAGCTTAAGCAAAAGAGCCCAAGATGCAATGGAAGTTTCTAATTTACCTAAATATTATTTTGATTTAAAAAAAGCTTTAAAAAGCCATGCTAAAGATGACACACCCTATACCTCGGCTGTATCTCTTATAATGGGCTTAGCGACTGCGCTTGATGCAATTAATAAGGAGGGGTTAGAGTTAAGATGGAAAAAGTTCTCAAAGATGGCTGAAGCTGCAAGAGAAGCAGCTAAAGCTTTGGGGTTAAAAACTTTTTCTCAACGACCTTCGGATTCAGTTACGGCTATTGTTTCTCCTGAAAATATTAAATCTTCAGATATTGTTAAAGCTTTAAGAGAAGAATATGGTTTAAGCATAGCTGGCGGTCAAGATAAATTTAAGGATAAAATTTTTAGAATTGCTCATATGGGTTGGATAAGTGATAAGGATTTGATTGAGTGTTTCCTACTTCTTGAGAAGGTTTTAGAAAAATTAGGCTATAAATTTGAGCAAGGAATTTCAAAGGTAAAGCTAGGGGAGGTTCTCTATGGATAAGATTATTGTATCTGATAAATTATCACCAGAAGGTGTCAAAATATTAGAGGATTCGGGTTTTAAAGTTGATTGTAAGTATGGATTAAGCCCTGATGAACTCAAGGAAATTATTGGTAACTATCAAGGTATCATAATAAGGAGTAGCACAAAACTTACTAGTGATCTGATTGAAAGGGGAGATAATCTAAAAGTTATTGGTAGGGCTGGAGTTGGCTTAGATAATGTTGATATAAAAGCAGCAACCAAAAAAGGGATTATTGTTATGAATGCTCCTGGAGGGAATACTATTTCTACTTGTGAACAGACTTTTGCTCTTATGTTGGCTATTGCTAGGAACATTCCTTTTGCTCATGCTTCGCTTAAGGCTAAGAAATGGGAGAGGTCTAAATTTAAAGGAACTGAGCTTTATTCTAAAGTATTAGGTGTTGTTGGCCTAGGGCGTATTGGTAAGGAAGTAGCTAAGAGGGCAATGGCTTTTGGCATGGAGGTTTTAGTCTATGATCCTTTTATATCTGAGGATGTGGCTGAGAAGACTGGTATAAAATTAGTTGGATTAAAAGAAATTTATAAAAATGCAGATTTTATTACCACTCATACACCGCTTACTAAAGAGACTAAGAATTTAATTTCTAGTAAGGAATTCGCTCAGATGAAGCCAAGCGCTTTTGTTATTAATTGTGCTCGGGGAGGCATAGTTGATGAAGATGCTTTGTACCAAGCCCTAAAAAGTAAAAAAATTGCTGGAGCAGCATTAGACGTTTATTCAAAAGAACCACCTCTTGATTCTAAACTTCTCGAGTTGGAAAATATTATTACTACGCCTCATTTGGGAGCTTCTACTGAAGAAGCTCAAATAAATGTTGCTATAGAAGTTGCTCATTGCCTAAAGGATGCTCTTTTAGGTAAGGCTATTAAAAATGCTGTTAATTATGCTCAGCTTGATTCTGAGACTTATAAAATTGTTGAACCATACTTTAATTTAGCTGAAAAAATGGGTAAATTTATTTCTCAACTTATTCAAGGAGGAGTAAAAGAGATTAAAATTTCCTATTTGGGTGAAATTTCAACTTATAAAGTGGATGTTCTTGGCGCTGCCTTTGTTCGAGGGTTCTTTTCTCAACAATTAGAAGAAGATGTTAATTATGTAAATGCTTTAGAAGTTGCTAAGGCTAGAGGTATTAAAGTAGAGCAAATAAAAATAAGTGAGGAGGAAGAATACTCTAATAGTATAAGAGTAAAAGTTACTTCTGATAAAGAAGAACGATTGTTAGAGGGAACTCTTTTTGCTAATAAAGAGGTTCGCTTTGCTAAGATGGATGATGTTTATATCGAAATTGCACCTTCTGAACAGATGTTGGTTATTAATAATCAAGATAAACCAGGAGTTATTGGGTTTTTAGGTACAACCTTAGGGGCCAATAATATCAATATAGCTGGCATGAGTTTAGGCAAATATAGCAAGAAAAAAGAAGCTTTAACTATTCTTAATTTAGATAATGTTGCAGATGAGAAAGTAATAGCAGAGATTACGGTTAATCCTAATATAATTTCTTTGAAGGTAGTAAAATTATAGAGGTATAAAAATGGTTTCTGAGAAATTAGCTAAGAAAGTAATTTTTTTGATTTTTGTAATTAGTGGTTGCTTTTTACTTTCACTATCATTTATTTATGCAGAAGAATTAGTCTCTGAATGTGAAGAGTGTAAAGTTGATTATATTCCCGGTGTAACTAAAGATATGGAGGCTCTTATTGTAACAGATAAGAATTGTTCTTTTTGTGATAGTAAGATACCACGAAAGCTTCTTAAGAGTAAATTTCCTGGAATAAGTTTTGTGGTTGTTGATTATAAGAGTAAACAAGCAAAAAAACTTATTGATCAGTACGAGGTTAAAACATTACCTTGTTTTTTTGTCGATCCTTTAGTTAAGGACGAAAAAATTTTTGATAAGGTAAAATTTATTTTTGAAGATGGAAAAGATGGAAAGCTTTTACTAAGAAAAGAGTTGTCTGGTATTTGTGTGTATCTTGATAGAAAAGAAATAAATAAAAAAGTTGATTTATTTTTGGATTTTTATGAGGAAGCTACTAGTGAAATCTTAGATGATTTAATAAACTTTTCAAAAGAGGTTAAAATTAGCTTAGATATTCATTTTATTATTTCTAAAGATAAAAAGATTGGTTATCCTAAAGAAGAAGTACGTGTAGCTTTAGCAATAAGTGAGTTATATCCTAATGGAGCTAGCAATTATATTTATCGACGAATAAAAGATATAGCAAGTAGTTCTTGGATAGATACAGTTGAGAAAGAAGGATTAGACTATAAAAAAATAAGAGATTTGATGACATCTTCATTAATATATCAATTAGTCGACAAGAACCAGGAATTGGTTGAAGATTTAATGATTAGAGACGGGAATGTCATTTTAATTAATAATAATAAAATATTTAAGGTTTTTAATATTGATAAAGAAGAATTAAAGAGTTTTTTTAAAGGAGAATAAAGATGGCTAAGATTTATATAGTTGATGTTACTAATAGTGGAAGATGAATTAAAATTTGTGGCTTAGCATCCTAAGATTGCAAAAAAGATTTTTGACGTAGAAGTTTAAACCTAAAAATTAAATTAAGAGTTCGAAAAATTGATGGAGAAGCTATGAATACAATATTAGTAGGGTTGCAATGGGGAGATGAAGGTAAGGGGAAAGTAATTGATTATCTTTGTCGTAGCAGTGATTTTATTATCCGTTTTCAAGGCGGGAATAATGCTGGTCATACTGTAGTTGTTAATGGAGAAAAATTTGTTTTCCATCTTATTCCTTCTGGTCTTTTAAGAAAAAAGAAAGTTTGTGCAATTGGTAACGGAGTAGTGGTTGACCCGAATGTCTTAATTGCAGAAATAAATGCTCTTAAAGCCAAAGGTATGGAAATATCACCAAGTAATTTAAAAATTTCTTCTCTTTGTCATGTTATTATGCCTTATCATAGCACAATGGATGCTTTGAAGGAGAAAGGGCGTATTCAAAAAATTGGTACAACCAAAAGAGGAATTGGACCTTGCTATATGGATAAGGTTTCACGTTGTGGCATAAGGATGATTGATTTTATCGATCCTAAAACCTTTGCTTTAAAATTGAAAGATAATTTAAATGAGAAAAATGCTATTTTTGAAAAGGTTTATGGAGTTAAAGGTTTTTCTTTTGATGAGATATATCAAGAGTATAATCTTTTAGCTAAAAAGATAGAACCTTATGTTTGCGATTTAGTGGATTATTTTTATAACAAGAGAAAGAAACGATTTTTGTTTGAAGGAGCTCAAGGTGCTTTTTTAGATATTGACTTTGGCACTTATCCTTTTGTAACCTCATCTTCGGTAATCTCATCTAATGCTGTTTTAGGTTCAGGTCTTTCTTTTGTTTCGGTTAATAAAGTTTTAGGTGTGGCTAAAGCTTATACTACTCGAGTCGGTGAAGGGCCATTTCCTACAGAATTAGAAGGAAAATCTTTAGAATATTTTCGTACTAAGGGAGTAGAATTTGGTGCAACAACTGGACGTCCTCGTCGATGTGGTTGGTTGGATTTAGTATTACTAAAGAGATCAGTGATTATCAACAAAGTAACTGATTTAGTCCTTACTAAGTTAGATGTTCTTGATGGCCTAGAGAAGATAAAAGTTTGTATTGGCTATAAACAAAGGGGCAAAGTTTTAAAGAGTTTTCCTTATGACTTGGAAGGGGTTAAGCCTATTTATAAGGAATTTAAGGGATGGAAAGGTTGCATCAACGAGGTGAGAAAATTTTCTGATTTATCATTGGCAGCTAGAAAATATGTACGGTTTATTGAGGATTTTTTAGGAGTAAAAGTAAGGTTTATTTCTGTGGGAGAAAAAAGAGAAGCAATTTTTAAAAAAGCAGGAAAGGAGTAGATTTATGAATTCGATTATATTTGTTTTTGCAGGGGCAGCGTTAGCATTAAGTTTTTGTGGTTTTTTAATTCGTTGGATATTTAAACAACCTCAGGGTAATGAGAAGATGCAAGCTATATCACGTTATATCTTTGAAGGAGCAAAAGGATATTTAAAGCAGCAGTATAAGGTGGTTTCAATATTCTTTTTAATTGTTTTTTGTATCCTTTTATTTATGGCTTTTAAAGGATTTTTGGTTATGTTTGTCCCTTTTGCCTTTATTACTGGGGGACTTTTTTCTGGATTTTGTGGATGGATAGGAATGTATGTGGCTACGAAATCAAATTCTCGTACTACTTTTGCTGCTCAACAGAGTTTGAATAAAGGTTTACGAGTTGCATTTAGTGGTGGAACAGTGATGGGTTTTATGGTGGTAGGATTAGGACTCCTAGAGATGGCTACATGGTTTGTTATTTTAAAGTGGTATTATACTGTTAACCCTTTACCAGTTGGCAGCGATTTATTAACTGCAATAACCTCTACAATGCTTTGTTTTGGAATGGGAGCATCTAGCTATGCTCTTTTTGCCCGTTTAGGTGGAGGGATATATACTAAGGCTGCTGACGTTGGTGCTGATTTAGTTGGTAAGGTTGAAGCTGGAATGCCTGAAGATGATCCTAGAAATCCAGCAGCCATTGCAGATTTAGTTGGAGATAATGTTGGTGATGTTGCTGGAATGGGAGCAGATTTGTACGAATCTTACGTTGATGCTATTGTAGCAACTATGGCTTTAGCTGCTGCAGCTGGTTTAGGTTTAAAAGGGGTAATCACTCCTATGCTTATGGCTGCATGTGGCGTTGTAGCGTCGTTAGTTGGTTATTTCTTTGTTAGGACTAAAGAGGGTGCTACTCAGAAGGGATTACTTAAAGCTTTGCGAAAAGGAGTCTGGACAGCTTCAGGATTAGTTATTGTTTTTTCTTTTATAGTTGTTTGGAATATATTAGGCAAAGAGTATTTAGGTGTTTTTGGGTCAGTAGTAATAGGGCTTATTGCTGGTGTATTAATTGGTCAGTTTACAGAATTTTTTACTTCTGCTGGATACAAACCTACTAGAGACTTAGCTGAAACTTCTAAAAGCGGAACCGCAATAATGATTATTGAAGGTATTGCTTTAGGCATGCTTTCACCAATTGGCGCAGTACTTACGGTTGGTGGTGCAATTTTGGCAAGTTTTGCAATAAGCGGAGGTTTCACTAGCTTTGCTATGGGGCTTTATGGTGTGGGTATCTCAGCTGTAGGGATGCTTTCTACTTTAGGGATAACTTTAGCTACTGATGCTTATGGCCCGATTGCTGATAATGCTGGAGGTATAGCTGAAATGGCTGGGTTAGAACCAGAAGTAAGAAAAAGAACTGATCAACTCGATTCTTTAGGTAATACTACAGCAGCTACTGGTAAGGGTTTTGCTATAGGCTCAGCAGCTTTAACAGCATTGGCTTTGATAGTTGCTTACAAAGATCATATTATACATGAAGCAGTTAGGCTAGGTAAGGTAGTAAATATGGATTTAAGTTTGCTTAATCCTAATGTTCTTATTGGTATTTTTATTGGGGCAATGATGCCGTTTGTTTTCTGTTCTTTGTCTTTAAAAGCTGTAGGCAGGACAGCTGGAGCAATTATTGAAGAAGTGCGTAGACAATTTTGCCAAATAACAGGATTATTGGAAGGCAAGGCTAAGGCTGATTATGCAAAGTGTGTCACTTTAACAACTAAAGCTGCTCAAAAAGAAATGATTATTCCTTCTCTTCTAGCAATTATTGTTCCAATTTTAACTGGTTTATTGTTAGGAGTAAGAGCAGAGTTGGGTCTTCTTGTTGGAGCTTTAGCATCTGGTTTTGTTTTAGCAGTAATGATGGCAAACTCTGGCGGAGCTTGGGATAATGCTAAGAAATACATTGAAGAGGGAAATTGTGGCGGAAAAGGTTCCAATGCCCATAAAGCTGCAGTTGCTAGTGATACAGTTGGTGATCCTTTTAAAGATACTGCAGGACCATCTCTAAATATTTTAATTAAGTTAATGGCAATGGTTTCTATAGTTTTCAGCGGCATGATTATTACTTTCAGCCTTTTTAAATGAAAATTTTATCTAAGAATATAGCAAATACAAAGAGCAACAAAGATTATCTCAAGTGTCTTGAAAAAAAAGAAAAAGAATGGGAGAAACTTTGCATACGGTGTGGTGGATGTTGCGGGGCCTATGATGATCCTTGTGTGCATTTAAAAAAGCGTAAAAATAATGAATATTATTGTGAAATTTATTCGAATAGATTTGGTCTTAGAAAAAGCGTAGGAGGGGAAGAGTTTAATTGTGTTCCGGTAAAGGAAATACTTAATACCCATTGGAAAAAGGATTACCTTTGTGCTTATAAAAAATTATCTAAAAAAGGTTGGCAAAAATAGCAAATGATTGTTCCAGCATTACTTACTAGTAAAAAAGAAGATTTAATTCAAATGGTAGATATTTGTGCAAAGTTTACCAATTATGTACAGATAGATATTATGGATGGGGAATTTGTTTCTTCAAAAAGTATTACAATCCAGGATTTAGGCGGCTGGAAATCTTCTATTGGTTGTGAAGCTCACCTTATGGTGTCTGACCCTTATCCTTGGCTTCAATCTTTTAAGAATGTGGGTGCTAGCAGGATAATCTATCACTTTGAGATTGACAAAGATCATAAAAAAATAATTACCAAAATTAAAGAAATGGGTTTAGGAGTAGGGTTAGCGGTTAATCCTGCTACTAAAATTGATGATTTTAGATATTTAGTTGGCGAGCTAGATACAATTCTTTTTATGGCTGTTAATCCTGGATTTTACGGTGCGCCTTTTATACCTGGAGTTTTAGAGAAAATAAAGAATTTTAAGAATGAATATCCTCAAAAAAAGATAGGAATAGATGGAGGCATAAAACAAGATAATTTAATTCAAGTTAGACAAGCTGGCCTTGATTATGTTTGTATAGGTAGTGCAATTCTAAAGAATAACAATCCTGCCAAAAGTTTTGAGGAATTTGTAAAGTTATTCAATGGCTAAAAGTTTGAAGGTTCTTCTTTTTCTTATTTTGATTATTGTTCCAATATTTTTTTATAGAACTTTAAATAGACAAAGTAATATTAACAATAAAGTTTTATCATTTTCTTCTGGAGAAGGAAATTTTAGGAAACCAAAAATAGCTTTAATTTTTGATGATTTAGGTGAAAGTTTAAAAGATTTAAAGAGCATCTATTCTCTAAATATACCTCTAACGATTTCAGTAATACCTAATTTACGATTTTCGAAAAATATTGCTCATATAGCATCACGTTGCGGTTTTTCTGTTTTTATTCACTTGCCACTTGAGCCAGCAAGTAGTCAACAATATCAAACAAATAAGTATAAGTTTATTACTAGTGATTTAAGCGAGAGAGAAATAATCCTTCTCCTACGTCAATATCTTAATTCTATTCGAATAGCTATTGGAGTTAATAATCATATGGGGTCACTTGCAACCCAAGATCGAAAGTTAATGAGTATTATATTAAATGAATTAAAAAAAAGAAATTTAATTTTTATTGATAGTAAAACTTCTCTTAAATCTATTGCTTATGAGGAAGCTCGAAAGATTGAATTGATTTCTGGATACAACCAAGGATTTTTAGATGCTGTAGATAATATTGAAGTAATGGAGAGGCGTATGGAAGAGTTAATAAAATTAGCCAAAGAAAAAGGTAAAATTATTATCATTGCTCATCCTAGAGACAGCACTCTTAAATTTCTTAAAACTCAATTGCCTTCTATTATTAAGAAAATCGAGTTTATTACGATAAAAGATTATTTTGAATTATAATTTATATTATAAGTTTCATGACTAATAAAGTTCTATTACATACTTGTTGTGGAGTTTGTGCTTATACTTGTATAGAAAAATTAAAGCAAGAGGGCTTCGACCCTGTAGTTTTTTTCTTTAATCCCAATATTCAACCTCAGATTGAATATAAGAGACGAAGAGACGCAGCCTATATAGTAGCAGAGACTTTAGATGTTAAGATTATAGAAGGTGCATATTTGCCATTGGATTGGTATAAAGATTTGCAACCATATGGTCAAGAGGCAGAGGGTAAACGACGTTGTCAATTATGCTATAAAATACGCTTAGAAGAGTCGTTTAAATTGTCAATTAAAGAAGATTGTGATTATTTTACTACCACTTTAAGCATTAGCCCTCATAAAGTTAGCTCAATTATTTTTGGGATTGGAAAAGATATAAGCAAAAGTAATTTTTTATCTTTTGATTTTAAAAAGGAAGATGGTTTCAAGAAAACTATTTTTGCAGCCAAAAAGCTTAACCTTTATCGACAAAATTATTGTGGGTGTACCTATAGTTTAAGGGATCGTATCAATGAGTGAGCATTTTTATTCTTTTAGTCAATATTTAACTAATAAATTTTCTCAAAAAGTTCACCGAATAAGCTTAGATGCTGGATTTAAATGTCCTAATATTGATGGGACCATAAGCAATCAGGGGTGTATATTTTGTAATAATAAGTCTTTTAGCCATTTTAGTCGTGTGTCTCTTTTAAGCTTAGAAGACCAGATTATTCAGGCTAAGGAATATATTCGAAAGCGGTTTAAAGTAAATAAATTTATTGCTTATTTTCAGAGCAATTCTAATACTTATGGCGACCTTGATTTTTTAAAAAGACAATATGATCTGGTTAGAAAATTTAATGATATTGTAGGCATAGCAATATCTACTCGTCCGGATTGCATTGATCAAGCAAAGTTAAACTTAATTGAAGGCTTTGCTAAAGATTATGAGGTTTGTATTGAGTATGGCTTACAAACGATTCATGGTAAAACCTTAAAGCTTATTAATCGAGGGCATACTTTTAGTGATTTTGAAAAAGCGATAGAATTAACTTCTAAAAGAAGTAATATAAACATAGGCGTTCATGTTATTTTAGGCCTACCTGGTGAAACAAAGCTAGACATGCTTGAAACTGCAAGAGCTTTAGCTAAAATGCCTATTTGGGGCATTAAATTCCACGCTTTGCATGTTGTTAGAGATACCTTATTAGCAGATATGTATAAGCAGGATAATTTAAGTTTGTTATCCTTAGATGAATATGTGGATATATTAGTTAGTTTTTTAGAATTGCTTCCCAAGGACCAAGTAGTATTGCGTTTGGTTTCTGATGCTCATCGAGATCTTTTAATCGCTCCTTCTTGGGTTAATAATAAGAATAGAGTTTTAAAGAGAATAGAGAATGAATTTAAAAAAAGACAAACATATCAAGGAGCAGCTATTCAAATTGGAGCTTTTGGTAAGCATATGGATATAAATTTAGCTTTAGATGGGCCAGTGAATATTATGCTCGGTTGAGGACTGTCCTCAACCGGACGATTATCATGCATACTCGGAAAAATAGAAAACAATAAAATGGTATTGAATCAACACGGAAATATCGCGTATGATTGCTGGAATGATTTACCCAATCACCATAAAAATATAAAATTAGACGAATTTATTATCATGCCCAACCATACCCATGGAATAATTAACACCGTTGCAGGGGCCGGGCCTGCCCGGCCCTTTATCAAATACAAAAATTCAAATAATTTATCAATAATAATTGGTTCATATAAATCAACAGTCACAAAACAGATCAATAGATTACATAATAATTCATTCAAATGGCAACGATCGTTTCACGACGAAATTATCCGTACTGGTAATCATTCTCTATATAATATCCGTAAATACATTATAGATAATCCCGCGAATTGGGATGCCGATGAAAATAATATTAAAAATTATTCTGTAAAGGGCCAGGCAGGCCTGGCCCCTGCAACGAAGGTTTGATGAAATATAATTGGATAAAATAAATAAAAACAAGGAGGAAAATGCATCCTATACTATTAAAATTAGGACCAATTACTATTTATACTTATGGAGCTTTTGTTTTCTTAGGCGTTGTTGCTTTTTATTTTGTTTGCAAGAGGCAAACTAGCAAAGAAGGTATTCCAAAAGAAGACTTTTCAAATATTTTTTTCTGGACTTTAATTTGGGGTTTTTTAGGAGCGAGATTAACTTATATCTTGGTAGAATGGCAATGGTTTTTAAACAATCCTTTTAGTGTTATTTTTAGTCGTAGTGGATTTGTTTTTTATGGAGGAGTTATTTTCGGTATTTTAACTCTATATATTTTAGCGAAAAAGCATAAACTAAATTTTTTAAATTTTGCAGACATAGCTGCCTTAGGTATTCCTTTAGGGCATGCTTTTGGAAGAATCGGTTGTTTTTTTTATGGATGTTGCTACGGTAAAGCCATTAATTCAAAATGGGGCGTTTTATTTCCTGCTGAATCTCCAGCTGGATTTGAGGGAGTAAAAGTTATTCCGACTCAACTTTATTCGGCATTTTTTTTAGTTTTAATTTTTATTTTTCTTTTGATTTTAAAAAAACATAAAAAATTTAATGGCCAAATCTTGCTTTCTTATGGTATTTGTTATGGTATTTTTAGGTTTATTATAGAATTTTATCGAGGAGACCCTAGGGGGGGGTTTTTCTTTCTTTCTACTTCACAGTTTATAGCTTTAATTGTAATAATCACAAGTGGTTTTCTATTTTTGCGTTGGCAAAGAAGGGGCGCTTGATTACTTAAGAAAAAAAGGTATAATAGGACATTATGATTAGAATTGCCTTAGCTCAGATTAATCCCATTGTTGGAGATTTAAAGCAAAATAGTCTTAAAATTATTGCCTTTATAAGAGAGGCAAGAAAAAAAGGTGTAGATTTAGTTGTTTTCCCTGAATTAGCTTTAACTGGATACCCTCCTGAAGATTTGCTTCTGAAAAATTATTTTATTGTTAAGAATAAACAAGTATTAAACTCTATAAAAAAAGAATGCAAAGGTATAGATGTTTTAGTTGGTTTTGTGGATAAAAAGGAAGATAACATATATAATTCTTGTGCTTTAATCCGTAATGGCAAGATAGAAAGTGTTTACCATAAGAGCATTTTGCCTAATTATGGAATTTTTGATGAAAAAAGGTACTTCTCTCCAGGAAATGAACTAGTGGTACATATTATTAAAGGTTATACTTTTGCAATAAGTATTTGTGAAGATACTTGGGAAGATAAATTTATCGATTCTTTAAGAAAAAAATCTCCTGATTTTGTAATTAATATTTCTGCTTCGCCTTTTCACTTAGGCAAAGTAAGTATTAGGGAAAAGGCTTTGTCTTCTGTTGCTAAGAGGGTAAAAAGTTTTGTATTTTATTGTAATTTAGTGGGAGGTCAGGATGAGCTAGTCTTTGATGGAACTAGTAAGGTTATTTCACCTTCTGGTAAACTTATTGCTGTTGCAAAAAGATTTATTGAAGATTTACTTATTTTTGATTTTGATAAGAAAAAAAAATATTCTTTGAAAAAAGTTGTTACTAGTGATGCTCAAGAAGCCTTTTTAGCATTAAGGTTAGGCCTTAGTGACTATGTTAAGAAAAATGGATTCAAGAAAGTGGTAGTAGGTGTCAGCGGAGGGATAGATTCTGCAGTTGTGATTGCTTTAGCTAAAGAAGCTTTAGGCAGTGAAAATGTTTATGGTATTCTTATGCCTTCACTTTATACTTCTAAAGATACGTTATATGACGCAAAGCGAATATGTAAAAATTTAGAAGTAGAACATTCTGTGGTGGAAATTAATAATGTTTTAAAAATATATCTTAAAGATCTCAGACACTATCTGAGTGGTGGTAAAAATAATAAAGCAGAAGAAAACCTTCAAGCAAGAATTCGCGGGAATATTTTAATGGCTTTTTCTAATAAATTTGGATATCTTGTACTTAATACTGGGAATAAAAGTGAAGTTTCTTGTGGTTATTGTACGCTTTATGGGGATATGGTTGGTGGGTTTGGGGTCTTGAGTGATGTATATAAGATGCTAGTGTATAAAATAGCTAAATATATAAATAAAATTAATTCTAAAAATGTTATTCCAATTTCAATTATAACAAGAGCTCCTTCAGCAGAATTAAAATTTGATCAAAAAGACACTGATAGTTTACCTGCTTATGAATTGCTTGATCCTATTCTTAAATTGTATGTAGAAGAGCATTGTTCTTTGGACCAGATAACTAAAAAGGGATTTCGCAAAAGTTTAGTTAAGAAAGTAATTAAGATGGTTGATTTTAACGAATATAAACGTCGTCAGGCACCGATAGGCATTAAAATCACCCCTAGGGCTTTTGGCAAAGACAGGCGTATGCCAATCACAAATAAATTTTCTCAATAATTGACAATGCGAGTAGTTTTCATAGGTCTTGGTTCTAATTTAGGAAACAGAGAAGACTATATCAACAAAGCAATAGATTACTTAAAAAAAAATCCAAATATCATTGTTGACAAAATATCATCGATAATTGAAACTAATCCTCAAGGATTCATTAACCAAGGTAAATATTTAAACGCAGTTATTAAATTAAAGACTAGTTTGTCTGCATTCAATTTATTAACCGAATTACAGGATATTGAAAATAATTTAGGAAGAGTTAGATCGTTTAAAAATGCTGCTAGAACAATTGACTTAGATATTCTTTTATATGGGGAAGAAGTAATAGATCAGCCTGGGTTAAATGTTCCTCATCCTAGGATGTTTAAACGTAAATTTGTAATGGAACCACTTTTAGAAATTGCACCAGAATTAAAAAATAAATTAACAGAATATGATTATCATTAAAAGCCTTGATAAGGCAAGAAAAGTTTCTGGCAATAGGCATAAGGCGAGTAAAATAATTGGATTTGTTCCTACTATGGGATTTTTGCATAAAGGTCATATTTCTTTAATCAGAAGAGCAAAAAAAGAATGTGATTTTTTAGTAGTTAGTATTTTCGTAAATCCTATTCAATTTGGTGTTGGAGAAGATTATAAGCAGTATCCTAGAGATTTTATTCGAGATAAAAAAATTTTAGAAAAAGAAGGTGTTAATTTACTTTTTTTGCCTATTGTGAAAACAATATATCCTTTAGAAGCTTCTACCTATGCTTATGAAGACGATTTAAGCCAAGCATTATGCGGAAAATCACGTCCAGGCCATTTTAGAGGAGTATGCACTGTTCTCACAAAGTTATTTAATATTATTCGGCCAGATATAGCTTATTTTGGCCAAAAAGATTATCAGCAAACTCTTGTTGTAAAAAGGTTAGTAAAAGATTTTAATTTTCCAATTAAAGTAAGAGTTTTACCGATTGTGCGGGAACAGGATAAGGTGGCTATGAGTTCTAGAAATGCTGGTTTAAATGGTCAGGCTCGGGAAAGTAGTCGTTGTCTTTATAAAGCCTTAATGCTAGCTAAAGGGCTTATAAAAGCCGGTGAAAAGAAACCAGAGATAATAATTAATCAAATAAAGAAACTTGTAAATTCTACAGAATTAGCTAAAATAGATTATGTAGAAATAGTTGATCCTAAAAATTTAAAAAATTTAAAAAAAATAAGAGCCAAGATTTTAATTGCTTTGGCTGTATATATTAAAAATGTACGGTTAATTGATAATATTATTCTAAATGTTAAAAAGTAAAAGAGTAAAAATTGGCATAGTTGGTTGTGGTTCCATTGGAACGGGCGTTGCAAGGTATATTGACAAGAAGTTATCTTTTTCGGCAATAGTCTATGCTTTGGCTGATGAAGATATCAAAGTAGCCATGAAGTTGCAGAAAAAAATATCTCTGGGGTCTAAGGTGTTAGATACAGTTACCTTAGTGAAGGAAGTGGATTTAGTAATTGAAACTGCTTCTGTTGCTGCAGCTAATTTTCTTCTTAAACAAGCAATTGATTATCGCAAGGACTTAATAATTCTTAGTGTAGGTGCTCTTATTAATAAGACTTCTCTTTTAAAAGAAGCAGCCAAGAAAGGAATAAAAATTTATATTCCTTCGGGAGCAATTTCAGGGATAGACGGCATAGGAGCGTTAAGCATGGGAAAAATTAAGAAGATATCATTAACTACATCTAAGCCACCACGAGGGCTTATTGGCGCTAATTATCTAAAAAAGAAAAGAATAAATTTAGTTAATTTAAAAAAAGAAAAAGTTGTTTTCAAAGGTAGTGTAACTGAAGCCATAAAGCATTTTCCCAAGAATATAAATGTTGCAGTTGCTATATCCTTAGCTTCTGCTTTTAAAAAGGTTGAGGTATGTATAAAAGCTGATCCAAAGTTAAAGAGAAATATACATAATATTGTTGTAGATTCTGAGGAAGCGAAATTACGTATAAGCGTTGAAAATATGCCTTCAAGAACAAACCCTAAGACGAGTGCCTTGACCATTCTTTCCACGCAACAACTATTAAAGAAGATCTTTTCTCCTTTTAAAATTGGAAGTTAATAGGAACGTATGTAGTGAGAGCAGGAGAGATTTTTAACGATATACGAATTTATGGATGATTATATAATTATAAAAGGTGCCAAGGAGCATAACTTAAAGAATGTTAATTTAAAGATACCAAAAAATAAGTTGGTTGTAGTTACTGGTCTTTCTGGTTCAGGTAAATCATCTTTAGCTTTTGATACAATTTATGCTGAGGGTCAACGTAGATATGTTGAGAGTCTTTCTAGTTATGCTCGGCAATTTTTGGATCAGCTTCAGAAGCCAGATGTTGAACACATTGAAGGTCTTTCTCCGGCAATAGCTATTGAGCAAAGAAATGCTACTGGTTCACCTCGTTCGATTGTAGCTACTCAAACTGAAATTTATGATTATTTGCGTTTACTTTTTGCCCGTATTGGTAAGCCTAGTTGTCCTCAATGTTTAAAGCCAGTTACTAAACAAACTCCTCAAGAGATAATTGATAAAGTAATGCATTTTCCCAAGGGGCATAAACTACTTATCCTTTCTCCGGTAGTTAGAGGTAAAAAAGGCTCTTACCAGACCTTTTTTAAGAGATTGGTAAAAGAGGGTTTTTCTAGGGTTAGAGTTGATGGTACGATTTATGAATTAGAAGAGACAATAAAACTTGATCGATATAAGATGCATAATATTGAGATTATTGTTGATAGGGTTAAAGTTTCTGTTGAAAATAAGGATAGAATCGCTGATTCCGTAGAGACGGCATTAAAACATTCCCAAGGTCTTTGTTTAATAGTTGATAATAATAATTTCAAAGAATTAATATTTAATACCCAATTAAGTTGTAGTATCTGTGGATTATCGCTAGGCGAAATGGAACCAAGAATGTTTTCATTTAATTCTCCTTATGGAGCTTGTCCAGATTGTAATGGATTGGGAATAAAATTAGAGTTTGATCCTGATCTAATTATTCCAGATAAAAAAAAGACTTTACGAGAAGGAGCAATTGCAGCTTGGCGACGAGGTAGTCGAGGTTATATTATGTATTATGTGGCGCTTCTCAGAGAATTAGTAAAGAGTTTAAAGATATCTATGGACATACCTTTTAATCATCTTTCAAAGAAAGTAATAAATACAATTCTTTATGGTGATAAAAATACTTATGTTTGGGATAAACCCTTTGAAGGAGTTATTCCTAATTTAGAAAGACTATTTAATACTACTGATAGCCAATATCGAAAGACTGAGATATCTAAATATATGTCAAAGTTAGCTTGCCCAAAGTGTTTAGGCCAACGTTTAAAGTTAGAAGCTTTGAGTGTATATGTAGGAGGTAAGTCGATATGGGATGTCGTAAAGATGAGCATTGAAGATTGTTTCATTTTTTTCTCTTCTTTAAAGCTTAAAGGTTCTGAAGAAAAGATTGCTCTTTCGATTGTAAAGGAAGTAAAAAAGCGTCTTAATTTTTGTATCAATGTAGGATTGTCTTATCTTTCTTTAAACAGATTAAGCTCTACACTTTCTGGAGGAGAGGCTCAAAGGATAAGATTGGCTACTCAAGTAGGTTCATCTCTTTCTGGAGTAATATATATTCTTGATGAGCCAACAATTGGATTGCATTCTCGAGATGATTTAAAATTAATTAACACTCTAAAAAAGTTAAAAGACTTAGGGAATACTATAATTATCGTTGAACACGATGAACAGATGATTCAGGCTAGTGATTGGGTGATAGACCTAGGACCAGGAGCAGGAATAAAAGGAGGAAGAGTCATATACTCAGGACCAAAAGATCAATTGATTAAACAAGATACCTTAACGGCTAAATATTTGAGGGGAGATGAGGCGATACCTATGCCTTTAGCGCGGAGGCCTTATAAAAATAAACCATTTTTGAGCATACAAGGTGCTCGTGAGCATAATTTAAAAAATATAGATGTAAAGTTTCCTTTGGAAACATTCATTTGTGTCACTGGAGTTTCTGGCTCTGGTAAGTCAACTTTGGTTGAAGATATATTATATAAAGCCTTAATGAAGGGATTATATAATTCACGAGAAAAACCAGGTGAATTTAAAAAATTAATTGGTTTAGACAACATTGATAAAGTTATTATTGTAGATCAATCGCCGATTGGACGTACGCCTCGTTCTAATCCAGCAACTTATACTGGGGTATTTACTTATATAAGAGAGGTTTTTCAAGGGCTGCCAGAGTCTAAGATGCGTGGTTATAAGCCTGCTCGTTTTAGCTTTAACGTTTCTGGAGGAAGATGTCATGAGTGCAATGGTGAAGGGACTAAAAAGATTGAAATGCATTTTTTGCCTGATGTTTATGTATCTTGTGAAGTTTGTGCTGGCAAACGTTTTAATAAACAAACCTTAGAAGTAAAATTTAAAGGTAAGAGCATATCAGATGTTTTAGAAATGAATGTTGATGAGGCTTATAAATTATTTATAAATTTTCCTAGAATAAAGAATATTTTAGAAACTTTAAAAGATGTTGGGTTAGGATATATTGGCCTAGGACAATCAGCCACTACACTTTCTGGTGGAGAGGCTCAAAGGATCAAGCTTGCTTCTCAATTGCGAAAAAAGGAAACTGGGAAGACTATTTATGTTCTTGATGAACCAACAACTGGTTTGCACTTTGATGATATAAAAAAACTTTTGTCGGTATTACATCGTTTAGTTGATAAAAGGAATACGATTTTAGTTATAGAACACAATTTAGATGTGATTAAATCTGCGGATTATGTTGTTGATTTAGGACCTGAGGGAGGGGATAATGGAGGAGCAGTTGTTGTTTGTGGGACACCGGAAGAGGTTGCCTCTTGTATGTCTTCTTATACGGGAAAGTTTTTAAAGAATAAATTAAATTAGTAAATTATAATATGCGAAGAATTCTGCAAATTATTGCCTTAGTCTTATTGTTGTCAACAGTTTCATCTTTTGTAAGTTTTGCTAAGAATGTTTCTGAAGAAAGCGCGTTATTCAAAGAAGAAGAAAAGTTTAATATTGCAGTTAAAGCTTTTTCTGATGATTTCTACGATGCTTCACTGTCACTTTTTAAGAAATTTACAAGAGACTTTTCTAAGAGTGCTTTATTTTATGAGGCTAAACTATATATAGCTAAGTGTTACTACTATAGGGAAGATCATAGGAAAGCTTTAGAAGTTTTTTCTGAGATCAAAAAAAATGGAAAGAAAGAAGATATTGTTGGTGAAGCTTATTATTGGTTAAGTGTAATCTATTTTAGTGAAAATGATTTTGATCAAGCTTTAAAATACAGTCAAAGAATTATTGATAATTATCCAAATTTTAAGTTTATTTGGGAAGCATATTATTTGATTGGTAGTTGTAATTTAGAATTAGGTAAAACAGATAAAGGAGAAGAAATTTTTAGTAAAATTATTTCCGAATGTAGCCAAGAGGAGATAGTCAGCAATGCTTATTTTCAAATTTTAAGTGTCTATCTTCAAAGTAAAAAGTATGATCAGATTATTTTTCTAGGGGAGGGTTATGTAAAAAATTTTCCTAAAGGAATTCTTAATGCAAAGGTTTATTATTATCTTGGCGAAAGCTATTATGTTAAGGGTAAGTGGGGGAAAGCTTTAGATAATTATAGGAATGCTTTAAAAGGTATACGTAATTTAGAACTTAAAGATTTAATTTACCAAGGATTAGGGTTTACTTATATTGAAAAGGGTGACAAGATTACGGCTAAGAGCAATATTGATAAGATAAAGAACAGAGAATTACGTCTTTTTTCACAAGGGGTTTATTATTTTAAGAGTGAAGAACGTATTCAAACTCTAGAGATTGTTAATATTTTTATAAGAGATTATCCTGAAAGTGATTTTTTGCTTGAAGTCTATTTGATTAAAGCGGATCTTCTTTATGAGATGGGTAGGTTAAATGATTCTATTTCTGTTTATAGGTATGTTCTTGATAATTTTGAAGGGTCACAATATATGGAGAACATTAACAAAGCTCATTATGGTTTGGCCTGGTGTTACTTAAAAACTGGTAAGTTTAAGAAAGCAATAGATAAGTTTAAAAATACCTTAAAATATACCAATAATCCTGTTGTAAAGGTGAGTTCTCAAATACAAATTGCTGATGCCTATCAAGAAACTGGTAAGTATATTGAAGCTTTGGATATTTATAATCTTATTTTGAAGAGTCAACCTAACACAGTTTATGCTGATTATGTTCAATTTCAGGTTGGAATGTGTTTTTTGAAGAAAAAGGATCTTGAAAAAGCCTTTCTATCTTTAAAAAATCTTAAGAATAATTTTCCATTTTCAAAGCTTATCCCACAGGTTCAATATTATTTAGCAGTTGGTTATTTTTCTCGGGAAGATTATGTCCAAGCAAAGAGTTTATTGGATGATTTTATTGATAAGTTTTCTCAAGACTTACTTATTTCTAAAGTTTATTATCTTTATGGAAAATGTTTTTTTAATGAGAAGAATTACCAAGAGGCTCTTTCAATTTTTAGAAAGATAGTTGGAAAATTTAAAGATCAAGAGATTGCTCAACTCGTGTATATTGATATGGGTAATGCCTATCTTAATCTATTGTTATTTGATAAAGCTAAAAAGGTGTGGAAGGATTTTCTTGCACAATATCCACAGTCACAATATGGTGCTTCTGTTACTTTGTATTTGGGGGGGATATGTGAAAAAGAGGAAAATTACATTGAGGCTGAGGAGTATTACAAGAAGGCTATCAGTGATTATAAGAATTCTTCTTCAGCAGATGAAGCTTTACTTTCGTTGGGACATCTTTATTGGAATCGAGGTAATTTAGAAAAAGCTCAAAATTATTTCCAACGATTGTCTAAACGGCAAACACCTTTAGCTTTAAAGGGTAAGCTTTATTTAGCGAAAATTCTTTTTCAGAGAGGGAAAAGCCAGGACGCTTTGAAGCTATATGATCAACTCATAAAGGTGAATTCTTCAATTTCTAAGGTTGCTCTTAGGGAAAAAGCCTTTCTTTTGAAAGATATCAAAGATTATCGTCAAGCGATAACGGTTTTTAAGAAGGCAATTAAGCAGAATATTGATAATTCTGAATTAAGATTTACCTTAGGGCTATGTTTAGAAAAGATTGATAAAGGAGGAGATGCAATAGAAGAATATTTGAAGGCTATCTATTTGTTTTTTAATCAAGAAGCCTCTCAAAGAAACAATATTGTAAAATATAATGTTAAAGCCTACTTTCGTATTGCCCGCATTTATGAAAAGATGGGAGAAAAAGAAGAGGCTAAAAAAGCTTATAAAAAAATAATTAGTTTAGGTGTTGGGGAGGCTAGTATAGCTGAAGCGAGATTAAGAGATTTAGAATAACTAAATATTGATTATTTTTGCTAATGTATTTTATTGATTTAGGTGTGTTTCAATGGTAAAAATATCGTAAGTTGTAAAGAATAAAAAAAGGGGGAATTATGTGGGGATTGATTTTAAAAAGTGGATGGCTGATTATACCAATATTTTTAAGTTCATTTTTTTCTGTAGCGATTATTGTAGAGAGGCTGTTATTTTATTTTAGTATTAAAAGCAATAATCTATTAGTTATATCTAAAATATTAGAACTAGTGCGTAAAAACAAGATTACTGAAGCAATTGATATTTGTGAGAAAAATCCTTTTTATGCAACTAGTATTTTGAAATCTGGTCTTAGCCATTACGAGGAACCTAAGGATGTAATCAAAGAAGCCATGGAGAATACTTCTTTATATGAAATCCCCAAGCTTGAGAAAAACTTAAATTTCTTAAGCACAATTGCTCATATTTCACCACTTTTAGGTCTTTTAGGAACAGTGGTGGGGCTAGTTAAATGTTTTTATATTATTGAGCAAAAAACAGTAAGCATGGGGCTTGTTAATCCTGCAGATTTAGCTGGTGGAATATGGGAGGCTCTTCTTTCTACAGTTGCTGGATTATGCGTAGCTATACCAAGTTATATTATGTATAACTATTTTGTTCATAAGGTTAATTTGCTTACGCTTGGAGCAGAGAGGGCAGCTACTGAGCTTTTAGAATTTTTGCCTCAAAGTAGGTATAAAGATGAGGTTTAGGAAAAGTGCAAGAGTAGAGGTAGGTCTTCGACAAATAGATATTGCTCCGTTGATTGATTGTATTTTTCTTTTGCTTATTTTCTTTATGCTAACTTCTAGCTTTGTGGTTATTCCAGGCGTTAATGTTAAGCTCCCTAAAGCATTAGCCCCGGAAGAAATTGATACTAGATCTTTAACCGTGGTTATTTCTAGTGAAGATATAATTTATCTTGATGATAAGCCTCTAACGATTAAAGAGGTTGAAGGCTTTATAACAAAGAGAAAGTTTAACTCTATTTTTATTAAAGCAGATCGAGATGCTAGCTTAGGAGTGGTGGTAAAGATATGGGATGCTTGTAAGAGATTTGGGATAGAAAAAATTGGCATCGCTACTACTTACGATGAATAAGCTTAAATTTCTTTTAATGCCGAAAAAGTTCAGTATATTTTTTTCGTTAGTTTTTTCAGCGTTATTGCATTTAGTTGTTGTTTTTTGTTGTTTTTTACAAATTACAGCTAAAGGCGATCCTTTTTTTTGTAATTGGTCTAAGATACTTAGTCATAAAGATTTATTTTTTGAAAAAAAGGAAGTAGCTTTTTCTAAAAACCTAGATCTTTTTTCAAATAATATTAGGAAAAAATATTTTTCTCCTCACTATCTTCCAAGGTTTTATCCTTCAAAGGGCAAAAAAGATTTTAACTCAAGATTTTTTATTTCTAATATTACTAAAATGTCTCAACCTTTAAAAGATTTTAAAGTTCAAAAGAACTATGTTTATCTTTGGGATAAAGGGAGCGTTTTTTCTTCTAGGGAAGAGGAAGAATCTATATCTTATAAAGCTTATATTTCTCCATATGGAAAAGTTCTTTTTCTCTATCCTGAGAGATTACCGAATAATTCTTATGGGAGCTTGTATTTGCAGGAATACATTCGCGAGGCGGCTTTTTTTCTTAATGATAGATTTTTCTGGACAAAGTTAGAAGGAATAGTAAAATAATGTATATAGACTTTTCGTTATTTATAGCTGTTATTTTAAGCGCTTGGGTGGTATTTGCTTTTTGTTTAGAGTATATTTGTGATGAAAGTAATACTTTGGTAAAGAAAGAGGTGCAACTTGTTAGAAGGAAGTGTGAAGTTTGCGCTTCAGTATATTTTGTTTCGGTTTTTTTTGAATTTTGGCGATGTCCACTTTGTGGGAGTATAAATAAAGAAAAATAAAGAAAATGATTACACAAATAGGTATAGTAGCTGGTGAGATCTGGAATTTTTTAGATAAATACGGACAAGTAAATCTAGAGCAATTAATGGCTGGGATTGAAAAACCTCGTGAATTAACTTTTATGAGTTTAGGTTGGCTGTCTCGAGAGGGACATGTTGTAGTCGACAAAAACGGCTCTGACTATCAGATTAGTTTACGGAAAAAAAGAAAAGTAATGAAAAAAGGTGTGGTTCTTGTAGTTGTCATAGGGATTGTTATGGTAATTTGTATACTTGCAGTTGCTTCTATTTTTCTTATGACTCAAGAATCGCGTTTAGCTGAACATAAAATAAAGCGAAGTAGAGTTTTTTTTGCTGCTCAATCTGGGATGGTTGTTGCTTTAGAACTATTAAGAAAAGGCGTTGTCAATCCTTCAAGAACAATTCATATAGGAGCTGGCGTTCCAGGTTATCCTGTTGCTGGGATTCCAGTAATTATTAATTATGTTCCCGGTGCGGGTACTGGACCCGGGGGTACTGATCCAGTAAATATTATAGTTAACTATTAACCTGCCTAGTAAAAATTTATTTTATATATGTTTGTTTTTTTTATTTTTAGAGCATAACTTAAATAGTTATATTTTATTGGGCCGGTAGTTCAGTTGGGAGAACATCTCGTTCGCAACGAGGAGGTCGGCGGTTCAACTCCGCTCCGGTCCAGTTAGAAAGTTAAGGTTTTTTTAATTTTATTAATTAAGGATTTATTTTTTATAAAACCAAAGAGGATTTATGCCGAAGATAAGGATTTATATTGAACCTAAGGATATTAACAATTTTATTGAGGTTAAAGATTTAAATATTGTTCATAAGATCAAGAATGTTTTACGTCTTAGGAAAGAAGATATATTATATATCTTTGATGGTCAGGGTAAGGAATATTTGTCTCAGATAGAAATAATAGCTAAAAAGAGTATTATAATTAAAATTGATAAACTTTTTGCTGATGGTGTAATATTAAATAAAAAAATAACTTTAGGATTTCCTCTTGTTAAGGAGAGCAAGATTAGTTTTATTCTTCAAAAAGCTACTGAATTAGGAGTAAATCATTTTATTCCTTTTGTTAGTGAAAGAAGCCTGAGAGGACAGATTTCCGATAATAAAATAGAAAAGTGGAAAAAAATAATTATTGAAGCAGTACGTCAATCTGAGAGGCTATGGATACCAACAATCTCAAAAGTATTAAATTTTAAAGAGATCATTAAAAGCAATAATAGAGTTAAACTAGTAACGTCAGTTAATGGAAAGAAAATAAACACTATTTTAAATGGTAAGGAAGAAGACGTTTTTGTTGTTGTTGGTCCAGAAGGAGGTTTTTCTTCTTTAGAGAATGATCAGCTAAAAAATAATAATTTCAAGTTTTTTAATTTATCTTCACATATTTTAAGGGTAGAGACAGCAAGCTTATTTTCTGTAGGTCTGATTAATTATTTTATCTAACAATTATTTTATAGATTAATTAAATTATTAATGGAAGAGTGAAATATGCGACTCAATCTTTTTATTGCTAAAAGTGGTTATAGTTCAAGAAGGAAGGCTGATTGTCTTATTAAAGAAGGTAAGGTAAGGGTTAATGGCCAAGAAGCGCTGAAACCCTTTTTACAGGTTAGCGGCAAGGATAAAATTGAAGTCGAAGGCAAAACGTTAAGGCTTAGAGAATATATTTATCTGTTATTTAATAAACCTAAAGGGGTGACCACTACTCTTAGTGATAGGTTTGCTTCTAAAAAAGTAATTGATTTTTTTCCTAGGAAATTCAAGGGAATTTATCCAATAGGAAGACTAGATAAGCAATCTTCTGGATTACTTATACTTACAAATGATGGTGATTTTTGTTATCGCCTAACTCATCCTAAGTTTTCTATAGAGAAGGAGTATTTACTTGAACTTAACGGAGAGATGCTTCCTTGTGATTGCCAAAGAGCTAAAAATGGTTTAACTTCTGAAGGTGATCATTTAAAAGTTAACGCTATTGAAGTTGTTAGTAGCCAGAAAAATAAGACTATATGTAAGGTAATGATCTCTGAAGGTAAAAAAAGACATCTAAGAAGATTGTTTAAGGCTTTAGGGTTTTCAGTTGTAGAGTTAAAGAGAGTTAGAGTAGGTAGACTCGTTTTAGGAGACTTAATGGTTGGCAAATATAGATTAATTGAGGGCAAGAAGATTTATTCTTTTTTTTCTATTTAAAGAGCTATTTTTCTTTAAAAATAAACCGTTTAATGTTAGTATATAAGCTAAATCGGTAAAATTTGATATAAACTTTATTAATAGTTATGAACGTAGTTTTTCTAGATCGTGATGGTGTAATTAATAAGTATCCCGGAGATACTAATTATGTAAACAATTGGAGTGAATTTAAATTCATTTCCGGAAGCATTGAAGGGATAAAAAAACTTAATAGTTGTGGATTTAAGTTGTGTGTTGTATCTAATCAGGCTGGTGTATCTAAAGGGTTATATAGCCAAGAGGATTTAGACGAGATAAATGAGAATATAATAAAAGAGCTAAAAGTCCAAGGGACTAGAGTTGATGGAATTTATTATTGTACTCATGCTAAATTAGATAATTGTGGCTGCAGGAAGCCTAAAACTGGACTCCTGAGGCAAGCGGTTTTAGACTTAGGTATGCCTCTTGAGTCTTCTTTCCTAATCGGTGATTCTTTTATCGATATGGAGGCAGCTCGTTGTTTTGGAGCAAAAACTGTGCTTGTTCTTTCTGGTAAAGAGAAATTATCCAATAAAAGTCAGTGGAAATTTGAACCGGATCATATATTTCTTGATTTAAAATCTGCTGCCGATTATCTTTGTATCCATTATGGCTAAAATTATAATTGTTTATGCTAGTTTTGGAGAAGGGCACAAAAAGGGAGCTGAGGCTTTAAAATACTTATCAGATGCTGTAATTTGTGATCTCCTAGATTTTACCAATCCTTTACTAAGAAAGATTTATTCGACGGGTTATTTGATTATAACTCAATATTTTCCTTATCTTTGGCGAGCTTTGTTTTTCTTTACTAAAATAAAGTTTTTTTCTTTTTGTGTCGATAAGTTCAATTGTTTAATCTTTTCGTCATTTTTTAAATATTTGAGAGAGATAAATACAGAAATCATGATTGTTACTCATTTTTTCCCTTCCAGTTTAATAGTACCAATAAAGAATAAAATGAAGTTCAAGGTTATCTCAGTTGTTACGGACTTGCGAGTTCATCCATTGTGGTTTTCTGAATCTGTCGATCATTATTTTGTAGCTTTAGAAATAACAAAGCAAGACTTGATTAATATTGGAGTCGAAAAAGACAAGATTACTTCGGGTTTTGTTCCGTTGAGAGAAGGATTCCTAAAGGACATCTCTTCAGGGTTTTTAGCTGAGAAGTTTCATCTAGGGGCAAGGCCGTCTTTAATTTTTGTCTCATCTTCACAAGGGAAATTCCTTTTTTTGTTAAAATCGATTAAAGATCTTTTGAAAAATTTTAATATTTTTTTCATTTATGGTAAAAACTTGAGGTTAAAGAAAAAATTAGAGAGTTTGAAGTCTCCTTATCTTCGGTTTTTTTCTTTTTATAGTGAAATTTGGGAATTAATTTCTGCAAGTTCAATTATTATTTCTAAGCCTGGAGGCATGACTATCTTTGAGGGGATTTATAAAAAGAAGCCTTTTATCTTTACTCATTATATTCCTGGACAGGAAAAAGATAATATGAAATTTTTAATTAAAAAAGGAGTGGCTAAATTTGTTCGGAGAAAAGAGCAACTGATTGATGCGATCTATCATTTTGATAAAATTAGCAATGAATTAAAGAATGATTATCCTATAGAGGTTGGAGATATACGTAAACCTTTATCTAATTTAATAGCGAAGTGGTGTAATGCTTAAGATTGTAAAGGTAGCTGTACCTATAGCTTTGGATAAGGAGTTTGATTATATTTGTCCTCCTAGTTTAGAAGTGAAAATAGGGGCAAGAGTTCTAATAGATTTTAACCATAAAAAGAGAGTTGGAATTGTTATAGGTACCTCAAATCAATCGAAGATATTTAAATTAAAATCAATCATAGATGTCCTTGATTCTGAGGTTTTATTGGACGCTCAACATCTTGATTTTGCTAAAAGACTAAGTGAGATTTATTCTTATTCTCAAAATGAATTCCTATTCATGATGATCCCTCCTCATCTTAAAAAATCTAAAAAAATAAGTAAACAGAGAAAAATAAATAAAATTTATGCTGATGTTAAAAGAAACGAAAACAAGAATAGCTCTTGCTTTATTAAAGCTGATAGTTTTTTAAGCAGATATCAGTTGTGGAGAGATAGTGTAAAGGAAAAGCTAAAAAATGGTTCTGTTCTTATTTGTTTTCCCCAGCTTACATATCTTGAAGCTGCTAGGAAGATCATTGAAAATGATTTTCCTAATCAGGTTAAAGTAATCCATAGCCAGGAGAAAGGGAGGGAGCTTACTTCTAATTGGGAAGAAACGCGTGAAAAATCTTTAATTTTGGGGACAAGAGTAGCAATTTTTTATTATCCTTCTGATTTAAATTTAATTATAGTAGAAGAGGAAAATAGTCCTTATTATTTTCAGGAAGAGAAACCTTACCATAATCTTTTGGATGTAGCTTATAGTTTATCTATTTCTAAAGCCGTGGATTTAATTTTAAGTAGTGATTACCCCTCATTAACAACTTATAAGCGAATAAAAGATGAAAAAATTCAATTAATAGATAAAGGGGGAAAAGGTAGAGACATAAAGGTGATTCATTTATCGGAATTTACTAAGAATAGAATTATTGGTCCGATTCTAATCGAACTCTTAAGAGAGACGATTCAGAATAATAAAAGGGCAGTTGTTCTTTGGAATCGAAAAGGATTTGCTAGGGTTATTACTTGTTCTAGTTGTTCGCATATATTTAAGTGTGAACATTGTTCAAGTTTTTTACAATCTTCCTTAAAGAGCGAAGAAGCAACTTGTCCTTATTGCCAAAAAAATTATATTTTGCCTAAAATTTGCACTAAATGTAATAATGGTTATTTAAAAATTAAAGGCTATGGTATTCAAAGAATAGGAAGTACTTTAAAAAAAATATTTCCAGAGGTTAAAATTGATGATTTTTCCGAGTTTTCTAGTAATACTCAAATAGTTATTTCGACATCTAAGATTTTAAGCTATGTTAATGAAGTGAAAAAATTTGATAGAGGTTTTGTTCTTGATGCTGACCTTTTTCTAAATCATCTAGACTATAGTACAACATTCAATGCTTTCTTGTATCTGAGGAAACTTATTTTTTTATTTCAAGAATCTCTATATGTTTTTACCCGACATAAAGACTACTATCTTTTTAAACATCTAAATGAGAATTGGAGAAGCTTTTATGATGCTGAGTTGCAATTTAGAAAAAAATCACAATTTCCGCCTTTTGGACTTGTTGCTAAAATTACCCTAAGAGGGAAGAATGAAAAAGTTCTTTTAAAAAGGGTAAAGGATTTATATAATAGGATAGAGAAGAAACATAAGGAAGTTTATGGCCCCTTTGAAGAGAAACCCTTTAAAATAAGAGATAAATTTCGTTATTCTATTATAGTCAAAGCTGAAAGGACTTCTCAATCTAGAAGAATGATAAAAGAAGAAATTAAGGGGTTTCGTACTTCTTCTATACAAATAGCAGTTAATTTACAATGAAGTTTATTTATTTTGGTAGCTCTCAGTTTTCTAAAGTTGTTTTAGAAGGTCTTTACAATAAAGGATATAAACCTAAGCTTGTGGTTAGTAGACCGAACAAACCAAAAGAAAGAGGCTTGAAATTGTTGCCAACAGAAGTTAGTCAGTTTGCTATAGATAATAATATTTCTTGTATTAAGCCAATTTCTTTAAAGAAAAATGAGATTAAAGAAATTTTAAGTAAAGAAAGAGCAGATTTCTTTGTTGTTGCTGATTATGGAGAAATTATTCCTGAAGAGTTATTGTCTTTACCTTCTGTTTTTGCCCTTTGTATTCATCCTTCACTGCTTCCTTGTTATAGAGGAGCAGCCCCAATAGAAGAGGTCTTAGCAAATGGTGATAAAAAAAGCGGAGTTACTATTTTTAAAATCAATGAAAAGGTTGATGCCGGAGATATCATTTTGCAGAGAACATTAGATGTTAATTATGATGACGATTTTTTTTCTTTGAGGAATAAATTAGCAATAGAGGGATTATTACTATTAATTGAAGCAATAAAAAAAATAAAATCCAAGAATTATTCATTAAATCCTCAAGATGATAAGCTAGCAACTATAACTTCTAAATTAAAAAAAGAAGATGGTAAGATATTGTGGGCAAAGAGTAATGAGGATATAAGAAACTTGATTAGGGCAACGCTGGGGTGGCCTTCTGCATATACTTTTTATAAAGGAAAGATGATTAAGATATTAGCTGCAGATACAATTAATAGTGATATTGTTTATTCTTCAGGAGTGATTGTCAGTATAGACAAAGAAGGTATTTGTGTTGCTACCGGTAAAGGAATTTTAAAAATTAAAAAGGTGAAACCTCAAGGAAAGAACGAGATGGATGCCTGGTCTTTTGTTTGTGGATATAGGTTAAAAAGTAATGAGTTTTTCTCTTCTGATAAATAATAATAAATATTTAAAGATGCTTAAAGGGTGTGAGATAATTTTTTCTGGTACAGTTCAAGGCGTAGGTTTTCGTTTTTTTACTCGAAACAGTGCAGTTAAGCACGATATAGGAGGATGGGTAATGAACCTTTCAGATGGTAAGGTTAAGCTTTTAGCCCAGGGCCGAGAGGATGATCTAAATAGCTTTATTAATGATCTAAAGAATGAATTCAAAGATTATATCAATGATTATACTTTTCAAGATAAGCAAGTTGTTGGAGATTTTAAAGATTTTAAAATAAAATTCTTTTCTTCTTAATATGAGGTCACGATGATAAGGAGTATAGGGTGAGTGTAAAAAAAGTTAAAAAAGAAATATTGAGATTGAGAAAAGAAATCGGTTATGCTGATTATCATTATTATGTTCTTAGTAATCCCGAGATATCTGACAAAGAATACGATAATTTGTTAAAAGATTTAAAAGATTTAGAAAATAGTTATCCAGAGCTTATCACTTTAGACTCTCCAACTCAAAGGGTCTCTGGAAGTGTTTCAGAGAGCAATAGAGCAATAGAGCATAAGAGACCTATGCTTTCACTTGATAATACTTATTCTATTGAAGAGATAAAAGGTTGGGAAAAGAAGGTCAAAAGAGCTTTAAGGCGGGAAATTAACCTTGATTATGTTGTTGAACTAAAGATGGATGGAGTTAGTGCTTCTTTGGTTTACGATAAGGGAGTTTTATCAAAAGGTGCTACTAGAGGAGATGGAGAGAGAGGAGAGGACGTTACCGCGAATCTTAGAACAATAAAATCAATTCCGCTTAAATTAATTAGTAAAGATAGCTTTAATCTAATTGAAGTTAGAGGTGAAGTATATATAGGTAAGAAAGATTTTAAAAAACTTAATAAAGAAAGAATAAGTTTAGGAGAAGCTTCTTTTGCTAATCCTCGGAATGCTGCTAGTGGGTCACTAAAGTTATTAGATCCTAGAGTTGTTGTTGAAAGAAATTTAAAATTTTTTACTCATTCTTTTGGATTTGCTAAAGATTATAGTTTTTCTTCTCAAGATGAGTTTTTAAAAAAAATTCATCAATGGGGGCTTTGCTCTAATTCCTATAATAAATATTGTAAGAATTTAGGAGAAGCTATTGATTTTTGTCTTCATTGGGAGAAAGAGCGTGAATCTTTAGATTATGAAGTTGATGGTGTAGTAATAAAAGTCAATTCCTTTGCTTTACAAAAAGAACTTGGGGCAACTAGCAAGAGCCCGCGTTGGGCTGTTGCCTATAAATTTCCGGCTCAACAAGCTACTACAAAAATAATAAAGGTTGAATTTAGCGTAGGACGAACCGGGATTATTACTCCAGTAGCAATATTAGAGCCAATAGAGTGTGGAGGAGTTGTAATTTCTAGAGCAACTCTTCATAATTTTGATCAGTTAAGTCGGCTTGATGCAAGAGAGACAGATACAGTATTAATTGAAAGGGCAGGAGAAGTAATACCTAAAGTATTGAAGGTTATAATATCTAAGCGTCAAGACAAGACAAAGAAGATTGAGATACCTGAGCAATGTCCGGAATGTGGTGGCAATGTAGTTAAGGAAAAAGAAAAAGAAGTGTATTGGTATTGTTCTAATCTCAATTGTCCTGCTCAGCTTAAGCGAGCAATTCTACATTTTACTTCTCGTAGAGCAATGGACATTGAAGGAATGGGGGAGGCAATAGTAGAGGGTTTGGTTAGTAATAAAGTACTTAAAAATATTGTTGGTATTTATTATTTAAAAAAAGATGATTTCCTTAAACTTTCTCTTTTTAAAGAAAAACGGGCAAATAATTTGGTAACTGCAATAAATAGAAGCAAAGGAAGATCTCTTTCTAATTTTATTTTTGGTTTAGGTATAAGACATGTTGGAGAGAAAGCAGCCATACTTCTTGCTCAGCGTTTTGAAGATATCAGCCATTTTATTGGAATAAGCGAGAATGAACTCAGAGAAATTCCTGAAATAGGTCCGGTTATGGCTTTTTCAATTATGAAGTTTTTTTCATCTAAAAGCACCAAAAATATGATTGAGCAGTTTAGAAAAATAGGGGTTAACCTAACACAGGCTAAACAACTGGCTAAAAAAAGTCAGATAAATGGTAAAACCTTTGTTTTTACTGGTGAGCTTAATTCTTTTTCACGCTCTCAAGCTAAGAAACTAATAGAGAGCTTGGGTGCTAAATGGACATCAACGGTTAGTAAAAATACTGATTTCTTAGTAGTTGGGGAAAATCCTGGCTCAAAGTATATTAAGGCTAAAAAAATAGGGGTAATTGTTATCTCGGAAAAAGAGTTTCTTAAGATTATATAGCTCTATTTTTATCATTTTCAAGTATTTTTTATTTTTTTCTTGACAAAAACATCTTTTATAGTATTATCTTATGATATGTTTTGCATTGTTTTTAAAGGAAAAATTGCCCACGTAGCTCAGTCGGTAGAGCACTTCGTTGGTAACGAAGTGGTCACCGGTTCAACTCCGGTCGTGGGCTAAAAAAATAGGGTACGAATAATTAAAAATCACAAAAGTGGGATGGGGAGTTTGTAAACCTTTCTTCTTTTTATAATTATAAGTCATTATGAGAGAATTAATTGCGCTCGCCTGCTCAATATGCAAGCGAAAAAATTATTACACTACCAAAAATAAAAGAAAGCATCCGGAAAAAATTACTATACGGAAGTTTTGTCGTTGGGGTCGTAAGCATACTGAACATAAAGAAGTGAAACCTTAAACTTAAAATGAAAAGTGTAAAATTTTTATTAAAATTAATTATGCAAAAAGTTTTACAGTTGAAGCTTTTCGTTATTAAGGCGAGTGGCTCAATTGGCAGAGCATCGGTCTCCAAAACCGAGGGTTGCAGGTTCAATTCCTGCCTCGCCTGCTGAAAATTTAAGAAGAGATGAGTATAGAAGGATGATTAAAAAAATAAAAGGAATCCCGGGATTTTTTAAAGAGGTAAAAGAGGAATTAAAAAAGGTAAGCTGGTCTTCGCGGCATGAATTAATGGCTGCAGCAACTATTGTAGTTATTATTACCAGTCTTCTAACCGCCTACATTGCTTTTGTGGATTTAGGTTTATCAAGGTTAGTTCAAATCCTATTGAGATAATATTTATTAAAAATTAGCGCAGGTAAGTAATGAAGAAGTGGTATATATTGCATACTTTAAGTGGAGCTGAAGATAAAGCTAAAGCAAATCTTGAGGCAAGGATAGGAGCTAGTGAATTTACTGATGTAATTAATGAAGTGGTTATCCCTAAGGAACAAATTACTGAAGTAAAGTTAGGTAAGAAAAAAGTTTTAGAACGTAAATTTTTTCCAGGATATATTCTGATACATATGGAGATGAATGATGATACCTGGCTTTTTGTAAGGAATACTCCTGGGATTACTGCTTTCATTGGTCCAAGACGAAAGCCATCTCCTATATCGCAGGATGAAGTTGATAGAGTTTTGTTAAAGGCGGAAGAGAGCAAGGCTAAGCCGGCACCAAAAGTAAGCTTTGAAAAAGGTGAAAGCATCCGTGTTGTTGAGGGACCATTTATTAATTTTAATGGTGTGGTTGAAAGTATCCATCCAGATAAGGGAAAGTTGAAAGTGAATGTTTCAATTTTTGGAAGAACTACTCCGGTTGAACTTGAATTTTGGCAGGTAGAAAAAATATAAAACATTATGGCTAAAAAAAAGAAGAAAAAACTAGTAAGTCAGATAAAGTTACAAATTCCGGCTGGAGCAGCAAACCCAGCACCACCTGTTGGTCCAGCTTTGGGGCAGCACGGGGTAAACATCATGCAGTTTTGTAAGGCATTCAATGAGAGTACAAAACAAAAAGAAGGAATGATTGTTCCGGTTATAATTAGTGTTTACGAAGATCGTTCTTTTGATTTTATTGTTAAGAGTCCTCCAGTTTCTTTTTTGTTGAAAAGAGCGGCTAACTTAGCCAAAGCTAGTTCTTTACCTGGTAAAGAAATTATTGGTGAAGTAACTAAAAGTGCAGTTATGCAAATAGCTCAAGAGAAAATACAGGATTTGAATACTAGAGACTTAGAAGCTGCCGCCAAAATAGTCGAAGGTACGGCTAGAAGTTGCGGATTAAAAGTAATTCAAGGTTAAGGAAGATATTTATGGCACATAGTAAAAGATATTTAGAAGCTAAAAAAATGGTTGAAGAGGATAAGGCTTATTCTCTAAAAGAAGCAATTGATCTTTTGAAAGCTATGCCTAAAGCTAAATTTGATCAGACAATAGAGATTTGTGGAAAATTGGGTGCAGATCCTAAACAGTCTGAACAAATGGTTAGGGGGTCAGTTGTATTGCCTCATGGTACTGGAAAGCAGATTAAGATTTTAGTTTTTTGTGAACCTGAGAAAGAAAAAGATGCTAAAGATGCTGGAGCTGACTATGTTGGTTCCCAGGATACTATTGATAAGATTCTTAAAGAAGGATGGACTGATTTTGGTTGTTGTATATCTACACCTTCAATGATGCGTTCAGTGAGTAAGTTAGGAAAGTTTTTAGGACCCAGAGGTCTAATGCCTTCTCCTAAAACTGGTACAGTAACTGAAAACATAACTCATGCAATTTCAGAGGCAAAGAGAGGAAAAATTGATTTTCGTATGGATAAACTTGGGTCTATTCATGTTGGGATAGGGAAGTTATCATTTAGTGGTCAAAATTTGTTAGAAAATGTAGAGACTTTTGTTAATGCCCTTGATGCTGCAAGACCTGCGTCAGTTAAAGGTGATTTTATAGGGAGTCTTTATTTGTCTGCAACTATTGGGCCAGCGATAAAATTTAGCTTATAGGAAATCATGGCAAAAGAAGTAAAAAAAATAGGTTTAGTAATAGCTGAAAGGATTGTAGAAGATCTTAAGCAAGGTGTTCAAAACACTGAAGGGTGTTTTTTTGTTGGTTTTAATAAGGTTGGAGCTTATCCATTTAATGAGTTACGTAACAATCTTCGTGATCTTGGTGCTAAAGTTGTTGTAGCTAAAAATTCTTTATTTAAGAGAGCACTAAGCGAATTGGGACGAGAGAATATAGATGATTTGTTAGAAACAGAGACAGCTGTTGTTATTATAAAAGATGAGGATGTAGTTAAGGTTTGTAAAACTCTTGTTGAATTTACTAAAGAAACTGAAGCTTTGCAATTGAAAGGTGGATTTATAAGGGACAAAAAAGTTGATTCAAAAGAATTAACTTCTTTAGCAAAACTTCCTTCTCGAGAAGTGCTCATTGGTATGGTAGTTTCTTCTTTTGCTTCGCCAATGTCAGGTTTTCTTAATGCATTAAATCAGATAATTCTAAAGTTTGTTTGGGTCATTGAAGAAATTAAAAAAACTAAAGAGCAGAAAAAAGGATAAGGAGGTATTTATGTCGAAAGTTGAAGATATCATGAAGGTGGTAGAGGAGATGACTGTTTTAGAACTTTCCGAGCTAGTAAAAGCTTGTGAAGATAAGTTTGGAGTGACTGCTTCTGCTCCTGCTGCTGTAGCTGTTGCTGGTGTTGCTGTTGAAGAAGAAGAAGAGCAAACAGCATTTACTGTGACCTTAACTGGCATAGGCGCTAACAAAATCGCAGTTATTAAAGAAGTCAGGGCAATTACTGAATTAGGCTTAAAGGAAGCAAAAGATTTAGTTGATTCTGCACCTAAGGCAATTAAGGAAAATGTAACTAAAGAAGAAGCTGAAGAAATTAAGAAGAGAATTGAAGCTACTGGGGCTACTGTAGAGTTGAAATAGTTCATGGCTCATAGCTCATAGTTTGCAGATAGTCTATGAGCTAAGTACTAAGAGCTAATATTAGGAGGATAACTTGAAAAAAGCTAAAAGGCTATCTTTTGCTAAAATTAAAAAGAGCTTTGCTATGCCTCATCTTCTTGAGCATCAATTACGTTCTTACAAAGAATTTTTACAAGTTGATGTTTTACCGGAGAAGAGAAAAAATGTTGGGCTTCAGGAAGTTTTGAAAGAAATTTTCCCCATGGAAAGTCCAGATAAGCAATATCGTTTAGATTTTATTTCATATAGTTTGAGTCGGCCACGCTATAGCATTGATGAGTGCAAAAGAAGATCTCAGACTTATGCTGCGCCCTTAAGAGTGCGTTTAAGGCTTTCTGATTCATCTCGTGAGATGAAGGAACAAGAAATCTATTTAGGTGATATTCCCCTTATGTCTGATACTGCTGCTTACATCATTAATGGTGATGAAAGAGCGATTATTAGCCAATTACAACGTTCTCCTGGTGTATTTTTTGAAGAGGAGACACATCCTACAGGCAAACGTATTTACTTTGCTCGTATAATTCCTTATCGTGGATATTGGTTAGAGTTTAGAACTGATATAAATGATACGATTACTGCTATTATTGATCGTAGAAAGACTTTTCCTGGAACTCAAATTTTGCGTATTTTAGGTCTTTCTAGTAATGAAGATATTTATAGTCATTTTGCTGATAAACCTTATCCTGAATTAGTTAATACAGTTAAAAAAGATTCTACAGTAAGTAAGGAAGAAGCTTATTTAGACTTTTATAAAAAAATGCGTCCTACTGAACCGATTACAATAGATGCTGCTAAAGAAGTTTTTCGCAGAATGTTTATTGATCCTCGTAGGTATGATTTAGGTAGAGTAGGTAGATATCTTCTTAATAAGAAGTTAGGCATGGATTTTAGCTTAAATAAGCGAACCTTGGATTTAAGTACTGTAGAACAGATTATTAAAACTTTACTTTTAGTAAAGGCAGGAAAAAGAGATATTGATGACATTGATCACCTTTCGAATCGAAGAGTGAAGCTTATTGGTGAGTTGCTTCAACATCAGGTAAGAGTTGGATTATTAAGAATTGAAAGAACATTTTTAGATAGGTATTCACTTATTTCTTCTAATGATTTTTCTATTCAGCATCTTATAAATTCTCGAGCTTTTTCTACGCAAATACAAGATTTTTTTGCTCGTTCACCTCTTTCTCAATTTATGGATCAAACAAATCCTTTAGCTGAAATGACTCACAAACGTAGGCTTTCTGCTATGGGGCCAGGAGGATTGTCTCGTGAGCGTGCTGGTTTTGAAGTTCGTGATGTCCATCCTACTCATTATGGAAAAATTTGTCCTATAGAGACACCAGAAGGGGCAAACATTGGTCTTCTAGCTTCTTTAACTACTTATGTTCGGGTAAATCCTTTAGGGTTTTTAATTACTCCTTATCGAAAAGTCCAAGATGGGTCAGTTGATGATAAAATTGAATATTTAATGAGTGATGAGGAAGAAAAGGCAATAATTTCTCAGGTAACAGCTAATATAGATGAAAAAGGAAAAATAACAGATAAAGAAGTTTATGCTCGTCATTTAGGTAAATTTCCTAAAGTAAAACCTAAGAATCTTCAATATATGGATGTTTCTCCGCAACAAATTATATCTGTTTCTGCTTCAATGATCCCTTTTCTTGAGCATGATGATGCTAATCGGGCACTTATGGGTTCTAATATGCAAAGACAAGCAGTACCATTAATGTTTCCTCAACAACCTTTAGTTGGGACTGGAATTGAAGAAAAGGTAGCTAGGGATAGTGGAGTAATACTAATTGCTAAAGAATCAGGTAGAGTTAATGAAGTAGATTCTTCATCAATAAGAGTAGGTAATTTTACTTATAAATTAAAGAAGTTTAGCCGTTCTAATGCTGATACTTGTACAAATCAAAAACCTTTAGTTAAGAAAGGAGATGAAGTAAAGAAAAATGCAATTATTGCTGATGGTATGGCAACGCAAGATGGAAGACTTTCTTTGGGCACTAATTTGCTTGTAGCATTTATACCTTGGAGAGGTTATAACTTTGAAGATGCGATCATTATTAATGAAAAATTAGTAAAAGAAGACACACTTACTTCTTTGCATATTGAGAAGTTCAAATGTGAAGCTCGGGAAACAAGATTAGGTAATGAAGAAATTACTCGAGATATTCCTAATGTAAGTGAAGAAGCTTTAAGTAATTTAGATGATGGTGGAATTATTCGAATTGGAGCTGAAGTTTCTCCTGATGATATTTTGGTTGGAAGAGTAACCCCTAAGACTGAAAAAGAACTTTCTCCAGAAGAAAGATTATTGAGAGCAATTTTTGGTGAAAAGGCAGCTGATGTAAAAGATACTTCCTTAAGGGTTCCACCAGGAATTCATGGTGTAGTTATTAATGTTGAAGTTTTTCAGAGAAAAGATAGAGGTAGACGTACAAGGAAAGAGAAAACTGAAGAACTACGTAAAATAAAGGAAATTGAAGTTTATTATGATGAAGAGAAAAAACTTCTAGAGCAAGAAAAAAGTAGACGTTTAGGTATTTGTTTAAATAAGGATGAAACTAAAATTATTGCTTCTGATTATGAAGAGAATGAAGAATGCAAAGCGATAACTGATATTTATGATGGAAGAATTGTTGAACTAGCTATAGAAAAAGAATTAGAAATAGCTAAAATTAAAAAAGGCGACGAGCTTCCTGCAGGAGTATTGAAGCGAGTAATGGTTTTTGTAGCCATGAAAAGAAAAATTTCTGCTGGAGATAAGCTTTCAGGTCGGCATGGGAACAAAGGTGTAATTTCTAAAATTTTACCTGAAGAAGATATGCCTTATCTCGTTGATGGTACCCCAGTAGATATACTTCTAAATCCTTTAGGCGTTCCTTCAAGAATGAATGTTGGACAGCTTCTAGAGATGCATTTGGGCTGGGCTGCTAAGAGATTAGGATTAAATATTGCTTCTCCAGTTTTTGATGGAGCTAAAGAAGAAGATGTAAAAGATTTATTACGCAAAGCTGATTTGCCTGAAACTGGTAAAGTTACTCTTTTTGATGGCTTTACTGGTAAACCTTTCTCTCAGAAGGCTGGTGTTGGGTATGTTTACATAATGAAGCTAATACATATGATTGATGATAAGATCCATGCTAGAGCTATAGGACCTTATTCCCTTATTACTCAACAGCCGTTAGGCGGTAAGGCTCAATTTGGTGGGCAGCGTTTTGGTGAAATGGAAGTTTGGGCCTTAGAAGCTTATGGTGCAGCTTTTACTCTTCAAGAAATGCTTACAGTAAAGAGTGATGACGTTGAAGGAAGAACAAGGATATACGAAGCGATAGTAAGAGGCGAACAAAAGTTTCAACCTTCTGTGCCTGAATCTTTTAATGTTTTAGTAAAGGAATTGCAAGGCCTTTGTTTAGATATTAGGGCAGAAAAGGAGAGCAAATGATAGAAGAAGGTACTTTTTTTGACCGAATAAGTATAAAATTAGCTTCACCTGGAGTTATCAAGAGTTGGTCTTCAGGAGAAGTAAAGAAAGCTGAAACCTTAAATTACCGTACTTTAAAACCAGAAAAGGATGGTCTTTTTTGTGAGAGGATATTTGGACCTTCTAAAGATTGGGAATGCCATTGTGGCAAAATGAAGGGGATTAAATTTAAAGGTTCTAAATGTGATCGTTGTGGAGTAGAGATTTTGCATTCATCAGTGAGAAGACAGCGTATGGGGCATATTGCTTTAGCAACTCCGGCAACACATATATGGTTTTTTAAAGTTCTTCCTTCTCGAATTGGCGCTCTCCTTGATTTAAGTATTAAACAATTAGAGAAAGTTATTTATTATGAAGAACATGTCGTAACAGACCCTGGTATGACTGGTTTGAAAAAAGGTCAGCTCCTTAATGAAGCCGAATATCAAGAGGCTTTAGGAAGTAGTAGTGGAGAGTTTAAAGCTGGAATTGGGGCCGAAGTTATAAAAGAACTTTTAAAAGATATTGATTTAGACAAAATGAGTAAGACAATACGTAAAAGCATAGAAAAAGGCAAAGTTGGAGTAAATAAGCGACTTTTAAAAAGATTGAAAATAGTTGAAGATTTGCGTCGTTCAGGGAATAAATGTGAATGGATGGTTTTAGATGTTCTTCCTATTATTCCACCAGACCTACGTCCTTTAGTGCCGTTAGAGGGAGGAAGATTTGCTTCTTCTGATCTTAATGATCTTTATCGTAGAGTTATAAATAGAAATAATCGTTTAAAGAAATTAATGTCTTTAGGTGCACCTGATATAATTATCAGAAATGAAAAAAGAATGCTTCAAGAAGCTGTTGATGCGGTTTTGGAGAATGGGCGCCATGGACGTCCGGTTGTTGGTCCACAAAATAGGCCTTTAAAGAGTCTTTCAGATATGCTTAAAGGTAAACAAGGACGTTTTAGACAAAATCTTTTAGGTAAGCGTGTAGATTATTCTGGAAGAAGTGTTATTATCGTTGGCCCGGAATTAAAACTCCATCAGTGCGGTATTCCTAAACAAATGGCTTTAGAATTAGTTGAGCCATTTATTATTAAGAAATTAAGAGAAAAAGGATTTGTTCATACAATAAAGGGTGCACGTAGAATGGTTGAGCGTGCTCGAATTGAAGTTTGGGATATACTTGAGGACGTAATAAAAGGGCATCCGGTTTTACTTAATCGTGCTCCTACATTGCATCGTTTAAGTGTTCAAGCTTTTTATCCGGTTTTAGTTGAAGGAAAGGCTATCAAATTGCATCCACTTGTTTGTGCTGCTTTTAATGCTGATTTTGATGGGGATCAGATGGCTGTCCATCTTCCATTATCCTTAGAAGCTCAGTCTGAAGCTAGAATAATAATGCTTTCAGTTAATAATATTTTTTCTCCTTCTGATGGTCGGCCGGTTATTGCTCCTAGTCAGGATATGATTATTGGGTGTCGTTACGTTACTATGATGAAGGATAAAGCAAAAGGAGAAGGAATTACCTTTTCTAATTCCGATGAAGTAATTACTGCTTATCAGGATGAAGAAGTTGATCTTCAGGCTAAGATTAAGTTGAGAATATATGAGAATGGAGAGAGAAGAATAGTCAAAACTACTACTGGTCGAGTTATTTTTAATGAAATTTTACCTGAGGGATTTCGTTTTGTTAATGAAGTCTTGAATAAGCGAGGGATATCAGAGATTATTAGTGAGTGCTATAAGCAATTTGGTCATAGCGCAGTTATTGCTCTTCTAGATGCGATAAAGGATTTAGGCTTTGAGTATGCTACCTTAGGAGGGATAAGTATTGCTATTGGTGATTTAAAGATACCTGAGAAAAAACAAGAGTGTATTGTTGAAGCCACTAGTGAATTAAGTAAAGTAGAAGAACAGTATAGACGTGGAATTATTACTGAAAGAGAAAGGCATAACAAAATTATTGACGTTTGGACTAGAACTACTGATAAAGTTTCAGATTTAGTGTTTAGCAGTATGGAAGAAGATAATCCGGTTTTCATGATGGCAGATTCTGGAGCTAGAGGTTCAAAATTGCAGATAAGACAGTTGGCTGGTATGAGAGGATTGATGGCTAAGCCTTCAGGAGAAATTATTGAAATACCAATTACTTCTAATTTTAAAGAAGGATTAACAGTATTAGAGTTTTTTATATCTACTCACGGAGCCAGAAAAGGATTAGCTGATACTGCTCTAAAAACTGCTGACGCTGGTTATCTTACTCGTCGTCTTGTAGATGTAGCTCAAGAAGTTATTATTATTGAAGATGATTGCGGAACGGTGAATGGAATAACAGCTTCAGAGATTGTTGAAGGAGAAGATGTTGTTGTTACTCTAAAGGAAAGAATAGTAGGAAGGATTGCTTTGGATAATATTGTTGACTTAGTAAGTGATGAAATAATCGTTAAAACTAATGAGGAAATTACCGAAGAAGTTGCTGACAGAATAGAGCGTTTGGGATTAGAAAAGATAAGGATTAGAAGTGTGTTAACTTGTGAGTCAGAAAGAGGCGTTTGTATTAAATGCTACGGAAAGAATTTAGCATCTAAGAAGTTGGTAGAGATTGGCGAAGCTGTAGGAGTTATTGCTGCTCAATCTATTGGCGAACCAGGGACTCAGTTAACAATGAGAACTTTTCATATTGGAGGTACAGCTTCAAGAGTAGCTGAGAGATCATTTATAAAATCAAGAGAGAAAGGTGTTGTTAAATACCATAACTTACGAGTTGTTGCTAAAGGAAGACACTTTGTAGTACTTAATAGAAATGGGCTAATAAGTATTAATGATGATAAGGGAATTGAGCTCCAGAGGAATCCTGTTCCTCAAGGTTCGTCTATTTCTATTCCTGATAATGGAGAGATTGTTAAAGACAAAGTGTTTGTAAGATGGGATCCCTACTCATCGCCGATATTAGCAGAGTCAGGTGGTACAATTAAGTATGAAGATATTATTGATAAAATTACTATTCAAGAAGAATTAAATGCGACTACTGGTAGAAAAGAAAGAGTTGTTGTTGAGTTTAAGGGTGATTACCATCCTCAAGTTCTTATTCTTTCGGAAAAAGAAGAGGTTCTTGGTTTCTATCCTTTACCTACAGGTGCGCATATAATGCTGAGTGAGGGGGATGCAATTGGAGCTGGTGATGTTATTGCTAAGACACCTCGTTTGGTTGCAAAAACAAGGGATATTACTGGAGGTTTACCTCGAGTGGCAGAGTTATTTGAAGCTCGACGTCCTAAGAATCCGGCTGTTATAAGCGAAATAGATGGGTTTATTGAATTTTCTGAAGATGCTGGTGAGCGAAAGATTATTGTTCGTAGTCCTACTGGAATGAAGAGAGATTATGTTATTCCTACTGGTGCCCATCCTGTAATTTATAAAGGTGATCAAGTTGTTGCTGGGCAACAATTGATTGAAGGTCCGGTAGTTTTACAAGATATTTTAAGAGTTTGCGGAGATAAAGTATTGCAGGAGCGTTTAGTTACTGAAGTGCAAGAAATCTATCGCTTACAAGGTGTAAGAATAAATGACAAACACATTGAGGTTATTATTCGTGAAATGCTTAAGAAGGTAAAAGTTGATGATGGTGGGGATAGTGATTTTCTACCTGGAGAAGGAATTGATAAGTGGGACTTTCGTCGTGAGAATGAGAGAGTTCTTAAGAAAGGTGGTAAACCAGCTACGGCTTCACCATTGCTTTTAGGTATTACCAAAGCATCTTTAAGCACCAAGAGTTTTATCTCAGCAGCAAGTTTTCAGGAGACTACTAGAATTTTAGCTGATGCTGCAACTGCTGGTAAAATTGATCATTTACAAGGGTTAAAGGAGAATGTAATAGTGGGACACCTTATTCCGGCTGGGACTGGTTTAAGGAAATACAGAGAAGTTGAGGTGGATAAATGCCAACAATAATTCAATTAATAAGAAAAAATCGTGTACTTAAGAAGAAGAAAGGAAAATCTCCTGCTTTGGTTGGATGTCCACAAAGAAGAGGGGTTTGTATTCAAGTAAGAACAATGACACCTAAGAAGCCTAATTCAGCTTTACGTAAGATTGCTAGAGTAAGGTTAACTAATGGACAGGAAGTTACTGCTTATATTCCTGGAGAAGGGCATAATTTGCAAGAACATTCAATAGCTTTAATAAGGGGTGGAAGAGTAAAAGATCTTCCTGGAGTAAGGTATCATATTGTAAGAGGAACCCTTGATTGTCAAGGAGTACAAAATAGAAAAAGGTCACGCTCTAAGTATGGAGCCAAAAAAGCAAAAAGCTAAATTTTAAGGAGATAGTTTAATATGAGAAGAAGGAGAGCACCTAAAAGAGACATAAAACCAGACTCAAAGTATGATTCTATAGTAGTAGGTAATTTGGTTAATATTATTATGCGTGATGGTAAGAAAAGTATCGCTCAAAAAATTATTTACGATGCTTTTGATATTGTTTCCCAACGAACAAAAGAAGATCCAATAAAAGCTTTCTTTGCAGCTGTAGATAATGCTCGTCCTCGGATGAATGTTAAACCTAGAAGAATTGGGGGAGCAACTTATCAGGTTCCCTTAGAAGTAACTAAGGAAAAAGGGATATCTATCGCTATACGTTGGATAAAAGATTCGGCTTTAAAGAAAAAGGGTAAGCCAATGAAAATAAAATTGGCTGAAGAAATTATTTCTGCTTTTAAGGGAGAGGGGCCAGTAATTAAAAAGAAAGAGGACACACATAAAATGGCAGAAGCTAATAGAGCGTTTGCACATTTTAAGTATTAATATAAGTGAATAGTACAAAAGTTGCAATTATGGAAAAGGGTTTAGATTTAATAAGAAATATTGGTTTCATAGCCCATATTGATGCCGGTAAAACTACGACTACTGAAAGAGTTTTATTTTATACTGGTCGTACATATAAAGTTGGAGAAGTCCATGATGGAACAGCAACTACTGATTGGATGGTTCAAGAAAAAGAAAGAGGAATTACTATTACTTCTGCTGCTACTTTTTGTAAGTGGCAGGATAAGCAGATTAATATAATTGATACTCCGGGGCATATTGATTTTACAGTTGAGGTAGAGAGGTCATTGAAAGTTTTAGATGGAGTGGTGGTTGTTTTTTGTGGAGTTGGTGGAGTAGAGCCTCAGTCAGAGACGGTATGGCGCCAAGCTGATAAGTATCATATTCCTCGTATTGCTTTTGTTAATAAACTGGATAGAGTAGGAGCTGATTTTTTTAATGTACTTAGTGATATGCAAGAAAAACTTCAAGTTTCTATGGCTCCAGTTCAATTGCCTATATATAAAGATGATCAGTTTTTAGGTTTAGTGGATTTGCTTGCTGACAAAGCTTTATATTATGAGGGCGAATTGGGTGAAAAAGTTGTGTGTCGTGAAATTCCTGAAGACATGAGAGAAGCTGTAATTAAAGCCAAGGAAGGCTTAGTAGAGAAATTAGCTGAGCTTGATGATGAAGTTATGCAAAAGGTGATTAACAGTGATGGAATAACTTCTGAAGAAAGTAAAAAAGTGATAAGAAAATATGTTTTAATGAATAAATTCATTCCAGTGCTTTGTGGTTCAGCCTTAAAGAATAAAGGAATCCAACAGCTCCTTGATGCTGTTTGTGATTATCTTCCTTCACCATTAGAGGCTAGAGAGCTTGTTGGTTTAAATGAGGCAAAGGGCGAGGAGCAAATAGTTAAAATTTCAGAAAAGTCTTCTTTATGTGCTCTATGTTTTAAAGTTGCCACTGACCCTTTCTTAGGAAAATTATTTTATATCAGAGTTTACTCAGGCAAGATTAAAAATGGATCTCAGGTATATAACGTTACCAAGAAAACTAAAGAAAAAGTAATGAAAATTTTAAAAATGCATGCTAACAAACAAGAGGTTGTTAAGGAAGCGCGAGCTGGTGACATCGTTTGTTTAGTAGGTCTAAGAGATATGACTACTGGAGATACTATTTGCGACAGTAGCCATCCAATTCTTTTAGAAGCAATAAAGTTTCCTGAGCCAGTTGTTTCTTTGGCTATTGAACCTAAAACTCAAGCTGATCAAGAAAAACTTTTTGGAGGATTAAAAAAACTTTCTGATGAGGATCCGTCTTTTAAAGTAGCTTATAATCGTGAAACGGGTCAGAATATAATTTCTGGTATGGGACAATTACATCTTGAGATTATGGTTGATCGACTAATAAAAGAATTTAATGTAACCGCAAGAGTTGGTAAACCTCAAGTTGCTTACAAAGAAACAATTACTCGTAGGATTGAGTCAGTAGGTAAATTTGTTCAGCAGGCTGGAGGACGTGGTCAATATGGTCATGTAGTATTACTTATGGAACCTTTAGAAAAAGGTAAAGGTATTGTTTTTGAGAATAAAATAAAGTCAGGTGCCATTCCTAAAGAATATATTTCCTCAGTTAAAGAAGGAGTTCTTGAGGCTGTTGAGAGTGGTATTTTAGGAGGTTATCCTGTAGTTGATATAAAAGCAACTTTAATTGATGGTTCTTACCATGATGTTGATTCATCAGAATTAGCTTTTAAAGTTGCTGGAGAAATAGGAATTAAAGAGGGGTTACGTAAAGCGAAATCAGTTGTACTGGAGCCTGTTATGGACTTGGAGGTAATTTCACCTACTGAGTATGTTAGTCAAGTGATTGGGGATTTAAATTCGCGTAGAGCAAAAATATCGTCTATACGCGAGAGAAAAAATCTTCGTATTGTAAAGGCTGATGTACCTTTGTCTGAAGTTTTTAATTACGCAGATACACTTAGAAACTTGACACAAGGCAGAGCATCATATACAATAGAACCTTCGTATTACGAGAAAGTACCGGAAGAGTTATTATTAAAAATATTAGGAATTTAATTGGATAAGGAGGTGTAGCATGGGAAAAGAAAAATTTATAAGGACAAAACCCCATCTCAATATCGGCACTATTGGCCACGTTGATCATGGTAAAACAACATTGACTTCGGCAATAACTTCGGTTTTAGCGGCTCAAGGTAAGGCTAAAGCACTTAAGTTTGAAGATATTGACAAAGCACCGGAAGAGAAGGAACGCGGAGTAACTATCAATATTGCTCACGTTGAATATGAAACTGATAATCGTCATTATGCTCACATTGATTGCCCAGGTCACGCTGATTATATCAAGAATATGATTACTGGTGCAGCGCAAATGGATGGAGCAATTTTAGTTGTGGCAGCTACTGATGGACCTATGCCGCAAACAAGAGAACATATTCTCCTAGCTCGTCAGGTAAATGTTCCAGCAGTTGTTGTTTTCATCAACAAGGTTGATCAAATGGAAGATGCCGAGTTAGTTGAATTAGTAGAAGAAGAAATCAGAGATTTACTTACTAAGTATGAATTTCCTGGTAAAGATATTTCTATTGTTAAAGGTTCGGCCTTAAAGGCAATGGAATGTGGATGCGGGAAAGAAGATTGTCCAAATTGTAAACCGATTAATGATTTAATGAAGGCTGTAGATGAGCATATTCCTACACCAAAAAGAGATGTTGATAAACCATTTCTTATGGCTGTTGAAGATGTTTTCTCAATCTCTGGACGGGGAACAGTAGTTACCGGAAGGATTGAAAGAGGAAAAGTTAAAGTTGGTGAAGAAATAGGATTAATAGGAATTCGTCCTGAAATTACTAAGACAGTTGTTACTGGAGTTGAAATGTTTAGAAAACTTCTTGATGAAGGCCAAGCTGGAGATAACGTTGGTTTGCTGTTAAGAGGTGTAGAAAAAGAGGGCGTTGAAAGAGGAATGGTTGCGGCTAAGCTTGGCTCAATTACGCCTCATACTAAGTTCAAGGCTCAAATGTATGCATTAAAGAAAGAAGAAGGTGGAAGACATACTCCTTTCTTTGCAGGATATAGGCCACAATTTTATTTCCGTACTACTGATGTTACTGGAACATGCCAATTACCTAAAGGGGTAGAAATGGTTATGCCAGGAGATAATGTAGTATTGGAAATTACATTGATTCAGCCAGTAGCAGCAGAAAAAGAATTAAGGTTTGCTATTCGTGAAGGTGGAAGAACAGTAGGAGCTGGAGTAATAACAGAGGTTATTGAATAAAAGGAATAAACCACAAACAATAAGTGGTTAAAGGCATGGACTATGCTTAGGTTAAGAATAAAATTAAAAGCGTTTGATCATAGGATTTTGGATCAGTCTGCACAAGAAATAGCTGAAGTAGCTACACGGACTGGAGCAAAAGTTTATGGTCCCATGCCTGTACCTACGAAGAAAAAGATTTTTACTGTTAATCGCTCCACTAACGTTAATAAAAAATCACGTGAGCAATTTATGTTAGCAATTCATAAGCGCATTATCGATTTGGATAAACCAACACCAAAGACAATCGATGCTTTAAGAAAGCTAAATTTGCCTGCAGGAGTTAGTGTAGAGATTAAGCAAGAGGTGTAGCTGAAGAAGCTTCGAGAATAATGATCATAGGAGTAATACAGATCAGGCATTTGTATTGTCTGGGAGTATTACTTTTGTTTACAATTGTGAGGAAGAGCATGATTAGAGAAATTTACGGAAAAAAAATTGGAATGACTCAACTCTTTGATGAAGAAGGTAATCTTTTGCCTACTACTTTAATAGAGGTGGAACCAGTTTATGTTTTGGAGAAAGTAACCTATTCTAACCAAACAAAGGCTAAAATTGGTTGCTTCAAAATTAAAGAGGCGCGAATTGGTAAAATGAAGAAACCAGTGAAAGGGTACTTTGATAAATTAGGTATAGAGCCTTGTAAACTGATTAGAGAAGTAGAGGTTGAAGAAGGTGCTGATTTTTCATTTTCATCTTCAGATGTTAAAGAACAACCTCAGGAAGAAGTCCAACAAGTTCAAAATGAAGTTAAGGAAGAGACTACAGAAGTTAAAGAAGAGATTACAGAAGCCAAACCTTCTGATTCTGAAGAAATAGATAAGAGTGAGAGTGTGGAGGAAGAAAAGCCAGTTAACCCTCGTCAATTTGGTGTGGAGATTTTTGAAGTTGGTGAAAAGATAGATGTAAGGGCTAAGACTAAAGGAAAAGGTTTTGCTGGAGGTATGAAACGACATGGTTGGAGTGGGCAACCGGCGGCACATGGACATACGATGCATAGGCGTCTGGGCTCAGCTGGAGCTTCAGCTTATCCTTCAAAAATAATTAAAGGTCTTGGTATGCCAGGACATATGGGTAATTGTTTTCGTGTAACTAAGAATTTAAAGGTTCTGAAGATTGATAAAGAGAAAGATCTTATTTTTCTTCAAGGGAATGTTCCAGGTGCTAGAGGAGCAATTGTAAATTTAAAAAAAATAAAATAAGTTTTTAGGTATTTAGAATGAAAAAGAAAGAGATTAGCAAAAGTAGTACTAAAAAGAAATCAATTAAGAAGACTGTTACAAAACCAAAGAGTTTAAGCTTACCAGTTCTAAATATTCAAGGTAAAGAAGTAGAACAAATTGAGTTAGAAACAAAAGTTTTTGATGGTAAGATTTCTGAAGCCCTTCTTCATCAAGCAGTAGTAGCGTATTTAGCTAATCAAAGAAAGGGATTGGCTTCAACTAAAACTAGAGGTGAAGTTCAAGGTAGCACAGCAAAGCCTTGGCGGCAAAAAGGTACCGGACGAGCAAGAGTAGGTTCAATTCGTTCTCCTCTTTGGCGTGGGGGTGGAGTTACCTTTGGTCCTAAACCACGGTCTTATTATAAGGAGCTGCCGCATAAGATGAAAACTATGGCATTAAAGAGTGCACTTAATGCTAAATTACGAGATAAAGAAATCTTAATCCTTAGCGATATAAGTATTAGTTCACATAAAACTAAGGATTTTTCTAAAATTCTTAAAAGTTTGAAATTAGATGGAATAAAGATTCGATTAATAGCTAGTAAAGTAGAAAATGATCTTAAACTAGCAACTCGCAATATAAAGAAAGTATTGTTAGCTAAAGCTAGTGATGTTCATACTAAAGAGGTTATTGATTGTAAAAAATTAGTTTTAACTAAAGGTGCTTTAAGAGATATGGAAGAGAGGGTTAAAAAGTGTCTATCGTAAAAAGCGTATATTCAATTATTAAGTCACCAATAGTTACAGAGAAGTCCGCTCGTGATTCTGCTCTCAGGAAGTATACTTTTAAAGTTGATAGAGATGCTAATAAAATAGAAATAAAACGGGCAATAGAAAAAATATATAAGGTTAAAGTTGCGAGAACTTCAGCTATGATGGTTAAGGGCAAAACTAAAAGACTTAGATCTAATCAAGCAGGGAAGACTGTTGATTGGAAGAAAGCTATTGTTACTTTAAGAGAGGGATTTGAAATTAAAATTACATAAATATGGGATTAAAAAAGTTTAGACCAATAACGCCTTCACAGAGATTTAAGGTAATTTCTGATTTTGCTGAAATTACTAAAAGTCAACCCGAGAAGTCTCTAACTACTAGCTTAAAAAAGAGTGGTGGTAGAAATAATCGCGGTAGAATAACAGTCAGACGTAGAGGTGGAGGAAATAAGCGCAAATATCGGATTATAGATTTTAAAAGAAATAAATTTGATGTTCTTGGTGATGTAGCAGCTATTGAGTATGATCCTAACCGTAGCGCTCGTATTGCTTTAATAAAGTATCCTGATTCTGAATTAAGATATATTATTTGGCCAGATAAGCTAAAAGTTGGCGATAAAATAATAAGCGCAGCTGATTCCCAGGTAGATATAAAGCCTGGAAATTGCATGAAATTAAAACATATGCCTATGGGGACTGTAGTTCATAATATAGAGATGAATCCAGATAAAGGTGGGATTTTAGCTAGAAGTGCAGGTAGTTCTGCTCAGCTTATGGCTAAAGAAAAAGGATATGCACAATTGCGTATGCCATCTAGTGAGATTCGTTTATTAAAAGAAGATTGTCGTGCCACTGTAGGGCAGATGGGCTTAATAGAGCATGCTTCGTTTAGGCATGGCAAAGCTGGCAAAATACGTTGGTTAGGTAGACGTCCTAAAGTAAGAGGCGTAGCTATGAATCCGATTGACCATCCTCATGGTGGTGGTGAAGGAAAAGCTGGACAAGGTAATCCTCATCCAGTTACTCCTTGGGGAAAACCTACCAAAGGTGCAAAAACTAGAAATCCTAGAAATAGGAGCAGTAAATATATTATTAAGAGAAGAGCTAAAAAAAGGAAATCTAAAAGATGAGTCGTTCATTAAAAAAAGGTCCGTTTATTGATCCTAAGTTGTTAAAAAAAGCTCGTGCATCTAAAGGAGAGGGGAGTCGTAAAGCTATAAAGACTTGGTCGCGTAGTTCAATGATTGATCCTGAGTTTGTAGGGCTTACATTTGCAGTTCATAATGGTAGAAAACATATTCCAGTTTTTGTAACTGAAGGGATGGTTGGTCATCGTTTGGGTGAATTTGTGCCAACTAGAATATTTAAACAACATGGTGGTATAAAAGCCAAGAAAGCAATACAGAAGAAATAAGGTTAGAAGAGTTTATTATGATAGCTAGAGCAGAAGCAAAATACGTTAGGATTTCTCCGACAAAGGTTCGACCAGTTATTGCCTTGATAAAAAATGGAAAGGCAATTGGAACAATGGCTAAGTTGGCATTAATTAATAAAAAAGGTGCTTATCATTTAAACAAAGTGTTAAAGTCAGCTGTGGCTAATGCTAAAGTTAAAGGGTATGACGAGAGTAGACTATTTATTCATAAAGTTGTAGCCAATCCTGGCCCAGTTTTAAAGAGGCATCGTGCAGCTTCTTTTGGTCGAGCAACAATGATTCGGAAGAGGACAGCACATATTTTAATAGAATTGGGAAGTTCAGAAAAATTAATTAAAGGAGTAAACAAGAAATAAGCTTATGGGACAAAAAGTTCACCCTTACATATTAAGAATTGGATTTGGTAAAGATTGGCTTTCACGTTGGTTTACTCCTAAAAAGAGAGAATTTGCTGATTTTTTAGAAGAAGATGTAAAGATAAGAGAACATGTTAAGAGAAGTTATTCTAGAGGTTCAGTAGCTACGATAGTGGTAGAAAGAGTATCCTTAGGAATTGTAAAAATTAGAATAAGAACTTCAAGGCCTGGAGTTATTATCGGCAGACGTGGTCAAGATATTGAACGAGTAAAAGCAGAGTTGGGTAGAATGACCAAAAAAGAAATTATTATTGATGTAGAAGAAGTTACTGAACCGGCGTTAGAAGCACAATTAGTTGCTGAGATGATTGGCTTTCAACTTATTAGACGAGTACATTTTAGAAGGGCAATGAAAAAAGCTATACAGCAAACAGTTTCTGCTGGTGGAGAGGGAATAAAGATAAAATGTTCAGGTCGTTTAGGCGGAGTAGAAATTGCGCGTAAAGAGTCTTATAAACATGGTAAAGTACCTTTACAAACTTTTCGGGCTGATATAGATTATGGATTCTATATCGCTAGGACTACTTATGGAGCTATAGGAATCAAAGTATGGATTTATAAAGGCGAGAAGAGATTAGGACATTATTTAATTAAAGAGAATCAAAAGAATTAATTATGCTTATACCTAAGAGAGTCAAATATAGAAAAACTCAACGTGGAAGACGCAAAGGTCTTGCTGTTGCTGGTTCCAAAGTTTCCTTTGGTGAGTATGGAATAAAAGCTTTAGGCCCAGCATGGCTTAAAAACACTCAGATTGAAACTGTAAGAATTATTCTTACTAGGCGTTTGAGAAGAGGTGGGAAGTTGTGGATAAGGGTTTTCCCTGATAAACCAGTAACAAAAAAACCTGCTGAGTGTCGTCAAGGTAAAGGTAAGGGCGAAGTCGAAAGTTGGGTAGCAGTCATAAGAAGAGGAAGAGTTTTATTTGAATTAGGAGGAATTCCTGAAGATTATGCTAGAGCATCGTTTCGTTCAGTTGCTTATAAATTACCCTTTAAGACTACATTTGTAACTAGAAAACGATAAATATTAAAGATAAATAAGGAAGGATAAATAGAAAGATGAAGATTGAAGAATTACAAGGGTTATCAAAACAAGAATTACAAGCTAAGTTAGACGATTTGAATAAACAGCTTATGGAATTACAATTTAAGCGTCGTAGTGGAGTGGAAAAACCGCATTTGTTTAAAGTGGTCAAAAAAGATATTGCTCGTATTTTTACGGTTTTGAATGAAAAAAAGGAGATTTCAGCGTAATCTCTGTTAAAACAAGGAGCCGATAGTGAAAAAAGGTAAAGTCGTAGAAGGCGTGGTTACTTCTGATAAGAGTGATAAAACTATTACTGTTTTAGTAAAGTTAAAATCTTCGCATCAGCTGTATAAAAGACCAGTAACAAAGCAAAAGAAATTTAAAGCTCATGATGTTAAAAATGAAGCTAAAAATGGTGACCGGGTGAAAATAATTGAATGTCGACCTTTTTCTAAAGACAAGTGCTTTAGACTACTTGAGATTGTAAAATGATTTATACTAGAACCAGACTAGATGTAGCTGATAATAGTGGAGCAAAAACCATTGCTTTCATTAGTGTTATTGGTAAAAAAAATAAGGATCATGCTGACATTGGTGATGTTATTACTGCAAGTGTTAAAATTGCTACGCCTAATGCTGCAATAAAAAAAGGTGAAGTTGTTAGAGCGGTGGTGGTAAGAACACGTTATCCCATTAAGAGAAAGGATGGTTTAGCTATTAAATTTGATAAGAATGCTTGTGTAATAATTGATAAGCAAGGTAATCCTCGGGCAACAAGAGTTTTTGGTCCGGTAGCAAGAGAGCTTAGAGATAAATTTAGTAAGATATTATCTTTAGCTCCAGAGGTTATCTAGCTGTGAGTATATAGTACATAGTATATAGTATCGAGTTTTTTGATTAAAGAATTACACAATACTCATGGCTTGATACTGAAAAAAAGGAAAAAAGATGGGTTTAGCAATTAAGAAAGGTGATAAAGTTATAGTTATCGCTGGCAAAGGTAAGGGTAAAACTGGAAAGATTTTAAGAATCAGCGCTAAAACTAAACGAGTTATAGTTGATAATGTAAATTTAGTAAAAAAACATGTTCGTCGTCGTTCTGAAAATGAAACTGGAGGAATAAAAGAAATTCCAGCAACTATTAACATTTCTAATGTAGCATTATTTTGTGGTAGTTGTAATAAAGGTGTAAGATTCGGCGTGAAGATAGCCGACGATAAGAGTAAAACAAGGATTTGTAAAAAATGTCAGAAGCCAATTTAGAGAAAAAATACGTACCGCGTTTGCTTACGATGTATAGAGAGGAAATTACTCCTCAATTAAAGGATAAGCTTAAATGTAGCAATGATCTTGCTGTGCCTCGCTTGATAAAGATCGTTGTAAATATGGGTGTTGGGGCAGCTATTACTGATTCTAAGATTATCGAAAAAGCAGCTGAGGAATTAGGAATAATTACTGGTCAAAAAGCTAAGATATGTCGTTCTTGTAAGCCAATATCTAATTTTAAACTACGAGAAGGACAAGCTATCGGTTGTTGTGTGACTTTACGAAAAAATATGATGTATGAATTTTTAGATCGTTTTATTACAATAGCAAGTCCTAGAATCCGTGATTTTAGAGGTTTTCCTGTGAAGTCTTTTGATGGAAGAGGAAATTATACTTTTGGATTATCTGAACAGGGTATATTTCCCGAAATCAACCTTGATAGGGTAGGCAGAACACAGGGTATGAATATATCTATTAATACTAGCTCAATTAATGACGAAGGAGCAAGAGAATTGCTTAAGTCATTTGGGTTTCCGTTTAGGAGGTAGAATGGCAACTACAGCTAAAATTGAAAAGTGGAAGAGGGAGAAGAAAAAAGTAAAATTTTCTACCCGATATAAAAACCGTTGTCGTCTTTGTGGCAGACCTAGGGCTTATATGCGTGATTTTGAACTTTGTCGGATTTGTTTTCGACAACTTGCTTGGCAAGGTATGATTCCTGGGGTAAAAAAAGCTAGCTGGTAAGCTGGTTAATTTTAAGGTGAGTAAAATAAAAAAGTGAGAAGGCAATAAAATGAGTAGAACAGATTTAATTAGTGATACTTTTACAATAATAAGGAATGCTTTGAAAGTAAGTAAAGAGGATGCTAATATCCCCTATTCGAATTCTTTATTAAAAATTTGTGAAATTTTAAAAAAAGAAGGATACATAGAAAATTTTAAAGAAGTTGACTTAGAGAAATTTAAGGAAATCAAAGTTTATTTGAAGTATGATGGCAGAAAGAGTATTATTGAAAAAATAAAAAAGATTTCTACCCCAGGAAGAAGAGTTTATACCAAAAGTAAGGATATTCCAAGAGCTTTGAATGGTTATGGAATAACTATAGTTTCTACTTCTGGAGGAATGCTTACTGATAGAGAAGCTAAAGAGAAAGGCCTTGGTGGAGAAGTTATTGGGATGGTTTGGTGATATAAGATGTCAAGAGTAGGAAAACAAATATTAGAATTACCAAAAGATGTAAAAGTTGAGATAGAAGGTAACCTTTGTCTTGTTGAAGGTAAGGGTGGCAAGTTAGATCTTAATATTCCAGAAAACATTAAAGTAGAGATTAAGGATAACACTTTAACCGTTGCAAGAGTGAATGATTCCAAACTGTCAAGAAGCCTTCATGGAACGATAAGAGTCTTAATTGGGAATATGGTAAAAGGTGTAACTGAAGGATTTAAAAAAGAGCTAGATATAATTGGTGTAGGGTATAAGACTCAGATGAAAGGTAAAAAACTTGCTTTAAATGTAGGATTTTCTCATCCTGTAGAACGGGATGTTCCTGAAGGCTTAAAAGTGTCAACTCCAACTGCAACTCATATTCTTATCGAAGGGATTGATAAACAAAAAGTTGGTGAATTTGCTGCAAAAATAAGAAAAATATATCCTCCTGAACCATACAAAGGTAAAGGTATAAGGTATTCAGGAGAAGAAGTACGTAAAAAGCTAGGAAAAGCCTTAGCAAAATAGAAAGTAGAGAATAAGCAACGAGGTAAATAAGTGAAAAAAATAGGAAGAAAAAGAAGACACAAAAGTATTGCTCGTAAAGTTAGAGGAGTAGAGAGTCGACCACGATTGGTGGTATTTAGGAGCAAAAAACACATCTATGCTCAAGTGATTAATGATGCTGCCGGTAAGGTGATAACGGCTGTCTCGACTTTAAGTAAAGAATTTTCCGCCAAAGGCGGATCCGCCTCTGGCGGAAAGGAGAAGAAAATAAAAACTACAAACCAAGATGCAGCTAAGGAAGTTGGTAAAATTATTTCTGAGAAGGTTAAAAGCTTGGGAGTTGAAACTGTTAGCTTTGATCGTGGTGGTTATAAATACCATGGTAGAGTAAAAAAACTAGCTGAAGGAGCAAGAGAAGGAGGATTGAAACTTTGAAGGATAATAGGAATAAAAATAATAAGGCTGGTAGTAAGGATAGTGGTTTTATCGAAAAAGTTCTTTTTATTAATCGAACCACTAAAGTTACTAAGGGTGGTAAGAACTTAGGTTTTTCTGCTTTAGTAGTTGTTGGTGATGGAATTTCTTCAGCTGGTTTTGCTTTAGGTAAGGCTAATGAAGTTGCTGATGCAATAAAAAAAGGGATAAATAAAGCAAAAAAGCAAGTAATTTTAATAAACAAGAAAGGGACAAGCATTCCACATGAAATTATTGGAAAATTTTCTGCTGCAGGTATTTTGCTTAAACCAGCAGGAAAAGGAACTGGTGTTGTTGCTTGCGCTCCAGTAAGAGCAGTTTGTGAATGTGCAGGAATAAAGGATATCTTAACTAAAAATTTAAAGAATACAACCAATCCAGTAAATGTAGTTAAAGCTACCTTTCAAGGATTAAATAGTTTAAAAGGTGGAGAAAGAAGGTCTGAAGTATTACCGAAGGATTAAAAAATGAATTTATCTAATATTACAAAGATAGGGAAAAAAGTTAAGAAACCTAAAAGAAAAGGCCGTGGGCCTGGTAGTGGAACTGGTAAAACTGCTGGTCGAGGACATAAAGGTGCTGGTCAGCGTTCAGGTAAGAAATTGCCATATGCTGGTTTTAAGGGTGGCAATTTACCTTTAGCTAGAAAATTACCTAAAAGAGGTTTTAAATCTCTTCGAAAAGTAGAGTATCAAGTAGTTAATTTAGGGGAAATTCAGAAAAAGGCAAAAGGTACTGAAGAAATTAATCCTGTACTATTAAAGAAGCTTGGGTTAATACGAGATGAAAAAAGGCCAGTTAAAGTTTTAGCAAAGATAGAAGGGGATCTTTCAAAAAAATTAGTAATTAAGGTAGATAAGTTTTCTGCTAAAGTTGAAGAACTTATTAAGGTTTCTGGAGGAAGTATAGAGTGTTTAACTCGGTAAGTAATATATTTAAAATAGAGGAGCTAAGGCGAAAGATTTTTATAACTTTAGCTTTATTAATTGTCTATCGTGCTGGTTGTTTTATTCCTACTGCCGGAGTAGATACTTTTGCTTTAACTCAGTTTTTTGATAAACTTGCTAAAACTCAAGGTCAAGGCCTTTTTGGTATGGTTAATCTTTTTACAGGTGGTGCTTTAACCCGGTTGAGTATTTTTTCTTTAGGCATAATGCCATACATCTCAGCCTCAATTATTATGCAACTACTTACTGGTGTTGTACCAGCTTTAGAGAAAATTGCTAAAGAAGGTAAGGCTGGGTATGAACGAATAAACCAGTATACTAGATATTTCACTTTTGTTTTATGCGCAGTGCAAGGATTGTTCTTATCTTTATGGCTAGAAAATCCAGCAAATTTTGATAGTATCATAATTGTTCCTACTCCAGGAATAATGTTTAAGCTGATTACAATACTTACTTTAACTTGTGGTACGATATTTGTTATGTGGCTAGGTGAACAGATTCAAGAAAGAGGAATTGGTAATGGAATATCTATAATTATTACTGTAAGTATTATTTCTCGCATTCCATCTTCTTTACGCCAGCTTTGGATTCTTTATTCACCCTTTGACCCTTCTAAACGACAAATTGGTACTCCAATAATAATTGCATTAGCAATTTTATTTTTAGCAATGCTTACAGCAGTAGTTCTCTTTACCCAGGCTCAACGAAGAATTCCTATCCAATATGGGAAACGAGTTGTTGGAAGACGTGTTTATGGCGGTCAGAGCACTTATTTGCCAATAAAATTAGATATGTCAGGAGTTATTGCTATAATTTTTGCTAGTTGTGTTATTTCTTTTCCGGCTACATTGTTAATGTTTTTTCCTCAAAAAGGGGGATTTCTTACTTTTTTACAGACTATGGTCCAACAAAGAGGACTATGGTACAATGCTATTTTTGTTGCAATGATTATGTTTTTCATGTATTTTTATACGGCAATGGTATTCAATCCTTTAGAGATATCTAATAATTTAAAGAAGTATGGAGGTTTTGTCCCTGGAATAAGACCAGGCAAGCTTACGGCAAATTATCTTGATTTTGTGGCTTCACGAATTGTTTTTATTGGCGCTATCTATGTTGGTTTTATTGCTATATTTCCTAATATTGTTATGCATGTATTTAAAGTACCGTCTTATGCTTTGGCTTCGCTTTTTGGCGGGACTACTCTTTTAATTATGGTAGGAGTAGTTTTAGATACAATGAAACAAATTGAAGGGCAATTACTTGTACGTCATTACGATGGTTTTATTAAAGGTAGCACTTTAAAGGGGAGAAAATGAGAGTAATTCTTTTTGGTGCACCAGGGTCGGGTAAAGGAACTCAGGTAATGCTATTGGCAAATTTTCTTGGTGTTAGGCGAATATCATTAGGAGATATTCTAAGAGAAGAGGTTAGAAAGGACAGCAGCTTAGGCAGAGAAGTCAAAAGTCTTATGGATAAAGGAGCTTTAGTCTCTGATCAATTAGTCTCACAAGTAATTGAAGAGAATATAGATGATGGTGGTTTTTTGCTTGATGGATATCCTCGTAATTTAGATCAAGCTAAGGAATTAGAAAGAATTTTATCTAAGAAGAATAGTGATGTTGATAAAATTATTTATTTAGATATTGATGAACAAACAATTATTGATCGTCTTTCTCAAAGAAGAATTTGTGGATCGTGTGGTGCTAATTATCATTTAGCAAGTTTGCCTTCAGCTAAAGAAGGTATTTGTGATATGTGCGGTAAAGAGTTAATACAAAGAAAAGATGATAGTCCAGAAGTTATCAAGAAACGCTGGTCAGTATTTATTAATGAAGCTAGTAAGATTTTAGAGTTTTATAAAAATAAAAATAAACTTATTAAAATTGATGGACGAGGAGATGTCCAAGAGATTTTTAAGAGAATAAAAAAAGAGTTGTAGTGGCAGCAAAGGTATAAATTAAATATGGCAAAAGAAGAATTAATTGCAGTTGATGGCGAAATTATAGAAGCTTTGCCAAATGCAACGTTTAGAGTAAAATTGGAAAATGGACATGTTGTTATCGCGCATGTTTCTGGTAAGATGCGAATGCATTTTATTAGAATTCTTCCTGGTGACAAGGTAAAGTTGGAGCTTTCTCCTTATGATTTAGCAAGAGGAAGAATAACATATCGAGAAAAGTAACGAGGTTAAGGAATGAAAGTAAAAGCATCAGTTAAAAAAATTTGTGACAAGTGTAAAATAATAAAAAGAAAAAGAGTGGTAAGGGTTATCTGTAAGAATCCTAAGCATAAACAAAGACAAGGCTAAAGCAAAGAGGTGTTATAATGCCAAGAATTTTCGGTGTAGATATTCCTAAGAATAAAAAAATAAAGATTTCGTTGAGGTATGTTTATGGTATCGGTCCTGTAACGTCAGTTAAGATTCTTAATGACATTGGGATAGATCCAGAAAGAAAAACCTCTGACTTGAGTGAAGAAGATATTTCTCAGATCGCTTCTTTTGTACAGACTAATTATCGAATAGAAGGTGAGTTGCGTCGAGAAATTTCCCAAAATATACGTAGACTAATTGATATAGGTAGTTATCGAGGATCGCGTCACAGAAAAGGGCTTCCAGTTCGTGGACAACGTACGAAGTGTAATGCACGTACTCGTAAAGGTCCTAAACCAAGAGTAGGCGGAATCAAAAAGTAATATTAGGAGTAATAATGGCCAAAAAGAAGAAAAAGGAAAGAAAAAAGAAGGTCCAACTAACATCTAGTATTGGTGTTGCTCATATTAAAGCGACTTTCAACAATACAATAATCTCTATTACTGATTTGCAAGGAAATGTTTTAGCATGGGCTTCAGCTGGTGCTGTAGGGTTTAAGGGTGCAAAGAAGTCTACGCCATATGCTGCCCAGATGGCTTCTTTTAATGCAGCAAAGCAAGTTAAAACGATGGGTTTAAAGGAAGTAGAAGCTTTAGTTAAAGGTCCAGGTCCAGGAAGAGAGTCAGCTATTAGATCGCTTCAAGCTGCAGGTCTAAGCGTAAAAAAAATAAAAGATATTACTCCTATGCCGCATAATGGCTGTAGGCCGAAGAAAAAACGAAGAGTGTAATAATAATTTTAAGAAAAAATAGATAAATTAGGAGAAAAGTTAAAGATGGGAAGATATACAGAAGCAAAGTGTAGATTATGTCGGAGAGCAGGGGAAAAGTTATTTATAAAAGGGCCAAGGTGTATAACTGAAAAATGTTCTTTTTCTAAACGGCCTACGCCTCCTGGTAGTGCTGTTCCAAAACGTGCTAAACTTACTAATTATGCTTTACAGTTAAGAGAGAAGCAGAAAGTTAAAAGAATGTATGGTATGTTGGAGAAACAATTTAAAAGATTTTTTAATTTAGCTCATAAAGCCCGTGGAGTTACAGGAAGGGTATTAATTCAATTTTTAGAAAGAAGATTGGATAATATTGTTTATCGTACTCTTTTTGCTTTTTCTCGCAATCATGCTCGACAAATTGTACAGCATGGGTTTGTGTTTATTGAAGGAAAGAGAGTAGACATACCTTCCTACATAGTTAAAGAAGGACAAACAATCATAATAAAAGCAAAAGATACTTTTAAGACGGAATTAAAAGGGAATATTGAAATAAATTCGAAAGAAAGAAGCGTTCCTGCTTGGATGCAGGTAGATAATGATAATCTTCAGGCAAAGATTTTACGTCTTCCTGAAAAAGAAGATTTAGTTATCCCAGTTAATGAGCAGTTAATTGTAGAGCTTTATTCTAAATAAAATAAAGAGATTACACAGATTGAAGAAAGATTACATAGATATAATCGTTGTAATCAATTAATAATCGCTGTAATCAGCGAAGCAGGAGGTAAAAGATGGGAATAACGTGGCGGGATTTTCAATTTCCTAAGCGCATAACAGTTGAACAAGATTCATATACTCCAAATTATGGAAAAATCATTGCTGAACCATTAGAAAGAGGCTTTGGAGTGACTTTAGGTAATAGTTTGAGAAGAGTTCTTCTTTCTTCTATTGAAGGCGCAGCAGTAACTTCAGTTAAGATAGATGGAGTTTCTCATGAGTTTTCAACTATTGATGGAATTCTAGAGGATGTTCCAGATATTATGCTAAATATCAAGAATCTTATTTTAAGATCGTATTCTCGTTCACCAAAAAAGATTACAATAAAAGAAAGTGGTGAGAAAGAAATTAAAGCAAAGGATATTATAACTGATGAGACCATTGAGATAATTAATCCGGATTTGCATATTGCTACCCTTACTTCTAAGGGAGCAAAATTAGATATTGAAATGGAAGTAGGCAGAGGCAGAGGTTTTGTTCCTTCGGATATGAACAAGCGTGAAGGAATGGCTTTAGGAGTTATTCCTATTGATTCTGTATTTACCCCAGTTAAACGGGTAGCTTTTAAGGTAGAAAATACTCGTGTTGGGAAAAGAACTGATTATGATAAATTAATTTTAGAAATTTTTACTAATGCTAGTATTGAGCCTAAAGAGGCTTTGATTTATGCTGCTAAAGTAATGAATAAGCATTTAGAGCTTTTCTTTACTTTAGGTGAACTTCCTGAGGAAGAGTATGAAGAATTGACCCCTGAAGAGATTTCTTATTATGAAAAGTTAAAACTTCCAGTTTCAGAATTAGAACTTTCAGTGCGTAGTAATAACTGTCTTCGTGATGCTAACATAAAAACTATGGTTGAGTTAGTTGAGAAGACAGAGCCAGAAATTCTAGCTTATAGGAATTTTGGTAAAAAATCCTTAAATGAAGTTGTGGCATTGCTTAAAACAATGGGGCTTTCCTTAGGGGTAAAAGTAGATAGAAATAAATTAAATATGCTATGAGACATAGAAAAAAGAGTGAAAGATTTTCACGTTCACAATCTCAAAGAAAGGCTTTAATAAAATCTTTATTAAGAGCTGTGATTATTAATGAAAGAATAACTACAACTACTTCAAGAGCTAAGTATTTGAAAGGTGAAGTTGATGGTCTAATTACTTGGGCTAAAAAAGGAACTTTAGCAGGTAAACGTCTTGCTTATAGTGTTCTTGGAGATCATAAGTTAGTAAAAAAACTTTTTGATGAAATTGGACCACGGTTTAGTAAGGTGAGTGGAGGGTATACTCGCACATTGAGTGTAGCTACGCGTAAAGGTGATGGGGCACCGCTTTCTCTTATTGAATTAACAAAGATGACTAAGATTAGTAAACTGCGCAAAGGTAAGGATACTGAATCTGAAGGCAAAGATAAACTTAAAGAAGCAGACCTGAAAAAAGCCTCTCCTGTAGTGGAAGCAAAACCTAAGAAGGGTTTTACTTCTGGGGTAAAAAAGATTTTCAAGAAAGACAAAAACGTTGCTCAATAGAAAACCCAAAGCGTTTCATTTGAAGTGGAATTAAGGGAGGGGAACTATGATGAATCCACAAGTTTCTTTGCTAAATAAGTCAACTACCTTAAAAATAACTGCCTTGACTAAAAAATTAATAAGAGAAGGCAAAGATGTTGTGAATTTTGCTGGTGGTGAACCAGATTTTGATACTCCGCTATTCATAAAAGAAGAAGCCAAATCTGCAATTGATAAGGGGCTTACTAAATATACTCCTTCTGCAGGACGAATTGAATTAAAACAAGCAATAGCTACTAAATTAAATCGAGAAAACAACATAAAAGCTTCTGCTAACAATATAATTGTTACTGCTGGTGCTAAATATGCTATTTTTGTGGCTATGTTTAGTGTGTTGGCACATGGAGATGAGGTGATTATACCTTCACCTTATTGGGTCAGTTATCCCGAAATGGTTAAATTGACTTCAGCAAAGGCAGTAGTTTTGCCTACTAAAAGGACCAATGACTTTAAAATTGATCCTGTAGAATTAGAAAAAGCTATAACTCCTAATACCAAACTTTTAATTCTTAATTATCCATGCAACCCTACTGGAGTAACCTATACTAAAGAAGAATTAGAGGCGATTCTCAAAGTGGCAAAGGAGAAGAATATTCTTGTTCTTAGTGATGAAATATATGAAGCCTTAGTTTATGATGGTCGAAAACATATCAGTTTTGCTTCTCTCCCCGGAGCTTTTAAATCAACTATAACTATAAATGGGTTTTCAAAAACATTTTCAATGACTGGTTGGCGTATTGGCTATTTAGTAGCTGATGAAAGTATAGTCAATCAGATTTCAAAAATAATTGATCATACTACCTCTTGTGCTTCGTCTATTTCTCAAAGTGCAGCCTTAGCTGCTTTGGGCAATAAGGATTGGCAAGAAGAAATAAGAATTAAATTTCAAGATAGACGTGACCTCATATGGGAAGGCCTTTCGAAATTTTTAGAGCTAAAACCAATTAAGCCTCAAGGCACTTTTTATTTATTTTGTGATATACGCGGAAGTGGGTTGAATTCTTTTGATTTTTCAACTCGGTTGTTAGAAGATTTTTTGACCTCATGCATACCGGCAGATCCTTTTGGACAAGAGGGATATTTAAGATTTAGTTTTTCAACTTCTTTGGAGCAAATTACTAAAGGTGTTAATAGAGTAGGAGATTTTTTAGCTAGTTTAAAAAAATAATTAAATGGCAAAAACAATAATAGAAAAAATACTGTCTTTTCATTCAAATTCTTCATTGAAGGCAGAAGATGTTGGGATATGCAAGGTTGACTTTTGTTTTTCCCAAGATGGAACCACTTCCTTGGTTTTAGAGGCAATAGCACAATCTATGGGGAAGCCTTGCAAACCTAAGAAATATGCAATGTTTATTGACCATAGTAGTCCATCTCCAAACCTTGGAGTGTCTAGAATTCATTCTGGCATGCGTCAATTTTCAAAGAAAAATAAGAATTTATTTTTTGATGTTGGATGTGGAATATCACACCAATTAGTCATTGAAGAAGGTTTTGCTTGGCCAGGTGCACTTATTTTGGGAGCTGATTCTCACACATCAACTGCTGGTGCCTTAGGTGCTGCAGCTTTTGGAGTTGGTTCTACTGATTTAGCGGTAGCTGTTACTACTGGGAAAAATTGGTTTAAGGTTCCAGAGACTCAAAAAATAATTGTTACTGGTAAAATTCCTAAAGGAGTTTACAGTAAAGATATTATTCTTTATATAATCAATGATTTAGGTGCTAATGGAGCCACTTATAAGTCAGTAGAATTTTCAGGCGAAGTTATTAATAGATTATCTTTAGATGCTAGGTTTACTATTACTAATATGACTATTGAATTTGGCGCTAAGTGTGGCTTTATTGCGCCTGATGCAAAAGTTTTAAATTTTCTTAAAAAGAAAGGCACTAAGAATATTAGACCGGTTTATTCTGATAAAAATTGTAATTATGAAAAAGTAATTGAATATGATATTTCTAAGTTGTCTCCAAGAATCGCTAAATCACATAGCGTAGACAATGGATTTTCAGTAGAAGAAATGGAGGGAACAAAAATTAATCAAGCATTTATTGGTACTTGCACTAATGGTCGTTTGGAAGATTTAGAAATTGGTGCTAAAATTATAAAAGGGAAAAAGGTAGACAAGGATACTAAATTATTAGTGGCCCCAGCTTCTCGTGATGTTTTTTTAGCAGCATTAAAAAAGGGCATAGTAAAGACTTTTATTGAAGCTGGAGCAATCATATTACCTGTAGGATGTGGGCCTTGTGTTGGGACTCATCAAGGAGTTCCTGCAGATGGAGAAGTGGTAATTTCTACAGCTAATAGGAATTTTAAGGGGCGAATGGGCAATCCTAAGAGCTTTATCCATCTTGCTTCGCCAGCAACAGTAGTGGCTTCAGCGGTTAAGGGTAAAATTACAGATCCTAGGAAATATTTGTAAGTTTTATATTATAAATTTATGACAATACAAAGGAGATAAATTTATGGCTAATATAACTACATTACTTAAATTGACCGAAGAGAAGGGAGCGAGTGATCTACATATTACTGCGAATAACCCACCTATATTGAGAATTGATGGTCGACTTGTAGTTGTTGGTATGCCTGCTTTTGATAAAGAAGCAACAAGAAATTTAATTTATAGCATGTTAAATGATGAGCAAAAAGCTATATTTGAAAAAGAAAGGGAACTTGATTTTTCTTTTGCTTTAAAAGATTTGGATCGTTTTAGAGTAAACATTCACGTTCAAAAGGGGAATATTGAGGCGGCTTTAAGACGAATTCCTAGGAAAATTCCTACTATTGATGAATTAGGATTGCCAGATATAGTTTATGATTTTGTTCAAAAGCCTAATGGATTAGTATTAATTACTGGACCTACTGGAACTGGTAAAAGTACTACTTTAGCATCGATGATTAACTTTATTAATGAATCGCGTAGAGATTTGATTGTTTGTATTGAGGACCCGATTGAGTTTATTTATGCTAGCAAAAAAAGTATTATAAAACAACGTGAATTATATTCAGACACCCATTCTTTTCCTGAGGCTTTAAAAAGAGTTTTGCGTCAAGATCCTGATGTAATAGTTGTTGGTGAGATGCGTGATTTAAGCACTGTTGCTACTACTTTAACTGCTGCTGAAACTGGACATTTAGTTTTGGCTACATTACACACCCCTGATGCTCCTCAGACTATACAGAGGATAATTGATGTTTTTCCACCTCATCAACAGCGACAGGTTACAGTTCAGCTTGCTGAATGCTTACAAGGTGTAATTTCTCAAGTGCTTATTCCGAAGGCTGATGGAAAGGGGAGAATTCTGGCAACTGAGGTTATGGTTTCAACTCCGGGAATAAGAAATTTAATTAGAGAAAATGATATTGCTCAGATCCCTTCTTTGCTTCAAATGGGAGCTCAACATGGGATGAATACTATGGACAAGTCATTAAAAATGCTTTATAAGAAGGGCATTATTACAAAAGATGCAGCACTCAATAAAGTTAAGAATCTTAGCGAATTCGATAGTTTATAATTATGATTTTAAATGGGCAAGTATTCAAATTTGTTGATAATATTAATACTGATTGGATAATTTCCGGAAGGTATAAGTTCTCAATTACTGACATGAAAGAACTTTCTAAATATCTTTTTGAAGATATCAGACCAAATTTTTATCAAGAATTAATACCGAATAAATCAATAATCGTAGCTGGAGAAAATTTTGGCATGGGTTCTTCTCGAGAACAAGCTCCATGGGTAATAAAGGAAGCTGGGATTATTTGCGTTATAGCTAAAAGTTTTGCTCGTATTTTTTATCGCAATGCTTTTAATATAGGATTAGCTTTAATTGAAGCCGATACTTCTTCTTTAAAAGAATCAGATATAATAAGTGTTGACCTTGATAAAGGAGTAATTAAAAGTGATAATAGAAAGAAAATAGAATTTAAGTCTTGGGACAATTTCCGAAAAGAATTAGTCAAGCAAAAGGGTATTTTAAATTATCTTAAAAAATATAAAGAATTCAAGGTGTAATAAATATGAGTTATAAAATAACTTTAATTCCCGGTGATGGTATTGGCCCAGAAGTAATCGATGCTACTGTAAGCTGTATTGAAGCCTTGGGTGTAGACATTGAATGGGAAAAAGTTATGGCTGGTGAATGTGCTTTAGAGAAATATGGTAAACTTCTCCCTGATGAGACTCTTGAAGCTATCCGTAGAAACAAAGTAGCTTTAAAAGGTCCGATTACCACTCCAGTAGGCAAGGGATTCCGTTCAGTTAATGTAGCTATAAGGCAGCTTCTTGAGCTTTATGTTTGTATGCGGCCGATTAAGTCTTTCGGAGCACCAACAACTTTTCATAAAGATATAGATATAATGATAATGAGAGAAAATACTGAGGATCTATATGCTGGCATTGAATTTGCTGAGAATGCTCCTGAAACTAATAAATTAATAGAAGAGATCAATGCTATCTCTGAGAAGAAGATACGAAAGGGAAGTGCGATATCAATTAAGCCAATATCAAAATTTGCTTCTGAGAGAATTGCTCGATTTGCTTTTGAATATGCTATAAAAAATAATCGAAAAAAAGTAAGTTGTGTACATAAGGCAAACATAATGAAATGCACCGATGGCTTGTTTTTACATACTTTTTATGAAGTAGCCAAGGATTATCAAGGAAAAGTTGAGGTTAGCGATGTTATCGTGGATAATCTATCAATGCAGTTAACTAAACGACCAAAGTTTTTTGATGTTTTAGTTTTACCTAACCTTTATGGTGACATAATATCAGATTTAGGCGCAGGATTGATTGGGGGATTGGGTTTGGCAGCTGGGGCAAACATTGGTGATACAATGGCCGTTTTTGAGCCTACTCATGGAAGCGCACCTAAATATGCTGGTAAGAACAAAGTAAACCCCATTGCCACTATTCTTTCAGCATCTCTTATGCTAAAACATCTTAAAGAGAAAGATAAAGCTAAAATTTTAGAACAAGCTGTTGAAGATGTAATTAGAGACAATTCATCTGTGACTTATGACCTAAAGCCTGATAGAGATGATCCTACTGCAGTAGGAACTAAGGAAATTACTTTAGCAATTATTAAACGGATAAAGGAATTACAGAAGTGAGTAATATCAAAAAAATTTCTATAATTGGTGCTGGTGGAGTTGGTTCAACCTTAGCTTTTAACGTTTTATCTTGGCTAGCGCCTAAAGAGCTTGTGCTTATAGATATTAATCAGGATTTAGCTAAAGGAGTTGCTTTAGATTTAGAAGATACCAGAGGATTTTTAGGTTTTTCTACTAAAGTAGTAGGTGGTAAGAATTACTCTGCTATCAGTAAATCAGATATCATTATATTTACTGCTGGGGTTGCTCGTAAGAAAGGCATGACTAGGTTAGATCTCTTAAAGATTAATTCAGGAGTAGCGAAAGATGTTTCTAAAAAGATTAAAAAGTTTGCACCAAAATCAATAATTATTGTGGTTACTAATCCTTTAGATATTATTACTTATGTGATTGCTAAAGAAACCAAATTTAATCGTCAAAAAGTAATTGGCATGGGATCATCTCTAGATACCAGTCGTCTTCTTAATATCCTTCATAAGGTTACTAAGCTTCCGGTGTCGTCTCTAGAGGGATTTGCCTATGGTTCTCATAGTAAAGATATGATTATCCCTTTGAAGAGGTTAAAAACAAAAGGCAAGAGCATAGTAGCATCTTTAAAAAATGTTAGCCTTAGTCAAATACGTCAGAGAACTCAACTTAGAGGTGCTGATATTGTTGGATTATTAAAAAATAGAAGCGCTAATTTTGCTCCAGCTTTATCTTGTTGCTCCTTGATTGAAGCAATAATTAAGGATGCTAATGTGGTTATACCGGTTTCAGTGTGTTTACAGGGTGAATATGGTTTAAACGATGTTTGCTTAGGAGTGCCTTGCTTGATTAATCACAAAGGTATAGACAAGATTGTTGAGATAAAAGTAAGCAATAGCGAAAAAAAAGAATTAAAAAAAGCTGAGAAACTGTTTAAAGAATGCATGATGTAGCGATAATTGGGGCTGGAGCAGCTGGCATTGCTTGTGCAAAAGAAGCACTTAAAAGGGGCTTTAAAACACTCTTAATAGACGAAAGTAAAGAGTCTTTCGGTGGAACTTGTATTAATTGTGGTTGTATTCCTACCAAATTTTTTCTTAAATTTTCCCATACTTCTGGAACTTGGCTAGAGGCATTCAAAGGCAGTCAAGAAGTTATAAATAAGATAAAAACACCTATAATTCCTTTTCTAGAAAAGCAAGGTCTTGAGTTATCTTTCGGTAAAGCTCGTTTTTTAGATAAAAATAGTTTAGATGTAGCTGGAGTAACAATAAAGGCAAAGAATATTATTATTGCCACTGGTTCTTTTTCAAAGGAGATTGTTAATAATCCAAAAGTTATTTTTGCTGATGATTTATTTTCTAAAGAAAATATCGGGGATAAAATTCTTATTATTGGTGCTGGATACATTGGTTTAGAAGTAGCTTCAATATTAAAGAATTTTGGTAAAGACATAACCTTGATCGAGAAAGAAGAGCGGATTTTGCCTTTATTTGATTCTTATTTAGTGTCTCGATTAAAAATAATTTTACAGAGAAAGGGGATTAAAATTGAAACTGGTAAGGATGTTAAAGATTATAATTTAGATAATTTTGATTTAATTATTTCTGCAGTTGGTAGAGTACCAAATTCAAAAAGTTTAGATATCGAAACTTTGAAATTAGAAAAAAGCCCAGGAGGATGGATAAAAACAGATCAATATCTACGAACAAACTTAAAGAATATTTATGCTTGTGGGGATATCACTGGCAAAATGCTGCTAGCTTATGTAGCTGAGTATCAAGCTCATCTTTGCATTGACAACATAAGTGGTAAGAAGCGTAAAGAAAATTATAAAGGCATTGGTGAATGTGTATTTTCTTCTCCCTCAATAGCTAAGGTGGGGATGTCAGAAGATGAAGCTAAGAGCAAAGGCATAAAATATGATCTTATCCAATCAAATTTTATGAAATTTTCTTCTAGTTATGTTTATGGTGATGGTGATGGATTTATTAGGATAATTATTGATAAAAGAAAAAGAATCATTGGTGCTGGGATAATCTCTCAAGTTGCAGGAGAACTTATAAATATGCTTTCTCTTTGTATCAAAAATAAATTAACAGTTGATGATTTAAAGAAAAATGTCTTTATTCATCCTACTTTATCGGAAATTATACCTCAACTTTTAAATTTTTAAATAATAACGTTTTATTTGGTAAGCAAAAAATTGACAGGTAAGAGTTTTATAGTACAATATTAAGAAAGTTTTTACTTAAAAATGGCGCTTTCACTGATTGAGAATTGTCTTTAAATAAAAAGGAGGAATCAAAATGTTTTTAGTTGACTATCTATTAACTGAAGATCAAAAAATGTTACGTGAATTATGTCGTCAAATTGCTGAAGAAAAGATAAGACCTGTATCTCGGGAACTTGACGAAAAGGGGGAATTTCCAGCAGAGATTATTAAAATTCTAGGTCAATCAGATCTATTTTCCCTATGCATACCTGAGGTCTATGGTGGAATGGGTGGCAATCTTATGGATTTATGTATTGCTACTGAGGAAATTTCTCGTATTGATGGAGGGATTGCTACTGCTTATGCTGCTTCTTATTTAGGAATGTTTCCGATTTTAATTAATGGAACTGAAGAACAAAAGAAGAAGTATTTACCAGATATAGCTTCAGGAAAAAATTTAACTGCTTTTGGTTTGACTGAACCAGAAGCTGGCTCTGATGCTGCTGCAGTAAAAACTACAGCTAAAAAAGATGGCGATTATTATATTTTAAATGGAACTAAGCATTTCATTACTAATGGTGGAGATGCTCAAGTTTATACTGTTATTGCTGTTACTAATAAAAGTAGAGGACCTCGTGGGGTATCAGCTTTTATTTTGGAAAAAGGAATGGAGGGTTTTACTTTTGGTAAAAAGGAAGAAAAGCTTGGTATAAGAGCATCTTCTACTAATGAACTTATTTTTACAGATGTAAAAGTCCCTAAGGAGAACCTTTTAGGTGGAAAAGAAGGTATTGGTTTTATCTCTACTATGAAGACTTTTGATCAATCTCGTCCAGGCGTTGCTGCTCAGGCTGTAGGAATTGCACAAGGGGCTTTAGAATTAGCTACTGCATATGCTCACCAAAGGGTTCAATTTGGTAAATCAATAAGCTCTTTTCAGGGTATACAATGGATGCTTGCTGATATGGCTACCAAGATTGAAGCAGCTAGGAGCTTAGTGTATAGTGTTGCTTCAATGGTTGATAGAGGCATTAAAAATGTAGGTCCAGCTAGTGCAGCAGCAAAAATGTTTGCATCTGATGTGGCTATGGAAGTAACTACTAATGCTGTTCAAATATATGGTGGCTATGGTTATATGCGTGATTATCCTATTGAGAAGTTTATGCGCGATGCAAAAATAACCCAGATTTATGAGGGTACAAACCAAATCCAGAGAAACATTATTGCTCTTGACCTTATAAAGAAGTACGGGAAATAACCCACTTCCAAAGATTAACTTCGTTACACTTCATCTACAAATAGGGGACGGTTCTCCTTGTTCTATCCCTTGCCCGCACAATAGCTTACAAACACACCATTATTTGATAAAAATTAGATTCCAAAATATATCTTGACAAAAATGGTATAAATATGGTATATATACTATACCATGATGTTTGAATTTGATATTGCAAAAAGTGCTATAAATAAAGAAAAGCACGGAATAGATTTTATTGAAGCTCAAATGTTATGGGAGGACCCCGATTTAATAGAAATACCGGCTAAAATAGCAGGCGAATCAAGATTTTTAGTAATCGGGCTAATTGCAGGTAAACATTGGTCTGGAATAATCACATATCGCCACGAAAAGATCAGGATTATTTCTATTCGTCGATCGCGACCAGAGGAGGTGGATATATATGAAAACTAAAGATTTTGACAAAAAGTTTGACGAAGGTAAGAGCATTTCGAAACATCTTGACCTGTCAAAAGCCAGAAGACTGGAACAAGAGCAAAAAAGAGTAAACGTTGATTTTCCGCTATGGGTAATCCACTCCTTAGACAAGGAAGCAAGACGTCTTGGGGTTCCGCGACAATCTATTATTAAAGTTTGGGTGGCAGAACGATTAGAACATTCACATCATTGAAAATTATAATAATATCAATAAGAACCATCTAATAATTTGTCGAACCGCCCCGATCAAAATACCGGTTTTACCACCCCTGAGGAGTTCATTCGGTTACCTCGGGGTGTCATTTTACACAGAATATTTAGCATTACCTTCGTGTATTACCAAAAGGTTGACAAACTTACCAATTGCCTTGATAATACTAATGCTGTATTTACGATTAGGTTAGCGAGGCTATCATGAAAAATATTTATTTAGTTGGGTTTATGGGTACAGGGAAGACGGTTGTTGGCAAGGTTCTTGCTAAAGAATTAAGCAAGGAGTTTATAGAAATTGATGCTTGTATTGAAGAGCGAGAGGGCTCTAAGATTGTTGATATTTTTGCTAATAAAGGAGAAGCTTATTTTCGTGGTCTTGAGAAGATATTGCTTGGTGAGATAAGTCAAAGAGAAGACTTGGTAATTAGCTGTGGCGGAGGACTTATTTGTGACCCGGATAATTTAAATCAGCTAAAGCAAACTGGGGTAGTATTCGCTTTAAGAGCATCAGTTTCGACAATTTACCAGAGGACAAAAGACCATCTCCATCGTCCAATTCTTAATGTTGATAATCCCCAGGAAAGAATCGAACAATTACTTAAACAAAGGGTTGTTTACTATACACAAGCTGACCATTCAATTGATACTGATAACTTTTCGCCTGAAGATATTGCGGATAAAATTATAGCTATTCTAAATCATGGCTAAAAAAGGCGCCATTTTACTCAATCTCTTGAATCTAACTTCTCAAAAGATTTCCAATATGTTATCTACTTTTGAGGATATTGACGAGATACTTAAGGTTGATGCTAAGAGATTGAAAGAAGTTCCTTATTTGCAAAATAAGGATGTTGAAAAAATATTGTCTGGGAGAACTTCAGCAATATTGGATCGAGAATTAGAACTAATTGATAAAGAAGGTATTGATTGTTTAGATATCTTTGATCAAGATTATCCTAGTTTGTTGAAGGAAATAGAAAATCCTCCAATAGTTCTTTATCTTAAGGGTAATCGTAAGATATTAGAGAAGTTTTTATTTGCTATCGTGGGTAGCCGTAAGCCGACTAGCTATGGCATATCAATAGCCGGAGATTTTTCTGATCAGCTTTCTAGGAAAGGGATAGTGATTGTTTCAGGGTTGGCTAGAGGAATAGATACCATTGCTCATAAAAAGGCAATTAAGGGTGGCGAAACTATAGCTGTCTTAGGAAGTGGTTTGCTTAATATTTATCCTAGAGAGAATAAGGATTTGGCTTTAGAAATTGCAACTTCGGGATTAGTTATATCTGAATACCCAATACTTACTTCACCTTTAAGCGAAAATTTTCCTCGAAGGAATAGGATTGTTAGCGGAATATCTCAAGGTGTATTAGTTGTTGAAGCAGCATCACGTAGTGGTGCTTTAATAACTGCTCACCTTGCTTGTGAACAAAATCGGGATGTGTTTGCTATTCCTGGGAATATCAATTCTGCTTTAAGTAAGGGTACTCATATCTTGATAAAAGAAGGAGCAAAACTTGTTGATTGTGTTGATGATATATTGGAAGAATTAGGTTTAGTTTTAAATGAGAGACTAGAAACTGTAGGCGGGACGTTGTGAGCATAAAACCAAAGAAAGCAAGTAAAACAAAGAAATTAAAAAAACCAAAGAAGGCAGCAATGAAGATAAAAGAAGAAGCTGAAGCTGGAGATGGGAGCAATTATTTAGTAATTGTAGAGTCACCGACTAAGGCTAAAACTATTTCTTCGATATTGGGCAAAGAATACGATGTAACTTCCTCAATGGGGCATGTTATTGATTTACCGGCGAATAAAATTTCAATAGATGTTGATAATGGGTTTGAGCCTATTTATCAAGTTATTTCTGGCAAAGAGAAAATTATAGCTCAATTAAAGAAAAAAGCTAAAGGAAAAAAGGCAATTTATTTGGCAACTGACTCTGATCGAGAAGGGGAGGCAATTAGCTGGCATATAAAAGGACAGCTAGATTCTAAGAATAAGATATTTTATCGTGTCATTTTTCATGAAATAACTGAAGAAGCTATCAGGGAAGCATTTAAAAAACGTAGTCATTTGGATATGTGTAAAGTTAATGCTCAGATAGCTAGAAGAGTTTTAGATAGGATAGTAGGCTATAAGTTATCTCCTATTCTTTGGAAGAGAATAGTTAGAGGGTTATCAGCAGGAAGAGTGCAGTCAATTGCTTTAAAATTTATTGTTGAAAGAGAAAAAGAGATTATGAGCTTTGTGTCTAAAACTACCTTTTCTCTAGAAGCAAAGTTTAAACTAGGTCCAAATATTTTTAAAGCAAAACTTACTAAATGCAGTGACAATAAAGGAATTTTTGAAAACAAGTCTGAGGCTGAAGAATGTTTAGAAAGAATAAAAAGTCAGGAATTTATTGTAAAAGATTTAACTAAAAAAGAGACTAAACGTAAGCCTCCTCCTCCTTTTATTACCTCTTCGCTTCAACAAGACGCTTTTAACCGTCTGAGATTTTCAGCCAGTAAAACAATGATGATGGCTCAGAAGCTTTACGAAGGTGCTCAGATTTTAGAAAAAAGCGTAGGCCTTATTACTTATATGCGTACTGATTCTTTTCATATAAGTGATAAAGCAAAAAAAGAAGCTAAGGAATTTGTTAAAGAAAATTTTGGCGATAATTATTTATCTGTGCATGAATATCGCCATAAGCAAAAAAAAGGTGCTCAATTAGCTCATGAAGCGATAAGACCTACTAGTACTTATCGTCAATTAAACCAAATTAAAGAGTTTATTATTGATGATGAGGCAAGGCTATATGATTTAATTTGGAGAAGATTTGTAGCTGGTTTTATGAAAGAAGCAGTGTTAGAGTCAAGTAAAGCTAAGATAACATCAAAAGATGTAGAATTCGAAGTTAAGGGATTGCGAGTGTTATTTGAAGGTTTTCTAAAAGTTTTAAGCGATGGAGGCGATGACAATATCCTTCCACCCTTAGAAAAAGGGCAAACAGTTATTTTAGAAGATTTAGTAGTCACAGAACACACAACTAAGCCACCAGCTCGCTACAATGATGCATCTTTAGTAAAGCTATTAGAAGAAAAAGGTGTAGGCCGTCCGTCTACATATGCGCCTATCATCTATACACTTTTTAGAAGAAATTATGCTCGCAGGGAAAGACGAGCTTTTCGTCCTACTGTTTTAGGTATAAAAGTGAGTGATCTTTTAGTAAACTATTTTCCTAAAATTATGGATGCGAACTTTACTGCTTCTTTAGAAGAGGAATTGGATAAGGTAGAAAATGGAAATGCTGACTGGCGTAAGGTTTTAGAAGATTTTTATCCAGACTTTAATAAGAAGGTAGAGGAAACTTTGCTTGTAGTTAAGAAAGAAGTCGAATATTCAGATAAATTTTGTTCTAAGTGTAAAGGAAGAATGGTAATAAAATGGTCGCGAAGAGGTAGGTTTTTGAGCTGTGAAAATTTTCCACGTTGCCGTTATGCTGAAAGTATTACTACTGGAGTTACTTGTCCAGAGTGTAAAGTTGGGCAGTTAGTAGAAAGGAGAAATCAGAGAGGACAGAATTTTTATGGTTGTAGTAAATTTCCTGAGTGTACTTACACTAATCGTTTATTACCTGAAGATCAAAACGGTGATGATCAAGAAGACATTAAAGGAGAAGACTAAACAATGATTCCTTTTTCTCATTATGTTGATAGATTTACAAATTATCTAAATATTGAGAAAAATTATTCTCCTCATACAATTAACAATTATTCAGCTGACTTAAAAGAGTTTGGACATTTTTTAGAATCTCGTGGTGGTAAAGATATAAAAAGAATTGATTATTTTTTGTTAAGAAAATTTTTAAGTGGATTGAGTGAAAGGAAATTAAGCAAACGAACTCTTTCCAGAAAGATCTCAACAATGAAGAGTTTCTTTAAGATTATGCTTAGAGAAGGCTTAGTCCAAAGTAATCCGGCTTCTTCATTAATTTATCCTAGGCTAGATAAGCCTTTGCCAAAGTTTTTAACTGAGAAAGAAGTTGAGATCATGTTAAAATTGCCAAAAGGTGGAGAACTCTTAGTTCTAAGAGATAAAGCAATTCTAGAATTTCTTTATTCAACTGGAGCTCGGGTATCTGAGATGGTTTCTTTAAAAAAGGATAATGTAGATTTTATAAGTGGGATTGCTAAAGTCAGAGGAAAGGGAAGAAAAGAACGCCTTCTTCCCTTGGGTGAGCCAGCATTGAATAGTTTGAAGGATTATATTGATATGCGTGTTGATAATAATTCGTCTTTGTTTTTGAATAAACGCCGAGGGACTTTAACTGATCGCGGGGTAAGAGATATTATATATAAATATATGAAGAAGGCTGCTATGATTACTAAGATTTCGCCACATACATTTCGGCATTCTTTTGCGACTCATCTTCTTAATAGAGGAGCAGACCTAAGAAGCGTACAGGAGCTCTTAGGACATTCTAGTATAGCTACTACTCAGATTTATACCCATTTGACTATTGACTCTCTTAAGAATGTTTATCAAAAAGCTCATCCAAGGGCGAAGTAATGAATATGATGGTAGTTTAAAAATGAAAGTAATTTTATTCTTGATTTATGATATTATTTTTTGTTTAGGGCTTATACTTTATTTGCCTTTATATTTTTATCGTAAAAAGATAACTTTTCAGGCTTTAGGCGAGAAATTAGGGTTTATTAACCTAGGGGATATAAAGGACTCGATTTGGATACAAGTTGTTAGTGTTGGTGAAGCTAATTTAATTGGGGACTTAATAAGGAAATTAAAAGAATCTAAAGATTTGCCAATAATAATATCAACTACAACCTTAACTGGTAATAGAATCGTTAGGAAACAGTATTCACATTTAGCAAAAGTCATTTTTTTCCCTTTTGATTTTTCGATTATAATTGAACGAGTTATAAGAATAATTAAGCCAAAAATATTTATTGCTGTTGAAACTGAGATTTGGCCCAATCTTTTTTATCGTTTAAAGAAAAAAAATATTCCAATAGTTATTATCAATGGAAGAATTTCTGATAAGGCTTTTAAACGTTATCGCTGGATAAGATTTTTTATGAAAGGGGTTCTTAGGAAATGTAATTATATTGGTGTTCAGAATTTACTCTATAAAGCTAGATTTATTTTTCTTGGTGCTGATCCTAAAAGAATCGTGATTAGTGGGAATATGAAGTTTGAGAGCATTTCAATTGACCGTGATAAATTGCATCAAAAGCAAAAGGAATATAATCCTATCCTTAAACGAGATGGCAATAAGCTTTTAGTTGCAGCTAGTACACATGAACCTGAAGAAGAGATTATAATTGATATCTATAAGAATATTTTTAAAAGTCCTGGAGGGATTACTTTAATTATTGTTCCGCGTCATCCGGAAAGAACTTCAAAGATTGAAAAACTTATTCGGTTGGCAAGTTTTAATCCGGTAAGAATGAGCAAGATTAACGAGAACCTTGGAGATAAAAGAAATATTTTTATAGCTGATACCATAGGAGAGTTATTGTATTTTTATAGTATAGCTGATATTTGTTTTGTTGGTGGAAGTTTATCTAAAAATGGTGGGCATAATATTCTAGAGCCAATTTATTTTCTTAAACCGACCGTTTTTGGCCCGAATATGGACAATTTCCTTGATATTGAAGAGATTGTTTTAGAAAAAGGAGCTGGTGTTAAAGTAAGGAATCGGGAGGAATTAGCTGAGGTGTTACTAGGGTTAGTAAGTGATGTAGCATTGAAGAATACTTTATACAATCGGTGCCAGGAAGTTTTTGAAGGTGAAAAGAAGAGCCTAGGTAATAATTTAGATATAATCTTAAAACATTTATCAAGAGAGTAAATACAAAAATAAAACAATGGTAGGAATTAAAAGATGGTATTTAGCTTTTTTAGAGAACGATCAGAAGAATTTTTTTGAATTAATTTTTTATTTTTTGCTTTGTTTTTTTTCTTTAGTTTATGGAACGGGAGTATTTATTAGAAATTTGTTTTACCAGGCAAAGATTCCTTTTATTTTTACTTCAAAGGCTAAAGTCATTAGTATTGGCAATCTTTCTTGGTCTGGGTCAGGGAAAACTACTTTAGCGATTTGGCTTTATGAGCATTTATCAGCTAAATATAAAGTAGCTATTTTACGTCGTGGATATGGTCAAGATGAGGAAAAATTACTTAAAGAGAAAATAAGTCATGTTTTTTCGGCAGTTAAGAGGAGTGGGTTAGCAAAAAAGTTAGAAAATTCTTTTAATCTTTTTATTCTTGATGATGGTTTTCAACATAGGAGTTTGGCTAGAGATGTCGATATTGTTATGATGGGTCCAAGAGACTTTCGGAAGAAATTAAGGTTGATACCAGCTTATTCTTTTAGAGAGCCTTTGAGTTCTTTAAAAAGAGCGAACATTTTACTTCTTAACTATAAGGAGGAAATGAACGATATTGAGAGTATAAAAAGTTTAATTTTAAAAATTGCGCCGAAAATTAAAATATATTCTTCACAATACAAGAGTAAAAGTTTTATGGATTTAAAAGGCAATAGGTTCAAAATTGATTTTTTATTAGACAGAAAGTTAGCAGCGTTTACTGCCATAGGCTATCCTCAAGGATTTTTAAATAAGTTGATTGAACTTAATTTAAATATTGCAGAAAAAATAATTTATCCTGATCACTATGAATTAAACAATAATGAATTTCATAAGTTAGAGGATAATTTGATAAACAAAGGAATTAATGATCTAATCATTACACATAAAGATAAATATCATTTTCCTTTAGGGAATAGTAAATTGAATATTTTTATTTTAGAGGTAAAATTAGAAATAGAGAATCAGGATGATTTTTTAAGAAATATAGAAGAGGGTTTAGAAAAAAATAATTAGAAATGGTGTATTGTTTAGCAAAATTTATAAGAAAGATTTTAATCAAAATGCCTTTAGGCTTTTCGCTTTTTATTGCGAAATTAGTCGGTTTGTCTTTTTATCTTAATGGGCGTAAACGAAGAGTTTCTTTTCGGAATATAAAGGCAGCATTTCCTGAGAAAACTGGTCGTGAAATACATTTGATTTTAAGAAAGAGTTTTAATAATTTTGGCTTAACAGTTGTTGAGCAATTTATTGTTTCAAGGATATATGATAAGGTAACTATAAAAGAAAAAGAGGAAAAATATCCTGAAGGAGGGATATTTGTAGGTATTCATGCCGGTAATTGGGAGTTAGCTATTTCTTGTTGGGCACAGAGACATAAATTTGCTGTATACTTTCAACAACAAAAACATAAAGGATTAGATAAATTTTTGGTTGAATTGCGTCAGCAAGAAAAAGTAAAGGTATGTTTTACTTTAAAAGAGCTTATCAGAAGTATACACCAAGGTTATATGGTTGGGGTAGTAATCGATCAAGGCGCTGAGGTTGATGCATTAGAAATTCCATTTTTCTCACATTTAGTTCCAACTCCTAAAGGGGCAGTTTATTTAGCCAGAAAATTTAACAAGAAAATATATACTAGTTTTTGCCTACGTCAAAATAATTTTTCTCATTTACTTGAGGTAAGTGAGCCTATGGACGTGAAAGGCAAGGATGACAGAGAGGTTTTAACCGAATTAAATCAAATATATGAGCGATTGTTAGAAAAGTATCCTTGGGAGTATTATTGGTACTATAAGCGTTTTAAGCGTAAGATAAATCGAGATATTTTGGTTTTAAGCGATGGTAAGCCTGGGCATCTTAAACAAGCAAAAGCTTTATTGTCTATACTATCTGAAGAAGGTCCACAAATGCGAAGCAAGATTATTGAGGTTAAGTATAAGAATTGGTTTGGGAGAATATTTGCTGATATTACAGCTTTTTTTTCTGGAAAACATTGTCTTGGCTGTGGATTTTGTTTAGCTAATTTAGTTGATAAGAGGACATGGAATGAATTAAATAGTACTTATGCTGATATTATAATAAGCGCTGGAAGTTTTATTGCTCCGGTTAATAAGCTGTTTTCATCTTATTTGGGAGCGAAATCAATTACAATCTTGCGTCCAAATATACCTTTGCGAAAGTTTGATTTAGCAGTTATTCCTGAGCATGATCGAATACAAGCTGATAGTGCTGTAATGATTAAGGGAGCTTTATTCTATCCTGATAATTTCCAAGAGAAGATAAAAAATTGTGAAGATTTTTTTAAATTGAGTAAAGATAAAAAGATCTCTTTTTTTCTAGGAGGTCCAATTTCTGAAAAAGAAGAGTTTATAGAGAATGTAAAACTTTTTATTCCAAAATTAAAAGAGTTTTCTATAAAAGGAGGATACAAAATCCTTATTAGCACCTCGCGACGTACTCCTAGAGAAGTTGAAGATTATTTAGAAAAAGAAGTAACTGGTTTTAAACGTCTAGAAGCTTTAGTTATAGCTAATAAAACTAATTATGATTTTGTGTTTGAAGGTTTTGGTGGACTAGCCGATATTGTTCTTATAAGTAGTGAGAGCATTTCTATGGTTTCAGAAATAGCATCTTTACGAAAACCATGTGTTTGTGTTTTTTTTGAGCCTGAAGATGATAAACGCAAAGTTTTCTTGGGATCAATGGGTGAAGAAATAAGTTTTTTAAGAAAACCTTATAATATAAGTGCAATAAAGCTAAAAACCTCATTAATTTTTGATAAGAATAAAGCGGTAATAAAAAAAGCTTTGGAGAGAATATTGTGAGAGTAATGCAAATCCTTCCTCGAATGTGTGTTGGTGGTGTTGAGAGGGGGGTCTATGATTTAGCTAAATTTTTTAAAGACAAGGATGTTGCTACGGTTATTGTAAGCGGTGGAGGTCAGTTAGCAAATGAATTAGAAGCTTTAGGAATTAAACATTATACTTTACCAGTTTATAAAAAATCATTATTTGGTTTTTTTCTTGTTCCTAAAATAAGGAAGATTATTGAAGACGAGAAAATAGATATTGTTCATGCTCGTAGTCGAGTTCCTGGTTGGATAAGTTTTTTTGCTTCTCGTTCCAGTCGCGCTCATTTTATTACTACTGCTCATGGAATTTATAAAAATCGTTTTTTTAGTGAAGTTATGGGATGGGGAAAATTTGTTATTGCTCCCTCTAGAGTAGCTGCTCGTCATATGCGTGATAAATTTGGAACATCAGAGGATAAAATAAGAATCATAAGCCGTTGGGTTGATTTAGATCGGTTTAATTTTACTGATTATAAAAATCGTAGAGAAAGCAATTATATAGTTAGCATTGGTCGAATCTCTCAGTCTAAAGGATATGAGCATTTGATTAAAGGATTTAAGAAAGTTGTCAGATTTAATCCCTATTTAAAATTAAGGATAGTTGGTTCAGCAGATAAATCTAAGCAAAGATATTTAGAATATTTAAAAACTTTAGTAAATCGTTTTTCTTTAAATTATAATGTTGAATTCGTTGGCCTTAAGCAGGATATTGAAGATATTTTATCTAAGGCACGTATTTTAGTTGCACCTTCAGTGATTGAAGAGTCCTTTGGAAGAGTGGTTGTTGAAGCCTTTGCCTGTGGTGTGCCAGTCGTTGCCACTGCTGTAGGAGGATTTAAAGAGATAGTCCAAGATGGGAAAAATGGAGTTTTAGTTGAACCGGGAGATAGCTTAGCTATATCCAAGGGTATTATAAGCATACTAGATGATTTTAATTTTGCTGAAAGGATAGTTAAACAAGCTAGAGAAGATGTGGAACGAAAGTATACAATGGAAGAATGCTTGCTAAAGACTAAAGAAGTTTATAAAGAAACCATTGAAACGTCTAGCATTTTAGTAATTAAGATTTCTTCTTTAGGTGACTTAATATTAAGTTTACCTTCCTTAAAGGCATTAAGAGATGAATTTCCACAAAGTTTTATCAGCTTATTAACTCTTAAGAAATATCGCTCTTTCCTCTATGATTGTCCTTATGTTGATGAAGTCATTACCTTGGAGGAAAAGTATAAGAAACATAAGAATATTTTTAGCATTGCTTCTGTTTTAAGGCGTCGTTCATTTGATTATATAATAGATTTACAAAATAATCGAGCGTCTCACTTAATATCTTTCTTGAGTTTTCCTCGGCAATCTTTTGGTTATTCTCTTCGAGGAGGTTTCTTGTTAACTCGAAAAATGAAATATAATCGCCGAGACTCACCGTTAGTTTCTCAAGAAAGAATATTACAACTATTGGGCATCAAATTTGTTGAGAAGAAATTAATTTTTTGGTCTCAGGAATCAGAACATTCGATTGTTTTACCAGCCGCTGATCTTATTGGTATAAATATATCAGCATCTTTAAAATGGCAATCAAAAAATTGGCCTCGAGAGAATATTATAAAGTTAATAGATTTAATTCATAAGAATTTTTGTAATTCTCGAGTGGTTCTTTTTGGAGATGAAGATTCAAAAGAAGAGTCTCGAAAAATAGAAAATTCTGTTACTCCTGCACCACTTAATATTTGTGGAAAAACTACTTTGCGCACTTTACCTCAAGTAATGAAGAGATTGAAGCTATTCATTACTCCGGATACTGCTAGCCTACATTTGTCTTTAGCGCTAGGTCTTCCTACGATTGCTCTTTTTGGTCCTACTGATCCTAGTCGCCATACAGTTTCAAGTGATAATCTTTATATTTTCTGTGAAAAAATGCCCTGTTCTTTTTGCTATCGATCAAAGTGTGGGCTTGAAGAAAAAAATGCTTGCTTAGCTAAGATTTCTCCTCAAAAAGTTTTAATTAAAATCAAAGAGATACTCAAGAAATAAAGGTATAAGGTAGAAGGAAAAAGGCAAAAATGAAGAGAGAGCATAGAGACTTCACGTAGGCGATGGTATATAGTATCTTATTTTATCCTTTAACCTTAATCTTTTATCCTTATTTATGAATATTTTAATCTTGACTACTCATCTTAATCCTGGAGGACTCTCTCGCTATGTGCTTAATCTGAGCTCATCTTTGAGGAGACAAAACCATAATGTTTGGGTTGCTTGTAGCAGTGGAGAGTGGATTGCTAGATTAGAGGCAAGTGGTGTAAAATATAAGTATATTCCAATTAAAACAAAATCTATTTGTAGCTTAAAAATATTATTTTCTTTTTTGGCTTTGCGAAGAGTAATTAAACAAGAGAACTTTGATTTAGTTCATTGTAATACTAGAGTAACTCAGCTTTTAGGATTTTTAATTTACAAGCAATTTAAAATTCCATATATAGGTGGTTATCATGGATTCTATCGCAAGTCAATTTTTAGAAAGTTGCTTAAATTCTCAGGAATAAGGAGCATCGCTGTAAGCAAAGCAGTAAAGAAGCATTTAATAAAAGATTTAAACATAGATCAAGAAAAAATAAGAGTGGTCTATAACGGGATAGATATAGACAGTAATGAGTTTTCGACTAAAGAGGCTATTAAACAGGATTGGGGTTTTGGGAAGGAATATTATTTAATTGGTATTCTTGGTAGAGTTTCTCAAGAAAAAGGCCATTTTTTAGCTGTTGATGCAATTGCTAAGCTTTCTTCTAAACGCAAGAATGTTTATTTATTAGTTTCCGGAAGAGGTAAATTAGATGATAAATTAAGAGCTTATTTAAAGCAAGAAAAGTTAGAGAAAAGAGTCAAATTCATTGACTGCACACCTAATCAATTTCTGGATATTATAGATTTGTTATTGATGCCTTCAGTTAAAGAGGGTTTTGGATATTCAATTTTAGAAGCGTTTATCAAAGATGTTCCGGTTATTGGCTATAACACTGGTGGTATTGCTGAGGTTATCAATGATAGGGAGAATGGTCTTCTTTTTTATGATTATGATAGTTTTGCTTTAGTTGATAAAATAGAAGAGATTATGCTGAATAGCAATTTGAGGCAAAAAATTGTTCAACAGGCTAAAGCAGATGTTTTAAGATTTTCAAGTCATCAAATGGCAATAGAAACCGAAAAAATATATCAAGAGGTTTGCTAGTGAAAAGAATAAAAGTATTTGTTCTTTTAATTATTTTAATTTTAGGTTCATTCTGGATTTATCTTAATTGTAATTATGTAACGCCAATATTTATGTATCATTCTATAGACAAGACTAGAGTAGATACTTACGCTGCAGTAAGTTCAATAGTTTTTCGTAAACAAATGGAATTTATTAAGAATAATAAATATAAAGTAATTTCTCTTTCCGACTATTGTTCTTTGCTTAAAGATGGTAAAAAAATACCGCGTAATTTAGTGGTTATAACTTTTGATGACGGGTATGAAGATAATTCAAAGGCTATTGACATTTTAGAAGAGTTTGGCTATCCAATGACTGTTTTTCTTATTGCTGAGGAAATTGGCAAAGATAGTTTCTTGAAAAGAGAAAATATTGTATCTTTTTTGGATGATGATACAAGGAGAGTTGACATTGGTTCTCATACCTTAACCCATGCTTATTTGCCGGATTATGATAGGATGAGGATAAAAAAAGAAATTTTTGAATCAAAGAAAGTATTAGAAGATATGTTTTCGAAAAATGTTGAACTAATTTCCTATCCAATAGGAGGGTTTAGCAAGGAAATTTTAAACGATGTTGAGGAGGCAGGGTATTTATGTGCTTGCGCAACTAATAGAGGATTCTCTCGTCAACTTGACCGTTTTGCTTTAAGGAGAATTAAAATTACTAATCGTGATTTGGATTTTAGATTGTGGGCTAAATTAAGCGGATTTTATAATGCCTTTAGAAAACCCAAGAACCCTAATTAATTAACCTATAGTATTCAGTTGTATGAAAAATAAGATCAAAAGAATTTTAATTGTTAGCGTTAATTGGTTAGGCGATTCTTTGCTTGTTACCCCAGCTTTTAAGGCTTTAAAAAAGAAGTTTCCTGATTCTTATTTAGGGGTGATGGTTGTTGGGAGAGTCCGAGAAGTTTTTCAGGACAACCCTTATATTGATCAGGTGATAGTTTTTGATGAAAAAAAACAGCATAAAAGTTTTCTTGCTAAATTAAAATTTATTTATTTCTTACGAAGAAATAAGTTTGATACATGTTTTTTTATACATCGTTCTTTCACTAAGGCACTTATTTGTTTTTTAGCTGGTATAAGATTAAGAATTGGGTATCGAAGATTTAAGAATTATTTTATTCTAAATAAAAAAATAGAACCTCTCATAGGTGTAGTCCATCGTCAAGATCGTTATTTATATCTTTTTGAAAAAAATGGTATTATTATTGAAGATAAATTTCCTAGTTTCTTTATTCCTGAAAATATTAAGAATAAGGTTAGTCGCGATTTAGAACCAATAAAAAGAGAATACGATTGTCTTGTTGGTATGAATCCTTTAGCTAATTGGGATCTTAAGCGTTGGCCAAAAGAATATTTTGCTAAATTAGCTGATTCTTTAGCAGTAGATTTTAAGGCCGCAGTTATTTTCATTGGAACAGAAGCAGGACGATTAGCTGTTGAGGAAATTCAGGGCATGATGAAACAAAATGCTTTTAATTTTTGTGGCAAGACAAATCTTAAAGAGCTAGGAGCCCTAATAAAAAATTTAAAAATTTTTATTTCTAATGATTCTGGACCAGCACACTTGGCAGCATCGTTAGGGGTGAATACTTTAGTTATTTTTGGGCCTACTTCAGCTGAAATGACAAAGCCGTTAGGAAGAGCTGTTACAGTTGTTAAGAAAGACGTTGGTTGTCAGATACCTTGCTATAAACTTGACTGTCAGGATAATGTTTGTTTAAAGGAATTAGCTGTTGAAGAAGTTTATTCTCACGTTAGAAATATACTAGATAATGGTTAAAAAAATAATTATAAATTTTCCTACAAATTTGGGCGATGCAATCATTGGGTTAGGGGTGTTAGATAGATTGCATTCAAATTATCCTCAAGCTAGTATTTCAGCCATTGCTTCACCAGGAACATATGACTTTTTTAAGGGGAATACCTTTGTTGACCAAGTTATTTTATTTGATAAATCTTGGAAGTTAAGGGTTAAGATAAAGTTTTGCTTTTGTTTATGGGGCAAGTATGATTTGATTGCTGACTTAAAGAATTCTTTTCTCCCAGTTGTTTTAGCTGTAAGAATAAGAACACCTTTTATTCGTAAATTTTCTAATAAAGTTCATATAGTTGATAAATATCTTAGTTTGATCAGCAAACTTGCTCCTAATAAAATTTGTGAAAAAAGTAATTTTATCCTTGAAAACAATCAAAAAAATAAATGGGATTTCCTAGATAAAGAAAAAGTTATATTCATTGCTTGCAGTTCACGCTCAAGTATAAAACAATATTCTTATCCTAATTTAAAAGAAGTAGTTTCATATTTTGGGAATAAGCAAAAGGTTGTTATCCTGGGTCAGGAGCAAGATAGAGAGTTCTATAAAGATATACTTACTCAACAAGGAGTTATCGACTTAGTTGGTAAAACTAACCCTAGAGATGTTTTTTACCTACTTAAGAAGTATGCACGTTTGCTTTTAGGGGTTGACTCAAGTATTACTCATATTGCAAGTTATCTTGATTTGCCAGTAGTTTGTCTTTTTGGTCCAACTAGTTATGAAAGATCATATCCGCGTTCAGAAAATTCTATAGTCTTGCGAAAAGAGGAATTAGATTGTCTGCCTTGTGAGATGGCAAAATGTAATCGTAATAACGAATGTATGAAGATATCATCCCAAGATGTTATTAATGCTATAGAAAAAATACTAAAAAATGAAAAAACCAAATAGGATTTTAATAGTTCGTACAGATAGATTAGGGGATGTTATTTTATCTACACCAGTAATTAATAATTTACGTCTTGTTTTTCCCAAAGCATATATTGCTTTTATTTGTCGGCCCTACACTCGAGGTGCTTTAGAAGGAAATCCCGAGTTAGATGAAACTATTGTTTACGATAAATATGGAAAACAAAATAGTCTTTGGGCGTCAATTATCTTTGCTTTTTATTTACGAAAGAAGAAGTTTGATCTTGTATTTATTTTGCATCCTACAAATAGAACTCATTTAATTACTTTTTTGGCTGGAATTCCTGAGAGAATAGGCTGGGATAGAAAAATGGGCATATTGCTTACTAAAAGAATTAAGCATTTAAAACAAGAAGGTAAGAAACATGAGCTAGAATATACTTTAGACCTTTTAAGAGAGGCAAACATACCGATTAAGAATAAGGACACATACTTTCCAATTATTTCTGAAGCTAGAACAAGGGTAGAACAATTGTTAAAAAGCAAAGGAGTAGAGGAGGACGATAAATTTATTGTTATACATCCTTCAGCCTCCTGTGCTTCTAAACGCTGGCCACAGAAAAACTTTCAAATGGTGATTAAATTGTTAAGGGAAAAGTTAGGTTTTAAGATAATTATAATAACTTCACAAGAAGAAAGAAAGTTTGGAGAGGAATTAGTTGGTCAAACCGGAGTCATTGATTTACGGGGAAGCTTGAATGTTCCAGAATTAGGAGTTTTGCTTAAGCAAGCAGCTCTTTTTATTTCTAATGATTCTGGTCCAGTGCACATTGCAGATAGTTTTAATACTCCGGTAATTTCTATTTTTGGTAGAAATGACCATGGTCTTTCACCATTACGATGGGGGCCAAAAGGGAAAAAGAGTTTTTGTTTCCATAAAGATGCTGGTTGTATTAAATGTTTAGCTCATAATTGTGTAAAAGATTTTCTTTGTCTTCGCAAGATTACTCCTCAGGAAGTAGCAGATAGAGCAATAACATTACTTACGGAATAAATTTTCAAATTATCCTAAAGTTTCTTTTGACAGACAAAAAACGAGAAGGTATTATGTTTATATTTGTAAATATAGCCAATGAGTAATTTAACAGGAGGTAATAATGTCAAGAATTTTGATGGTAGATGATGATAGGGAATTTTTGGCAGCAAGCAAAGTTGTGCTTGAGTTAAAAGGGCATGATGTTTTTTTAGTCTATGATGTTAAGGCCGCCGAAAAAGATATTTCCAATGAAAATTTTGATTTAATTTTTCTGGATATAATGATGGAAGAGGCTGATGATGGTATCGCTTTAGCGGCAAGGCTTAAGAAGAAGGGTATAAAGACCCCGATAGTAATGTTAAGTGGCGTAAGCAAAGTTACCGGCTACGAATATGGTAAATGTAGCGAAGTATTACCTTGTACGGATTTTCTTGAAAAACCAATAAGTCCGCAACAGCTTATTAATAAGGTAGACAAATTAATAAAAAATAAATAGGGGGCAGGAAGGTATGGCGAAGCAATGTGCTGTGAGTAAAAGGATAACCAAAGATGGAAAAGAAGTTTTAATCTGCGATGATACACGTTCGCAGCTTCTACCTCTTTTGCAAGATATACAAGATAAAAAAGGCTATATACCAGATAATGATATGCAAACTGTTGCTGATAGGTTGGATATACATCCGGTTGAAGTTTATTCCGTCATTACATTTTATTCTTTCTTAACAACTAAGAAGAAGGGAAAACATATTATACGTATAAGCAACTGTATGCCTAATATAATGGCTGGTAGCAAAAAAGTCGAAAAAGAATTTGAAAAAGTCTTAGGTATAAAAATGGGCGAGAAGACTAAGGATAATAAATTTACGCTTGAAGAGACTGGTTGCATAGGAATGTGTGATAAAGTCCCAGCTGCCCTAATAGACGGAATATTGATTGGGAATATTACACCGAAGAAGGTTAAGGATATAATTAAAGAAATTAAATAATTAAAGACAACTAGGAGAGTAATATGCAGAAAGATAAGAAAAGCTTAGTTATTTTTAGCGATATACAAGAATATGCTGGTATTAAGCAGGCCTTTAAGATAAATAGGGTTGGCGTACTTGGTGAGATAAGAGATTCTACCCTTAAGGGTCGTGGTGGAGCAGGGTTTCCTACGGGAGTGAAATGGAATCTTGTTGCGGCTGCACAATCAGATAGAAAATATGTGGTTTGTAATGCCGATGAAGGAGAACCAGGAACATTTAAAGATAGGCTTATATTAACAGAATATTCTAAGCTTATGTTCGAGGGTATGGTTATAGCTGCTTTTGCAGTTGGGGCAGATAAAGGATTTTTGTATTTAAGAGGTGAGTATAAATCTTTTGTACCTTTGCTCGATGATATCTTAAATAATATGAAGAAAGATAATGCATTAGGAAAAGACATAATGAGCAGAAAAGGTTTTAATTTTAATATAGAAATAAGGTTAGGTTCAGGAGCTTATGTTTGTGGTGAAGAAACAGGGCTTATAGAATCTCTTGAGGGCAATCGTGGTGAACCGAGAAATAAGCCGCCTTTTCCGGTTAATACGGGTTATAACGGATGCCCTACAGTATTGAATAATGTAGAAACGTTTGTTAATATTCCTCATATAATTAAAAAGGGTTCAGAATGGTTTAAATCTATCGGAACAAAAAAGTCAGCAGGCAGTAAATTGATAAGTGTATCAGGTGATTGTAAAAAACCCGGAGTATATGAAATAGAATTTGGAACTACAATTAACAGTTTACTTAAAATTGCTCAGGCTGAGGCAGTAAAAGCAGTATCTGCTGGTGCCTCAGGAGAATGTATACCTAAAACAGGCTTTAATAGGAAGATATGTTTTGAGGATTTCTCAACCGGAGGGGCAATTATTGTTTTTGGCCAAAATCGCAATATGCTTGAAGTAGCGAATAACTTTTTAACATTTTTCAAAGATGAATCTTGTGGTCAGTGTACTCCTTGTCGAGAAGGTATTCCTGTTTTACTGGAAGGATTAGAGATTATACGAAAAGGGGAATGCTCCCAAAAATATCTGGATGATTTGTTATCATTGGCAGAGACTATGCAGCTTGCTTCAAAGTGCGGTTTAGGGCAGTCAAGTCCGAAACCTTTTATGTCAATAATCAATAATTTCAAGAAGGAATACAAAATATCAAAACATCAAATAAAGGAGAAAACATTTAATGGCTAAGAAAAAAACTTTTGCCCAAGATACATCAAGAGCTCCGATAAGCCAGAGGCGACAGGAAATAGGAAAAGTTAAAAAAGGCGTTATTGGTGCTAACATAACGGTTAAAATTGATGATATAGAAGTTAGGGTGCCTATAGGTACGACTATTTTAGAAGCAGCCAAAAAGGTGAATATAAAAATACCTACTCTTTGTCAGCATGATGATTTATGCCTTGCAGGCGTTTGTAGAGTATGCGTGGTAGATGTAGAAGGAGAACGCACTCTTCAAGCTTCATGTTCTTACCCTATTTTTAATTCGATAAACGTAAAAACTTATTCTTCTCGCGTAAGGCGCGCACGGCAAAATATAATTCATCTTTTATTAAAAAACCATTACGGAGAATGTTATTCATGTGCCAGAAATAATAACTGTGAGTTGCAATCGTTAGCAAAAGATTATGGTATAACAACTTATAAATTTGGACACCTTGAAAGTCCAAGATATAAAAAAGATGAATCTAGCTATTCAGTTATACGTGATATGAATAAATGTGTGTTATGTCGGCGTTGCGTGAGGACTTGTATTGATCTTCAGGAAGTAGGTGTTCTTGAGGCAATAAACAGAGGCGCTAAAACTAAAATTGAAACTTATCTAGATAAATCACTTAATGATGTTGTTTGTATTAACTGTGGACAGTGCATAAATAGATGTCCTACCGGCGCCTTAAAGGCTAAAGATCCGGCTCAAGATGTTTGGGATGCAATTGACGATCTTACAAAGCATGTAATTATTCAAACTGCTCCTAGTCCTCGGGCAGCAATTGGAGAGGAATTTGGCCTTCCGGCAGGAACAAGCGTTACTAAGAAACTTAATACAGCTATTAAGAGGATAGGCTTTAATAAGGTTTTTGATACAAATTTTACTGCCGATTTGACTATTATGGAAGAGAGCACGGAGTTGCTCCTGCGGCTTAAAAAAGCTTTAGTAGATAAAAATAAGGACATCAAATTACCACAGATTACTTCTTGCTCTCCTGGTTGGGTTAAGTATATAGAACATTTTTATCCTGATAAGCTTGATCATGTTTCTACCTGTAAATCTCCTCAGCAGATGTTTGGCACAATAGTTAAAACTTGGTATGCAAAGCGTAATAATATTGGTCCTAAGGATATCGTTAGTGTTTCTTTGATGCCTTGTTCAGCAAAGAAATTTGAATGTGAACGTCCGGAAATGAAAGACTCAGGGTTTAAGGATGTTGATTATGCCTTAACTACTCGAGAATTAGCAAGTATGATTAAAGAATGTGGTATTGATTTACCTAATCTTCCTGATTCAGATTTTGATGATCCTTTAGGA
>Ga0222697_1000009_pt1 | contig 182874 bp, 202 predicted proteins | sample AntAcemetage1402_FD_179835 | JGI IMG/M metagenome (GOLD analysis project Ga0222697, IMG submission 179835) | Saline water microbial communities from Ace Lake, Antarctica - #1402 | ecosystem: Environmental > Aquatic > Non-marine Saline and Alkaline > Saline | place: Antarctica: Ace Lake... | reverse complement strand
TTACGTTCCGCAAGATTGCGTGAACTTCTTAATTTTCTCATTAGCCCCTCGTCTCAAAACAACTCGGGGTAAATTCGCACAGCAACTTGCGATCACTTACGTTCCGCAAGATTGCGTGCTCATTTAAAAAAAATGCCCCGTCTAAAAACTAGACGGGGCATTCATAAAACAACAACTTATTCTAACAATGCTTAGAAGTTAACAAGCACAGACAAAATAGCTTGTGTAGCTGCATCTTTGTTAGCATCTGTAAATACAGTACCTGGTAAAAAGATACCAGTGTTAAGACCAATAACTACGTCTTCTGTATAATCATATGTAAGCTCTAAATCAAACTCGTTTCCAACAGCTTTTTTGTCTTTATCAACACTGTAAGCTGCCATCAAAGCACTGGTACCATCGTCGTTATCATAAACATTTCCTGGTTGCCAAGTAGCATCATTATTTTTCTTGTCTAACCAAATACCAGTCCAAGTTGCCTTAGCCATAACATCTTCCATGACCTCTGCTGCAAGAGCAACAGAATAAACATGGCAATTTGTTAGACTGAAAATAGCATTGTAGATTTTTCCACCGCTTATGCCTTCATACATAGGATCCCAAGCTGAATAAACAAGCTTCTCGCCGCCAGTTACCCCATCAGATGGAGTACTGTCACCAGACGCATATGTATAAGAAGTTAAAAGCATAGGATTGTATTTCTTTGTCTTCTCAAATGGAATCACATAATTTGCGATCAATTGAGCTGCCATAGCATTTCTGTCAATTGATTCACCAGCGGTAATGCTTGAGAAACCATTAACTTTTTTTCCGAATTGCCATGCTAATTCACCAGATACCATCAAACCATCTAATACGTTAGATGATACACGGAAACCAGGTGTTTGAACAGTGTCATAATCATTAGCAGCTGTTCCATCAGCAAGAGAAACACTATCTACTTTTGAAAAGAAATAAGCTTCAGCCACTGTGCCGTTTTCATCATTAAAAGCATAGTTAGCATTGATACCATAAAGATTAATATCATCACTCTTATCTGAAATGCGAAGTCCTGCATTTCCATCATCAATAACAGCAGCAAAAATATCAATCGTCAATGGATCATAATCTAAAACAGCTTTGATCGCATCTACACCTGAAACTTTAGAAAGATCAGGAGCGATCTTTCCTAATGGGCCAGTTGATGAATTACTTGGTCCATCACCAATAATTAATCCATTACCATAATAAAGAACTTGGCGACCGATTGTTACAGTCAATGGAGAATAAAGCATTTCTCTCATTTCAACGTAAGCAAGATCAATATCAATATTGCTATTTCCATTATCGATACTAACAGTATCGCCGTTTGAATCAGTAAGAGTTCTTGAATCTCCACCCCATACTCTTTCGTTAAGAAGACGAACAACTACAGAAACGTTATCTGTAAGATCTGCATCAACTCTTAAACGAAGAGCTGAAATAACATCATTTTCTTTTGCATCTTGTGCACCTTCACCAAAATCAAAACCATTACGAACAACCCAAGAATTTTCTAGGTCACCGCTGACTTTGATATTTTGTACGCTAGCAAATGCCGGCATAGCTAATAAAGCTACGATCAACACAGCTAATAAAATACCTTTTTTCATTGATAATCCTCCTTAAAGAATTTTTTGTTTTGTACCAGCCATTTATATTTTTTCTAGTCGTTTATATAACTTCTAGGTGATATGCAGTAAAATCCCAGTTAGCGATGAACCTAACAACTTGTTTTTATCCTCCCCTCCTTTCCTTGTTATTATTAGTGTCATCTTTGGGTTCAGTGTAAGTTTATCTTTCCATAGATAATGCGCAGTGTCAAGTTTTTTTAAAACTTTTTAATATCTCTCTTCTAGAACTTGTATCATGCTGCAAATAAAGCAATTAGGATAATTGTAAAAGAACAAAAAACTGTATAAAATCCATCTAAATTTGGTGCGCCCGGGAGGATTTACCCCTTTGGGGCACAGGCGAACCTTATGCTTCGCATAAGGTTCTAAAATGTTAAGTGCGCCCGGGAGGATTCGAACCTCCCACGCCGGCCTTAGGAGAGCCGCGCTCTATCCATCTGAGCTACGGGCGCATAAATGAGTACATAATTTGCGAAATATCATTGAGCCAAATTATTTGTACGAATTTATCCAGCGAAGTCGTGCTCGCTGGATACCTCTAAATTTCAATCAAAAATTTATAAGAACAATTGTACCGCTGTGCCACGTTCAAGCAATCATGGTGCGTGCGCATAAATGAGGCCTCAACTTATGGAGTCAAAGACGACATAAGTTGTTTGGCCGAATTAATCCCGCGGCATCTATGCCGAGGGAATCCTCTATTCTCGATACTTCTCAATTTCCTTTAAATATCTTTGCGAAGGCTCATGCCCTAAATTTTGTGCTCGATCAAGAAAAACAATCGCTTCACCAAACTCTTTTTGATAAAACAAAAGCGTCGAAAGATTAACAAGAGCATCTATATGATTTGGATTAGCATCAACTGCTTTTCGATAAAACTCAATGGCCTTATCCGCATCCATATTCTTTATATAAATATTCCCGATATTATAATATGCATCTGAATAAACATCGTCAAGCTCGATCGCTTTTTGATAATAAAAAATTGCCTTTTTATCCTCGCCAATATTCTCGTACACATATCCAAGATTAAAATATGCCTTTGAATTCTTATCGTCGATCTCAAGTGTTTTATCGTAACACTCGATCGCTTTTAAAGAATTCCCATTTTGATTATATGCAACTCCTAAGTTAAAGAATGCTTTTTTATTTTCTGGATCTATTTTTAGAATCTTTTCAAAAATATTAATCGCTTCTTTAGATTTTTCTTGCTGCAAATAAACATTGCCTAAAGCGAGAAGGGTTCGAGGAGCATCTTTTCTTCCCAGCGCTTTTTTGTAAGCAACCTCGGCAGATGCAAAGTCTCGAATATCCTCATAAACATTTGCGGTATTTTCATAATCAGCGTCTCCAAACATCCTCTCTAGCGTCAAATCTCTAAAAAGAACGAGTGCCTGCTCTCTTGCCTTTTCATATTTCTTTGCGTCTTTCCCATTCTTTCTTTTCTCCTCGATCGCAAGATTATATTCATCAATAATCGAGGCATAGACCCATCGCACTGTTGGCTGAAAATACAAAGTTTTCCAATAATTATCGATAGCCTTATCATCCTCCCCTAAAGTTCGATAAAGCCGAGCTAAATAAAAATATGTCCTCATAAAATCTGGAAAAGACGATATCGTTTCTTTATATAATTCAATCGCTTGATCATGAAGTCCAAGGTGAGCAGAGAAGACGCCTAAATTAAAAATCGGCTCTGGGATATAGGGCTCCAGCTCAGAAGCTCTCTTTAACAAAACAAAGACCTTCTCAGCGGAGTTCTCAATCTGATCCAAATTCTTTAATTTTTCATCAAACCTTTCAATTTCAATATTATCAAGAAACCCGCCTGTCTTCTTTTTATACTCTTTAAGGTCCGTCCAAAAAACACTTTCTCCAACTTGCTCTACAATAGCAGTTGCCAAATTATTTAAAATGACGGGGTTATCCGGATTATTTTGGGATTGGTATGTCCATAAAGAAACGCCAGAGTTCCAGACCTTGCAAGACTGAAACGTCTTAAAAGACATCAAAACAATCAAAACGATCAAGGCAAAAGCACCAATGATCTTTAATGTTTTCGTTAAAAGATTTTTTCGAATTGCCAAAAATCGATCTATGCAAAACCCAATAACAAAAGAAAATCCTAAAGACGGTAAATACATAAAACGATCCGCAACAACATTAGTGTCAAATCCAGAATCAAATCGCATCAAGAAAAAAATTGATAAGAAATAAAAAGCAAATGAAAACAAGAGCCAACGATAACGCCTAAAGAAACATAAAATAGACGAAACTCCAAAGAAAATAATAAAAGAAAAACTGTAAGCAAAATTCTTCAAGACAATAGGCTGTGGCACTTTATAAAGTGCCACCAAGATTCCTGGATAAATAAATTTCTTTAAATAAAAAGTTAACGTCCAAAACCACAGCAAAACACCCTCATAAAAACTCGATTCCGGAATGCGCGCATATCCAGTATACGTAATAAAAGAGATGCCAATCGCGATAATAAAGAAAGGAATTTTTTCAAGAAGAGCTTTTTTTGTAATTTTCTTAGTATAAAACCAATCGCACAAAAGCAAAATCAAAGGAAGACTTAAAGCCATGGCTTTTGCTAAAATACTCAAAAGTCCAAAGCCAATGGCAAAGAAATAAAACTTTCTTTTTTTACTTGTTAGATACTTCCAATATACATTTAACGCAAGCATATAAAAAAACGCGTACAAAACATCTTTTCTCTCGGCAATCCATGCCACAGACTCAACCCTCGTCGGATGTATAGCAAAGATAGTGGCAACAATTCCTGATGCAACAATTGAAATTCCAATTTTACGTGCAAAAATAAAAACTAAAATTGAAACAAGTAAATGCAAAATGATATTGTTAAAATGATAAAGAAATGGATTCTCTCTTGCAAAGATATACTCAACAGCAAACGAAAGTGTCGTCAAAGGATGATACGTGCCATTGACTTTTTGCGTAAAGATGTTTTTCATCCCCTGCATAACACCGTCTAATGGAATTGTTTTAATTGCAAGATTGGCAAATAAATGATTGTCGTCATCCCAGTTCACTTTTCCGGCATTAAAGCAAGGAGAAAACGTCAAAATAACTAAAAAAGAAAGGATTACATAGGTAAGGATAACTTGATTTTTTTTATCTGGAAAGAAAGATTTCTGCATAAAAGAGGAAAAGCTTTAACGCCTAAAATCGATTAATATTCGATTAACGCGCAAATAGGAAATTTCTTTAATTTATCTCGGCCTTTTAAAAACTTAAGCTCAATTAAAAACGCAATACCTACAATGGAGGCTTTAAATCCTTTAAGAAGCTGTGTCGTGGCCTTAACGGTTCCACCAGTTGCTAAAAGATCATCAACAATCAAAACCTTTGCATTCTTTTTTATCGCATCGCTATGAATTTCAAGAGTGTCTGTTCCGTACTCAAGATCATACGTCACACTCTTTGTTTTTGATGGAAGCTTCCCCTTCTTTCGAACAGGAACAAATCCAGCTTGAAGTTTATAGGCAAGAGCTGCACCAAAAATAAAGCCTCTCGCTTCAACCGAAACAACATAATCAATTTTTTTGCCCTTAAACTTCTTAGCCAACGCATCAATAGATTTCTTAAATGCGATTTTGTCATTCAAAAGCGTTGTGATGTCTTTAAAAATAATCCCTTTTTTAGGAAAATCTGGAATGTCGCGAATGTAATCTTGTAGTTTCTTGTCCATGGATCCTTTTTTTTAATTTTAAACTTTTGGTTGTGCGGTCGTTTCTCTTTCGATAAATCTCGTCGGCAAAAGTACTTGAATCGGAACACCAGCGCTGCCTTCACAAATTTGATTCAACTTCTCAAGACCAAGTCTCCCCATTTCCTTTAAAGGCTGAGCAACAGTTGTTAATTTAACGGCACTATGAATATTAATCGGATTATCATCAAAGCCAATCACAGAGACTTCCTGAGGAATTCTTAATCCCCTTGTTTTAGCTTCATACATTACCTCCAACGCCATAACATCAGAACAAGCAAAGATAGCGGTTGGTCGATGTGTTGCATCAAACAACTCCTGTGCCGCTTTGCGAGATGGAGTCCTTAAAAATTCTCCATACTTAATAAATTCATCTTTAAAATCAAGGCCATGCTTTTCAAGAGCCTCTTTGTACCCATCTAAGCGAAGTCGCCCTGCTTGCGTTCTCAAATCGCCGCAAACAATGGCAATGTCCTTGTGTCCTAAGTTGATCAAGTGCTCAACAGAATCAAAAGCAGCTCTCTGGTTATCAACCGCAATACTATTAATCGGTTCTTTAAAAATATTATTTAAAACAATATATGGGACGCCTGTGGCAATAACTTCTTGTAACGTTTCTACATCGTTATCAATATCGGCAAAGATGATGCCATCAATATAATTTCGATCCACTGTCTTTCCGCTTAGCCAATCTTGGTGATCATAACGCTCGGTGATGTGCATCAAGACATCGACTTTTAGTCGACTTGCCGTAAGTCCGATGCCTTTAACAATTTCTTCAGCATAAAAAGAATGATCCAAATCTTCAAAACGTGGGATAATCAAAGCAAATGTTTTTGTCGCCGATGCATTCATTATTCTGATTCCTCCCGAAGTCCGTTTTCTTGTTTTTTAAAAATCTCACGCAATTTCTTTATCGCTCCAACTTCCACCTGACGAACACGCTCTCGCGAAACGCCAAGTTTCTTTGCAATCTCAGCTAAAGTGCGTTTTTCACCATCTGTGATTCCAAAACGCATATCTAAAACTTCACGCTCTCTATCAGCCATCATGCTTAAAAGATCCAACGTGCGCTCTTTGTTTAAAAAACCTTCGAGCTCTTCGTGCGGAGCTTCTAATGTTGTATCCTGAACAATATCTTTAAATTGTCCTTCGCCTTCTTCTCCGATCGGAGCGTCCAAGCTCGACATCTTAGCAACGCACTGACGAAGTTCGCGAACACGATCAACACCGACTTGCATTTTCTTTGCAATTTCGGCAACGCGTGGCTTTCGCTTTAATTTATGCGTCAAGTGTTCAACAGCTTTTTTATGTTTCGTAAGCTCTTCATTCATATATACAGGAATGCGAATCATTTTTCCCTGATCAACAATAGAGCGAGAAACGCTTTGCTTAATCCACCAAGCCGCATACGTTGAAAAACGGAATCCCCTTTCAGGATCAAATTTATCGACGGCACGCATCAGCCCGATGTTGCCCTCTTCAATTAAATCACTTAAAGGAATTCCAAGATTCATGTATCGCTTAGCAATGCTAATAACAAGGCGCAAGTTCGACTTGATCATCTGATCTCGTGCTTGACGATCTCCCTTTTGAATTCTTCGAGCAAGACTCACTTCTTCTTCCGGCTTTAAAAGAGGAATATGTCGAACGTCTTTAAAATATGCGCGTATAGGATCCAATACTAGCCCCTTTGGTTATTTTTTCTTAGCTTCAATTGCCGCTTGTCCTGCTGCTAATCTTGCAATAGGAACACGGTATGGTGAACAGCTTACATAATTTAATCCTGCTCTAACAAAAAACTTAACACTCTCTGGATCACCGCCATGCTCGCCACAAACACCACACTTTAAATTCTTACGCGTTGATCGACCGCGCTTGACAGCTATCTTAACAAGCTCTCCTACGCCTTCTTGATCGATAGAAGCAAACGGATCGTCTCTAAGAATTTTCTTATCAATATACTCAGGCAAGAAAGTTGCAACGTCATCTCGACTGTATCCAAATGTCATCTGCGTTAAATCATTTGTTCCGAATGAATAAAATTCAGCTTTTTCAGCAACTTTATCAGCAACAAGCGTAGCCCTTGGAATTTCCATCATCGTTCCAACAAGATAGTTGACTCTTTTACCCTTTGCCTTGATAACCTCTTCAGCAGTTTTGCGAACGATCTCTTCTAGCATATCATACTCTGTTTTTGTTCCAATCAAAGGAATCATAATCTCAGGAAGAATCTTGACCTTTTTCTTAGCCATGTTGCATGCCGCTTCCATAATCGCTGTTACTTGCATCTTGCAAATCTCAGGATAAGTAATCGACAATCGACATCCACGATGGCCAAGCATAGGATTCATTTCATGAAGAGAATCAACCTTAGCTTTAACAACTGCTGGCGTTATCTTTAAACGTTTTGCCATCTCTGCTTGTCCTTTAGCCTCATGTGGCAAGAACTCATGCAAAGGTGGGTCTAAAAGACGCACGGTAACTGGTAGTCCATCCATCGCTTTGAAAATACCTTCAAAATCTTTTCTTTGATATGGAAGAAGTTTCTTTAAGGCTTTTTCTCGACCAGCTAAATCATCAGCCAAAATCATTTCTCGAATTGCCCAAATGCGATCGCCTTCAAAAAACATATGCTCTGTTCGGCAAAGGCCAATACCTTCTGCGCCAAATGCGCGTGCGTTTTGAGCATCTTTTGGAGAATCAGCATTCGTGCGAACATTAATCTCGCGTGCTTTATCTGCCCACTTCATAACTTCCAAGAAAATTTGGCAAATTGGATGTTTTAAGGCCTTTTTGTTTCCATCAATAATCCCAGAAACAACTGGCGAAGAAGATGTCTCCACATGTCCTAAAACAATCTCTCCTGTTGATCCATCAATAGAAACTTCTTCTCCTTCTTTTAAAACTTTTCCGCCCACTTTAATTGTTTTTGCTTTGTAGTCAATATCCAAAGCCGCACAACCAACAACGCAACACTTGCCCCATCCTCGAGCAACAACAGCCGCGTGAGAAGTCATTCCACCTGTTGATGTCAAAATTGCTTGAGCAGCCCACATACCAGAAACATCTTCTGGAGAAGTTTCCTTTCGAGCCAAAATAACTCTCTTTCCTTTTTCTGCCCACTTCACAGCTTCATCAGCTGTAAAAACAATTTGTCCGTTAGCAGCTCCAGGACCAGCTGGCAAACCTTTTGCTAAAACACGCTTTGCAACAATAGCTGCTATTTTTGCCTTTGGATCAAGAATCGGGAAAAGAAGTTGATTCAAATGATCACCTTCAATTCTCATCAAACCTTCTTGTTCCTTAATTAACTTTTCTTTAACCATGTCAACGGCGACCTTAACAGCTGCAAGACCAGTTCTTTTTCCAGTTCTCGTCTGAAGCATGTACAGCTTGCCTTCTTGAATCGTAAACTCAACATCCTGCATGTCTCTATAATGTCGTTCGAGCTTCAAACGAATATCGTTAAGCTCTTTGTAAATCTTTGGCATTTTCTTTTTCAATGTTGAAATTGGATCAGGCGTACGAATACCAGCAACAACGTCTTCCCCTTGAGCATTAATAAGATATTCACCAAAGAACTCATCTGTTCCGTCGGCAGGATTACGAGTAAACGCAACACCTGTCCCAGAATTATCACCCATATTTCCATAAACCATAGACTGAACATTAACCGCTGTTCCTTTAAGTCCAAAAAGTTTATTGATTTTTCGATACATAACAGCTCTTGGAATATTCCAAGATCCTAAAACAGCATCAATCGCATAAGAAAGCTGTTCTCTCGCGCTCGTCGGGAAATTCTTTCCAACACTCTTTTTATATACAACTTTATAAACCGCTACAACTTCTTTTAACTCTTCCGTTGTTAGCTCTGTATCGAGTTTTCTTTTATATTTTTTCTTAATACGCGTTAGCTCGTGCTCAAAATGCTCATGATCAACACCCATGCAAACATCACCAAACATATTAATAAAACGTCGGTAAGAATCCCACGCCATGCGCTCGTTCTTTGTCTTTTTAGCAAGGCCAATAACCGCATCATCATTAATACCAAGATTCAAAACCGTGTTCATCATGCCAGGCATAGAAACCGCAGCGCCACTACGAACAGAAACCAAAAGAGGATTATCTCTATCTCCAAATTTTGCACCCATAACTTTTTCGATCTTAGCAATATTTGCATCAATTTCTTTATCTAACCCTGCTGGCTTTTTATTCTTATTCTTATCGTAATATGCACAAACTTCTGTCGTAATTGTAAAACCTGCTGGTACTGGAACGCCGATGCTTGACATTTCTGCTAAGTTAGCACCTTTACCGCCTAAAAGCTCCTTCATTGAAGCTTTACCTTCTGCTTTTCCACCACCAAAAAAATAAACATATTTACTTATTTTACCTGCCATCTTCAACAAACCTACCCTTCTTTTAAATGAGGCCCAAACTTACGGAATAAAATGAACGTAAGCTTGCAGGCCGAATTTATCCAGCAAAGCTGGATAAATCTTCGTTGATCCCGACATTCGCGCTAGCGAAGCGTCAGAACTTACCTTAATGGTTTAATAATTTATTTGATAAATATTCCTTCAAACTATCCACGGAAATGCGCTCTTGCGCCATCGTATCTCGGTCCCGCACCGTTACCTTCTTATCGCTTAAAGAATCTACATCAACTGTTACACAGAAAAATGTTCCCACTTCATCTTGTCGTCTATAAAGTTTCCCGATTGAAGCTGTGTCATCATATACCGACATAAAACATTTAGATAAATCTTTTTTAATCGCCTTTGCCGTTGAAACAATCTCTGAATTTTTCTTCAAAAGTGGCAATACCGCAACTTTAATCGGAGCCAACTCTGGACTAAATTTTAAAACAACACGTGTCGAACCTCTAACCTCTTCCTCGCAATAGGCGTCTACTAAAAACGCAAGTGTTGCACGATCAACGCCTCCGGAAGGTTCAATAATATATGGAAAAAATTTTGTGTTGGTGAGATTGTCTTGATACTGGAGATCTTTTCCTGAAGCCTTGGAGTGCTGCTTTAAATCAAAATCCGTTCGATTAGCAATGCCTTCAAGCTCTGACCAGCCAAACGGAAATTGATATTCAATATCCGTACATCCTTTGGCATAATGCGCTAGCTCATCTGACGCATGTTTTCTAAGACGAAGTGATTCTTTTTTGATACCTAAATCAACATACCAAGCAAAGCGTTCTTCAATCCATTGTTTATGACTCTCATCAGCTTCTTCTGGTTTTGTGAAATATTCTATCTCCATTTGTTCAAATTCTCGAGTTCTAAAAATAAAATTGCCTGGAGTAATTTCATTACGAAATGATTTTCCAATTTGAGCAATGCCAAAAGGAAGACGTTTACGCGTCGTATCAACGACATTAGAAAAATTAACAAAAATGCCTTGCGCTGTCTCAGGACGAAGATAACTCAAGCTGCTGCTGTCCTCGGCTGCTCCCAGATATGTTTTCATCATCAAATTAAATGCTCGGCCGTCTGTAAAATCGATTGCTCCACATTCGGGACATTTTTCACCAACATGATCTTTTCGAAAACGCTTCTTGCAAGATTTGCAATCCACCAAAATATCCGAGAAACCCTCAACGTGGCCAGATGCTTTCCATGCATCCGGATGCATTAAAATACCACAATCGAGACCCACTACATCATCGCGACTGTGAACAACAGACTTCCACCAGGCATTCTTGACATTTCTTTTAAGTTCAGCACCCAAAGGACCGTAATCCCAAACACTGCTTAAACCACCGTAAATTTCGGAAGACTGAAAGACAAATCCTCTGCGCTTGCACAGAGACACTATTTTTTCCATTAAGTTATCTTGAGACATTGAGCGACTATTTTATCGAAAAGTTATCCAAAAATCAAGCATTTTGATTATATATTTAATATATTTAGTATTAACTATTAAAAGAGATAGGATCAGAAACTTTTGCCTCCCCTGATTCTAAAACTTTGGCAAAAATCCCTTCTTCAGGCATAATGCAATATCCTGCGGAGTGATAAATTGAACACGGGCTGTGACATTCTTTTCCAATCTGAACAACTTCTAGGATAACTGTTTTTCCGATAAGCAAGTGAGTTCCAATAGAAATTTTTTTAAAATCAAGTCCATCAACAACCATGTTCTCTCCAAAGGCGCCATCAATTAAATCAACACCCGATTTAATCATCTTTTCAATTGAATCCTTCGACAGAAGACTAACTTGACGCGCTCCAGATCCAGCATGAGCGTCACCAACAATCCCAAAATCTTTTTTAAAAAAGACTTTATCTATTGAAGACTTTACGACGTGCTTCTTTTCGCTTAGGCATAAAGCAATAACGCACCCTTGTTTGTAATCCATACATTCTCCGAATTTTAAAGCTTTAAAAATAAACAAGCATATTGTACAGCAAAATAAAATATTGTAAAAAATCTTAAGGATTCTTATTTCAAGGCAGGATTACAACAAAGTTCTAATATTCTTCAACATCAGCTAGATTTTGTTTCGCCCGTTTTAAAATCTGCGCACTAACAACAGAAGAGTCTGCGTCCTCTTCCTTTCCTTCATAATAATCCTCCACGATCTTCTCGCGTTTGTATTTTTCTCGATTTTTCGAAGAAATGGCAGAAGTCTGAATAACCAAAAGGATAACAGCGAGAAACGCAAACCCTCCGATAAGAGAAATAAAAACTAATGTTGCTGGTAGTATATCGGCTCCCATAATCAGACGCCTCCTTTTTAAAAACAAATACTTCCTCTAATTTTAAACATGTCGTACTTGGTGCAGTTAAGACGGAAGATACTTATCTTGGTTTTTATCAAACGGTTTTGGCTTAAATGTCAACTTCTTTTTGGTCCATTTTAAAATAACAAACGAAAAAAAACGCCGCAATAGCTACAAAACCCATAATGATCGCAATCCGAATACAATGTACAGCAGCCTGACCAGGGACCTCATTGTCCGGTGTATTAATAATGCGACCATACATATCAATGATTCTCTTGTATTCTCTGGGAACGACAACTTCTAAATCCAAGCCAGTAATCGCACGATACAAAAAACTACCAAAATAACAATAAGAATACCAAACCCAATAAGAAAGAAATCCTGCCCCAGAGAAGAAACACTTTTTGATTTCTTCGCTTCTAGAGTCCTTTGAACACTTTAAACATCCTGATTTAAAGACTCGTTTTCCATTAAAACTTTCCTTAAATTTAACTTTTGTTATTATACGCCATTAAAAACATCGCGTCATCAACAAAACAAAATAAAACAAAAATCATTATTTTCCCTGAAACCCGTCGAAAATACTCTTTATTTCACTAGCCCAATCCTTCAACACTTTTTTCGTATGAGTCCATTTGCTTAACCCATCAATTTTCTTAAAACGATCACCTTTTTCGCTTTTCATAAACTCTAGGATAGTTTTATCTGTTTGGCCATCAACAAGCTCCATTTCCATTGATGCCCCGCCAATACCAATGCCAGGAAGCGTCGTGCTCCAATGAATATTTAGAATCGGCTCACTTGGCCAAACTTTAATCACGCTTCGTATATACAAAACATCTTTTGAAAAAAAAGAATCAGAAACAACATAACCACGACTAAATGCTATTTTAAGCTCATCTTGAAAATAAGTCGACAAGCGATCTATTTCATATTTATTAAGCTTTGGTTTTTCTTCAAAAATTAAAACCGGCTCAACAATAACTTTTTTGTATTTCTGGATATTTATCGACGGATCTTTATAAAAAAAAAGTCCTTCCGCGATCGGACTTTCTTTCATTAACTCATACGATGATAAAAATCCAAGCACAGCAGGCTTGTGTGTTGCACACCCTACAATAAAAATAAGAATAAAAAGAGAAATTTTCTGCTTCAAAAACATCTTGCTGGAAATTAACCTACCCCATCATATCCATGATAGGTTTATAACGCTCTTGAATTTGATTAAGCGAATTCATCATTACTTTTGAAATAAGATATGTAACAAAAAGAATTATGGCTGTTACAATGAGTTTCTTTTTTGTGTCAAACTTTGGATTAATCCAAACCAACGGCAAAATAAATGGACCAACCATTAAAAAACCAATCACCAAAGATGATGACTTAAGATACCATTTTTGACCCTCTGTTTTATTCAAGATCTCATTACAATAGCGACATTTAATCGCTTCATCCTGAATTTCTTCTGCGCAAAACGGACATTTTTTCAATTTTGGCCTCCCTTTAATTTATCTATTACTTCCTGTTTCACAGTGAAGCTATGTTCTTTATCTGGAAACTGACCAGATAAAACCTCGTTACGATAAAGCATAACAGCGCTACTAATTATAGAGCTTAAATCAAGATACTGCTTAGAAAACTTTGGCTTAAAACGATCAAAAAGTCCTAAAATATCATGGGTCACTAAAACTTGTCCATCGCAAAACAAACCTGCTCCAATGCCAATAGTCGGAATGCTTATTTTCTTTGTAATCATTTCAGCAATTTTATCAGGAATACATTCTAAAACTAAACTAAAACATCCTGCCTGCTCTAATGCCACAGCTTGATCTATCAATTTCTTTGCTGACTCAGTATCTTTACCTTGAACTTTAAACCCGCCTAACGCCTCTGCTGTTTGTGGCGTTAAACCAATGTGGCCCATCACAGGAATTTGTGCTTTTATTATTTCCTTGGCCACCTCCAAACAATGATCAAACCATTCTAATTTAATGGCATCACATCCCGCCTCGTCGATAAAACGCCTTGCATTACAAGTCGCCTGAGCAATATCAAGCTGATACGACTCAAACGGCATATCACCAACAACCAAAGCATTTTCTGCTCCACGCCGAACAGCGCTGGCGTGATAAACCATCTGATCCATGGTCATTTCTTTTGTAGACTCTAACCCTAAAACAACATTAGCAACAGAGTCTCCTACCAAAATCATATCAATGTCCGCCTGATCAATAAGCTTAGCCATTGAATAATCATAAGCCGTGAGCATTGTGATTTTTTCGCCAGAAAGTTTTTTACCTAAAATATCTTTAAATATTTTTTTCTTCATTTTGATTCTTTTTTTGAAGATACAAATCAATTTTTTGAGCAGCCTCTTTACCTTGGCACAATGCTTCAATCAGGTTAAGAGATTGATTGACCACGCCACCCGCCGCAAAAACACCATCAACAGATGTCATATATTCATTCTTTTTAATCCAGATAGAACCATCTTTGTTTATTTTCAAATCTTTCATTTCTCGTATAATCAATGAATTTGACGCTCCCTTATCCGCAAGAATAACTGTATCTGCCTCGACAGCAAATTCAGAATTCTTGACTGGAACCACTTTCCACAATCCTTTTCCATCTTTATCAACAAAATCCATTCGAACACAACGAATTCCTTTAACGCAATCATTTTCATCAGACAAAATCTCAACAGGACTCGTCAAGACTTCCAGCTTAACGCCTTCTTCTTTGGCATGGTTACACTCTTCTCCAGTGGCCTCAATGTCATCTTCCGTCTGAGAATGAATAATGGTTGCCTGCTTATCAAGCCGCACAGCAATGCGAGCGCAATCAAGCGCCATTGTTCCAGACCCAATCACAGCAATTTCTTTTCCAAACAGATCTGGCATCTCTGTTTTAAGCGATTGCTGCTCACCCGCTAAATTCGTACGCATCAAAAATTCTTGCGCGAAATGTACTCCCTTTAACTGAGCTCCTGGAATATCCAGCATCTGAGGAGCAGATGCGCCAATGGCCAAAAGAACAGCCTCGTACCCCATATCCATTAAATCAAAAATCGTATATGTTTTTCCAATCAAACAGTTAGTCTTAATCTCAATGCCAAGTGATGTAATATATTCAATCTCAATATCTAATGCTTTTTCAGGTAACCGAAACTCAGGAATACCGTAGCGTAAAATTCCACCGGGCAAATGCAGTGCTTCAAAAATAGTTATCTCATATCCTGCCTCTACTAAAATCGAAGCCGCTGTTAGTCCCGTCGGACCAGATCCCACCACCGCCACTTTTCGATTATTTCGATTCGCACTCTCTGCATTAAAAATCTGCTTTATCTTAGATTGGCCTTGATCAAATGAAAAGCGCTCAAGCGCCTTAATATTAATAGGATCTACGCCTTCTTCCTCATTTAAAATACAAGCCTTTTCGCAAGGTGCCGAACAAAGACGTCCACAAATTCCAGCTAAACCATTTTGCTCTCTAATTCGGTGCAATGCTTTCAAATTATTTTTTTCTCGTAAAGCACGGATAAATCCAGGAATATCAACACCTAGAGGACAACCCTCGATACATTTCGGATGCGAGCACTGAGGACAACGCTGCGCCTCTAAAACCGCTTGATTTTTTTTAAAACCCAAAACAACTTCGCAAAAACTTTTAAGTCGTTTCAAAACCGGTTCTATGTTTTCTATGATGCGTTTCATATTATTTTCTAGAATTTTTCATCTTTGTTTTAAGAAATGAAAAGTCAATCTGATCAGCATCGAGTTCGGGACCTTCCACCGAAATAGACGCATACCGATCTTTAATCTTAATCAAATCACATCCGCAGATTCCAAACCCATCAATCGTCATGGGATTAATCAAAATTTTCTTAGGCACTTTTCTTTCTGGCACGCTAATTAAAACGTCTTGAATAACAGAAAACGGGCCAGCAACATAAATACGATCAATTTTTTGTTCTGAAAAAATCTTTTCCAAACTGTCCGAGATGTATCCTCTTTTTCCAATCGACCCATCCTCAGACATGACGTAGGCTTCCTGAGAACATAAATGAATCTGTGGCTCAAGGCACAAATTTCTCTTTGTCTTAGCGCCAAGAACGCTGATGACTTTATTGCTACTTTTATGAAGGGCGCGGCAAATCGGCAGAAGTGAAACAACACCTGTCTCGTATCCGATACAAAGAACATTGCCAAACTCTTTAATCTCCGACGGTCTGCCTAGTGGCCCCAACAAAGCAAATACAGAATCCCCAATCCATAAGCTTCCAAGCTTCTTCGTCGAAGAATCGTCTTCCTTAAAAATCAAAGTGATTGTTTCTTTTGAAAGATTAATCTCTACGATGGCAAGAGCAATGCGTGCAGATTTATCGTCGGGCGCAATCATTACAAAATGACCAGGTTGTGCTTTCTTGCAAATAACAGGCGCAACAATTTCGATGCGCTTTAAATTCTCTCCAATGATTTGTTTACTAACAATCTTATGCATAATTTATTTTCCAAAAACCTTTTCGGCATTCTGATTTAAAAGATTAGCTGCTTTTTCTAAATCAATATTTTTTATCTCACTTAAAAATCCCAATGTCTTAAAAACATCTTTTGGTTCAGATTGGAATCCACCGTCTTCAACTCTAAAAAAAACAGGCGTGTCGGTTTCAATCAAAATTTGGTCCATCGGCGCAAATTCAATGGCAGCTCTTAACTCTTTGCTATATCCAAGCGCTGGCGTTGCAGAAATAAAATAACCTTTATTCAAAATATTTTTTAGAGCATCTTCTGGCCCACTGTACCAATGAAAAACAGCTCTCTCAACATTCTTTTCTTCGGCAATCGAAAAACATTCTTTCCAAGCACCGCGACTATGAATCACAATTGGCATTTCAAATTCTTGAGCCAAATCTATCTGACGCGTAAAAATTTCTTTTTGTTTCTTTTTTTCTTCATCATCTTTACGAACCCATTGATACCAAAAATCTAAACCTGTCTCGCCAATCGCTACAATATCTGACTTATGATCTCTAATAAATTCAAACGTTTCTTCTATTTCCTTATCAGAAATATTGCCGGGATGAATGCCAAATGCAAGGCGAATATCCATATCCGAAAACTTTTGCTTAATCTCTAAATTCTTTTTATTTGAAGCTAAATCAACGCCCTGCGCAACAATTGTGCTTACACCTGCTTGCTTGGCCCGCGTTAAAGCAGCGGTAATATCCTCAACATCATTCAAATGTGCGTGTGTGTCAATTAATTTAAAACTCATTTGCTGTCCAATACAAAAGTCACCGGTCCATCATTAATCAAAGACACGTCCATCATCGCACGAAAAACGCCTGTTTCAACTTTACATCCTTTTTTACGCAAAGCTTCAACAAATGCTTCATAAAGCTCTTCGGCTTTCTTTGGATCTGCTGCCTTATCAAACGAAGGGCGTCTTCCTTTTTTACAATCCGCTAAAAGAGTAAATTGCGAAACCACCAAAAATTTACCTTTAACATCTACAATCGAAGCATTCATCTTACCTTCAGAATCTTCAAAAATCCTTAAATCAATAAGCTTGCTTACAAGATATTCGATATCATCAAATCCGTCATCTTTAGCAATAGCCAGCAAAATCAAGATTCCTTGACCAATTTGCCCTACAACTTCCCCCGAAACAATGACAGCTGATTTCTTAACGCGCTGTATAACAATTTTCATAAATACTTTTTATTTAATATTGATATTATTAGTAGATTATAGATTACACGCTCAATAAAATCAACATAAGAAAAAACAAACTCCCAAGGACTTATTTGACACCCAAAATCTTTTGTGTTACAAATAATGCCAATCTATGAACGTTCAAACAACATTAAAAAAATACAAATTTCCCTCAGAATTCATTAATGCCATCACCTCCTCTGGTATTAAAGAGTTTTATCCGCCACAAGCGCAAGCCATTAAAAGCGGTGCTCTCGATGGCGAAAATATGCTTTTAGCCATTCCGACAGCCGCCGGAAAAACTTTGATTGCAGAGCTTTGCATGATCAAAGCGATTATCCAATCGAATGGCCGCTGCCTTTATATCGCACCTTTAAAAGCATTAGCCAGCGAAAAATATGAAGAATTCAAAAAAAAATACAGCCCCCTTGGCATTAAAGTTGGCATCGCCATTGGAGATTTAGATAGTCCCAGCAGACGTCTCAATCAATACCAAATCATCATTGCCACCGCTGAAAAAGTAGACTCACTTCTGCGTTCTCGCGCCAAATGGCTCATTGACAACTTGTCTGTTGTTGTTTTAGACGAAATTCATTTTATCAATGACGCCTCCCGTGGGCCAACCCTGGAAATTTTAACGGCTCGAATTAAACAACTAAACCCCGATTCACAAATTTTGGCATTAAGCGCAACTATTAAAAATGCCGATGAAATAGCCAAATGGCTGGACGCAAAATTCGTGCAAAGTACGTGGCGCCCCGTACCATTAAAAGAAGGCGTTTATTTTGGAGAGCAAATCACATTTAAAAACGGAGGCCGACGCCTCATTAAAGAAGAACTCCCAGATGACTTAAGCAAAATTGCACTCGACACTCTACGATCAAAAGGTCAAATTCTTGTATTTGTTGGCAGTCGACGCTCAGCTCAAGCCTCAAGCCTACTTTTATGCAAAGCTGTCGGTCAAATCTTAAGCCCAGATGAAAAAAAGAAATTAAAAACCATTTCTAAAGGTATTTTAACAGGAAGCGGCGAATCAACAAAAATCTGCAAAAAACTAGCCAATGTCGTCCAAAATGGCGTTGCGTTTCATCATGCAGGACTTAGGCCTCATCAGCGAAAACTTATTGAAGAAAATTTTAAACAAAACACTATCAAAATTATCTGTTCAACGCCAACGTTAGCCGCAGGAGTTAATCTTCCTGCACGTCGCACTATCTTGCGCGACACCAAGCGCTACCAAGCAGGTCTTGGCGCCACGTATATCCCTGCCAGCGAATACAAGCAATGTGCCGGACGTGCCGGACGACCTGGTTATGACGAATATGGCGAAGCTGTTATTATTGCCAAATCTCTATCCGAGTCCCATTTATTATTTGACCGCTATATCAATGCCGAACCTGATCCCGTCATCTCAAAGCTGGGAAACGAATCCGCACTTCGAATGCACGTTTTGGCAGCAATTTCGGCGGGACATGTCCATGATATCAATGAAATGTTTGAATTTATTTCACACACGTTTCTGGCACATCAAAGACAGACAACACATTTGATTGAAATGATTTCAGAAATCTTTGCATTCTTAGAAGAAGAACAACTCGTTGAAAAAAGTGGTTTTCGTTATTTTGCCACTGCCTTTGGTCATTGCGTCAGTCGACTTTATATTGATCCGATCACAGGAATCGTACTTCGTGATGGACTTAAAAAAGTCAATGACAACAAAGCACCTTTGACGATTATCGGACTTTTACATTTAATTTGTTGCTGCCCAGATACAGAGAGAACCGTTAATATCGCAAAATCAATATATGAAGACCTCGAATATTTTGCAGCTGAATATCGCGATGACTTTATCATGACGCGAAACGATGTCGCCGAACTTAATGACATGTTTTTTTACTTAACAACGCTTAAAACAACGTGGTTTCTGTCCTGCTGGATTGACGAAGAAAAAGAAGAAAATATCTGCGAAAAATTTAATATGGGGCCAGGGGATATTCATCGCCACACCGAAAGTGTTCGATGGCTTTTGCACGCCGCCACAGTGATCGCGGAACTTTTTAAATTTAAACGTCTGACCTTTGAAACGGAAGATCTTAAAAATCGGGTTCGTTACGGTATTCGCGAAGAATTGCTAGAGCTTGTCTCGCTTAGAGGTGTTGGACGCGTTCGGGCTCGCAATCTTTTTGAAAAAGGACACAAAAAACTTCGTCATCTTAAATTTGTTTCACTCGATGACCTTTCGAGTGTCGACCAAGTCGGAAAATCATTGGCGAAAGACATCCTCACACAACTAGAACGCTTTAAAATCTAAAATTACTTTAAATATTTAGCTGCCTTGATGTAACGCTCAAGATGAAAAATAAGAAAATTATTTAAAATATATTTTAATTCTCTTTTAGTAATAGAATTTAACTTAAGTCTAAGAGCTTTATCCCAAGAACTTCTTTCAATATGAACAAGCGAAGCAATCGTTCCGCGTGAAATCATCGTCGCCGAATGATCATTAGATCTACAATCTTCACAAATCAACCCCCCTAATTTCATGCTAAAGCGCATGCGTGGCGTTATTTTTTTCTGACAAACGACACACGAATCTAAAAACGGACGAAATCCAGAAAGCAGTAAAATTTTAATTTGAAAAACATGAACCAATTTATTAATATCGCCTATATGCTCAAGTGTATTTAAATAATATAACAACAATCGATAAATATCTTTATTTTGTTCTTCGACGGGCATAATCGAATCAATAAGCTCTAAAGAATAGCTTGCCGCCAAAGTTCTTTTCATATCTTTTCGAATAGGAAAAAAGAATGCTTTTAAATCACATTGACTAATAAGATGTAAATCAGAATTACGGTGGGTATAGTAAACAATATCGTTGACGGAAAACTGATCAATATTGCTTCCAAACTTTTTATGATCTTTTCGGATTCCTTTCAGAACCCCCTTGACCTTTCCATACTCTTTTGTAAAAAATGTTGCAATTCGACTCGTCTCTCTAAAATCAAACGTCTTTAAAACAATGCCTTCAGCTTGTACTATCATTTTTTAAAAAGTTTCAATATTTCTTGTTCTTTGGCTCGCATCTTTTCTTTATCAGATGCAGCCTTATCTTGATATCCCAACAAATGCAAAATCCCATGAACCACATAAAGCAAAAGCTCACGCTTACTATCCGTACCATATTCTCTTGCATTTCGGTATGCAGTCTCGCCAGATACAAAAATTTCCCCCTCTATCTTTTTTCGACTTTTCTTTTTCAAAAAGGAAGGCAAATCAAACGTCACGACATCTGTGGCGTAATCATGATTTAAATATTTCTTGTTTAACGTGCGAATACGCTGGTCAGTTAAGAATACCACAGAAAGATCAGCATCCAAAACATGTTCGTGGCAAAGAATGCGCTTGATCTTTTGCTTGATCAGACTAGGATTTATTGGAATTTTCTTCTGTAGATTTTTTACGGTTAGCTGTATAGCCATTGGTTTTTTCTGGATACTTGATTCGGCTATGATACATCGCGCTCAACACACGAGAAAACGTAGCACTAATTCGATCAAGATCTTTAAGGGTCAAGTTGCAATCGTCTAACTGTCCGTCAATAAATTTATTATTAATGATTTTTCGTACTGTTTCATCAATACGCGTTGGCGTTGGCTCCTCAAGCGCGCGGCACGCTCCTTCAACCGAATCTGCCAAAAGAACAATTGCCGTTTCTCTGGTCTGCGGCTTTGGTCCAGGATATCGAAATGTTTGCTCATCAACTGTCTCGCCCTCTTGTGCCTCTGAAACCGCACGCTGATAAAAATAATGCATCACACTTGTGCCGTGATGCTGAACGATAAAATCAGAGACAATAGAATTCAGCTTGTATTTCCTGGCAAGCTCCATTCCGTTCTTAACATGATTCAAGATGACTAATCGACTCATTGACGGTTCGAGTTTATCATGTTTATTGCTTTCAAAGATTTGATTCTCTGTAAAATATTGCGGTTTATCCAATTTTCCAATATCATGATAATATCCGCCTACACGCGCTAAAAGTGAATTTGCCCCTATCGCATCCGCCGCTGTCTCAGACAAATTACTAACAAACAAGCTATGGTGATATGTCCCGGGAGATTCTAAAATCATCCGCTTTAAAAGCGGATGATTAAAATCAGACATCTCCAAAAGACTAAAATTGGTCATAACCCCAAAAATATTTTCAAATATTTTTAATGTCGCCACAACCGCAAATGCCGATATAAAACCATTAAAGAACAATGCGCGCAAATGGTTCAATGCAAATTCTTTAGTAAACAAAAATTCTGCAGAAGGATTTAAAAGCACGACGCATAAAACCTGTACAATTCCAATAAAAAATCCGGCGTTAATCAATTCCGAACGTGTTCGTGAATCACGTACGGAAAAAGCACCTATCAAGCTTCCGCAAAAATAAATAATCATCAAATCCAAACGATTACCCGCAATCAATCCTACCAAAACACTCGAAGCAAAAGACATGACAAAGGCGAGCTGCAAATCGTTGTACAAAAGCATCACAAGCATTGCCACCGCCGCCACCGGAATATATAAAGCCGAAATTGATGTGTACGTTAAAAAGGCATACGTCACAAAAACAATAAGCGCTAGAAGAAGACCAAAATGCAAAAATAGCTTAGTATCAATAGCCTTGTACCCTTTTAGATACAACCCTAAAAGCAATAACAAAATCGGAATCGACAATGAAAAATTAACCGCATAACAAAAAAGCCCTAATATCAAAATTGAGACAGCAGCAATTCCAATTTGTAGCGGATTTAAATTATTTAGAATTCGATTTCTCATAAGCCTCAATGATGCGTTGCACGAGCTCATGTCGGACAACGTCTTCTCCTGTTAAATGAACAAATTTAATTCCCTCAACATCTTTTAAAACCCTTTCAGCTGACACCAATCCTGGCTCTTCTCCTGATGGCAAATCACTTTGCGTGGTATCACCTGTGATAACGGCCTTGGAATCAAACCCAAGTCTGGTTAAAAACATTTTCATTTGATCAGACGTACAATTTTGCGCCTCATCTAAAATAACAAACGCATCATTTAAGGTACGCCCTCTCATGTACGCCAAAGGAGCAATTTCAATTGTTCCTTTTTCAACGTATCCATCCACGCGTTCAGACTCAACCATATCATAAAGAGCATCATATAAAGGTCGAAGATAGGGCGAAACCTTCTCAACCATATCCCCTGGCAAAAATCCAAGACTCTCACCAGCCTCAATTGCTGGTCGCGTTAAAATAATTCGGCGAACCAATCCTTTCTTAAGCGCATTAACGGCCATTGCCACGGCTAAATATGTTTTTCCGGTTCCTGCCGGTCCAATACCAAAAACAATATCATGAAACTTAATCGTCTCAACATATTCCACTTGGCCCTTTGTCTTTGGGGTAACAACCGCACCCTTTTTGGCAGCAACAGGAATTTTACGCTTGGACAAACGCTTGAAATCAACGCCCTTGTCTGGCTCTGAAAGACGAAGCGCATAAACAATATCATAATGCTTAACATCTTGTCCGTGTTTAACAAAATCCAGAAGATAATCCAAAAGCCCATTGACACGTTCAATCTTATCTTCGTCTCCGGTTACTTTTAAACCATTTTCTGTTCGAACAATCTGAACACCCAATTCCCGCTCGATCAGCTTTAAATTCTGATCATATTTTCCAAAAAATAACTGAAGATCCTGATTGTTGTTGAGTTCTATATTTTTTTCCATAAATGTTATACGTCTCTATTTAATTTGTGGTATTTTGATAACTTTACCTGGTTTAAGGCGATCCGCATTTGGAAGCACGTCTTTGTTAACTTCATAAATTTCATACCATCGTTTATACGTATCATAAAACTTCTTTGAAATCTTCTGCAACGTATCCCCTTCTGCGATCGTATAATCTACATAAACAATCTCTACCTCAACAGCTGGTTCGCTTGATTCTTCGGCATCATAAATCACGACATCTTCTGATTCAACAACTGCATCACCAGCATCCTCCACGTAGCCTTCGGAATAAAAATCTTCAGGCACGTCCTCCTGAATTCCAGCATTCTTTGGATTCTTGATAATTTCCAAAACATAGGTCTTTCGTGTTTTCCTAATACCACTTCGATCAATAAGTTCACATTCTCCCTGAAAACAACCTTCGTTTCCAACCATCTCTTGATCAACACGACTTTTTTCTTGCACATATCTTTTAACCGTACAACTCGTTACAACAAAAGCCAATAAAACAACGCCAATAATTCCAATAATTCTTCTAGCCATTTCTACCTCCCATTAATAAATAAATGAATAAATCCTACCGCGGCTTACCGCCGAATCAGGACTATCTTAATTATAATTCCTTTAATCCTAAATCTTTAAGCTGTTTTGTATCAATAGGTGTTGGCGCGTCGGTCAAAAGACAATTTCCTTTTTGTGTCTTTGGAAACGCAATCGTATCTCTGATTGAATCCAAGCCCGTTAAAATAGCGACCAACCGATCAATCCCATAAGCAACGCCTGCGTGCGGTGGTGCGCCGTATTTAAATGCTTTTAAAAGAAAACCAAAACGCTTTTCAGCTTCTTCTTCATCAAACCCTATTATATCAAATATCTTCTTTTGTACATCTTGTTTATGAATACGAACAGATCCGCTTCCAATCTCATTTCCATTTAAAACAAGATCATACGAACGTGATCGAATTTTACTTAGATCTTTTCCATCTAAAAATTTTTCATCTTCCTCGTAAAACGACGTAAACGGATGGTGCTCGCTATCCCACCGCTTTTCATCCTCATTGTATTTAAATAATGGAAAATCAACAATCCAAACAAACGCAAAATCTTCGCCTTCTTTTCTTATGTCTGGTTTGTCACTTTTATATTTTTTCATTGCTTCAGCGTGAGTTAGCCTTGGAAAAGGTGTCGGGATATCGATGCCTTTAATTTCTTTAAAAATTTTCTTATACATTCTCTCAGTCAAATCAAAAATATCATCTTGCTCCACAAAAGACATCTCCATATCTAACTGCGTAAATTCCGGCTGACGATCAGCGCGAAGGTCTTCATCACGGAAGCATTTAACAATCTGATAATATTTATCCATTCCAGAAACCATCAAAATTTGCTTAAACAACTGCGGCGATTGTGGGAGCGCAAAAAACTCACCCGGATTAAGCCTAGACGGAACTAGAAAATCACGCGCCCCTTCTGGCGTTGATTTGGTCAACACAGGCGTTTCAATCTCAATAAAACTTTCTTGATCTAAAAAGTTTCGAATGGTGGAACAAAGCTTGTGGCGCAATTGCAAAGATGTTTGCAGCTTTTGGCGTCTTAAATCTAAATAGCGATACGTAAGACGCAATTCTTCAGAAACATCGCCCTCATCATCAATTTCAAATACTGGCACCTCCGCCTCATTTAAAATCTCAAGACCGGTTGCACAAAGCTCAATAGTACCTGTAGGAATGCCCGCGTTAACATTCTTATCTGGACGAACATTCACCGTGCCTATAATTTTAACAACAAATTCTGGACCCAGCTGCTGCGCTTTTTCGTGAGCATCCTTGCTCACCGATGGAACAAAAACCACCTGCGTAAAACCGTAGCGGTCACGAATATCAATAAAAATAAGTTTTCCATGATCACGTCTTCGATGCACCCAACCGCAAAGCGTAACTTCTTGATCTTTATGTGTCTTGTTTAATTCTCCGCATGTGTGCGTTCTAAGCATAGCTAAAACTCCAGTACAAATTGATTTCTATAATATTGAACTTATAAATTCAACAACCTTTTCGAGCTCGATTTCTTCTTGCTCGCCGATTTCCATATTCTTAAGGGTAATAATTCCTTTGTTCATCTCATCTTGACCAAGAATCAAAACGTATTTAGCGCCTGTCTTGTTGGCGGCTCTCATTTGAGCTTTCACAGAAGACGTTCGATACACAATGTCACTCTTGATTCCGCTTACCCGTAAATCATTCAAAATACCAAAAGCTTTTTCAAATGCATTTTCATCGAGAGCGACAAGACATACATCTGCACCTACTCCTTCTTGCGGTTCTCCTTGAAGTGCCAGCAAAATTCGCTCAACTCCAAGCGAAAATCCAACTGCGTCTACGCCTTTGCTTCCGCCAAGCTGTTCGACAAGCCCATTGTATCGTCCGCCAGCGCCAAGAGCGTCTTGACTTCCAAGAGACTTGCTTGTGATCTCAAAAACAATTCCTGTATAATAATCAAGACCCCGAACTAAATCACACGCTTCCTGATATTCAACTCCTATTTCACCTAAAGCTTTTTTGACGTCCTTATAATATTTTTGGCTTTCTTCGGATAAATAATCACCTTTGATCTTAAGAGCTTCGACTTCTTTTTTACAGTCTTTATTTTTACAATCCAACACGCGAAAAATATTACGATCAAAACGCTGCTGACAATTCTTACACAAACAAGATTGTTTCTTTTTTAGCTGTTCTCGCAAAGCGTTAGCAAAATTTTCTTTATCTTCTGACGATCCTAAGCTATTAATTTTTAAGACTGCATCTTTGACACCAAAATTTTTAAGCAAATTCATGCTTAGAGAAATTACTTCTGCGTCTAAATACGCATTTTGACTATTCGGACCAATAGCCTCAACCCCAATTTGATTAAACTGGCGAAGTCTTCCTTTTTGCGGGCGTTCACCGCGAAACATTGCGCCAATATAAAATAATTTAGTTAGCGGCTCTTTGCGATCAATGCTATTTTCGATATACGAACGCACAGCCGAAGCAGTGCCTTCAGGCCGAAGGGCAAATGTATTCTTGGATTCACCGGACTCGCCTTCTCGGGTATTTCTTTCAAGAGTCAACATTTGCTTTTGAACCACATCGCTGGTCTTTCCCATTGAACGAGCAAACAAATCAACGTCTTCAAACATTGGCGTACGAATCTCTTTATAATTGTAGTTTTGAAGAATTTCATATGCCTTTTGTTCAACAAAAGACCATCTCAAAGCTTCAACCCCAAGAATATCAGCGGTTCCGCGTGGAATGGATATTTTTTTATTATTCATCATTTTTTGTTTTTATATGGGTAAGGGCGGAGAAGCTCTCTTCTCCGCCCTTTATATCTATATTTATATTCTAATCAAAATTAAAAAAAATTATTTAATTTTTTGTTTCATTTCAAGGCCAGGCTTAAACACAACAACTTTTCTAGGGGGGACAGGAACGCTCTCACCTGTGCGAGGATTTCTGCCGAAGCGTGCTCTTCTTTCTTTAATCTTGAACACACCAAAATTACGCAATTCGACTTTTTCGTTGCGGGTAAGACTTTCAATAATCGAATCAAATGTTTTCTGAACGATTTTCTTAACGTCAACCTGCTTAATTCCAGTCGAATCTGTAATCCTTAAAACGATATCTTTCTTTGTCATTGAATTCCACCTCCCAGTCCTAAGTATCGTATCAACAAGCGCTTAGGGTGTCAAGGGTAAAATAATAGTCCAAAAACATCTATTTTCTGGATTCCTTGCAATTCAGCGTACGCACGCTGAATTAGGGATTCACAGACCCCAAAGCTGGCGCATCGCGATAACGATTAACCTTTTTCGTCATAACCGCTGCCTTATCCTCACTTCCCATTTTTTGATACAAAACTGACATGTTATGATAAATTTTTATATTATAAGGCAATATTTCTGCTGCTTTTTCATAAATCGCAAGAGCATAATCAGGCTTATTCACGAGCTCGCAATACTTAGCCATATTCTCATAAATTAAAAAAAGATGCGGATTGTTAATAAGTAGTACTTCTAAAATATTCATTGCATTAGAAAAATCACCGCTTAAAAAATACGCCTCACTCAATTTAAGCCCACTTTCTACTTCTAATCCCTCTTCTTTTATGCCCTGCTCAAAATAACGAATAGCATCTAAATACCGTTGAAATTTTATTAAAGATTGTGCATATGCAAAAAGATATTCGGAATTCTTTGGTTCAATCTCAACAGCCTTTTGAAACTGAGCAAGAGCTAGCTTATGCTCACCTTTGAGAGCATAAGCCTTAGCTAAATAAAAATACGCCTCGGCTGATGGTGTGCCTCTTTTAACATAGTCACTAAAATTCTCAATGGCGCTATCTGGATTATTATTTTTCAGCTGCAAAAGTCCAAAGTTAAAAACCGCACCAGGATTCTTTTCTTCTAACCCATTTGATACACTTAACTCAAGAATGGCTTTTTCTGCAAATGCATCTTTTTTAAGATAAGCTCGGGTTAAAGCATTATGAAACGAAACCTTCTCTGGCTTATCCTCTTTCATATTGACTATCTTTGGATAACGTGCATGCCTGTGTTTCTCTACCAAGGCCTGATTCTTTGCGACAACAGTCTCATAATTATACAAATTTAAAGGAGCAGAATACTCAAGTCGCGGAAAATTATCATTGTTAATATTCGCATCTTCAGACATTTTTTTAAGCTCTTTATTAGTCAATAAAAAACAAGATAAGAGGCCCGCGGCACCGCTTATCTTAAACTGAGACAAGTCTTCACTAACTTGCTGATTACTTTTTATAATTTGATCAACTCTGCCAAAGTCATAAACTTGCTCGTCGTCAGAACCTATTAAAAGAAAATCTGCCGACGTTGTATTCCAAAGACTGACATGTTTAAAAACTGACTGAAACGTCTTTACAATCATCTTTATGTTTTCAGGTGACATACTGTAGGTATTGCACCACTGACACACAATCCCTCCAGACTTAAGCCGTGATTTCATAAGTTCAAATTGCTCAATAGTAAAAAGATTGGCAACACCCGCCATCCAAGGGCTCGATGGCTCCGAGACAATAACATCATACAGATCCTTTTCAACCAAAAGATGATTGCGGCCATCGTTAATAAAATTCTTCAATCTTGCATCTTTTAGGACATTCCGATTTTCTTTTAAAAAGAATTCTGCAGCCTCAACAACGCCTCTCTCAAGCTCAACGCAATGTATTTCGTCGTAAGGATACGCAGCAAGCGCTGCAAGCGTCACTCCACTTCCCATTCCAATAACTAAAGCCTTTTTAGGAGGTTGCGCTAATAAAAGCGTTGGCAAGTGTCCCAGCATCAGCTGAGTAAACATATCTCCGGAAGAGGCATCAATATTCGAATTAATAGCAAGCATGATGTTTCCTTGTTTTCTTTTTACCGTCACAATTCCGCTTAAACCTTCCTTATAAAAAAGCATCTCCCTTTGGCCTAGTGAATTTTTTATCTGATACTTATTATGTCCAAGATATGCTTGCGGATTAATCGCAATATTTGTCGTTAGAATATTTTTAGACCATCCTTTGGTTAGAGGCAGAAGAAAAAGTACGGCTAAAACAAGACACGCAGGGGCAATCATTTTTTTTCTGAACAATATCTTTTCAGAGCCAATCAAAATAGCGACACCCACAAAAAGATTTATACAAATTGCGACAACTAGGGTTTGCAATATCCCTATCAAAGGAACTAAAATAAAACCTACGGCAAATGAACCAAAAATACATCCCATGGTATTTGCACAATATGCGGATCCGACTGTTTTTCCTGTGGTGCGAGCAGATCGATTGAGCAATTGCGTAACAATGGCAAACGTTGCGCCAATAAATATCGTCGGAAGAAGCATGACAAGGCTGCAAAGAAGAAATCGTCCAAGCTGAAAACCTATTCCAACATCTTTTGTAAAACTAAATAATCTTAAAAAATAAAATGGAATCTCATTAAAAAATCGAATGCCGATAAGAACAAAAAACGCTATCGCGAGCTCAACAAAGGCAAAGGTTAAATAATTAATTCTTATCCGCTTTGACAGCCACCCGATCACAAGGCTCCCCAACGCCAAACCTATCAAGAATGTTGCCAACATAATGGCAAATGAATAAACCGAGCTCCCCAAACAAAGAGCAAGAATCTTTGTCCAGCAAATCTCGTACGCCATTGATGTGAATCCTGAGAGCCCAAAACCCAAAAACAATAATAGGATGAGGTGTTCTTCGCAAAGCCGATTATTATTCTTTTCTGCACCAACAGGCTCTAGAGAGACCCTCTCTTGCTCATCCGATGTCTGCCAAATATTTTGAGCAGAAAAAGACTGCACCCCTTTTTTAAATAAAAAAAGTGATGCAATTCCTATCACAATATTAATCGCCGCTGCAATAAAAACGGTTGATTTTAACCCGAAATAATATATGGCAAAAAAACTGCTAAACAGCACGCCAACGCAAGCCCCGAATGTATTGATACCATAAAGAAATCCCGCATCCTCAGCTGTCCTTTTTGCATTCCTCACCAAAAACTTCATTAAAACAGGTAATGTCCCACCCATTAAGAATGTTGGAATAAGCATTAAGATAAACGCCATAAAAAAACGAATGAGACTAAACTGAAAAAATGTAGGCGAGGTCTGCTGGTAGATTAAAACATACAAATTCTCAATCAATTTCCAGAGTGCAGGAGTGAAAATACAAAAAACACCTATGCCAATTTCCAAAAGACCATAGATTAAGACCGGGTCCCCTTTTTTATCGATATGCCTTCCAAAAAAAAAGCTTCCGAGTCCTAGTCCAGCCATAAATGCTGCTAGCACCGTGCTAATGGCAAAAGTTGTGTTTCCAAAAACAAGTCCCAGCATTCTTAGCCACACAACCTCATAGACAAGGCCACACGCACCAGACAAAAAGAACATCAGGGCGATGACAGAAAAAACGATTTTTGAATTATCTTTCATATAATAAATGAACGTAAATAAAATTAAAGACTCCCAACACGCGTACGCGTATCAGAACTAAATATTCTATCCATTCTACTATTCATCTAAAAAATAGGCAAGACATCTCCTTTTCCTGATATAATAATAAAAAAGGAGGTGGACATGGGGTCTTCATTATATATTGCTAGGGTTATTGGGCCGGTGCTTCTTGTTGTTTCTCTGGGCATGATCTTTAATCGAGGATTTTACAAGAAAGTCTTGGAAGATTATTGCAAGAATGCAGCCCTCGTCTTTTTTACAAGCATAGCACCGCTTGTGGTTGGCATCATCATCGTGTTACACCACAATATTTGGGTGGCTAATTGGACGGTAATCATAACAATTTTTGGGTGGGGTGGAATCCTCAAAGGTATCTGGCTTATTATTTTTCCAAACACAATCACTCATTTTATGGAAGCTTACAGTAAAAGAGATGCCGTCCTATTTGCTCATTCTGCTATCGCTCTTGCTCTTGGCTTAACTTTAACCGTTTTTGGATACTTCATAGGATAAAATAAACTTATTCTATAAATATTTAAAGGGGCAGCTTTTCAGCTGCCCCTTCTTTTTAACCAAACTTTTTCTATCTTGTTTAATTACGAACGAATCATCGTCAACATCATTTTAAATTTCTGGATAGCTTTCAAAGCATGCAATTCTCCAAAAGGCAATATAATCATCTCTCCTGCTTTAACGATATATGGCTTTTTTGAAATTGTGATTTCAGCCTCCCCGTCTAGCACGCAAACCAACGCATCGAAAGGCGCGGTGTGCTCACTTAATCCTTGTCCTTGATCAAATGCGAACAAGGTGACAGTACCGGTTTCTTTCTTTATAACCGTTTTGCTAACAACAGCTGCATCTTGATACTTGACTAAATCAATCAATGAACTTGCCTTTATTTCATCACTCATTTTTTCTCCGTAATCCTTTATTGATACCTCATTAAATTATGCTCTAACCAACCACCAGGCTTGCGATATTGCGGATCGTGATGCGTCCAATGAACAACGCCTCCTTCATCATTCCATTCATACTCGCCATAAAAATAAACCGTATCGTCAATACGCAAATCATCAACGCGCAGGGCAATGTCAATGTTGTGTGCAATAAAAATGGTTTGACCAGTTGAGAGTTTCAGAATAAATCGCTGATGACGGCTTCCCTTTAGATCATCAGGAAGAATCTTGACAACATGGCCTTTAGATTCAACAAAAAAATTGGATTGATGATTTTGAAAAGCCGAATAAATCTTTCGCGCGTCATCTTGATGATGCGCCGCTATACCAACAAGTATTGGCTTTGGCGGTTGAACATCACACCCGAAAAATAAACAAATAATTAAAACAATAAAAATTCTCAATAAATACCTCTTGAAAAATAATGCCTATGCTTTTTACCAATAAAGCTTTTTAAATCGATTTGAATATCGTTTTACCCATTTATGAGAGGCCTCCTCTAAAGAAATTTCTTTACCAGTCTGAAGAACAAGCAAATCTCGATATTCAGAAATTAAATAAATCTGCTCGATCATCTTAACTTTAAATGCTTCGCGTAACCTAAAAAAACTTACCGCAATATCGTAAAGTTGAGTCTCGGCATTCTGCACACACCGAACAACCTTAGCCTGCACATTAAAAAGCTTATCTTCAAAAGGCATCTTAATTGAAATAATTGAATCAACATCAACAGGATTTCTACCGGGAAAAAGCAAGCCTCCAATGCTAACGTTAATTGTTTCAGAACGATTATCTTCATCATCCTTCTGAACTTTTGAATTAACAACCTCGTAAGCAAGCGGCAACGATAATGGATGCCGGATAAACTGTCTTTTTTCTTTTTTTTGCATAATCTACCAATCGCTTTCTTAAATGAGCACATGATTTATGAAACGCTAGTGAACATAAATCATAGATGCGAATTTACCCCAGAAGCGCTTCTCAGCGACGCGGGGCTTCCTCTTTCCCTACCTCTCGTGTCCATACTTTTCATAATCAATACCAAATTCTTCCATGTCGCATTTCATTGGACCATGGAAACCAAACGGAGTCTCGGCAAAAAATGCATCGACCACATCTTTTTCTTCAACTTGCTCTCGATTGTTTTCTTTGGCAAAGCTTTCAGCCTTTTTCAAAATCGTTTCTTTTGCCATAGCACGAATAAACACCGGTGTTTTTTTAATCAATTTATTAAAAATGCCTTGCGCTTGTTTACTCCACATAATTTAACATATCGCCTTTCTTAAAGTTTCAAACTAATCCGATTCTCCCCCAACAATCCTTTTAAATCATCCATCAAAGATTCATTAAGATCAACATAAAGATCTTCGCCAACCAAAATCTGAACACTTTTATGTTCATTGGTATTTAAATGCAAATATACAGGAATAGAACCTGGAAAGCGAGATAGCTTTTCTTTTAACGTGCCAAGTCCGCTCTCATTAACACCCGAAAGATCAATGCTAATAGTTTTAACAGCTTCATAGGCCTGTTTAACATCTTGGATATCACCTGCAATAATTTTTGGCACGGCATCACGAAGACTGACGCGACCCTTCAACACAACCACATCCCCTTCTTTCAGAAGAGGCACAACAGCAGGATATGTCGACGGAAAGACAACCACCTCAACTTCGCCTTCCATATCTTCAAACTTTAATATCGCCATGCGCTCACCAGTCCTTCGCGTATTAGTAAGCTTAACTTGACTGATAAGCCCAATAAGTTTGACTTCTTCATTTTCAAGAGCTTTATTTAATTCTTTCGTTGAATAATCTGTAAATTCTTTAATCTCAATTTGATAATGCGCTAAAGGATGTCCCGATACATAAAACCCAAGCAATTCTTTTTCATCAGACAAAACTTTTCTTTTAGGCCACTCGTCAATCTCTGGAAATGTTTCCATATCTTTTTTAAAATCTTCCATCCCTTGCATATCAAAAAATGAAAACTGCCCTGAACTTTTTTCTTTTTGAGCTTTGGCACCAGACTCAAGTGCATTATCCGCCACAACCATCAACTGCGATCGATGCACACCAAAACAATCAAAAGCACCACACCGAATTAAACTTTCAACAACTTTACGATTAACCGTACGAGAATCCACTTGTTTACAGAAATCAAAAATATTTTCGTACGGACCGTCTTTTCGTTTCTCCAAAATCGATTCAATGGCAGCGCCTCCAATATTCTTAACAGCAATCAAACCAAAACGAATAGCATCTTCTCGATCAACACTAAATTCTAATTCACTCGCATTAACATCCGGCGGTAAAATCTTAATGCCCATAGCCTCTGACTCTTTAACATACTCAACCACTTTATCTGTATTATCTTTTTCACTGGTTAGAAGCGCACACATAAACTCAATCGGAAAATTAGCCTTAAGATACGCCGTACGATACGAAATCAATGCATAGGCAGCCGAATGACTTCGGTTAAAACCATAACCAGAAAAATAATCAATCAAATCAAATAATCGATTTGCCAAAGGTTCTTTGATGTTAGATGTTTTCTTGCAGCCTGCAATAAAATCTCGACGCATTTTATTCATAACATCAGAAATCTTTTTACTCATTGCACGCCTGAGGTGATCCGCTTGAGTCATGCTAAATCCAGCAAGATCGCTTGCAATTTTCATAACCTGTTCTTGAAAAATAATAATACCGTAAGTTTCCTTCAAAATAGCCTCGAGCTTAGGATGATCATAATGCACATGGCCACCACTTCTTTTTCGATTAATATAATCATCAAGCATACCGCTTCCAATTGGACCAGGACGATAAAGCGCCAAAATAGAAATAAGATCCTCAAACTGATTTGGCTTAATACGCTTTAAAAGCTCTCGCATACCAGAACTTTCAAGCTGAAATATACCAAAACTATTTGCTCGGCTTAAAAGATCATATGTCTTTGGATCACTTGGAGGAAAATCTTCTACAGTCAAATCAATATTACGAATTTTCTTTACAAGTTTAAGCGCCTTATCAATAACCGTTAAAGTTTTAAGTCCTAAAAAATCCATCTTTAAAAGACCGATCTTGGCAATACCATCCATAGCATAACCAGTTATAATCTGATCATCACTCGTCTTAAAAAGCGGAACGTGATCCGTCAACGGCTTATCTGAAATCACAACACCAGCGGCATGCGTAGAAGCATGACGATTAAGCCCTTCTAAAACTTTAGCCGTCTCAATAAGTTTGGCAGTTTGCTCATCCTCATCACAAAGCTGCTGCAATTGCGGCTCTTTGATGAGCGCGTCAGTAAGTTTGATATTAAGTTCATTAGGAATAAGTTTTGCAATCTTATCAACATCCGCATAAGGAACACTCATAACACGCCCAACATCTCTAATTGCAGCGCGCGCTTGCATAGTTCCAAACGTAATAATTTGTGCCACACTATCTTTACCATATTTATTGGTAACGTATTCAATAACTTCTGGTCGTCTCTCATAACAAAAATCAATATCAATATCAGGCATACCAGCGCGATCAGGATTAAGGAATCGCTCAAAAAGAAGACCATATCGAAGTGGATCAAGATCTGTAATTCCAATGAGATAACTAACCACGCTTCCCGCTGCCGAACCACGACCCGGGCCCACAGGAATACCGTTTTGTTTTGCAAAATGAATAAAATCCCAAACAATCAAAAAGTAACTAACAAAACCCATCTTCTTGATAATTTTAAGTTCATGCTCGAGGCGATCGTCAATTTCTTTTGTGCGCTCTTTGTACCGATGAGCAATACCTTGCTCGCAAAGCTCTTCTAAGAATTCCTCTTTAGATTCTCCAGCAGGTGGAACAAATCTAGGAAGATGAATCTTATTAAATGTAAGCTCAAGATTACATTTTTCTGCAATTTCTAAAGTATTAGAAACCGCCTCAGGTGCATAGCTAAAAGCCTTTTTCATTTCTTCTGGACTCTTAAAATAAAACTCATCGGTAGACATGCGCATGCGATTAGGATCATCAAGCGTAGTTTGCGTCTGCACACACAAAAGAGCTTCATGCGCAGATGCTTGTGAACGCTCAAGATAATGCACATCATTTGTTGCAACAACTGGAATGTTTAATTCTTTGGAAACTTTAAGGAGACCTTCATTAATTTTCTTCTGAACTGGAATACCGTTTTCCATAAGCTCTAAGTAAAAATTGCCTTTGCCCAAGATCTGATGCAATTCATCAGCCACTTTCAATGCTTCATTAAAACTCTCATGACGCAAAGCTTGCGCCACCTCTCCTTTAAGACATGCGGATGTGGCCAAAAGACCTTTGGAATATTGGGATAAAAGTTCTTTATCAATTCTTGGCTTATAATAAAAACCTTCAATATACGCGAGTGAAACCAGCTTCATCAAATGGCGATATCCCTCTTCGTCTTTAGCAAACAACACGAGATGGGACATGCCTCTTTTTCCGCTAGAAGGAGATTTATCAAAACGGCTCGCTGGCGCAACATAACATTCACAGCCAATAATAGGCTTAACACCTAAACGGACAGCCGTCTGATAAAAAGTAATCGCGCCAAACATGTTACCATGGTCGGTAATGCCAAGGGCTGGCATGCGATAATCGGCAGCTTTTTGAACTAAGTCTTTGATTCGACAGGCACCGTCGAGGAGACTATACTGCGTGTGGACATGAAGATGGACAAAGTCAGAATGATACATTGTGCAATATGGAAATTATAATTTCTTAAAAAAATTTTAAGAAATTATTCCCATTCGATAGTCGCAGGAGGTTTAGAGCTTACGTCATAAACAACGCGATTAATACCTGGCACTTCATTGATGATGCGATTAGAAATCTTTGCTAATAAATCATGCGGTAGCGGAACCCAGTCTGCCGTCATGCCGTCAAGACTTGTGACAGCACGAATCGCAATCGCGTTTTCATATGTTCTCTTGTCACCCATAACGCCAACAGACTTAATCGGAAGCAGAACAGCGAACGATTGCCAAATTTGATCGTAAAGCCCTGCTTTTCTAATCTCTTCTAAAACGCGATCATCTGCTTCACGCAGAGTATCTAGTCGTTCTCTGGTGACCTCGCCTACAATACGGATCGCGAGACCTGGGCCTGGAAACGGCTGTCTCTTAATAATGTTCTCTGGAACACCCAAATATTTTCCGATTTGACGAACTTCGTCTTTAAACAATTCTCGAAAAGGCTCAATAAGTTTTAGCTTCATCCTCTTAGGAAGCCCACCAACATTATGATGACTTTTGATTGTAGCCGATGGACCGCCTGTCGGCGAAATAGATTCAATGACATCTGGATAAAGTGTTCCCTGGCCTAAAAATTTCACTTTCTTGCTTCGAGAAGAAGAATCCTGAAAAACTTTAATAAATTCATCACCGATAATCTTTCGTTTTTGTTCTGGATCAGTCACATTTTTTAAACGATTTAGAAAACGCTTCTGTGCGTCAACGCATGACAAATTCATTTTAAAATGTGTCTTAAATGTTTTTTCAACATGAGAGGCTTCATTCTTACGTAGAAGTCCGTTATCAACAAAAACACAGCTTAATTTTTTCCCAATCGCTTGATTAATTAAAACAGCCGCAACAGATGAATCAACTCCACCGCTTAAGCCCATGACAACTTTTTCATCTTTAACAAGAGCTTTAATTTCCTTAATCTTTTCTTTAACAAGCTTGTCCATGGTCCAGCGTGGAAGACACCCGCACACCTGAAACAAAAAGTTAGCTATAATTTGATGTCCGCGTTGAGTATGAACGACCTCTGGATGGAATTGAACACCATAAATTTTCTTTGGAATATTCGCAATCGCTGCATGTGGCGTTGACAATGTGTGTGCAATGGAACGAAATCCTGCCGGTATCTTTTTAATTTCATCGCCGTGACTCATCCATGATGTTAAATTGCTCGGGAGATTGAAAAAAACTCCTCTAGGGCTGTCCACAAAAAGTTCCGCACGCCCATATTCTCTTTCATTGGTTTTCTTGACCTTTCCTCCAAATATATGAGTAATTAACTGCGCACCATAACAAATACCTAATATAGGAATTTTTAATTTGAAGATTTCTTTATTAGGCAAGGGAGCGCCTTTGTCATATACACTTAAAGGCCCGCCAGAGAGCACGATTCCTTTTGGTTTCATTTCTAAGATTTCATCAATGGAAATATTATAAGGAACAATCTTGCTAAAAACCTTACTTTCACGAATACGCCTCGCAATAAGCTGTGTGTATTGTGATCCAAAATCTAAAACTAAAACAATGTCCTTATTCTTCATTAAAATTCCTCGATTCTTTGATTATTTACCCATACCAATTTTTTGGCCAATCTGAAAAACTTTGCCCTCTGTCTGAATAGATGGAGCAATAATAATTTCTACATCATTCATCTCTTTAATATTTTTTGCACCTAAAGAACCCATGGATGTTTTTAATGCGCCAACAAGATTTTGTGAACCATCATCAACTTTAGCCGGCCCAATAAGAATTTGCTTTAAAGTTCCAGTTGTTCCAACGCGAACACGCGTCCCTCTTGGAAGATTAGCATTCGGCGTTGCCATACCCCAATGACATCCACCGCCTGGAGCCTCTTTTGCTCTAGCAAAAGCAGAGCCAACCATAACCGCATCCGCACCAGCAGCAAAGGCTTTACAAATCTCGCCTCCAATACGCATACCACCATCTGTGATGATTGGAATATATTTACCATGACGTGTATAAAAATGATCCCGCGCAGCAGCACTATCTACTGTCGATGTAATTTGCGGAACACCGATACCTAAAACACCACGTGTCGTACAAGCCGCTCCTGGACCAATGCCAACCAAAAGCGCATCGATGCCCTGCTCCATCAACTCAAGAGCAACGTCGTAAGTAACGCTGTTTCCGATAATAACTGACATCTTTGTGGATTTACAGAATTTATTGATATCTAAAACTTTATATTCGCTAGAAATGTGATCGACTGTCGCAACTGTAGACTGAACAACAAATACATCACAACCTGCTTCTTGAGCGATAGCGCCAAATCGTTTAGCATTTTGAGGAATACAGCTAACAAATGCTGGCACTTTGGCTTTCTTAATTTGCTCAACGCGTTTAGCAATTAATTTTTCTTTAATAGGAGGTAAATAAAGATTTTGAACTAATTTTGTGGCTTCATCAGCAGAAACATTAGAAATTTGACTAAGAACTTCTTTTGGATTTTCATATCGAGTTTGAACGCCATCAAGATTTAAAACCGCAATTCCGCCTAATTTACCCATAGAAATCGCAAAATCAACATCTACAACCCCATCCATCGCAGCAGCCAAAATCGGAATTTTAAACTTCATTTTCCCTAATTTCCAGCTAATATCAACCTCATTTGGGTTAACCGTAGTGCGTCCAGGCACCAAAGCAACCTCATCAAACCCATAACAACGTCTTCCTCTTCGTCCAATCCCTATCCATTCAGCCATTTTATGTAACCTCCTTGAATATATATATTTTGATGCCTTCAATAGACAATTTTTATAAACTTAGAAACATATAATATACTTATATTAATCTTAAATGTCAATATAAAAATATAATAGATAAGAAAATGGGCAAGGGTCTCTTAGGACCCTTGCCCACATTATTTTCTATAAAAATAGATGTTTTTTGCGTTTATTTTAAACGCAATTACATCATTCCGCCCATGCCACCCATGCCTGGAGGCATCATTGGCATAGCTGGTTTTTCTTCAGGAATATCTGTCACCAAAACTTCTGTTGTTAGAAGAAGTGCTGCGATACTTGAAGCATTTTGAAGCGCAGTACGCGTAACTTTTGTAGGATCGATAACGCCAGACTCAAACATGTCTACGTAAGAATCTTTGTTGATATCATATCCAATATTAACTTTTTCTTCTTTTAGTTTCTGAACAATCACAGAGCCATCAAGGCCAGCATTTTCACAAAGCTGACGAATAGGTTCTTCGATGGCACGCTTAATAATATTAATGCCTGTGACTTCATCACCTTTAGCTTTAATCGCATCTAAAGCAGCGATCGTTCGAAGAAGCGCAACTCCACCTCCTGGAACAATGCCTTCTTGAAGAGCAGCGCGAGTTGCGTGAAGAGCATCTTCTACGCGAGCCTTCTTCTCTTTCATTTCAGACTCTGTCGCAGCTCCAACATTAATAACCGCAACGCCACCAGCAAGCTTAGCTAATCTTTCTTGAAGCTTTTCGCGATCATAGTTAGAATCTGTTTTTTCAATTTGATTATTGATTTGAGCAATGCGAGCCATGATCTCTTTCTTTTTGCCAGCCCCTTCAATAATTGTTGTATTTTCTTTGTCAATCTTGACTTTTTTTGCTGATCCTAAATCATCAACTGTAACATTTTCAAGCTTAAGACCAAGCTCTTCTGTAATAGCACGTGCGCCAGTTAAAACAGCAATATCTTCTAGCATTGCTTTTCGTCGATCACCATATCCTGGAGCTTTAACCGCAGCGCAAGCAATTGTCTTACGAATATTGTTAACAACCAAAGTTGCCAATGCTTCGCCTTCAACCTCTTCACAAATAATTAAGATTGATTTTCCAAGCTTAGCAACTTGTTCAAGCGCTGGAACTAAATCTTTGATGTTACTAATCTTTTTTTCATAAATAAGGATAGATGGATTTTCAAGTTCGCATTCCATCTTTTCCATATCTGTAGAAAAATATGGAGAAAGATATCCTTGATCAAATTGCATACCTTCAACAACCTTTAGCTCAGTTTGCATTGTTTTAGACTCTTCAACTGTAATAACACCGTCTTTTCCAACAACGCTAAAAGCTTCAGCTAAATTCTTTCCAATCGTTACATCCCCATTCGCAGCAATTGTTCCGACTTGCTGAACTTCTTTATTATTTTTATTATCAACTTTCTTAGAAAGTTTTTCTAATTCTGCAATAATTACTTCAACCGCTTTTTCGATGCCTCTTTTAAGAGCCATAGGATTAGCGCCTGCTGTTACATTCTTCAATCCTTCACGATAAATCGCTTCAGTTAAAACTGTTGCTGTTGTTGTTCCATCACCAGCAAGATCAGATGTCTTCTCAGCAACTTCTTTAACCATTTGTGCGCCCATATTTTCATAAGGATCTTTTAAATCAATTTCTTTCGCAACGGTAACGCCATCTTTAGTAATTGTCGGTGAACCAAATTTCTTATCCAATACCGCATTACGTCCTTTTGGCCCAAGTGTAACTTTAACTGCTCTTGCAAGTTGCTCGACACCTTTAAGGATTGCGCGTCTTGCTTCTTCATTAAAAATAAGTTGTTTTGCCATTTTCTGACTCCTTTAAATTAATTAATTGAATTACTTTTTGAAAACTGCTAAAACGTCTTCTTCTCGCATAATCAAAAGATCTTCATCTTCTTTAGTCTTAATCTCTGTTCCGCTGTACTTACCATACAAAACGCGATCACCTTCTTTAATCTCCATCGCTTGAATACTACCGTTATCAAGCATTTTGCCTTTTCCAACAGCAATCACTTTACCTTCTTGCGGCTTTTCTTTTGCTGAATCAGGAAGAATGATTCCTCCCTTTGTTTTTTCCTCTGCCTCAAGTGGCTTAACAATAATTCTGTCTGCCAATGGTTTGAGTTGCATTGCGACACCTCCTTTAAATTGTGTATCTTGTTATATAGCTTGAATTTTCATTCTTCTAAGAATTTAAATTCAAAATTAGCACTTACCATCTAAGAGTGCTATTATGCAAACTTTTAAAAAAATGTCAAGATTTTTTTAAAAATGCTTTTAAAAGACTAGGATTACAATTTAGATCGGAAGGTTAACAGCATGCCTTTAAAAACGATCTTATCGTCGATAGCATCAACTTTTTTATGCAAAAACTTCTTCATCAATTTAGCATGTCCACCGGTTAAAATAATACGAGGTTTTTTCTTGAGTTCTTTTGAAATTCTTAAAATAAGCCCATCTAAAAGAGCTCCATATCCATGAAAAATTCCACTTAAAATGCTTTCATTCGTGGTGCGGCCAATTAAGGATTTTGGCCGCGCAATCTTAACATTTGGTAAAAGCGCAGTGTTTCTAAAAAGTGATTGTGCCGTTAAATGAATTCCGGGTACGATAATGCCTCCTCGATACCCTCCCTGACAAGATACAATATCAACAGTAATCGCGGTTCCCAAATCAATAACAATCGCTGGGCATCCATATAGTTCGCGAGCCGCATACCCGCAAATCAATCGATCTTGACCAACTTGTCGAGGCCTCTGATAACAGTTCTTAATTGGAACTTTAAGACTTTTGCCGACAATGAGAGGCGCTTGACATAGCTCTTTCTTTAAAATAGCTGTTACCAAAATTGACATCTTTGGCACAACGCTACAAACAATACTTTGATCTAATTTCTTGTACTTTTTCTTAGCTTTTGTAATAGCAGTTAAAAATGTTTTCTTAAATAACGGCTTAGACAGTCTCGTCTCAATAGATGCATGCAAAACAATTTTATTTTTCTTTACAATCGCGATCGCTGCAGAAGTGTTTCCGATATCGACTAATAATAAATTTTTTTTCACCCTACAAAGCCTCCAAAGCTGTTTTGGCATTTACTAAACCAGGGTCAATCTCAAGCGCTTTTTCAAGAAGTTCTCTTGCTTTGCCCTGCTGATTTTTCTTTTGATACACCAAACCTAAACCATAATAACCCCAAGAATAATTTTTGTCTACGAAATTGACTTCTTCAAAATATTTTGCCGCCTCATCATATTGACCTAAAAAATAATATGTAATGCCAACATTGTAGAGCGTTTTAACATCTTGAAAATTTAATACAAGTGCGGCTTTAAAATGCTCTAGTGCTTTTATGTGTTCATTTTGAAGTCCATAAAATTTCCCGATACTGTTTTGAATACGAAGCTCTGGCGCTTCAGGATACTCAAGCGCTTTAAGATAAGATTTAAGGGCCTTGTCATTATATTCTTCACCATAAAAATGATATGCATCAGCTAAATATAAATGCGGACGATAGCTTCCAGGTGTTTTTTTAATCGTATCTGCCCAAAGCGTAATATCATTTTTCCAGACATAATTTCGCGCAACAGTTTTTTGTGCATACAACACAAATATAATCAAAAATCCCAAGATTACAAGCAATCGTGTTTGCCTCTCATTTGAATTCTTAAAAGAAGTCGCTGCCTTATAAAGAAGAAATCCCACAAAAAAACAATATGCCACAGAGGGAAAATACATAAACCGCTCTGAAAAAAGTCCTCCAATTGGAATGATGTTAGAAATCATAATGCTACTTATAAAAAACCATCCGATAAAAAAGGACACAGCCGGGCTTCTTTTGGCAAACACCACAGCGTACAAGATTAAAAATAAGACAGAAAAAACAGACACAAAAATTTTAACCACCGTCAAGCTAATGACGGGATCAATTAAATAAAATGCAGTCAAATTTGCTGGAAAAACTAAAATAAAGAAATACTTTAAAAACGTATAAAAAATGGTAGCCACATGATCCAAAATACCGCTGCTAGCCATAATATTAAACTCAAGATTCATATTCCAAAATCCTAACGCTGTTTGTTTTCCGAATACAAGAAATCGCAAAAGAATATAAAATACAGCTGGTGTGATTAGAAATAAATATAGCTTCCATTTTTTCAGAATTCTTGAGACTGAGTAACTTGAACAAAAATAGAAATCATATAGAGCAAAAATTCCAGGCAAAATAATTGCTTCTTCTTTTGAGAACACAGAAAGCAAAAAAAGTATAGCAGACAAAATGATATATTTCATTTTACGCATGGAGTCACTCTTAATAAATGCCCAAAACGAAAAAAGCGCAAGAAACGATGCTAAGATACCCATATAATTAAAAATCGGCGCTACTGCCTCGACATGAATAGGATGAACAGCAAAAATTAAAGAAGATAAAAACGGCACAAAGAAATTCTTAGCAATTTGCTTAATAATAAGAAAAACCAAAAAACAATTTAAAAAATGAATAATTACGCTCATCAAATGAAAACCAAACGCATTTAATCCCCAAAGCTTATAATTTAAAACTAAAAAAATCATCGAGACTGGACGATAATATCCACTTGGCTTTTCTATCGGCGTCATAACCGCAACGTCAGTTAAAAGAAAATCTTTTAAATTCCCTAAATCTCGGATGTAGTGATTGTCTAAAATTAAATAATGATCGTCGTAGGAATAATCGTTAAAAAGCGCATTGCCAAAAATCAGAAATACAGCAGCTGCCAGAATGAAGAAAACAAAAATGTTACTCTTTAGAAACGAATGATTCATTTGCCTTCAGCTCCTTTATCTTATCTCGAATTAACGCAGCTTTCTCAAAAAGTAAATTACGCGCTGCCAAATCCATATCTCGCTCAAGATCGGCGATCAAGTTTGAAAAACTATGTTGCTCTTGATCTTGACCAGAAACATCCAAAACCATCTTTTCTGCCTTGCTAAACTCTTCAATTCCTTTTTGAATTTCTTTTTTAATTGTTTGAGGTTCAATGTTATTTTTTTTATTAAAAGCCGTTTGAATCTGTCTTCGTCGATCGCTTTCCTGCATAGTTGCTTTCATGGCAGCACTAATTTTATCTGCATACATAATGACCTTGCCGTTCACGTTTCGCGCCGCTCTTCCAGAAACCTGGATAAGCGATTTCTCAGAACGCAAAAATCCTTGCTTGTCTGCATCCAAAATCGCAACCAATGAAACCTCAGGAAGATCGAGCCCTTCTCTTAATAAATTAACGCCAACTAAGCAATCAAAATTCTTCATACGAAGATTTTGTAAAATCTTTACACGATCAATCGTCTCAATATCACAATGCATATATTTTACCTTAATTTCTTTTTTCTCAAGATAACTTGTCAAATCTTCTGACATTTGCTTAGTCAGCGTCGTAACTAAAACTCGCTCATTTTGCTTAGCCCTCATTTGAATTTCTTTGGCCAGATCATCGACTTGGCCTTCCGTAGGTCTAACATCAATCGGAGGATCAACAATTCCCGTAGGACGGATAATCTGCTCAACAATTTCGCCCTTACTCTCTTTGGTCTCAAACGTACCGGGTGTCGCTGAAACGTAAATTCTTTGGCCTATGATATCACAAAATTCTTTGAATTTTAGTGGACGATTATCCAAACATGATGGTAAACGAAACCCATGCTCCACCAATGTTTTTTTACGCGAACGATCCCCTTCGTACATACCGTTCAGCTGTGGAATCGTGACATGAGACTCATCAATAATAACTAAAAAATCTTTTGGAAAATAATCTAAAAGTGTATACGGACGGCTCCCTTGCGGCCGATCAGAAAGCAACCTTGAATAATTTTCAATTCCATGACAATATCCCGCTTCCCTTAACATTTCCATGTCATAGCGTGTGCGAGAATTGAGACGTTGCGCTTCTAAAAGCTTCCCCTTTTTCTTTAAAACTTTAAACTGATCTTCAAGCTCTTCTTCAATTCGCACAATACCAGATTCGATTGCATCTTGCGACATCACAAAATGTTTAGCAGGATAAATAACAATCTTTTCTAAATTCAAAAGCACATCCCCTGTCACAGGATCAATTTGAGAAATCTTTTCAATCTCATCTCCAAAAAACTGAATACGAAGAGCATCTCTTCGATAAGCCGGAAAAACTTCAACCACATCGCCTCTAACGCGAAACTTTCCGCGAGAAAATTCATAATCATTTCGCTCGTATTGAATATCGACGAGCTTCATCAAGAACTCATCGCGATCCATTTCCTGATTTTTCTCAAGACAAAATAAAAAATCTTTATATTCTTGTGGAGAACCCAGATTATAAATGCACGAAACGCTAGAAACCACTATCGTGTCACGACGAGACATCAAAGATGTTGTCGCCGATAATCTTAACTGATCAAGCTGATCATTAATAGACGCATCTTTTTCAATATAAACATCTGTTTGAGGAATATACGCTTCAGGTTGATAATAATCGTAATAGCTAACAAAATATTCGACGGCATTATCGGGGAAAAAATCTTTAAACTCACCATAGAGTTGCGCAGCGAGTGTTTTGTTGTGGGAAATAACTAAAATAGGACGATTGACTTTTTCGATAACATTAGCAAGCGTAAAAGTTTTTCCGCTTCCCGTTACACCCAAAAGAACTTGGGCGCCTATGCCATCTTGGAGACTTATACTTAAAGCCTTGGTCGCCTTTTCCTGTTCGACAACAGGACGAAACCGACTTTTTAAAACAAATTGATCCATAAGACGATTATAACTTATTTTATCTCAAGCTGATTCGAGATAAGCTTAAATATTTTATTAGCAACACCGTCATTTCGATAGCCATCAAAATTCTTTAGTGCGGTTGATAGCGTTGAGAAATAACGGATATCAACATCTGTTTCTTGACCACTTTCCCTAACTAAAACATTGATCGTCATATATCGTGATCCTAAAAACATTCTTCTTTCTCGAACATCAGTAAAAATCAAAACCTGACGAATCTCATTATCGCGGGAGGCTTCGCTCTGTTCAAAAACAACAGGATGTGTTTGCTTGGAAATTTTCCATCCTGTTTTTTCAAGTGCAGCAATAGTAGCGCTGAGTGTTGTGTCATAATCCGCATAAAATGACTGTATGTAAGAATTTTCCGAACTGACATATTGCGGCATTTTGACAGTGACGCATCCCGAAGAAATAACAACTAATAATGCTAAAACAATAAGTCCGATACTGCGCGTATAATTTCTTTGTTTTAGTTTAAGCATGTGTCTCCTCCTTAGCAAATTTTTCCATGTTTATAAGGACGTTTTTTATTCTTTGCCGCTTTTTTCTCAATTTCCTTAGTAATATCAATATCAAGTCCTCCGCACAAATCAAAAAGGCGGATAAATGTATCTGCAATTTCTACTTTGAAATTATCATGATCTTCTACACGATGAGATTCCATGGCCTCAGCCAACTCAGTCACAATCAACATCAGCGCTTCACCAATATTGCGTTTTTGATCCCAAAACCCTTTTTCAACAGCCGTGTCGTGGCAAAGTTTCGTGAGTTGTTGCAAATTCATATTTTCCATAATTGTCTCTGTCACATTATACTCCTTGATAAGCATGATTTGATAAAAACTTTTCCATATCCTCCGGTAACGGAGCCGTAACCTTAATCATCTTTTTTGTCATTGGATTTTGACATTCCAATGTGTACGCATGCAATGCTATACGTCTAAATTTTAACAAATAATCTTTTGCGAATGCATATTTTCTTTCACCAACAAGAGGATGCCCCATTTGACTTAAATGAATGCGAATTTGATTTGTTCGTCCAGTTTTAGGAAAAACTTCAAGAAAACTAAAGTCTCTCCCTTGGTCCAACACACGATAATCTGTCTCGGCGAAACGTCCCTTTACCCTTGAACGATACTTCTGAGCATCGAAATCTTTAATGACAGACTTGATTTGGCCGCTCTTCTTTTTCAGAACACCTTGAACAATGGCTGCATATTTCTTTCCAACTTGTCGACTTTTAAAAGCATCCATCATGCATTTCTGATTACTTTTTCCCCATGCAAAAATAATAACGCCTGACGTATCGCGATCCAAACGATGACATGGATAAAGTTTTGACGTCTTTTCGTCAGCCTTTTGCCAATTGACAATATTAACTAGTGTTCGCTGTTCTTTTTTAGGTGTAGGAATAACAAGTAGACCTGCAGGTTTGTCGAAGACAACATATTGATCATCTTCATACAAAATCGCAATCGGCTTAGATTGTGACGCCTTAAGACTCTTCGGACTCGTCTTCATACTGCGACTGCAATAATCCTGCAATGTAGTTTAACTTTTTAATGATGAGGATCGGAAAAACGATAATCCAAGCCTGAAAAACTAGAGATAGCAAAACCTGGAGAGGTGTTATCGATACTGTGACGCCATTTTCCATAATATAAAACTTTCTTTTTAAAACTTAATTACTAAGTGAGATCTTATTTTTCAGGATGACATCGATATATTGAGAAATGAACTTTTTGTCTTTATCTTTGATGTCGTTGAAATAAATGGCCGTGCGAAAACCTTTTTCGCCCTCCTGTGGCTGCGAACGTACCACGACTCCACAGCAAGATATCTTTTTTACAATCGTTTTATTTTTTTGCTTCATCGGAAGCAAGAGCTGAATCTTAAGCTTGGTCATGGGCTCCATCGGCTTGTCTACCAGACAATAAGCCCCAGAACAACTTAAGTTCTTGCTTTCGGTCACAATGTCAAAATCCTCGCTAGAAATCTTCAAAGGAATATTATTATCCACGCGAGGATCTTTTCGTCTTTCACTAGAAGACATGATCACTTTTTATGACTCCGTTTCTTCTGTAGATCCTGCTTTTGCTTCTTTATTCATTTTTACCCAGCAATTTTTATTACAAAAATATTGCCCATTTCGATAATATTTCTTTGCCTTTAAAAGATGCTTTTTGCATGCAGGGCAATTCGTTACTTGTTCTTCTTTTTCCTTAGCCATAGTGTAATTCTACTCCTTTCTTAAGAATAAAACCAATATATTTATTATTTTATTTGAGAGATTGTATTAATTGATATGGGATCCAACGTATTGGCAGATATCTTTTCGAACTTCTGTGTTTGTATCTTCAAACTCTACACCTACTTGATAACGATCCGAATATGGAATCCTGTGGGCCCAAGCAACATGCCCTTTTGCCATTAACACATCAGGAATCCCGGATAAACGAAACTTAAAGACCATATCTGTATTGGGACGCACAAAACGGTTAAAATTAACACAAAGCCCACCCTCACTAATATCGGCTCCAAGGCAGCCTCCTGCATCATCATCAGGATCTGTGAACAAATAAGATATTGGCTCTTTAAAGTTGACTCTCTGAAATATGCGTTTTTCGATTTTATCTTGATTTTCAATAAACATGCCACTTCTCCTTAATGTGTTTTAAGGTTCCGTGGCTAATTAAAGTATAGCATATTTTTTTAGAGCGGCAACCACTTTTTTTTCATGCATTTATGGACTTTACCAAAAACCATTCACATGATATAATTCACTTCATGTATAAGCAATTCTATGAACTTAAAGAAAATCCTTTCAATGTAACATCAGACCCGTCATTCTTTTTTTCCAGCGCTCATCACTCTGAGGCATTTTCTCATCTAACTTACGGCATCCAGCAACGCAAAGGCATCATCCTCATTACTGGTGAAATTGGAACCGGCAAAACAACACTTTGCCGTGCACTTTTAAACGCCCTTGATCAAAAAACAAAGACTGCTTTTATCCTTTATCCAAATTTCTCAGAACTTCAGCTCTTGCAAATGGTTATAAAAGACTTTGGCATTGAAGTCAAAAGCAAAAATAAATCTGCAATCATCAGCGCCCTAAACGACTTTTTGCTTAACGAAACGAGTCACGGGAATAATGTGGTTTTGATTATTGATGAATCGCAAAATCTTAAAGAATCCCAACTCGAGCAAATCCGGCTTTTGTCTAACCTGGAAACTGAAAAAGAAAAACTTTTGCAGATTATTCTTGTAGGTCAACCTGAATTGTGCCAAAAGCTAAAATTAACATCTTTGCGCCAGCTGAATCAGCGCATTTCAATTCGTTGTCATATCAAACCACTTGAAAAAACAGAACTTAAGAAATATGTCGTGCATCGCCTCAAGATTGCTGGATCTGATGGGAAGATCAAGTTTACGAATGAAGCGATTGATGAAATTTATCAATATTCAGCTGGGACGCCCCGATTGATTAACATTGTTTGCGACAGAGCGCTTTTGGCTGGATTTATTGCAGAAACATTTACGATCGACTTTGCCATTATCAAGAAATGTGTTGAGGAGCTAGAATAGCGATGAGCATCATAAACGAAGCCCTCAAGAAGACTCAATCTATTTTAAGTAGCCAAAAAAATCAAGACGATCCAACTCAAAAAGACCCATGGATTAAAGCCGCTATGCTAATTATTATTGGCGGATTTCTAGGATGTGCTATTGTTTTTGGCACAATTATTCTATCAAACAACAACACATTGCCAAGCAAACCTTTGGAGAATGCGAAAACCATAAACGCAAATTCTTCATCGTCAACACCTAAGGATGCAACGGTCAAAAAACAACCTGCCGCTTCTTCAGGTATTGAGCTAAATGGTATTATGCAAACGGGCGATCAATACATGGCGCTTATCAACAACAAAATTGTTCGTCAAGGCGATGCCATCGACGACAAGAAGGTCTTAGATATTACAGAAAATAGTGTGAAAATTTTTGATAACGGAGAAGTGTTTGTCTTAAAACTAAACCCTTAAAGTTTTAAGCGCAGTAACTTTTGATTGTCTTTTGAATCAGCGGTAAAGAAATTCCTTCCATTACGCAAACCTGCCCTACTTTTCTCGGAAGTACAAATCGATTCTTTTTAGAAATATTCTTTTTATCATGCGCCATGGTTTTGATCATACTCGCAACATTAACATTTTTAATTTTCTCAGGCAATCCAATCTCTGATAAAAGATCTTCGATTAATCTTAAATTCTTCTGACTAAAAATTCCCATAGTACAAGCAATAGAGCCCGCCACACGCATCCCGATGCTGATGGCCTCTCCATGCTGATACCGATCATAAGAACTTGCTGCCTCAATCGCATGACCAACTGTGTGTCCAAAATTAAGAATGGTTCGGATGCCCTTCTTCTCTTTTTCGTCCTTTGAAACAACATCCGCTTTAATGCGACTACACTTTAAAACAACATGGCTAAGTGCAAACAAATCGCGCAACAACAGCTTTTTAGAATTTCGTTTAATATAGCCAAACAAATCTTTATCTTTGATGACGCCGTATTTAACAGCTTCGGCCAGACCGTTCTTAACCTGTCTTTGGCTTAATGTTTTAAGAAGCGCAACATCACTAAAAACTAATTTAGGCTGATAAAATGCACCTACTAAATTCTTTCCAGCAGGCAAATCAATAGCGACTTTACCGCCAATCGCTGAGTCCGTCTGCGCTAAAAATGTCGTCGGTACTTGAATGCAAGGAATTCCTCTTTTGTATATAGAGGCCACGAAACCAGCTAGATCACCAACAACACCACCTCCGAGGGCGATAACAAAAATCTTTTTCTTCACATCATGCTGTGCAATCTTCTGAATCACATCAAATGCAACTTTTTGAGACTTACTTTTTTCAGTATCTAAAACACAAAAGAATTTCACCGATATTCTTGATTTCTTTAAACTCTTAGCTAAAACATTACCATAGAGCTTTTTAATCAAAGGATTAGTGATAACAACTGCATCGTCACCTATTTTAAGCGATTTTATTTGATTTCCAATCTTAGGCAGGATATTATGTCCAACAATAATCTTATAACTGTTTTCCTTTAAAGAAACGCTCACATGTTTCATAAATGAACTCCTAAATAACTTGCCAATTGAATAACGACAGGCCAAACAATACGTCTTAAAGCTCCAAAATATAATAACAGAAAAACAATGATAATGCCATATCTCTCAAGCTTTGCATAAAGATAAGCATATCTCGCAGGCAAAAGCCCCATAACTAAACGAGACCCATCTAAAGGAGGAATCGGAACAAGATTAAAAACAGCCAAAACTAGATTAATCAAAATTCCCATTTGAAGAATAAAAGTACCAACTGGAATAATATTGCTTCTTAAAATAATGCTTAAAGCAAACGCCAGCACGATGTTCGTCATCGGACCTGAAAGACCAACCAATATCATGTCTCGTTTTGGATTTCGAAGCCGTGCAAAATTAACAGGAACAGGCTTAGCCCAACCTAAAATAACCGGCGAACCAACAACAACAAGCATAATTGGCAAGATAATCGTACCTAAAAAATCAACGTGTTTGATGGGATTAAGCGTTAAACGTCCACGCTCTTTAGCAGTAGGATCTCCTAATCGATAAGCAACCCAACCATGAGCGCATTCATGAAGAATAACAGAAAAAAAGAAAATAAGAGCAATAATAAAAAAGCTAGCCATATCCGTCATAAGAGAGGGCCTACTTTTCTACCTTTTCTTCTTTCTTTTCTTCGCCTTCTGCAGGTTTTTCTTCGGCCTTTGACTTTCGAGCTTTCACTTTGACAATCTTTGTTTTCGGTAAAGATGTCACTTCACCGCCCTCTTGCCATTTGCCTTTTTTCATTAAATCTTTAATGCGCTGAATCCGCGATAAAACGGTCTTGTGCTGAGCGCCTGCAGAATCAATTTTAAGTGATGGATGAATCGACATTTTACAATCTCCTAACTAAACAGTCTTTATATTTATTCTTTAATTTGGTCGAAAAGCCTTCTGCTTCGTCGTGCTCAAGAAATTTTCCCGCACAAACAACTAAATGACTTCCCTTTTGGACAATAAAAATTTCATAGCCCTTTTTCTTTAAACTTAATGCTTCTTTTTCCGCATACTTATGCGTCTTAAACGAAGCAACCTGAACAGTGTAAAAATTTTCTGGTAATCCTTTTAGAATCGAAGGCTCAGCTGCCTCTTGTTCAACACGCTCTTCAGCTTCCTTCGCCACAAAAACCGTATTTTCTTCGACAGGAATCTCTGCTACCTTTAAAATTTCAGGCTCTATTGAAACATTTTGAATCTGGCTCAAAGCATGCTTATCTGCCAACACAACCCTTTTTCCTCTTTCAACCCCGAACGAGAAGGATACAATAATACCCATAAATAGTAAAACAGTCAAGACAATAATGTTCTCAAGGGTCAAGGTGATGCTAGAAAAGAAAAACTTTGGTTTTTCAGAATCTTGAGCCTCACGAGATGCTCCAGGAAAAAGTTCAAACTGTGTTTGTTTATAATTAATATTCATATATTTATTATATGGCTATCGAGCCATTGAGCTCAAGTATTTTTTACACTTTGTTTGACGTGCAAGTTTACAAAAAACATCTACAACAACCGGATCAAATTGTGACCCTTTTTGCTTTTGCAATTCTTTTAATATCTCAGAAAAATTCTTACCTTTTTTATAAGAACGACCAGAAATCATGGCTTCAAAAGCATCTACAACAGCCATGACGCGTGCCCCCATAGGAATGTCTTCTCCAGACAATCCCGATGGATAACCCATGCCATTATACCATTCATGATGATATAACACGATTGGCAAAATCGGTCTTAAAAACGCAACCGGCTTAATCAGCTCCACGCTTTTTTGAGGATGTTTCTTTATTTCCTTAAATTCTTTTGGCGTTAATCGGCTTGTTTTAGACAAAACGTCACCCGGCACATCCACAGATCCCGCATCATGCAAAATGCTAGCATATTCAAGGCACTCAATATCTCTTTCTTTCATGTTAAGCTCTTCAGCTAAACATCGAACAACATGATAATAAACAGACGCATGACTTGACTTGTTTAAAGAGCCATGTTTTTCAAAAAACTTGCCCATAGATTTAATGCTATCCAAAATGACTTTCTGCTGCATCTCATGCAACTGAAGATTCTTAACGGCAGTGACAACCTGCTCTGCTAAAACAGACAACACCTCTTTATCAAAATCATCAAATGGGCGCTCTGTTTTTTTGCGGCGCATAAAAACAGCGCCAATATTTTCATCGCTGACAAGCGGCAGCCCTATAAAACGGCTACGAACAACCACTCCGCCTTTAGCAACAAGCCTTTCTTCTTTCGATATTTTCTTGAAATCTGATTTCTTCTCAAGAAGAATATTGACTTTACCATTAAAAATCGCAATAAATTTTAACTTCTTAGTTTGCTCATCAAAAACATGCACACACGAAGAGCTAGCGCCAACAAGTTGACAAATAATACGCGTCAAACGAATCAAAAGCTCTTTAGTGTTATAGGTCGAATTGACAAGACGATAAACCATATGAACAGCTGCGATAACACGCCTGTATTTTTCTCGGGAAAATAAGCGATAATGCGTCTTTAAATTCATTATATTAGATCAACTTTTTGTATTCGGACAAAGCCGTACGATCTGTCATGTCGGCAATAAAATTACAAATAATTTCTTTTTTTTCTTCCTTGCTATATTTTTCATCTCGATCATAGACGTCATAAGGCAGCTGATGAGGATTATCTTTGTAAACTTTAAAAAGTTCTCGAATAACTCTCTTAGCTTTGGTTGTCATGCGATCAACACGATAATGATGATACAGCTTCTTTTTAACAAGATCTTGGAGCTTACTACGCTCCTGATGCATTTGGTCGCTAAATCGAATAATATCCGTCCCTTTTTTTGATGTCCTAAAATCGCCTATTGACTTAAATGCTCTTTTCTCAAGCTCTGCATCCGAACTTTGCAAAAGATCAACAACCTGAATATTAATTAAATTCTTAATAATCTGATTACGTTCAATAATCTCACTTATGTTCTTTGTTTTTCCCTGAATTCCACCAAGCACACGCATCCAGAGTTCACTTTCTTCTAAATCTTCCTTGTTAATATATTTCGAAGCAAGACCATCATCAATATCATGGCTAAGATATGCTAACTCATCAGCTCGATCAACAACTTTTGCTTCTAAGGTCAAGAATTTTGCTGAAAGTTCTTTTTCATCTGACGGAACATCATATGTGGTCTCGTGAGCTAAGATGCCTGCTAGAGCTTCTCTTGTTAAATTCAGTCCTTCAAAATCAGGATATCGCTTTTCTTTCTTAACAATCTCGTAACTTCTTTTGTTATGATTAAATCCACTAACCTTATGTCGTCCTATTATACGATTGACAAGCCCATCAATCTTCTTTTCTTCTCCCATAATCTCGTCTAGCGCGTCTTCGCCAGCGTGCCCAAAAGGCGCATGACCAAGGTCGTGAGCAAGCGCAATCGCTTCAATTAAATCCTCATTAAGCCTTAAGCTACGACCAATGGTTCTTGCAATTTGTGCAACTTCTATAGTATGGGTTAAGCGTGTTCGGTAATAATCACCCTCAGAAATCGGATAATAATCATCCTCAAAAATAGGAAAAACCTGTGTTTTATATTCCAGGTTTCGGAATGCTCTTAGATGTACAATGCGATCTCGATCACGCTGATAGCAAGTGCGCTTACTATCAAGAGGCTCTTCATGAAAACGCCCACCGGAATCCTTGCTACACATGGCATAAGGAGCTAAATTCTTTACTTCTAATTGCTCAATTTCTTCTCTTGTCCGCATTGACTAATTTCTCGCGTAATGTTTCCAAAGATTGTGATATCACTTTTGAATCTGTTGTCACTGGCATAAAGTTCACATCGCCCTTCCAGCGCGGCACCACATGAACATGGAGGTGTCCAGGGAATCCTGCTCCTGCGATACGCCCAATATTAATGCCAATGTTGTATCCTTGAGGCTTTAAAACCTCTTCTAAAAGATCCTTGACCTCTTCCAATAGATTAAATAAATCATACTTTTCTTCTTTTTTCAACTTTTTTAAATCGCTAACATGTCGGTTAGGGATAATTAGAGCATGTCCATTATTGTAAGGAAAGATATTCAAAACCGCGAAACAATACTCTGTTCTTTTAAAAATATAATTTCTCTTATCCGCCTTACTTGCAAAAATATTACAAAAAACGCATCCTTTTGTTTTCTTGTGTATCGCCGTTACATATTTAGACCGCCAAGGAGCCCAGAGCCTTTTAACTTTCATCAATTTTTATAATCCTTCCCTCAATGTGATCCGTGATATCCAAAACACCGTAAGAACGAAACGGTGCAAAGATTGTATCGGTAGCGCTACCTGGATTAAAAAAAAGAACGTTACCTGTTTTCTCATTCATAGGCTGATGCGAATGCCCAAAAATAATGGCATCGACTTTTTTCCCCTTAAATTCTTTTTTGACACGATCTAATAGAAATCTTGGCGTGCCTTCACCGTGAAACAATCCTATCGAAAATGATTCACAATTAATAATTTGGCTTTTCGGCAGGATATTTCTCAAACTCGCTCCATCCATGTTGCCATAAACAGCTTCAACTTTACAAAATTTCTTTAATCCATTAAGATCTTCTATCGAACAGAAATCTCCCACATGAATAATGAGATCGACTGTTTTAAGATCATCTAAAACTTCTTTAGATAATGTGCGAGAATGAGTATCGGAAAGGACGCCTATTTTCATTTTACAATATAAGGTTTGTCGTACATGTTTAACAATAAATTTATCTCACCCTCACTCCAAATCCATGTCTTTTCTTGAAGCGCTTTTAGCCGTGCGCTATTTTCCAAATCTTTAAAAGAAATGATAACGCGTCTACGCGGCTTTTGGCTCAATTTCTTTGATTCGCTTAAGAATGCACTCACATCGCCTTCGGACAACGGTTCTTCGTTTAGAACGATAAACCATGCCTCATCTGACGAATAAGCCTTGATCACATCCAGATCTCGCTTAGAAGCACTTCTCATTTTCAATGGCTTGATTTTATAAAAGCACGGTAAACGATATCGTCGACCCTCAAAATTAAACGATTCGTTATCAAAACATTTTAAAAGATCCACAATGCGCAAAGACAATTCTTTTTGAGAAACCGATTGGAAGCTCGAAACAGATTCGCTTAATTCGACAGAAAAATGTTGTCTTTGGCGATCGAGGTCGCATCCAATAGAATTAAGTCTTTTCTGAAAAATATATTTTATCCAATACTTAAACAACTTATCCTTTAAATAATAAAAGCTTGCGCATTTCTCAACAATTCCAAACTCAATTAAAATTGACATTTTTTGCAAAATAAAACTTTTTCGAAGATCAGCATTTGCAGCGATGTCCTCTGTTTTGTGATGATGGTTAGCAAGCGCAATCAAAAGACTACAAACTTCACGGTTATTCTTACCCGGCGATAACTGGCTAATCATAATTTCAAAATGACGACTCAAAACACCCCATTTATCAAAAATTGTATTTTCAATGGCTTTGGATAATAGCGGTAAGAAAACTTCAGACTGATTATGGATTAAAGATAAATTCTTGATTTCACGAACGAGAATACTAAGATAAAATGGATGACCGCCTGTAAAATCAATTAAAAAGTTTTTCAGATCTCGGCTCATCTGTATGTCGGAAAGGCAATAGCCAATAAAGCTCTGACTTGTTTCCAGTTCAAATGGGCGAATGTCGACGATCTCAAAGTGACCAAATAAAAGCGATAATTTTTCAGACAAAATTTTTCGGGCAATGTTTTGCATCGAGCTTGCCATCAGATACAGACATCTTTTCTGCGTCATAATGCGTTTGCCTAATTCTTGAAACACATCTGTAATAGCAAGGTCTTCGAGATTATGAAACTCGTCTAAAATAATCAAACAAAACATTTTTGATTCTAGCGAAAAAACTTCTGGCAAAGAAATAAGCTGCCGATAGCTCTCCGCAAAACGTTTCTTATCAATATTAGACTGAATTCGCTTAATCACCTCAATGGTTTGAGGAATTTCCTTCTTTGTCGTTTCCATCAAAAGACTAAGATCGTCATGAAGAGCAAGTTGTTTTGATTTTGCAAAATTATACAAAATGCTTCCAACAAAATTACAGAAAATATATTTAAAATCTTTTTGATCTAGATCCAGATAAATCGTGATCAACTCTGGATCATCCAAATCAGAGACAAACTTATGAAGAATAGAAGTTTTCCCAATATGCTGAGGACCTAAAAGTGCGACGTTTTGACGATATCCATCTTTTAGATCAATAACGCGTTTCTTGAGAATCGCTAAAGTATTTTTTCGATCAAAAAAAAGTTTCTCTAAATCCATGATTTCTTTCTACATTTACGGCAAAAAATATAACGGGTTGCTGGCGATAGAATTCTTTCGAATTTCAAAATGTAAAAACGCCAACGAATCTTTTGTTCCAACCTTTGCAATCGGATCCCCTGATGCAACAAGATCTCCAACAGAAACTAAAATATCTGAATTCTGACCATATACCGTCAAATAACCATCCGCATGATCCACCATCACGGTCTGCCCATAGCCTGGGAGATAATCTGCAAAAACCACCTTCCCTCCACGGGACGTATAAACATCTTTACCAAGCGCAGACTTGATATCAATCCCATTATTGGCAGCATTCAAGTCTTGATTGCCAAAATAAGAAATGATCTTTCCCTTTACTGGCCACTTAAATTCATCGCTAACAAAAACTTCCTTAGTTGACGCAAGGGTCCTCTGTTCACTTGCACCAGGAATAAAAATCAATTGATTTTCCTGAATCTGAGCTGCATTAGAAATATTGTTTGCCCTCACAAGCTCTTCGACCGTTAAATCATACACTTTGGCAATACGCCAAAGGGTCTCTTTCTTTTTAGCCTTGTGATAAATCCCTCGCTGCTGATAACCCTGTCTTTTCAAAGAATCACGTGAATACGTTGCACAACCACTAATGGCTAAATACAGCAACGATAATAATATCAAACAAAATTTCTTTATATCTAGTCTCATCAAATTCTTAAAAGCGAGGGACGGGAGTCGAACCCGCGACGTCCAGCTTGGGAAGCTGACATTCTACCGCTGAATTACCCTCGCACTTCCCTCAAAATTTTCAAAATAAATTGGAAATCTTTCGCTCCAACTCATAAACGCGATAACGCATCTTTTTACACGCTAAAGCTTTTTTAGAATCCATCAATTTCATAAATTCTTCTAAAACACGAATCGATTCTTTGCTGCGCTGAGAATTAGCATAAAAAATATCTTCAATGCCTTTTCGCTTAAGCTCAGTAGCAACTGTTTTCTTACCGACATCTTTTAGAATATTTCGCGCACAAATAACATTCTTCTTGTGCCCATCTATAAAAGAACATGCCTGCGTCAATTGATGACGGATATTTTTATACTGCTCCGTTTCTTTTTTCCGATCAAGAACAAAACGTGCAATATCTTCACAAATTCTTAATCCCTCTTTAGCCCGATTCAAATTCACATCGACAACACGCAATATTTTCTTCTTTTCAATTATGCGCATTTCTTTAAAACCGCTTTAACAATATTCGTCGTTGAAAACCCTTTAAGATATTTGACAAGCTTAACTCTTCCACCATTAACTTTTACGATATCCTCGCCGACAATACCTTTTGATTTCCAGTCAGCCCCCTTAACAAGAACATCTGGCTTTAAAGCCTTAATCGTTTCATACGGCGTCTCCTCGCTAAAAATCGTAACGAAATCAACAGCTTCTAAGCCTGCGACAACACCCGCTCGTGATTCTTGAGACTGAATCGGCCTTCCTTTTGTCTTTATCTTTTTAACCGATGCGTCGCTATTGACGGCAACAATCAAAACATCCCGATCACCCTTAATCTTCTCTAAATAATTAACATGGCCAACATGCAAAAGATCAAAACACCCATTAGTAAAAATAATCTTCAAACCCTTCTTTCGAAGAGCAACGATTTTCTTCTTTAAAACAGTTAAGCTTACGATTTTCTTTTGCGTATTCATTTCTTACTAAACTTCTTCTCTACAAGTTCGCAAATAACATGGGCCAAGCAAATATGAGACTCTTGTACTCTCGCTGTATTTTTAGATGGAACAATGATGCTAATATCAGATGCCTTGGCGATCGCCCCACCTGCCCCTCCAGTCAACGAAATTGTTTTCATTCCAATTTTATTTGCCTTTTTAATCGCCTCTAGAACATTTTTAGAACTTCCGCTTGTTGACAAGCCAATAGCAATATCCTTAGCTGTGCCAAGACCTTCTATCTGGCGAGAAAAAACAATATCAAAACTATAATCATTGGCTAATGCCGTTAAAATAGAGGTGTCTGTCGTCAGGGCAATCGCAGGAATTGATTTTCTTTCTTCTTGAAATCGACCAATAAATTCTGCTGCCACATGCTGGCTATCAGCCGCAGATCCTCCGTTTCCAAACAAAATAATCTTGCCACCCTTTTTAAGTGTTCTTCCAATAGCATCAACCGCTTTGATAAGCGTATCAATATTCTTTTCAACTGCCTCTTGCTTAATAGTAATAGAATCTAAAATGATTTGATGAATAATTTTCTTCATAAATATCCTTAATAATCTTATTCGGCAAAAAAAACTTTTGCCATGTCATAAATTTCCATGTTGACTGTTTTACGTTCTTCAACAGCACGCTCAATCGGAACTGACTGAATCACATTATTGTGAAGACTAACCATTTGGCCAAATTTCTCTTCTCTCGCCAAGCTGATGGCATGAACTCCAAAACGCGTTCCAATTATCCGATCATAAGCAGATGGCGTTCCACCTCGCTGAATATAACCTAAAACACTTACACGCGTATCGTATCCTGTTCCTTGCTCGATAGCTTGTGCGATTGATTCGCTAATACCGCCAAATCGATGCTGCTTATCAACAACCTCGCTAAACTCCGGATGATCTTTGCACTTCACCCCTTCAGCAACAACAATGATGCTAAATGTCTTTCCTCTTTGATGTCTCCTTCGAAGCGATTCGCAAACTTCCTCAATATCAACCGGCATTTCCGGAATCATAATGATATCAGCGCCTCCGGCGATACCTGACTCAAGAGCTACCCAACCCGTGTATCGACCCATAACCTCGATAACCATGATGCGATGGTGACTCTCTGCCGTTGTGTGCAATCGATCAATACATTCCGTTGCAACATTAACAGCCGTGTCAAACCCAAATGCGTAATCTGTTCCAGATAACGAATTATCGATAGACTTTGGAACACCTATAACTTTGATTACTTTTCGTCGATAAAGTTCTAACGCGACTTTAAGCGTTACCTCTCCCCCAACGACAATAAGCGCATCAATTCCGCTGCGCTTGTAATTCTCTTCAATCTTTCTTATTTGCTCTGGATTGTCTAATGGATTTATACGGCTTGTTCCAAGAAGCGTTCCACCGCGATCTAAAATGCCAGATGTTTGCTTCAAATCCAACACTTTCATATCGTTATCAATTAGTCCAAGCCATCCATTTTTAATACCCGTAATGACATAGCCGTCTTGAATCCCTTTTCGAACAATAGCTCGAATAACAGAATTTAATCCTGGACAATCAGCGCCACCGGTTAAAATACCTATCTTTTTCATAAACAAACCTACCTGTTAGTTCTATTTACGATATCCCTGAAAAGGAACCGAAAGCTCTTCCTTTTCCTCTGCCTCATCATTCTTTCGATTCTTTTCTTTTCCCGATGAAGAAACAATCTTTGTGACATGAATTTTTATAATCACATTCTCCTCAATACCTAAAACATCTTGAACTCTCGTCTTAATTAATTCTTGCAACTGTGCTGTCATGTCTGGAATACTAACATCCGACTTTAGAATTAATCGCGATGTAACCTCAATGCCTTTTTTTGTCGCAAGAATGCTCGGCTTAATTTCTTTAACCTCAGAAATTCCAGAAACCGATCGTTTAATCATATCTTCTAGCGCACTCAATGAAATGCTAACGCGACCAGAAGGATTATCAAACGCAATCGTTTTTTCTTTTTGTTGACTACCAGTAATAATACGTGCAAAAAGAAGGCTTAAGAACATGATTGCCGCTGAAACCACAACGATAACAAAGCGAAGATTCAAATCATTGTATGCAATATCCAAATAATAACTTATCTCAGCCAAAGTAATCGCATGCGTTGCCAGCGAAATAATAAAACCCCCGATAAATAAAATAATAGCAACATAAAATAACATAGCAAGACGCGTAAACACTCTCATTATGCCCCTCCTTCGATGCCTTGGATGTTGATATGAACATCCTTTAGGTTAATATCTGTCGTTCGATCAATCGCATCACGAATCGCATCTTGAAGCTGACGAGATGCGTCTGGAATGTTGACTCCATACTGAACGCAAATTCGAACTTCAATGCTCACTTCATTGTCTTTGTCAATAGTAACAATGATTCCGGAATGATTTCTTTTGCGTAAAACTTTTAAAAGACTTCCAATGAAATTTTCTGAGGCAAGAATAATGCCTCCAGCTTCATGCACAACAGACAAAACAATATCAGCTAAAACTTTTTTGTGGATTTGAATGGACCCGTAGTCAACTTTTTGGTCTTGTTTCATTTGAGCGTCTCCCTCTGAAATGTTCAAAAGTTATTTATGTAAATCAGATTCTGTCTTCGCCATTTTCTCTAAAAAACTTGTAGTTACAGTTCCTTTTAAGAAAGATGGATTTTGGAGAATCTTTTTATGAAAATTAATCGTCGTCTTAATTGGCGCGACATAAAATTCATCTAATGCTCTAGATAATGTTTTAATGGCTTCTGCTCTTGTTTTTCCGTAAACAATAAGTTTTGCAACCATCGAATCATAAAATGGGCTAATCATATAATGCGGATAAATATGTGTATCAACGCGAACACCTGGCCCTCCTGGTAAATTCAACTCTTCAATTCTTCCTGGACATGGCATAAAATTATTTTCAGGATCCTCTGCGTTAATACGACACTCGATTGCTGCGCCAGTAATTTGAACATCTTCTTGCTTAATTTTAAGTTTTTCGCCAGCGGCAGAACGAATCTGTTCTTTTAAAATATCAACACCTGTGACCATCTCCGTGACAGGATGTTCAACCTGAACACGCGTATTCATTTCCATAAAATAAAAAGAACCATCCTCATCAAGAAGAAACTCTACCGTTCCTACGCCTCTATAATTCACAGCCTTCGCACCCTTAACAGCCATCTCGCCCATTTTTTTACGCATCTTACTGCTTAATGCAGGCGATGGCGCTTCTTCTAAAAGTTTTTGATGTCGTCTTTGAATGCTGCAATCACGTTCACCGAGATGAATTATGTTTCCAAAATTATCTGCTAGAATTTGAATTTCAATATGCCGAGGATTCGTAATAAATTTCTCAATATAAACATCTGGATTACCAAAGCTCGCCTCTGCTTCAGTTTGTGCCATCGTTAACGAGCTAACAAGCGTCACATCGTTGTGGCAAACACGCATTCCTTTGCCGCCACCACCTGCTGTTGCTTTAATAATAACAGGATACTTAATCTTTTTCACAAGATTCATCGCTTCTTCTTTACTTTTTACGATAGAATTTCCACCTGGAGTTACAGGAACTCCGGCTTTTTTCATAACACTTCGAGCAGAAACCTTATCGCCCATCATACGCATCGATTCTGGCGTTGGTCCGATAAAAGCAATGTGACATGATTCACAAATTTCAGCAAAATGTGCATTCTCTGCCAAAAATCCGTATCCAGGATGGATCGCTTCAACATTTGTAATTTCAGCAGCAGAGATAATAGCTGGAATATTTAAATAGCTGTCTTTGCTTGGTGCATTTCCAATACAAACAGCTTCGTCAGCAAATCGAACGTGCAAAGAATCTCGATCCGCCACAGAATAAACCGCAACTGTACTAACTCCGAGCTCTTTACAAGCACGAATAATACGAAGAGCGATTTCCCCGCGATTAGCAATTAAAATTTTTGAAAACATAAGCGTAATTTCTTAAACCGGTTCAACGAGAAACATCACAGTGCCAAATTCAACTGGCTCAGCATTCTCGACTTTAATTTCTACAATTTTTCCTCGAACATCAGATTTGATTTCATTCATCAATTTCATCGCTTCTAAAATACAAAGAACTTGTCCAACCTCAACAACTTGACCAACTTCTACAAAGGGAGGCGCATCTGGAGACGGAGAACGATAAAATGTCCCAACCATTGGCGTTTTGATTTCCTTTAACCCTGCGGCTAAAGAAGCTTCTGGCGCAGCTGAAGCAATTAGCTGAGCCGCAGCCACAGGAGCAACGCTTGGGCTTGAAACAACAACAGGAGCATCTGTTGGCCCTTTGCTAATTTTAATTTTCGATCCTTCCCTCTCAACTTCAACCTGAGAAAGATCATTTTCATTCATCAATTTAATAATTTCTTTGATCTCTTTTAGATTCATTTTCTTACCCTTTCAACATAAGTTCCTGTTCGCGTATCTACTTTAATCCACTCTTCATTTCCTATAAAGAGCGGAACTTGAATATCTGCACCACTATCAATTTTGGCTGGCTTGGTTCCAGCTCGAGCAGAATCACCTTTTACTCCAGGCTCAGTCTCAACAATTTGCGTCTTAATAAAATTCGGCAAGCTAATTTTTAAAACCTGACCTTCATAAACATGGCCCGTAACATCTAGGTTATCTTGCAAATACTTGATATCGTTACCCATCAAATCTTCAGAAACAATCTGCTCCTCGAAAGTCGATTGATCCATCAAATGAAGACTTTTACCTGAACGATATAAAAATTGCAATATTCGATCTTCTAAAAAAATATCATCGAGTTTTTCTGAACTTTTAAAAGTTCTCTCGATGACAAGCCCTGATTTAAGATTTTTTAACTTAACACGAACAAACGCGCTACCTTTTCCTGGTTTAACATGACTATAATCAGCAACAACATAAATATTATTGTCAACCCTAAGCCCCATACCAGATGTAATTTGATTGATCGTTATTGTCATAAAAACCCTTAATACAATTACTTATATTAAAAAAAAATATAATACCTAATTATTTACTTAAAACTTTACACCCGCGAGACGTTACTAAAACCATGTCTTCAACACGAATGCCAAATTGTCCGGGAAAATAAACGCCTGGCTCTACCGTAAAGACCATTCCTTCTTGAAGTTTCGAAGAATTCTTTAAAGATATAACTGGAACCTCGTGAACTTCTAACCCTATTCCATGACCTAAAGAATGAACGAAAAATTTATCTATCTTGTTTTCTTTAAGAAAGTTACGGGCCTGCTGATCAACCTCGCTAATCAAAACACCTGGTTTAATTTTCTGAATCGCAACTCGCTGCGCCTCCCTCACAAGACGATAAACATCCCCTATAGATTGGGGTATTTTACCCAAAAAGAACACCCGTGTCAAGTCAGACTTATAGCCATCAATGTCAATTCCCATATCAATAACAATAGGCTCTCCTCGTCGGACTTTTCGAGTTGTAATGCGAGCATGTGGGAAACAAGAATTGGGCCCAGAAGCAATAATCGGCCTAAACGAAAACTCAGCGTTATGCCGCTTAACGTAACGCTCCAGCTTAACCAAAATCTCTTGCTCAGTCATCCCTGGGCGTATGATTCTTTTGAGATATTGATAGCATTTCAAATTAAGAACAATAGCTTTATCAATCTTTCGGACCTCTTGCCCTGTCTTGATCATACGAAGCTGTTCTATGAGCCCGCCTACTGAAACAAGCTTAACCTTTCGTTTCATTGCTTTTCGTAATTTCTGAAAAGAAGAAACGGAAATATGTTTTTCGTCAAATCCTAAACGCTTTATTTTTAACTGGAGGGCTAAATCTAAGACGGTAGAAAACATCGATTTAGAATACTCAACAATCTCAATTCCACTTTTCAGGTTCTTCTTAACCTCTAAAGTATAACGAGCATCTGTAATATAAAATAATCGTTTGGGAGAAATCAAAAACCAAGCATCTTCAGACGGAAAGCCAGTCAAGTACGCAATATTGACACTTTTCGTTACAAGAAAAGCATCAACATCTGACTTATCCAAAATAAATCTAGTATTTTTCTTTAATGAATTCACTTCTTTGCTAAGGATAGAATAGCCTGGAGACCGAGAACGTAGCTATGTGGACCAAATCCACAAATTTGCCCTGTGCTTACAGGAGCAATGAGCGACGTTTGACGAAATTCTTCACGCGCATAGACATTTGACAAATGAACTTCAACTGTTGGCAAATCAGCTGCTGCAACAGCATCACGAATCGCAACGCTCGTGTGCGTGTATGCTGCAGGATTAATCAAGATTGCATCAAATTCTTTTTTCGGAGCACCGCCGATGGCATCAACAATCTGACCCTCATGATTTGTTTGCATATATTCTAAAGTTACATTACTTTTTCGTGCCACTTTCTCAAGCATGTTATTAATGTCCGAAAGTGAAGTTTTACCGTAAATATCCGTTTCTCTTGTTCCCAAAAGATCTAAGTTTGGTCCATGAATAACTAAAATTTTCTTCATCATGCTTCCTTTCATTAACTAGCTTTCTGCCAAATCTTTTTTAGATTCTCGAGTCAACAATACTGGAATTCCATTATCGACTAAAAACTTATGCTGACACAAAATACAAACAATTTTTTCTTCTTCTAATGCAAGCTTACCCTGGCACGCAGGACAAACCAGAATTTCTAGCAACTTTTGATCAATCACCTTTTTCGACTTCTTTCTTAGGCGTTGTTTTGTCAATATATTTCATTTGAAGCTCATAGATCGAAGTGCTGAGAAGATTTTCTTCTTGAGCCTCTAAATTTCCCTTTGTTTTATCTCGCAACATAGATAGGGTGTCAATAATAAGCTTGGCCTGAAGAAGATTTTCTTCCTTCTTTTTGGTTACAGGACTCTCGATTTCTCCTAAAAATACCATAACCTGAAACCCTAAGCTCGCAACATATGCTAAAAAATCTACCTGAGGCTGATCACTTGTCTTTTGATTATTTTCCATAAATTGTAGAATAACACTGGTTATATCCGTTGTCAACAAACGAAGTAACGGAAAACTTATTCAACTTCAAAAGAAATAACAACATTGAACGAAAGTTCTGGATATTTCAATCCTTCCGGAAAAGGAGGAAACGGACTAGCTTGCTCAACGCTTCGAATACTAATGCGACGAAGATATTGATTGGCATTCGTTCGCTCTTCAATAATTTTGATATCTTTTAAACCGCCGTCATCTTCAATAATAAAAGTAACATAAACCTCTCCCGCATCAAACTGTTCGTAATTCTGATATGCCTTTTCCCGAATACGACTTCGAATATCTTGATAATACTTTGTATACAGAGGATTTTTGATTCTTTTTGGCTCAATCTCCGGAACAGAGACCTTACGCTTCGCCTTATCTGACCTTACAATCTTTGGCTTGACATTGCGATGAATCAAGTCATCAGCGAGTTTTGTCATATCCTTCATGAAAGATGACAAATTTAATTTCTGCTCAGTTAGCTCCTGCGTGGTTTTCTCAAGATTAATTTTCATATCACGCGTGCGTTGATCTTCTTGAGCAACCACCTTATTTTGAACGGTCATCTTTGGATAGACAACTTCAATTCTGTTGATTGGATTCGTCTGAAAATGAATATTGGAATAAGACATCCTTGCTAAGATACCAATATGAATAATCAAAGAGATGGCAATGGCATATTTAAATATCTTATCTTCCATAAGATGCTAACTCGTACTTTAGTTATTTTCGTGAACACCAAACTTGTTTTATAATAAAAACAAAAAAACGAATTGTATCAATGAAGGGATTGACCTTGCTCAGTTCATTTCGATAAATACTTTGAATAGGAATTGAATGAACCTTAAACCCTTTACGGCTTGCTTTAATCAAAACCTCAGTTTCAATCTCAAAATCCGACGACGAAAGCTTAATAGCCTTTAGAATAGTTGTACTTATATAACGAAATCCACATTGTGAATCTGGAATTTGTTGCCGGCATATTCCAGATATCATTGACGACATCGATCGATTTGTTAGACGTCGAATCAAAGGCATGTTATCGCAATTCTTCATCCGACTTCCTGAAACAATGCTTTCCGGGCTCTGGCTTGCTATTTGAAGAAAACTATCAATCTCACAAACCGCATGCTGTCCGTCTCCGTCCATTGTAATAACGCCATCATGCCCATTGTCAACAGCATAATTAAATCCATCGCGCAGGGAAACACCTTTGCCAAGATTTTCATCATGACGAACAACAACTGCTCCTTTTTCTTCGGCGCACTGCCCAGAACCATCAGTCGATCCATCGTCCACGACAACAACGTCTAAATTCTTATCACGAATTTCTTGAACTAACTGACCAATCGTTCTTGCCTCGTCATAAACTGGAATGACAATACAAATTTTCATTCGACCCAAAACCTCTGAAACATAAACCACTGCATTGGATATTGCTTTACTTTGTCCTCGATAACAGAAACATATTTCTTAATCATATCTATCTGGTCTTCTTTAGAATGTTCTTTTTCAGGTGGGAAAATGGCCTCTTCAAAAATTAACGTAAAAAGATCATCTTTTTCCCTGATTAAAAACACCGGAACAATTGGTGCCCCTGTTTTTAAAGAAAAGGCTGCTGGACCTCTTGGAAAGATTGTCTTTTTACCGAAGAAATCAACGACCTCTCCACTTGAATTAAAATCACGATCCGCTAAAAGCGCAACTAATCGATTCTGCTTTAATCCTTTAATGCATTCTCGGATTGCGACATTATTAGGGACAATGGTCATTCCCTCCGCTGTGCGCTGTGCATTAAACAACTCATTGACTGATCTTTCTTTGTGAGGCAACGCAACCGCAATCGGAGGATAACCTAACTTGCTAATCACGCATCCACCTAGTTCCCAGTTACCCATATGAGCCGTTACGATAATCGCGCCTTTTTGTTTTTTCAAAACTTCTGTTAAGCACTCCATGTTCTTGACTGTAACATGCTCGCGAATATACTCATCACTTAAACTTCCTTGAACTTTAAAAAAATCGACGAGATATTTTCCAAAATTACGAAAAACCTCTCTCGCCGAATACGACAACTGCTCTTCAGGCGGAAGAATCAATTTTAAATTATTTTTAACAATACGACGATCTCGAGGACAGAAGTAATAATGAACATCAGACATAAACATCGCAATTTTGTATGACAATGCAATCGGGAGACGCCCGACACAAAATTGACCAAATTTAAAAAGATAGTATTGTAACATTATTTTAAAACAAGTTTTGCGATATTAAGGGCTGAGTGAACATTGCTATGCTTAAGCGCCGCTTTGCTCATTGATTTAATTTTCTCTGGATTATCCAAAAGTTCTCTTATCTTTATGCCAACTTCATCTACGTCATCAACCTCAACAGCAATGCCTTTTTCTAAAAGAAGCTTTGTATTTCTAGCTTCTTGCCCTGGGATAGGATCAACGACAACCATTGGCATTCCCTTGGCAAGGGACTCGGCTGTTGTCATTCCGCCAGGCTTGGTAACAATTAACGTTGAGATATCCATTAGTTCGTTCACATTATCGATATAAGGAAAGATTTTTATTTTTTGCTTGTTTGGAAAACGAATTCTTTTAAGCATCTTTAAAACTTTTTTGTTTGTGCCCGATAAAACAATAAGCTGAAAATTTAATTCTAGTTCTGCCAAGCTTGAGACAATCGACCGAATGGGCCCTAATCCTTGACCTCCTCCCATAACTAGAATTGTCGGAACGCTTAAATTAAAACCCATTTTATCAGCAACTTCTTTTGCGGAAACGGGCTCATTAAATTTTGGATCAATAGGAATGCCGAAAAGTTTTATTCTTTCTGAAGAAATACCATCCGCAATTAAACGATCTTGAGCCTCTTCGGTTGGGACAATATAATAATCAACCTCGTCATGCAACCAATAATGATGCGGTGCAAAATCTGTAAGAACACCTATTAACCTAACAGGATATTTGTATCTTTTCTTAAGATCGCCTACCATGCCACACGGAAAAGCCTGAGAACAAATAACGCAATCAGGTTGAAAACGTTCAAAAAGTCGAGCGAGCTTGGAATGCTTAGCATTATTTAAAATCTTTTTAATTGTACCTGTTCTTTTGATAACCGCTGGATTGTCATAAAGATAATCCCAAATTTTTGGACGACGCTTAATAACACTCATGTACGCCCTATTAACAATTTTTTCCAAAATAGGATACGCATACGCAAATCCATTAATATTCATAGTTTCAACGCTAGGACTTACAATCTTCAGCGCATTCTCAATCGCCACAGTTGCCCGATGATGACCAGATGTTTTTGTGATATGCATTAAAAGAATTTTAGAATTTTCCATAATATTATTCGATAACAGCAAGCGTTTCTCCGATTTTAGCAGCTTTACCCTCAGGAACAACAATTTTCTTTAATATTCCCATCTTTTCAGATTCAATATTGAAAATTGCTTTGTCAGCAACAACTTCAACTACGTCCTGACCTGAGGAAACCGAATCGCCCTCCTTGAAATACCAAGTCGAAACTGTTACATCCTCAATACCTTCGCCTAAAAATGGAACATTAATTTTTATCATTATTCTAAGATAGAATTTCTAGATTAAAAACGTTCTTAAAGCTCAAAATAAGTTGTTTTTTGACATCTTGCATCTCAACCTGTGTTTCTGTCTCATTGTTCATAGACGTCATCTCAACATCAAGTCCACACGGTTTGATAATTGAAAAATCTTCTAAGCGCGTAGATACATTTAATGCAAGTCCATGAAAAGAAACCCACTTCTGAACCCCGACGCCAATGGAAGCAATCTTCTTATGCCCAACCCAAACGCCTGTATGACCCTTGAGTCTACTAGACAATATACCAAAATATCCCAATAAATCAATAATGACCTGCTCAAGTTTAAAAATAAATAATTTTAGATCTTTTCCAAAATTATCAAGAGGAAAAATTGGATACGCAACAAGCTGCCCAGGCGCATGAAAGGTAACATCTCCTCCACGATCAATCTTTAGAATTTCAATCCCTTTTTCCGCAATTTCTTTAGGATCCACCAAAATATTCTTCTCATCAGCTAAGCGCCCTAAAGTGACAACTGAAAAATGTTCGCACAAAAAAAGCTCACAAGAAGCTTTGGTCGTTGCTTTTGTGAGCGCTTTTTTCTGAATCTGATACGCCTCATGGTATCTAACAACTCCTAAATCTGTAACCTTACACAGAATTGCTCGACAATTTGGAATTGCTGAATTCATCAAATGATATAAAGATATAGATTAAAGACATCAATTCGTCGACAAATGGCCTCTGTCATCCCTTGAGTTCCAACAACTGTTGAGTCTATATATTTCTTCATCGCAAATAATGCTTCTGGACCAATACTGCTTCCCGAAAGCAATGTTACGTTATAAGCCATTGACATTCTCCCCTACAATGCTAAACGATTAAATTCTTCTGGATTTTTTGCACGAGCGATAGCTGTTTCGTAGCTGATAATACCCGCTTGGCACATTTCTTGCAAAGACTTATCCATTGTTTTCATGCCATATTTTTGACCTGTCTGGATTGCCGTTGGGATTTGCTCAATAGCCTGCTCGCGAATAAGATGTCGGATACCTGGGGTTGCAACCATAACTTCCGTTGCAAGCACGCGGCCTTCTTGGTCTTTTCGTGGAAGTAAAATTTGTGAAACAACGCCTGCCAAACACGACGCAAGCTGCAGTTTAACCTGCTCCTGTTGATGTGGTGGAAATACGTCAACAATGCGTTCAATTGTTTGAGGCGCATCCGGCGTATGCAATGTGGCCAAAACCAAGTGTCCTGTTTCGGCAGCTGTCAGCGCTGTTGAAATTGTTTCAAGATCACGCATCTCTCCGACGACAATAACATCAGGATCTTGCCTAAGACATCTCTTTAATGCTTCAGCAAACGAATGTGTATCATTGTAAACTTCACGCTGTTTAATAACTGACTTTTTATTATAATGAATATATTCGATAGGATCTTCGATACAAATGATTAAATTAGATCGCTCAGTATTAATCATATCAATCATTGATGAAAGGGTTGTCGTTTTTCCTGCACCCGTTGGCCCTGTAACCAAAACAAGTCCTGTCGTTCTCTTGGCAAAATCACGAATAACATCTGGAAGCCCTAATTCCTCAATGCTGGGAACGAAAAGCGGAATGCGTCGTAGAGCCATCTCAACACAACCTCTTTGCATATGAACATTTGCACGAAAACGATCAAGCCCAGGGAGTGCAATTGAAAAATCAAGCTCTAACTTTTTCTCAAATTGCTCCTTTTGATCGTCCGACAAAAGGCTATAAATCATTTTCTTTAATGTATCTCGATCTAACGGGTCAATATTCGTAACAACTAACGCACCATCTAGGCGCAATACTGGAGGAGTGTCCTCGGTAAGATGAAGATCTGAAGCTTTTTTTTCAATGGCTAAAAGCAATAATTCTCGAATATCGACTATTTTTCCCATTATATTTTCCTATCTTTTTTTGGCCCAATCGGCGATACGGCGAACACCTTCCTCAATACGCTCAACAGAGGTCGCAAAACTTAATCTCATATGCTGATCCGCACCGAATCCTTTTCCAGGAATGCATGCAACATTTGTCTTGTCTAGAATTTCTTTTGCGATGGAAACAGAATCTTCACCAAATTTGCTGATATCGCAAAAAACATAAAACGCACCCTTAGGATAGATATAACTGATTTCGGGAATCTTGTCTAAGCATTTTAAAATTACATCCCGTCTTTTTATAAATTCTTTTTTCATATCATCAAGACTCTTCGCTGGTGCATCTAAAGCTGCAAGCGCTGCTGCTTGACTAATCGATGCAGGATTAGACGTTGAATGATCTTGAATCTTTTTCACATTCTGTGCAATTTCTTTTGATGCCCCAAAATATCCAATACGCCAACCTGTCATCGAATATGATTTGGAAACACCATTAACCGTTACGGTCAAATCATAAATATCTTTATTCAAAGAAGCAAGCGACGTGTACGGTTCGTCCGTATAACATAATTTTTCATAAATCTCATCACTAATAACAAAAATATTTCTTTTCACGCATACTTCGGCAATGCCTTCTAACTCTTTTTTAGAATAAACCGTCCCCGTTGGATTTGATGGAGAATTTAAAATAAGAAGCTTTGTGTTTGGAGAAATGTTTTCTTCTAATTGTTCTGGCGTAATTTTAAAATCATTGTCAGCTGATGTTTCTAAAAACTTCGGCGTTGCTCCTGCCAGCTTTACCATCTCTGGATAACTAACCCAATATGGCGCAGGAATTAAAACCTCATCGCCATGCTCAACCAATGCCTGCATCAAATTATACAAGCAATGTTTTGCACCACAAGAAGTTACAACCTGTGTCAGCGGATCATATGTAATGTTATTATCAATTTGAAATTTTTTGGCAATGGCTTTTCTTAAATCAATTGTCCCAATGCTAGGAGTGTATTTGGTAAACCCTTCTTCAATGGATTTGATAGCCGCATTCTTGATAAAATCTGGCGTATCGAAATCAGGTTCACCGGCAGCAAAGTTAACAACATCATGCCCTTGAACCTTAAGTTCCTTTGCTCGAGCAGTGATGGCTAATGTTGAAGATCCTTCGACACTTTTTGCTCTTTTAGAAACGGGCATGATAAAATCTCCTTTATTTCTCGCTTTTTTTTCTAAATATCTTTTTTATTCCGCTAGCAACTTTTTTAGAAGATTTTTCTTTCTTTTCTTCAGAAGACTCTTTTATATCTACCTTCTTTTTTCTTGGCTTCTCTTTTTCAGAAACTTCTGAAGAAGTTTCTTTTTCAACCTTTGGTTGATCTTCTTTTTCTACCTTAGCTGCTTTACCTTTGGCTTTCGTCTCTTTCTTAGAAACAACTGCAACTTTCTCCGTAAGCTCTAAAATGACAAGCGTGGCATTATCTCCTCGCCTATTTTGTGCAAGACGAATAATGCGAGTATAACCACCTTGTCGCTTATTAAAAAGAGGTGCAATCTCGCCAAATAATTTGCTAACCAGGCGATGATTGCACAAAACAGCATAAGCATTACGCTTTGCCGCCAAAGTTTCTTTTTTACCAAGAGTAATAAGTTTTTCAACAAGCTTTCGAGATTCTTTGGCTTTGACAAGCGTTGTTATTATTCTACCCTTAAACAATGTTGCCTTTGCAATATCTCTAACCGTTGCTTTACGCAAAGCAGAATTTCTTCCGAATGTTTTTCCTGATTTACCGTGTCTCATATCACCCTTTTATTTTCTTTTAGTCTTTTTGTCTCAATTTTTTCGTATCAACCTTCATGCCAAGGTCTAATCCCATGGCTTTCAAGATTTCACCTATTTCTGTAAGTGATTTCTTTCCAAAGTTTCGGAATCCTAAAAGTTCCGATTCACTTTTTCGAACCAAATCAGAAATCGTCTTAATATTAGATTCCTTTAAACAATTTGAACTTCTAACAGAAAGTTCAAGTTCAGAAATTGGAAGACGCAATTTTTCATAAAGTACTTTTTCTTCAGCAGAAACTTCTTCTTCCTCTTCTTCTTCCTCTGGAAGCTGACCATAACTTACAAAAACATCTAGATGTCTTTGTAGGATATTAGCACCATAAAGCAATGCCTCTTTTGGATTAACGCCGCCGTTGGTGACAATCTCTAAGATCAATTTATCATAATCTGTTTTTTGTCCAACACGAGTGTTCTCAACAAAGAAATTAACTTTTACAACTGGCGTAAAAATAGAATCTACAGCAATCGTTCCAACTGGAGCATCTTCTTTTTTGTTAGCCTCTGACGGAACATAACCGCGTCCACGAGAAACTTCCATTTCCATGTTGAATTTAACATCACTTGTCAGCGTTGCAATAACCAATTCTGGGTTTAACACTTCGACAGTTTCATCACAAATAATATCTTTAGCGCGAATCTCACCTTTTTTGCTGGCTTTAATATAAATCGTCTTAGAAACCTTAGAATGCGACCGAAGAATGAGCTGCTTAATATTAAGAATAATATCAACAACTGATTCCATGGCGCCTGGAACTGTTGAAAACTCATGCTGTACGCCATCAATGCGAATTGACGTAACTGCGCTGCCTTCTAAAGAGGATAACAAAATTCTTCGAAGTGAATTACCTAACGTAACTCCATACCCTCTTTCAAATGGTTCGGCGATAAACTTGCCGTATGTATCAGTATAGCTTGATTCATCGCACTCTAGCCTTTTTGGCATTTGGAAATCTCTCCACTTGACACCCATGTATTCCTCCTACATTTATAGTAAATAATCTAAATAAATTATCGAGAATAAAGCTCGACGATTAGCTGTTCGTTAACCGGAAATTCAATGTCTTCACGTTCCGGCAATCGTAACACTTTCCCTTTAAACTGTTGCTCTTCAACATTCAACCAACCAGGAACATTGCGAACCTTTGATGTCTCAATATTTTCTTTTACAAATTTCTCGTTTTTTTTCTTAAAACGAAATTCAACTTCATCCCCTTTTTTCATCAAAAAAGAAGGAATGTTTACCTTCTTGCCGTTAACATGCACATAAGCATGACCTACGATTTGGCGCGCTTGTTTGCGAGACGCTGCAAACCCCATGCGATAAACAGCGTTATCAAGACGTCTTTCTAGAAATTGAAGCAAAATGTGGCCTGTGACGCCTTTGGTCTTAACAGCCTTTGCAAAATATCCTCTAAATTGCTTCTCTAAAATACCATAAATTCTTTTAGTTTTTTGCTTTTCTCTAAGCTGCAAACCAAAGTTTGACATTTTAGTCCGAGTTCGTCTTGCCCCATGCTGACCAGGCGGATATTCTCGTCGAGCAACTGCACATCGATGTGTATGGCAGCGGGCTCCTTTTAAGAATAACTTTTCCCCTTCTCGTCTACATTTTCGGCAACTAGCTTCTAAATCTCTTGCCATTATTAATAACTCCCTTTTTAAACTCTACGTTTTTTACGTGGCCGGCATCCATTGTGCGGCACAGGCGTAACGTCACGAATTATTGTTACTTTCAAACCTGCAGCTGAAACAGCGCGAATCGCAGACTCGCGTCCAGCCCCAGGACCTTTAACATAAACTTCAACGCTTTCAATGCCAAGCTCTTTGGCTTTTTTAGCTGCATTTGACGCAGCAATTTGAGCAGCAAATGGCGTTGATTTCTTCGATCCTTTAAATCCAACATGACCCGGACTTGATGAAACAATCACATTTCCCTGCATGTCGGTAATAGCAATAATTGTATTATTAAAAGTCGCCTTAATATGAACAGCGCCACTGCTAATTCCCTTAAGTGCCTTCTTTTTTTCTTTATCTTTTTTCTTTACTGGTTTCGCCATCTTTTCTCCTTTTATTTCTTACTAGGCATTGCCATCGTAACTTTCTTTTTCCCTTTACGAGTTCGTGCATTTGTTTTTGTTCTTTGCCCTCGCGCAGGAAGCCCTCTTTTGTGACGGAGTCCTCGATAAGAACCAATATCAATCAATCGTCGGATATTTTGCGCTACGTCTCTTCGCAGATCACCTTCGATTCGATAATCTTTCTGAATGATCGCTGTAATTCTAGAAACTTCTTCTTCTGTTAAATCCTTAGCTCTTCTATTCTTGTCAATTTGAGCTTGTGTTAAAATCTTTAAACAATTTTTTGGACCAATCCCATAGAGATACGGCAAAGCCGCTTCAATTCTTTTTTCTTTTGGAAGGTCAACACCTAAAATTCTTGGCATAACTTATCCTTGTCTTTGTTTATGTTTTGGATTTGTACAAATAACTCTAACAACATTCTTACGTCGAACAATTTTACATTTACCACAAATTCTTTTAACAGAAGATTTTACTTTCATTTTATTTTTCCCTATAGGTAATTCGTCCTCTGGTTAAGTCATACGGAGAAAGTTCCAGCTTCACTTTATCTCCTGGAATCAGACGAATAAAATGTACTCGCATTTTTCCTGAAATATGAGCCAATACCTTATGCCCGTTGTCCAGCTCTACCTGAAACATAGCATTCGGTAGTGCCTCTTTAATAATTCCTTCAACTTCTATCAATTCTTCTTTAGCCATTTATTTTCGTCAATATTTCTGGCCCATTGGCCGTTACAGCAACAGTGTGCTCAAAATGAGCTGACGGCTTTCCATCAGATGTAACAACCGTCCATTTATCATCTAAAATCTTTGTCTTATACGTTCCCGTATTAATCATTGGCTCAATCGCAAAAACCATTCCCTCCTGTAAAACAGGACCAGATTTTGGTAGGCCAAAATTTGGAACTTCTGGCTCTTCATGCAAGGACATTCCGATGCCATGACCAACAAAATCACGCACAACGGAAAAACCAAAGGGCTCTACAAAACTTTGAATCGCAAACCCAATATCAGAAAGATAATTTCCTTCTTTGGCCTGATCAATTCCTTTACTCAAAGATTGCTCAGTTACATCAATAAGCCTTTGCGTTGCTTCATCTAAACTTCCAAAGCCAACCGTAAATGCGCAATCAGAAAACCAGTCATCTAAAATAAGACCGATATCAATGCTTACAATGTCACCTTCTTTAACAACCCGCACATTTGGAATTCCGTGAACAATTTCTTCGTTAATAGAAATACAAGCCGTTGCCGGAAAACCATGATACCCTTTAAACGCTGGCTTTGCTTCTCTTTGATCAATTAGCTTCTCAGCGATTCTATCTATCTCGAGGGTTGTCATCCCTACTTTCAAAGAACTTTTTAAATCTTCTTTGACACAAGCAAGAGCCTTTCCGGCTCTACGCATTTTTTCAATTTCCTGCTTCGACTTGAGAATTATCAATTTTTCCATCTTTTTTGAATATTTTTAACAAATAATCCTTTAACGCATTAGCATCCTGATTTCCATCTGCCTTTAAAAGAATTCCCTTCGCTTGATAATAATCAACAATCGGTGCAGTGTTCTCTAAATAAACATCTATTCTTTTGCGAATTGTCTCTTCGTTGTCATCCGTTCTTTGATACAATTCACCGCCACAAGAATCACAAACACCTTCCTCTTTGGATGGCATATTCACAACATGATAAAGAGCTCCACAGCTTCGACACACTCGACGACCTGTTAAACGCTGAATCACAATTTCGCTATCAACTTCCATGTAAACAACATAATCAATCGGCTGATTCACATTTGCCACAATCTCATCTAAATCTTGCGACTGCTGCTTTGTTCTTGGAAATCCATCTAGAAGATATCCCTTTGGTGCAAATGTCTTGTCTTTCAACCGATTCTCAATAATGCGAGTAACAACATCATCTGGCACAAGACCACCGCTTTCAACAAAACTTTTCACTTCCTGTCCAAGAGAAGTATTATTTTTCATTTCCTCTCTTAAAATGTCACCCATTGAAACATGCTTTAGGTTTAAAACTTTTTCTAAAAGCTTTGCTTGCGTTCCTTTACCTGCACCTGGCGCCCCTAACAAAATTAATCTCATCGTCGTCCCCTTAAATGCCCTGTTTTCATAAACCCATCATAATGTCTCATTAAAAGCTGGGATTCTATTTGCTTAACTGTATCAAGCATAACGCCAACAATAATCAAAATACCCGTTCCGCCAAAAAACGATGCAACCAAATAAGGAACCTTAAAGGCTGCCATAATCGCATCTGGCATAACCGCAATCACACACATAAAAAAAGCACCCGCTAAAGTAATACGCGTCATAACAAAATCTAAAAAATCAGCTGTTGGCACACCTGGCCGAACACCAGGAATAAATCCGCCATGCTTTTTCATGTTCTCTGCGACATCAACTGGATTAAAAACAATCGCAGTATAAAAATAGCAGAAAAATATAATCAAAAGTCCATACAAGAAATAATATGCCGCATGTCCTCGCATAAAGAAACTTGCAACTGTTTGTAATCCTTGATGCGGAATAAAGCTCGCTAATGTCGCCGGAAAGAGCAAGATCGATTGTGCAAAAATAATCGCGATAATACCAGCCGTATCAACCTTTAACGGAATATAGGTGCTTTGCCCACCATAAACTTTTCGTCCAACAATACGCCGTGCGTATTGCACCGGAATTCGGCGCTGCCCCTGCGTAATTAAAGTGATTGAAAAAATAACACCAACTAAAAATGCTATCATCAAAAGCAAAGTTAACGGCTGAATCTGTCGCATCGATGCTGTTTTAGGTGACAATAAAACAAACAATGTTCGAATCGCATCTGGTGCACGAGACAAAATACCTGCTGCGATAATAAGAGAAATGCCTTGTCCGATCCCCTTTTCCTGAATTTGCTCTCCAAGCCACATCAAAAGAACCGTGCCTGATGCAAGCGTTAAGACAGTTGTAAATCGAAATGCCCAACCCGGATCATTAACAACTTGCAATCCTTGAAACGCCTGGGGGCTTTCTAGCCATAATGCAATAAAATAAGATTGCACAATTGCTAAACCCAAAGTTCCATATCGCGTATATTGATTAATTTTCTGATATCCAGCCTGACCTTCTTTAGATAATTTTTCTAAAGCTGGAATAACTGCCGTCAAAAGCTGCATAATAATGGAACTCGAAATATAAGGCATAATCCCTAAAGAAAATACCGTCATCTTCTGCAGAGCTCCACCAGAAAACATATTCATCATGCCAAAGATCGTTCCACCGCCTGAAGACTCATTAATTCGACGAAAAAATTCTGCCAATATAGAACCATTGACACCGGGTGTTGGAATATGGCACCCGACGCGATAAGCAAGAATAATCACTAACGTAAAAAGAATCTTTTTTCTTAAATCAGGTATTTTAAAACAGTTCGAAAATGCTTTTAGCATAAAAATCTCTATATTTATTTCTTAATTGGTTCAATTTTTCCGCCTGCTTTCACTATTTTTTCTTCAGCAGACTTCGAAAGTGCATGAACTTGAACTGTTAAAGGTTTTGAAATCTCACCAAGACCTAAAATCTTTACCCGCTTAGCGCTATTCTTAATCAAACCTTTTTCTTTTAAAAACTCTGGATTAACCAAAGTCCCCTCTTTAATCTTAGAAAGCATAGAAAGCTTAACAAGCTGATAAACAGTGCGTCGCCTTACTCTAAATCCAACCTTTGGCAATCGACGAATCAAAGGCATTTGTCCACCTTCAAGTCCGTGAATAATGGCACGTCCAGATCGAGACTTTTGACCATTTTCTCCTCGACCAGAAGTTTTTCCTCTGCCGGATCCCTGACCACGACCTACAATTCTTTTCTTTTTTCGCGCCCCTTTAGGCTTTCCTATTTCATGCAGAAACACTTTGCACTTCTCCAATTTCTTTAAACGGTTTCAATCGAATTAAACCATCGATTGTTGCCTTGACAATATTAATCGGATTATTTGACCGATGACATTTTGTCAAAATATTTCTAATTCCAGATGCATCACAAATCGCACGCACCGGACCTGCCGCAATAACACCCGTACCTTCACTTGCTGGCTTCAGCAAAACAGTTGCGCCTCCACATCGTCCAATAATTTCATGAGAAATTGTTCCTTTACGTACAGAAATATCAACCATGTTTTTCTTAGCAACGCGCATCGCCTTCTGGATAGCTGTTGCAACTTCAGGAGCTTTTCCTAAATAATAACCAACTTTTCCTTTTCCATCTCCCACAACAACAAGCGCACTAAAAGACATTTTCTTTCCACCTTTTGTAACTTTTGTAACACGATTAATGGCAATGACTTTCTCAATAAATCCAGAATCATCTTGTTGTTTTTTTGCAGATGACTTGGAAGACCATTTCTTCTTCTTTTTATCAAAAGAATTCTTTGGATCATCTTTTTTCTCTTCACCTTTAGCCTGAATTTCTTGGGAAACCTTTTCCTCAGAATCAGTCGCAATCACAACCTCTTCAGCTCCAGCTGACGTTTCGCTTTTTGTTTCCTGCGTTTCCGCCGCAACAGTCTCTTGAACTTTTTCCTCTAAATTTTCTTGTTCAGCATTCTTCTCTATATTTTTATCTTCAGTCATTAGAACTCCAGTCCACCTTTTCTTGCCGCTTCAGCAAAAACTTTTACACGTCCGTGATAAAGATAGCCTCCGCGATCAAAACATACCTTTTTAATTCCTTTTTCCTGAGCTTTTGCAGCAAAAGCTTCTCCTAGATTAGCTGCCCCTTCAATATTTCCACAAGACTTTAACTTGTTCTTGATGTCTTTATGCGCTGTTGACATTCCAATCAATGTTTTGCTTGCACTATCATCAATTAAAGACACAGACATATTCTTTAGACTTCGATGAATACACATCCTTGGCATTTGAGGGGTTCCTTTAACTTTCTTACAAATTCTTTTATGCCGAAAAACTCTTCTTTGTTCTTTTGTATTAATCATTATAATTACTTTGTAACAGATTTTCCTTGTTTACGTTTAACAATTTCTCCTGAATACCGAATACCTTTTCCCTTGTAAGGTTCTGGTGGTTTAATCTTTCTAATCGTCGCAACAGTGTTTCCTAAAATAACATTATCAATGGAATCAAATTCAAGTTCCGTAGGGGTTACTGCCTTAACCGCAATGTTTTCAGGAACAACAAATTCAACCGGATGACTAAATCCAAGATTCAATGTAATTTTCTGACCTTGAACCTGTGCACGAAAACCAATTCCCTGAATCTCAAGCTTTTTCTTATGTCCATCGGAAACACCAGTCATCATATTGACAAGTCGCGCTCGTATGGTCCCGTGATTTGATCGATCTTGCTTGATATCAGATTTTCGTGTAACAAAAACTTTTTCGTCTTTATTTTCAACGAAAATCCCGAAGGGTATAGCTAAAGAAAGTTTTCCTTTTGACCCTTCAACAAGAACGCTATCACCATTAACGGCAACCTTTACACCCCTTGGAATAACAATTATTTTTTTTCCTATTCTTGACATATTTCTCCTACCAAATGTAACATAAAACTTCGCCGCCTACCTTAAGTTCACGAGCCTGACGATCACCTACAATACCTTTTGATGTTGAAATCACAGCTGATCCCAAGCCATTTAAAACTTTTGGAATCCTGTCATGCGTCGTATAAACTCTTAAGCTTGGTTTTGAAATTCGCTTTAATCCAATAATGGATGATTTCTTATTTTTCTCGTATCTCAAATAAATCTTAATCGTTCCCTGCGTACTGTCTTTGAGCAAACGAAAATCTTCAATATATCCGTCTTCCTTAAAAATCTCCAAAATCTTTTCAGAAATTTTTGATGCCGGAACATCGACCGCTTCCTTTTTCACTTGTACCGCATTGCGGATACTGGTTAACATATTACTAATAGGATCTGATAATGACATATATTCTTTTTCCTCTCTGATTACCAGCTTGCTTTCTTTACGCCTGGGATCTCACCTTTCCAAGCGAGCTCTCGAAAACAAATTCGGCAAATACCAAAGCGTCGTAAAAATCCTTTTGGCCGACCACATAACACACATCGATTATGCTGACGCGTTGAAAACTTTGCTGGTCGTGCTTCTCGTATTCTTAATGCCTTTTTTGCCATATTAAATTTTCCTCTTAATTCTTTCTAAAAGGCATTCCCAGAAGACTTAAAATCTCAAATGTTTGCTCCTGAGGGCCGTGATTAAAAACGAATGTAATATCCATTCCTTGTGTTCTTTGAACTTGATCCAATTCGACTTCTGGAAAGATCGACTGATCAGAAATGCCAATCGTATAATTCCCTTCTTTATCAAATGATTTCCTTGAAACTCCATTAAAATCACGAATTCGCGGAAGCGCAATATTCACAAAACGATCAAGAAATTCATACATTTTAAATTTTCGCAATGTAACTTTACATCCAACCGGCAAACCTTCTCGTAATTTAAAATTAGAAATTGCCTTCTTAGAACGTCTAATAATCGGTTTTTGACCTGTAATGATTCCCATGTCTTTAACAGCCGATTCAAGCACCTTAATATCCGCAACGGCTTCGCCAACTCCCATATTAACAACAATTTTCTCTAACGAAGAAACAGCCATTTTATTTTTAATATCAAATTTCTCCTGAATCTTCGGAACTATTTCTTGTTGATATCTATCTAAAAGTCTTGGTTTCATTTTAGTTTGCCGCTCCACACTTTTTGCATTCACGAATCTTTGTCCCATCCTTAAGAACAGAAATCTTTGTTCGTATTCGTTTGCTGCACTGTTTGCACACAAGCATCAGATTGCTCAAATTAAGCGACGTCTCAATCTCGACAATGCCACCTTTTTGATCTTCTTGAGTTTTTCGTCGTGCTTTCTTTATAATATTGATATTCTCAACAACTGCTTTCTGAGCTTCTGGAAAAACACGCAACACCTTCCCTTTTTTTCCTTTATCCTTTCCAGCAACAACTTCAACAGTATCATTCTTTTTAATTTTTATCATCTTAAACAACCTCTGGGGCTAATGAAACGATTTTCATATAATCCATACTTCTTAATTCTCTAGCAACTGGGCCAAAAACACGTGTTCCTCTTGGATTGCCATTATCATCAACAATGACAACGGCATTGCTATCAAATTTAACATATGTTCCGTCAGATCGGCGTACAGGAAACTTTTGCCGAACAATAACTGCCTTGACAACTTCGCCTTTTTTAACACCGGCACGAGGAGCCGATTCCTTAATATTAACACGTACCAATTCACCAACTTGAGCAGAACGTCGACCGCGAGCATTCAAAACACCAATAAAAGATGCTTTTCGCGCACCTGAATTATCTGCTACATCTAAAATTGTTTTCATATAAATCATTATTCAACTTCTTTCTTTAAGATTTTCCTAAGAGCCCAGCGCTTATCTTTTGAAAGAGGTCGTGTTTCCATGATCTCAACAATATTTCCTTCTTGTGTTTCATTCTTTTCATCATGAACTTTATATTTCTGCGCTCGCTTAACAAGCTTATGGTACTTCGCATGTTTAGAATGTCCCGCAACCTGAACAACACACGTCTTATCCATCTTGTTGCTAACAACCGTCCCGGTCATCACTTTTCTTCTATTCATTCTTTCTGTCATTACGCTTTTCTTTCCTTTAAAACAGTTTTAATTCTTGCCACATCCTTTTTTAACTGGCTAAATCTTGCAGGCTTCTCAACTTTTCCAAATTTTCTTTGATAATTCAAACCAAATAATTCCTTTTTCATTGCTTTTTCTTTTTGAAGTAACTCTTCAACATCCAATACTCTTAAATCTTTTGTCTTCATAACATTTACCTTTATTAAACCTGTGCTGAACGTGAGACAAATTTTGTTCGAACTGGCATTTTAAACGCAACTAAACGAAAAATAGCTTTTGCAAAATCTTCGGGAACACCACCAATTTCAAAAAGAATTTTTCCTCGCTTAACAGGACAAACCCAATGACTAAGATCACCCTTTCCTTTTCCTTGGCGTGTTTCTGCTGGCTTTTTAGTAACTGGCTTAGAAGGAAAAACATTAACCCAGAATTTTCCAACACCCTTCATCTTTCGAGCAACAGTAATACGTGCCGTCTCCATGTGATTAGCACGAATCAACCCGTTCTCCAATGTTTTGAGCCCATATTCGCCAAAAGTCAAACGACTTCCTTTTGTCGCAATACCGCGATTCTTTCCCTTTTGGGCTTTTCTGTACTTAACTTTTCTTGGCATTAAAAGCATGTTACTATTTTTCCTTTAATTACTTCTTTTCTGTTTTTGACTCTTGCACTTCTTCTTCAACTTTTTTATCTAAAATGGCATCACCATGATAAATCCAAGTCTTTACACCAATTGTTCCATATGTTGTCTGTGCTTCTGCAAATCCATAATCAATATCCGCGCGGAAAGTCTGTAAGGGAAGCTTCCCGTCTTTATATGTCTCGCGCCTTGCCATTTCAGCACCATTCAAACGTCCTGCGCATCCAATTTTAATTCCCTGAGCGCCTGATTGCATCGCTTGATCAATCGCTCTTTTCATTGCGCGTCTAAAAGCAATACGTTTTTCAAGCTGAAGCGCAACGCTTTGCGCAACTAAGTTTGCATCAATCGCTGGATTCTTAACCTCTTTGATATCAATTGCAAGTTCTTTTGTTGTTAGCCCACTTAAATCATCTTTCAAACGATCGATATCAGCGCCTCGTCTGCCAATGATAACGCCTGGACGTGCAGAATAAATACGAATTCTTAGCTGACCTCTTAAGCGCTCAATCTCAACCTGGGAGACAGCTGCATGCGCAAACTTCTTTTGAATATGCTTTCGAATTCGATAATCTTCAGCAACGTTTATTGCGAATTCTTTTTTACCGGCAAACCATCGACTTTTCCAATCTTTGATATAACCAATTCGTAAAATAATAGGGCTAACTTTTTGTCCCACAGAATACCTCTCTACTTTGTCTTAAGATCTAATTCAACGGTTAAATGGGTTGTTTTTTTCAATATTCCAACTGCCCGTCCAAATGCTGCAGAACGATATCTGCGCCACGACGGACCTAAATCTGCTGTAATCTTTGAAACAAAAAGCTGATCTTCATTCAAACCTTTTTGCTTAGCATTGCTTATAGCAGAATTTAAAACTTTCTTGATTCTCTCAGACGATCCTTTTGGTAATTGATCTAAAATTACCACAGATGCCTTTACGCCTTTGCCTCGAATCAGATCAATGACCTGTCGAACCTTAGTCGGAGAAACTCGAATAAATCTTCCTTTTGCTTTTACAATCATAACAAATTACCTTTTATGTCTTTGTTGCAGCTTTCTTAGCCTTGACTCCGCCATGTTTCCTAAATGTTCGAGTTGGAGCAAAAGAACCAAATTTGTATCCAACCATATTTTCTGTAATAAAAACTGGAACGTGCTTTCTTCCGTCGTGAACTGCAACAGTATACCCGACAAAATCAGGCGTTACAGTTGATTCTCTCGACCATGTTTTAATTGGAAGCTTTTGTACCGACTTTTGCATTTTCTCTAACTTCTTAAGCAAATGATCAGCAACATATGGTCCTTTTTTAATTGAACGTGGCATATCTTATCGTTTTCCTTTTTTTCTTTTTCTAACAATAAATTTATCAGAATATTTTCTCTTTGCCCGTGTCTTATATCCTTTTGTAGGCTTACCCCAAGGAGTCACCGGATGCGGATTTCCCTGTGGCGCTTTTCCTTCACCGCCACCATGAGGGTGATCAACAGGATTCATCGCAACACCTCGGACATTTCCTTTACGGCCAAGCCATCGAGAACGTCCTGCTTTTCCAATAGACATCGATTCATGCTCAACATTTCCGATTTGTCCAATCGTTGCGCGACATTTAATTTTAATTTTTCGAACTTCACTAGACGGAAGGCGAATATGCGCCTCTCGTCCTTCTTTTGCCATAACCTGAGCCGATGTTCCAGCAGAACGAACAATCTTTCCACCTTTTCCAACGACAAGTTCAATATTGTGAACCGCTGTTCCTAGAGGAATTTTTTCAATCGGCATACAATTTCCTGGTGCGATTTCAATGCTTTGTTCAAAAGTACTGTCAATCGTACTTCCAACCTTTAATTCTAATGGTGCCAAAATATAAGATCGTGTCTTATCCGAATATTCAATCAATGCAATACGTGCAGATCGATTTGGATCATATTCAATAGCCAACACTGTTGCTGGGTCATCAATTCGATTGCGCTTAAAATCAACTAAACGATACATTCTTTTATGCCCACCAGAACGATAACGCGCAGTAATTCGTCCACGATTATTTCGGCCACCTGATCTCTTCAAGGGAGTCAAGAGAGCTTTTTCTGGCTTTGACTTTGTAATTTCAGCAAAATCAGAAATAATAGTATGTCGTAACGCACTTGTTGTTGGACGAAATTTCTTTAATCCCATTATGTTACCTCGATTTTGCTTCCTTCTTTAAGCGTTACAACTGCTTTTTTCCAATCTGGCGTTCGACCTAAAGCTTGACGGACACGCTTCTTTTTTCCTGGAACGACAATTGTATTTACGTCTTGGACTTTAACTTTATAAATACTCTCAATTGCTCTTCGAATATCAACCTTTGTTGAACGACGATCAACTTGAAAAAGGTACTTTCTTTCCAGTTCCAATACAGTTCCTTTTTCGGTTCGAATGAGTGTTTTAACGATATCGTAACTAATAGCCATTCTTGTAAAACTTTCTTTTATATTTTCTTTGCTTTATTTGTTTGTTAAAAAATATTTTCTTATTTAATCCGCTCAAGCAACTGTTTAAAAGCAGATTTTGTAATTAAAACTTTTTTACTTTTTAAAATATCATGCGCCGTAACATCACGCGAACGTATCATGCTAAAAAATGGAAGATTTTTTGATGCTCGAGTTAATTCTTCATCCACAGAATCAACTAATGCTAAAACTTTCCCTTCTAGCTTTAAACTTTTCAACATTTTTGCAAAATCTTTTGTCTTATCAGTTTCAGCTGCTAACTTATCAATACAAAAAATATCATCACTGCTATATTTTGCATTCAAACTTGCCCTTAAAGCAGCATCTCGCATTTTCTTAGGCAATGTATAGCTAAAATCTCTTGGATGCGGACCAAAAGTAGTTCCGCCGCCTTTCCTTAAAGGAGATCGCGTTGATCCAGCACGTGATTGTCCTGTTCCTTTTTGGCGATATGGCTTTCTGCCGCCACCTGAAACTTCTGCGCGCTCTTTAGTTGAAGCATTTCCTTGACGAAGATTTGCTTGATACATCACAATCGCCTGATGCAAAACAGCTTTATTAATACGCCCTCCAAAAACACCTTCTGGAAGATCGATTTCTTCTAATTTCTTTCCTTTGATATCATGTACTGTGAACGCTAACATTTTACTTCTTACCCTTTGCTTTAGACTTGCTTTGCTTCATCGGATTTTTCTTACCAACATGCACGGCTTTCTTTTCATCCAATGAACGAAATGCTTTTCGTTTTGATTTGTTAATAACAATATAGCTTCTTTTGTGTCCAGGCACTGCGCCTTTAATCATCAAAAGATTATTTTCAATATCGACATCTATAACACGCAATCCTTGCGTTGTTGTCTTTTCTGCACCCATGTGTCCTGGCATATGACGCCCTTTAAACGTTCGAGAAGGATCAGCACTTGATCCAATGGAACCAACACGTCTGTGATGCATTGATCCGTGTCCCGCTGGACCACCTGACCAATTCCATCGTTTCATGCCACCTTGAAACCCTTTTCCAATAGAAACACCTGAAACATCAACAAAATCACCAGCCTGAAATAAATCTGCCTTGATCTCTTGTCCAATTTCACATGGATCTCCCTCTTGCGTCTCAAACTCCTTGATAACACGCAAGGCCTTAACACCACTCTTCTTGAAAAATCCAAGCTGAGCTTTATTAAGTCGAGATTCTCTTGCTTCCTCATAGCCAAGCTTAACCTTAACAGGAGATTCTTGAAGCTCAAGAACATAGCATGGTCCTGCTTCAACAACTGTAACGGGAACAACATTTCCGTCTTTGTCAAAAATCTGAGTCATGCCTAGTTTTTTTCCTAATAAACCGCGAACCATTTAAAAAATCTCCTATTGTTTTATTTCAACGTCAACACCAGCAGGAAGATTGAGCTTTCGTAGAGCCTCAACAGTTTTTGCTGTTGGGTCAACAAGATCAATCAAACGCTTGTGTGTTGCAAGCTTAAACTGCTCTCTTGATTTCTTATCAATCACAGGAGAACGAAGAACTGTAAAAAGTTCTTTTTTTGTTGGAAGAGGCACAGGACCGGAAATTTTAGCTCCAGTCCGCTTTGCCGTCTCAACAATTTCTTCTGTTGATTGATCAATCAATCGATGGTCAAAAGCTTTAAGTTTTATTCTTATTTTTTGCATGTTTGCTTTTCTTATTTAATAATCTCTGAAATAACACCAGCGCCAACAGTTCGTCCACCTTCACGAATAGCAAAACGTAACTCTTTTTCCATTGCGACTGGCATAATCAATTCGATTTCAAGTTCAACGTTATCACCTGGCATAGCCATTTCCACACCTGCTGGAAGCTGTGCAGTACCTGTAACGTCTGTTGTTCTAAAATAAAACTGTGGTCGATATCCTTTAAAGAATGGAGTATGTCGTCCACCTTCTTCTTTTGTTAAAATATAAACAGATGCCTTGAACTTTGTATGAGGTAAAATTGAACCTGGCTTGGCTAAAACCATTCCACGCTCGATAGACTCTTTATCCACACCTCGAAGAAGAAGCCCAACGTTGTCGCCAGCTTGTCCTTGATCAAGTTCTTTTCTAAACATTTCAACACCTGTAACAATTGTCTTTCCAACTTCTGGTCGAAGACCAACGATGTCAACTTCTTCACCAACTTTAACAACGCCTCTTTCAATTCGGCCAGTTGCAACAGTACCACGACCTGAGATTGAAAAAACGTCTTCAACAGCCATAGAAAAAGGCTTATCTAATTCTCTCTCTGGAGTTGGAATATATTCATCAACAGCTGCCATAAGATCCATGATTGGCTTTGTCTTCTCTTCATCATCTTGATTATTTAGCGCATCTAAAGCACTTCCCATAATAATTGGAGTGTTGTCTCCATCATATTTGTATTTTGAAAGAAGCTCTCGAAGCTCTAGCTCAACAAGCTCAAGAAGTTCTTTATCCTCAACTTGATCACATTTATTTAAGAAAATAACAAGCTTTGGAACGTTTACCTGGCGAGCTAAAAGAATATGTTCTCTTGTTTGAGGCATAGCACCATCAGCCGCAGATACAACAAGAATAGCGCCATCCATCTGAGCAGCGCCAGTAATCATGTTCTTAATGTAATCAGCATGACCTGGACAGTCAATGTGAGCATAATGACGTTTTTCTGTCTCATACTCAAGATGAGCGATATTAATCGTAACGCCTCTTTCTTTTTCTTCTGGAGCGTTATCAATCGAATCGTAACTACGAAGCGTAGCCAAACCTTTTTTTGCTAAAATAGTTGTGATCGCCGCACTTAAAGTTGTTTTTCCATGATCAACATGACCAATAGTTCCAACATTCAGATGAGGCTTATTTCTTACGAATTTTTCTTTTGCCATAATCTTTTTCCTCCCTTTAAAATCTAAACTCTTTTTAACGACTTTATTTTCCTGTATTTCTTCCCTGTATTTTTTCGGCTACAAAAGCAGGAACCTCTGCATAATACGCTGGTTCCATCGAGAAAGTAGCACGTCCTTGAGATAGTGATCGGATCGCACTGGCATAATTAAACATTTCCGCCAGAGGAACCTCGCAACGAGCTGTTTTTAAAACACCTCTGTTACCCATCTCGGTAATTTTTGCTCGTCTTGTATTTAGGTCGCCAACAACTGTTCCCATGAATTCTTCTGGAACAACAACTTCAATATCCATAATCGGCTCTAAGAAAACAGGCTTTCCCTTTCGAAGAGCTTCGCACAGTGCATGTTTTGCAGCCAACTTAAAAGCTAACTCGCTTGAATCAACATCATGATAAGATCCATCAACAAGTGTGACTTCAATACCATCTACAGGATAACCACCTAAAACACCATTAAGCGCTGCATTACGAATTCCTTGCTCAACAGGTTTAATATATTCTCGAGGAATCGCTCCGCCTTTAATCTTATCAACAAAAGTAATTCCTTTTCCTCTTTCTTCATGAGGCTCAACATTAATAATAACATGTCCGTATTGACCTCGACCACCAGACTGAGTGATATGCTTTCCGGTGATGCCCATTGCTTTTTGAGTAATTGTTTCTTTGTAAGCAACTTGCGGACGTCCCACTTTTGTCTCAAGACCAAATTCTCTTTTCATGCGATCAACAATAATTTCTAGATGAAGCTCTCCCATTCCAGAAATAATTGTCTCACCTGTTTCTTTATCATATTGTGCTTTAAAAGATGGATCTTCGTCTAAGAATTTCTTTAACGTCATACCCATCTTATCTTGGTCTGCTTTTGTTAGAGGCTCAACAGCCATCGAAACAACTGGCTCAGGAATATTCATACTTTCTAAAACAATTTGATTGTCCTGATTGCAAAGCGTATCACCTGATTTCGTTTCTTTTAATCCAACTAAAGCAACAATCTCACCAGCACCTGCTTGGGGCACTATTTCTTGCTTGTTTGAGTGCATAACAACAATCTTTGAAATCTTCTCTTTAACGCCTTGCGTTGAATTATAAACCGGTGTTCCTGAAATAATTTTTCCAGAATAAATACGCGTAAAAAACAACTTTCCAACATATGGATCCATAGCAATCTTAAATGCCAAAGCAGCCAAAGGCTCCGAATCTTTTGGCTGACGGACAATCTCTTTTTCAGTCTTTGGTTCAATTCCTTTGACAGATGGAACATCTAAAGGAGATGGAAGATAAGCACAAACAGCATCCAAAACCATCTGGACGCCTTTGTTTCTAAGTGCGGTTCCACATAAAACGGGAATAAACGTATTGGCGATAACTGTTCTTCGAATTGCAGCAACAAGATCTTCTGTTGTAATTTCTTGCTCCTCTAAAAACTTCTCCATCAACTGATCATCAACCTCAGAAACTTTTTCAATTAACACATGTTTATACTCTACTACTTTCGCTTTTAACTCTTCAGGAACATCCTGCTCAATTCTTTTTGATCCTTCTTTGTCTTCATAGGTAATAAGCTTCTCTCTGATGACATCAACAATGCCCGTAAAATCATCTTCGGCACCAACAGGAAACTGAATTGCTGCTGCATGCGCACCTAATCGATCATGAGCCTGAACTAAAACATTTTCAAAACTTGCGCCAAGACGATCCATTTTGTTAATAAATAAAATGCGAGGAACTGAATAACGATCAGCTTGACGCCAAACAGTTTCTGTTTGCGGCTGAACTCCACTTGTTGCGCAAAGCACAACAACAGCTCCATCCAAAACTTTCAAAGAACGCTCTACTTCAACAGTAAAATCAACGTGTCCTGGAGTATCAATAATATTAATTTTACAATCTTGCCAAAAACATGTTGTATTCGCTGAGGTGATTGTAATACCTCTTTCTTGCTCCTGTGCCATCCAATCCATAACAGCCGTTCCTTCGTCAACTGTTCCCATGCGATGAATAACACCAGCATAAAAAAGAATACGTTCTGTCGTCGTCGTCTTACCTGCATCAATATGCGCGATAATTCCAATATTTCTAACTTGATCTAATGTATGTTTATCTGCCATGCTGTTTTACCATCTCAAATGAGCAAAAGCCTGGTTGGCTTCAGCCATCTTGTGTGTTTCATCTCGTTTTTTAACAGCTGGCCCCTCGCCCTTAAAGGCGGCATAAAGCTCGTCGGCTAATTTAACTTGAATCGGTTTTCCTTTTTTTGCCAATGCAAAATTTCGAATCCATCGAAGCGCAATAGAGTTGCCTTTAAGAGGCGTGACTTCCATTGGAATCTGATATGTTGATCCGCCAACTCTTCTTGCCTTGACTTGAAGTTTTGGACGAACATTATCAATCGCTTTAGAAAAAACTTTAACCACATCCTCTTCGGATGTTTTTTTCTTTAACAAATCAAAGGCACCATATACAATACGCTCTGCCAATGTCTTTTTTCCTTCAAGCATAATCATAGAAATAAAAGTTGAAACCAACTGACTTTTATATTTTGGGTCTGGCTGTACCTGTCTTTTTTCTGCTCTACGTCTTCTCATTACTTTTCTCTTTTAGCTCCATATTTTGATCGTGACTTTTTACGACCCTTAACACCTACTGTATCCAGTGTTCCTCGCACAATATGATATCGAACACCTGGCAAATCTTTAACGCGTCCACCTCGAACCAAAACGATAGAATGCTCTTGCAGATTATGACCTTCACCCGGAATGTAGGAAGTCACTTCCATTTTGTTTGAAAGTCGAACCCTAGCAATTTTCCGCAAAGCCGAATTTGGCTTTTTAGGAGTCATTGTCTTAACTTGCAAACAAACGCCTCGACGTTGCGGGCAATTCATCAAAGCAGGGGATTTACCCTTCTTGCTCTTCTGTATTCTTCTTTTCCTGATTAACTGTGTTATTGTCGGCATATTTAACCATCTCTATATTATGATAAGTTTTAAAGCCCGTCCCTGCAGGAATCAAATGTCCCACAATAACGTTCTCTTTTAGGCCTCGTAAATAGTCCACTTTACCAGAAGTCGCTGCGTCTGTCAAGACTCTTGTCGTCTCCTGGAAACTCGCGGCAGAGATAAAACTCTCCGTCGACAAAGAGACCTTTGTGATACCTAAAAGAAGCGGTGTTGCTGAAGCAGGCTTACCCTTTTTCTTCAGAACAATTTCATTGGCCTTTTTAAATGCAACACGATCAACTTGTTGTCCAACAAGAAATTCTGTGTCACCCGATTCTTCAATTTTAACCTTCTTTAACATCTGTCCGATAATTAACTCAATGTGCTTATCGCTAATGTTAACCCCTTGCAAGCGATAAACTTCCTGAACTTCATTTAGAAGATATTCTTGCAAAACCTTATCTCCAGAAACTCTCAAAATATCATGCGGAACAACTGGTCCTTCAGTCAACTGTTGCCCAGCAAAGACACGGTCACCCTTATAAACATTAGGATGTTTTCCATGAGGAATAACGTACTCTTTGCTCATACCTGTTTGACTTCGAACAATAATCTTTCGTGATCCCTTACGGTCTTCGCCAAACTCAATAAATCCATCAATTTCACTGATAACAGCTGGATCCTTTGGTCGCCTTGCTTCAAAAAGCTCAGCAACACGAGGAAGGCCTCCTGTGATATCGCGTGTTTTTCCAGATGCTCGAGGAATTTTTGCTAAAAGCTCACCAGCACCAACATCCTTTTTATCTCGAACAAGAATATGAGCACCAACTGGGATAGAATAAATCCCAAGCACTTCTTTCTTTTGATCTGTAACAATAATTTGAGGATGAAATTCTTGCTTATGCTCGACGACAACTCGCTCAGTCACACCTGTAATTGGGTTTTGCTCTTCTTGAATTGTTACATTTTCTTTAATATCTTCAAAATTAACAACACCCTTAACTTCTGTAATAATCGGAATTGTATACGGATCCCAATTAACAAAAATAACACCTTTTTTAATTTCAACACCATCAGCAATTTTAATTGTCGATCCCTGCAAAAGAGGATATCGCTCAAATTCACGACCAAACTCATCGTTAACGCTAATGGAACCATTTCTATTTAAAACGACAAATTCCTGACCTTTTTGAACAACGCGGAGCTTATGATAATGAACAGCACCACTATTTTTTGAACGAATAAATGACTGTTCAACAGAGCGGCTCGCCGTACCACCAATATGGAACGTTCTCATTGTTAGCTGTGTTCCAGGCTCACCAATACTTTGCGCTGCGATAGGACCGACAGCTTCTCCGATCTCAACTAATCTTTGCGTCGCTAGATTGCGTCCATAACAACGAATACAAACACCTCTCTCTGACTCGCATGTTAAAACACTTCGAATACGTACTTTTTCAATACCAAGCTGCTCGATAATCTCTGCTTTTTCTTCTGTAATTTGCTGACCTGCTTCCACAACAAGCTGATCCGTTACAATATCAACAATATTGTCCAACGCAACACGTCCAACAATGCGTTCTCTTAAACTAACAACAACTTCATCACCTTCAATAATCGCAGAAACAGTAATACCGTTAACCGTCCCACAATCGTCTTCAGTAACAACAATTTCTTGAGCAACGTCAACCAGTCGTCGTGTTAAATAACCAGCATCAGCCGTCTTAAGAGCCGTATCAGCCAAACCTTTTCGAGCACCATGAGTTGAAATAAAGTATTCCAAAACCGTTAAACCTTCACGGAAACTAGCAATAATTGGATTCTCAATAATTTCACCTGATGGTTTTGCCATCAAACCACGCATACCAGAAAGCTGACGAATCTGAAGCCGTGATCCACGAGCACCAGAATCAGCCATAATGAAAACAGGATTAAATGGATCCATTCCTTTAAAAACTAAATCTGAAATTGATTCAGTTGTATGTGTCCAAATATCAATAATTTTATTGTATCGCTCACGTGCAGTAATAATACCCTTGCGATACTGATCTTCAACCTTTGCAACTTCTTGCTTTGAATTCTTTACCAATGTCTTTTTCTCTTCAGGAATAGTCATATCTGAAATACTAATAGAAATACCAGCATCTGTTGCAGAACGAAAACCTAATGCTTTTAAATCATCTAAAAGAACAACCGTAACGTTTTGAGCAAATCGCTTATAGCAATCAGAAATAACAGCTCCTACCTTCTTTTTCGCCATTGTGTCGTTCACAAATCCAAAACTCTTTGGTAATAAATTATTAAAAACAATACGTCCTATCGTTGTCTCAATTGTTTGATTCTTGCTAGAATCATCCTTTTCACCTTCACCTAATGCTTGCTGTTGCGTAATAACCAGCGACGGTCTTTCTTCACCCCAAACTTTTTCATTCTTCAATCTCAGTTTAATACGAGAATGCAGACCAACAAGTCCATCATGATATGCGATAATGGCTTCTTCTCTTGATGCAAAAAGTCTTCCCTTGCCAGGACCATCGACCTTATCCTTTGTTAAATAATAAAGTCCCAAAATGATATCTTGTGTTGGAGAAAGTAGAGGCCTTCCGTCTGCCGGTGAAAAAACATTATTGATTGATAAAAGCTCTAATCGACATTCCATTTGTGCTTCTAATGAAAGAGGGACATGAACAGCCATCTGATCCCCGTCAAAGTCTGCGTTGAAAGCTGCACAAACTAAAGGATGCAACTGAATTGCTTTTCCTTCAACTAAAACTGGCTGAAAAGCCTGAATACTCAAACGATGAAGCGTTGGAGCACGATTAAGCATAATAGGATGATCTTGAATAACCTCGTCTAAAATATCCCAAACTTCATTCTTAGCGCGCTCAACCATTCTCTTCGCACCTTTAATTGTATGAACAAAACCTCTTTCGCGAAGTTTACGAATGATAAAGGGTTCAAACAATTCTAATGCCATTTTCTTCGGCAAACCACACTGATGCAATTTAAGTTCTGGACCAACAACAATAACAGATCGTCCAGAATAATCAACGCGCTTACCTAAAAGATTCATACGGAATCGTCCTTGTTTTCCCTTAAGCATATCAGACAATGACTTTAACGGACGATTATTTGATCCTAAAACTGGACGTCCATGACGACCATTATCCAAAAGAGCATCAACAGCTTCTTGAAGCATGCGCTTTTCATTTCGAATAATAATTTCAGGAGCATTTAAATTAATCAATTTTTTTAATCGATTGTTTCTATTGATAACACGTCGATATAAATCATTTAAGTCAGAAGTCGCAAATCGTCCACCTTCTAGAGGAACGAGCGGACGCAAATCTGGCGGAATAACTGGCAACGTTTTTAAGACCATCCAAGCAACATCATTTCCAGATTTCTTAAAGTCCTCTGCTGTCTTAAGCGTTTTTGCTAATTTCTTTGCATTTGTTCCGGCTGGATTTGCTTTATCTAAATCTTTGCGAAGCTGTTTACATAAAACATCTAAATCAACTTGCTGAAGAAGATCAAGAATAGCTTCCGCACCAATTCGTGCTTTAAATGAATCACCATATTTTGCTAAACATTCTTGATATTTTTCTTCTGATAAAAATTGCTTAAATTTTAATTGTGTATCCCCTGGATCAACAACAACGTATTCTTCGTAATAAATAATTTTTTCTAGATCTTTAAGTGTGATTTGGAGCAAAGCGGATAAGCGGCTAGGAACAGCTTTGTAAAACCAAATATGAGTCACAGGACAAGCAAGCTCAATATGCCCCATACGTTCTCGTCGGACGGATGAACGTGTAACAATAACACCACAACGATCGCAAACAATCCCCTTAAACTTAATTCCCTTATATTTTCCACAATTACACTCCCAATCACGAACAGGTCCAAAAATTCTTTCGCAAAAAAGACCATCTTTTTCAGGCTTAAGCGTTCGATAGTTTAGCGTTTCAGCTTTTTTAACTTCGCCATTAGTCCACGACATAATAACGTCTGGAGAAGCCAACTTGATACTAATGCTATCGTAAGTTTTTTCTTGGTTCATAGTGATCTATTTTCCTTTTTTTCGCTCTTGGGACTCTGCTTGTGAATTTTCCATACGGATATCCAAGCATAAGCCTTGCAATTCTTTAATGAGAACATTGAATGATTCTGGAGTTCCTGGAGTTAATTTCTGTTCACCTTTAACAATCGCTTCATAAATGCGACTACGTCCAGCGACGTCGTCACTTTTGACTGTAAGCATTTCTTGCAAAGTGTATGCTGCCCCGTATGCTTCAAGGGCCCAAACTTCCATTTCTCCAAAACGCTGTCCACCAAAATGAGCTTTTCCACCTAACGGCTGTTGCGTAACAAGTGAATACGGCCCAATGGATCGCGCATGAATTTTTTCGTCAACAAGATGAATAAGCTTAAGCATATAGATGTAGCCAATTGTGACTTTCTGATCAAATGGAAGTCCTGTGTATCCATCGTAAACAGATGTCTTTCCATCTACTGGCAACTCTGCTTCTTTTAAAAGACCGCGAATCTCCTCTTCAGTCGCACCATTAAAAACAGGTGTTTCACATTCGAGACCAAGAACGTGTGCAGCCCAACCTAAATGTGTTTCCAAGAGCTGTCCAACATTCATTCGAGAAGGAACTCCTAATGGATTCAAAATAATTTCAATCGGCGTACCATCTTCTAAAAAAGGCATGTCCTCTTCTGGTAAAATGCGAGCAACGACACCTTTGTTTCCATGTCGCCCAGCCATCTTGTCACCTTCAGAAACTTTACGCTTTGTTGCAATGTAAACAACAACTTTCTTTAAAACGCCAGCTGGAAGCTCATCGCCACGCTTAACTTTTTCTATCTCATGCTCTTGCTCTTCCATTAATTCTTCTGCTCGATCTTCAAAAAATCTTAAAGCATCAGCTGCGTCTTCATCTTTTTTAATTTCACGAAGACCCATTTTTGCTAATTTTGCACTATTAATTCCAAAAATCTTACATAACTTCTTTTCTTTTTCCTCTTCTAAAAATTGAAGTTCTTGTTTGTAATAATGCTTCACCTTATCAGTTGCAATAATTTCTTTCTTCTTATCTTCTTTTGACTTTCGCCCACGTTCCGTGCGTTGAAAAACTTCAACGTTAACAACAACACCTTCTTCTCCTGGAGGAAGAGTCAATGATGAATCTTTAATATCAGCGGCTTTTTCACCAAAAATAGCACGCAGCAATCTCTCTTCTGGAGAAAGCTCTTTTTCGCTTTTTGGTGTAACTTTTCCGACGAGAATATAACCAGCTTTAACTTCTGCGCCGATACGAACAATACCGTCTTCTGTTAAATCTTTAAGCGCTTCTTCGCCAACATTTGGAATGTCACGCGTAATTTCTTCATTTCCAAGACGCGTTTCACGAGATTCAACTTCAAACTTCTCTATATGAATTGAGGTATACTTGTCCTCTTTAACTAATTTCTGACTCAAAATAATCGCGTCTTCAAAGTTATACCCTCTCCATGACATAAACGCGACTAAAATATTGCGTCCTAAAGCAAGCTTACCATTCTTTGTTGCCATGCCATCTGCGATGACTTGGCCTTCTTGAACATAATCCCCTAATTTAACAAGAGGTTTTTGATGAGTACATGTGTTAGAATTTGATCGAACATAGTTCTTCAAATTATATGTTGTTTTTCCAACCGTGATCTCTGTCGCATCAACATTAACGACTTTTCCTGATTCCTTAGCAATAACAACAGTTCCAGAATCCCTAGCAACCGTTGATTCCATTCCCGTGCCAACATAAGGAACTTCTGTAGCCATCAAAGGAACAGCCTGACGTTGCATGTTTGATCCCATCAAAGCTCTGTTTGCATCATCATGTTCCAAGAATGGAATAAGCGATGTCGCTGCAGAAACCAGCTGCTTAGGCGAGACATCCATATACTCTACCTTGCTTGGATGAGCATACGGAAAATCTGCACGATAACGGCAAGAAATATCTTTTTCTAAAAAATTACCAGCTTTATCAATTAGAGTATTTGCCTGTGCAATATATTTTGTCTGATCAATATCAGCTGTTAAATACTCAATTTTGTTCGTTACACGCCCATCAATAACTTTACGATATGGTGTTTCGATAAAACCTAAGTCATTAACACGTGCGCATGTTGCTAAAGAAGCGATAAGTCCAATATTTGGACCTTCAGGTGTTTCAATCGGACAAACGCGGCCATAATGTGTATGATGAACGTCTCGAACTTCAAAACCAGCTCGTTCTCGAGATAACCCGCCAGGACCTAAAGCACTGACACGTCTTTTATGCGTTGTCTCTGCTAAAGGATTGCCCTGATCTAAAAACTGAGATAACTGGCTACGACCAAAGAAATCTTGAACTTGACTTGAAAATAATCGAGAATTGATTAAATGATGCGCTGTTAAATTCTCAAATGTATTCATAACAACAAGACGCTCTTTAATCGATCTTTCAATTCTAGCAAGCCCAATGCGAACTTGATTCTGAACAAGTTCTCCGACGGTCTTAATGCGTCGATTACCAAGATGATCAATATCATCTGTCTCACCTTGACCATCTCTTAATTTAAATAAATATTTAATAACTTCAGCAACCGTTGCTAAATCAAGAATGCGATTATCTAAATCAACATTCATATTAAGTTTTCGGTTAATAATATAACGGCCAACTTTACTTAACTCATATCGTTTTGGCTCAAAAAATAATCTAAAAAATAAGCTATCAGCAACTTCAATCGTGGCTGGCTCTGTCGGTCTCATCTTGCGATAAAAATCAAGAAGCGCTTCTTCTTTTGTTGTTGTATGATCCTTCTCTAACGTGTTAGCTAACTTACTTAAATCATCTCCGAAAAGTTTTTTCATCTCTTCTTCTGTTGAAAGCCCCATAATACGTAGAATTTGAGTCGCAGGGAAACTCCTTCTACGATCAATGTAAGCCAAAAGAACATCGTTTAAATCATACTTAATCTCAAACCAAGCACCACGCGAAGGAATAATGCGTCCTTGATAAATGCTTTTTCCAGTCGGATGCATTTCTTGCTCAAAAGAAACCCCTGGTGGTCGCTGAATTTGCGAAACAGCAACTCGCTCATCTCCATTGATAATAAAAGTGCCTGTTTCTGTGATAAGAGGAAAATCGCCAAAATAAACTTCTTGCTCTTTGACCTCTACAGGCGTAATGAGCCTTAGCTTTACTTTTAAAGGTGCAGAATATGTCATTCCACGCCTTTGGCATTCACGAGAAGAATATTTTTCTTTTCCAAGATGATAACTGACGTACTCCAAGCGAACTTGGCCATCATAACTCTCAAATGGAAATGCTTCCTGAAAAGCTTCTTCAAGACCACAGCTATCTCTTTCTTCAGGATTCACATACCTTTGCAAAAAACTTGCATAAGACACAACCTGGATATCAAGCAAATTTGGAAGTTGAAAATTATCTTTATATTTGCTGAAATCTTTTATTTTTCTTTTTTTCATATTTTCTTTTCTTGGTTGAAGTTCTGAACTTTTTAATTAATTTCAACAACAGCGCCGGCATCAGCTAATTTTTTCTTTAGCTCTTCTGCTTCTTCTTTTGTAACGCCTTCTTTAATAGGTTTTGGAGCAGCTTCAACTAAATCTTTTGCTTCCTTTAAACCTAAATTTGTTGCAGCTCTAACTTCCTTGATGACAGAGATTTTATTAGCACCCATTTCTTTCAAGATAACATCAAAAGCTGTTTTCTCTTCTTCTGGTGCTGCTGCAGCGCCTGCAGCGCCGCCCATCATTGGAACACCCATCATTGGTGCTGCGGCTGTAATGCCAAACTTGTCTTCAAGAGCTTTAACCAAATCAGAAAGCTCAAGAGCTGTTAAACCTTCAACTGTCTTGATAACTTCTTCTAGCTTTGATGAAAGCGCCTTACTTTCCTTCTTTTCTTCTACTGCTGGTTGTTGCTCAACCTTTTCTTCTGCTGTATTTTCTGACATTTTACTTTCCTCCTATTTTCTCGCTTAATTGCTTTAATATTGATAATAAATCTCTGGTTTTTCCTGTTAAAGCTCCCGCCAATCTTGTGAGCGGAGCTTGTATTGTTTGAGCTAACATCGTCAACAATACATCTCGACTTGGAAGATCTGATAGTCGCTGAATTTCTGATTCAGCAACAGCCTTACCTTCTAAAACGCCACCTTGAACATTAAGTCCTTCAAAATCTTTAGCAAATTTAACTAAAACTTTTGCTACCTCAACAGAATCTTTATCGCTCCAAACAAAGGCAATCTGATTTTCAATCTTTTCACCTAATTCAGAAATATCTAAATCTTTCAATGCTCTTTGAGCAATGCGATTTTTTGATACATAAATTTCCGCGCCTGTTTGGCTCAATGCTTTTCTAAAATCACTCATTTCGGGTGAAGAAACTTTGGAATAACTAATCAAAAAAGTGTTCTGACGCTCTTTAACACCTTTGGAAATTCGATTGATAATGCCTTCTCTGATTAAAAGTCCAACTTTTTTCATAATGATACCTTTATCCCTGGACCCATTGTTGTCGCCAACGAAACACTTTTGATTAAATCTCCCTTGATAGCCTGAGGCGTTACATGATTAATCGCATCCAGCAAATATTTAACATTCTCAAGAATCTTGTCCGCAGAAAACGAACATTTGCCAACGCCAATATGAACACCTGCTTGCTTATCAGATTTAAATTCAACCTTACCTGCTCTAACCTCATTAACGGCTTTCTCTATATCTGTAGTGACTGTGCCCGACTTTGGACTTGGCATTAAACCACGAGGCCCTAGAACTTTTCCAAGCTTGCTTAAATCTCTCATAATATCTGGCGTTGCAATAACACAATCAAATCCCAAGAATCCTTTTGACACTTTTTCAATCAAATCTTCTGCTCCAACATAATCGACGCCAAGTTCCTTGGCTTTTAGAGCTTGATCTCCTTTGCAAAAAACAGCAATTTTTACTTTTTTCCCTGTTCCATGAGGCAAAACAGCTGTGCCGCGAACAATTTGCTCAGAACTTTTTGGATCAACATTTAACCGGAGATGCAACTCTAATGTTTCGTCAAATTTAACTCTTGGAACACCTAAAAGAACTTCAATGCCTTCCTTGAGAGGATAAATCTTTCCAGCCTCAACCTTTTCAACCGATTTTGCCATACGTTTGCTTAATTTAACCATCAGAAACCTCGATTCCCATGCTTCGAGCTGTTCCCTTAATAATTTTGACAGCTTTATCCATGCTAGCCGTATTTAAATCTTCCATTTTTGTTTTGGCAATTTCTTGGACTTGCTTCATGTCAATTGTGCCAATTTTTTCTTTTCCAGCTAAGCCAGAAGCTTTTGCCAAATTTGCTGCTTTTTTAATAAGAACTGAACTAGGTGGGGTTTTAAGAATAAAATCAAACGACTTATCTTTGTAGACTTTAATGATCGCCGGCAAGATAAGGCCTTCTCTGCCTTTTGTTTTTTCATTAAACTGCTTGCAAAACATCATAATATTAACGCCATGCTGACCTAACGCAGGACCAACAGGTGGGGCAGGATTTGCCTGACCCGCAGGAACATAAAGTTTTATTTGAGCGACTACTTCTTTTGCCATGTTACACCTTCTCGACTTGCCAGTATTCTAGTTCAACGAGCGTTGATCGACCAAAAATCGACACACTCACTTTTAATTTTCCGCGATCCGGATGGATCTCCATAACAACGCCGTTAAAACTTGCAAACGGTCCTTCAATAATCTGCATAGGTTCACCAATCTCAAAAATAGTCTTTGGACTTGGTTTTGCCTCTGTTTCTTCCGTTTTCTTTAAAATATTCTCAACTTCTTGTTCTGAAAGCGCTGCTGGCTTTCTGCCTGGTCCGATAAATCCAGCAATCCCTGGAGTCGTCTTAACTAAATACCAACTTTCATTGTTCATCTCCATGTTGATTATGATGTAACCTGGAAAAAACTTTCTAGTTGATATGCACTTCTTTCCGCGACGCACCTCAGAAACTTGTTCCGTTGGAACAACAACTTCCTTGATATACTGCTTTAAGCTGGTCGTTGCTATTCTTTTATCTAGACCGGCCTTTGCGCGTTCTTCACAACCTGTTTGTGTATGGACAACGTACCACTTCATAATATTATTTAATTATCAATCCTAATAGCCTGGAAAGAATAAAATCGGAAGTGCCAATAAATAATCCTAAGAAAAATGTGCTGACAAGGACAATCCATGTCGCTTCAATCAACTCAGCACGTGTTGGCCAATTGACTTTCTTAAGTTCAACAACTACTTCCGAAAAAAATTTTTGAATCTTTCCAACCATTTTATTGTTTTTTCCGCAGGCCTGGTAGGACTCGAACCTACAACACTCGGTTTTGGAGACCGATGCTCTAGCCATTGGAGCTACAGGCCTAAGTTATTTTTTCTTTTCCCGATGTAATGTATGTCGACGACAAAAACGACAGAACTTCTTAAGTTCAATACGTTCTGGTTTTTTCTTTTTATCTTTTGTACTTGTATAATTAAGCTGTTTACATTCAGTACACTGAAATTGAATATTTTCACGCATTTTAAGAATCTCGTTATTCTTCTTTAAGCCCTCGACCGGAATTGAACCGGTGACCTCGTCCTTACCAAGGACGTGCTCTTCCTACTGAGCTACAAGGGCAAATATATGAACCCAAAGTATACTGTCTTATCTAAAATTTGTCAAGTTTTTTATTAACTATTTCTAATACTAAAGATATTAAAAATAATAGGGTTAGCTCAATTTTATGATGTCTTAATTAATCTTAAAAAACGACGTTTTCCGATCTTTAAAACCCCTGACTCTTTAGGCAAAATATCTTTATCAAGCTTTTTTCCATTAAAACTAACTGCCCCTTGTTTTAAAAGGCGTCGCACTTCATTTGATGAAATTGGACACGGTGAAACGCTGACCGTTGATGCCGTAGTTGAAATTGCAGTCAATGCAGAAATTTCAGAAGTATCATATTCCGGTATGTCATCTGGCACTTCTCCACCAGAAAACTGCTTTTCAAAGCTTTCACGCTCTATTTTAGCCACTTTTTCTGAATAAAACTGACTAACAATCTCCTCGGCAAGGGTCAATTTTGCCTCTTTAGGATGCATTTCTTTAGCTTTAGAGATATCTATATCTGTCAAAAGCTCGTAATATCTAAGCATCATTTCATCGCTAATAGACATTATTTTACCAAAAATCTCCTTTGGTGGCTCATCAATGCCAATATAGTTACCTAAAGACTTGCTCATCTTCTGAACGCCATCTGTGCCCTCTAGAAGGGGCATCATAACGACAGCCTGCGGCTCTTGACCAAAGGTTTCCTGTAGCTGTCGCGCCATCAAAAGATTAAATTTCTGATCAGAACCACCAAGCTCAACATCTGCCTTCAAATAAACTGAATCATACCCTTGCATCAAAGGATAGATAAACTCTAAAATACTGATTTCTTTGTTCTCATCTATGCGTTTCTTAAAATCTGCACGAGCCAACATCTGCGCAACAGTACATCGAGCAGACAAATCCAAAACATCCTGACTTGAAAGCCTTTTAAGCCATTTGCTATTAAAAATAACATTCGTTTTCTTTTTATCGAGAATCTTAAAGACCTGCCGTTCATATGTTTTAGCATTTTTACGAATCTGTCCTGGCGTCATGCGCACGCGCAGTTGATCGCGCCCTGTTGGATCACCAATTTGAGCAGTAAAATCTCCAATTAAAAAGAAAACTTTATGACCTAAATCCTGAAATTGTCTTATTTTTCTAAGTAAAACAACATGGCCGAGATGTAAATCTGGAGCGGTTGGATCAAACCCAGCTTTAATGTGAAGTGGTTTTTTATTTTTTTGAGACCTTAAAAGCTTTTCCTTTAAGATTTCAATATTGATAATTTCTGTGGTACCAGAAGAAATTTTCTTGATGATGTCTTCTTGCATGATATTTGCCTTGGATTAAACAAGTGAAAATGTGTGACTGCACTTCTCAGCGCAGTCACACACATAATAACTTATTTACTCTTGCTCAACTTCTCGTGCTTGATCGTCGGAAACTTTTGAACTTAAACCAATTTTCATCTGATCAACATCGACTTTGATAACCTTTACCTGAATCTTATCTCCAGCTTTTAAGGCATCAGAAGCTGTTTTATCAATTTCAGAAGCATAAATAAGTCCTTCGAGCTCCTCCTCAAGCTTGACAAAAACACCAAACTCAGAATTCATCACGACCTCTGCCTCTAAAACTTTTCCAACTGGATATTGTTCTGCAATCTCAGACCACGGATTATCTTTAAGCTGCTTGTATCCCAATGTGATCTTTCTTTGGTCCGGATCAACAGCTAACACAACAATCTCGACCGATTGACCTTTTTTGAAGATTTCCTGAGGATGATTGACTTTGCGAGTCCAAGACATATCAGAAACATGAATCATTCCTTCAATACTTCCGTCGAGCTCAACAAATGCCCCATAATCTGTAAATCCGCGAATCTTTCCTTCGACTTTTGAATCAATAGGAAACTTTTCTTCAGCTTCAAGCCATGGATTCTTTTCCAATTGCTTAAGACTTAAAGAAATTCTTTTAGTATCGCGGTCAATATTAATAATTTGAACTTCGATCATATCGCCAATCGCAAACATTTCCTGAGGATTGACCATCTTCTTCTGCCAAGAAATTTCAGAAGAATGCAAAAGCCCTTCAATGCCCTTGTCAATTTCGACAAAAACACCGTAAGGCATAAGATTAACAACTTTACCTTGAATTTTTGACGCAACAGGATATTTATTTTCAATACCTTCCCATGGATTAGCAGTGATTTGTTTTAATCCTAATGACACTTTTGAATTCTCTTTATCAAAATCAAGAATCAAAACTTCTATCTCATCACCTACTGCAACCAACTCTGATGGATGATTAATGCGAGACCAACTCATATCTGTAATATGCAAAAGTCCATCAATTCCGCCAAGGTCAATAAATGCACCGAAATCTGTAATGCCCTTAACGCTACCAACACGCTTTTGTCCTTTTTCAATCTTGTCCCAAAGTTTCGCCCTAATTTCGTCGCGCTCTTTTTGGACAACTTCTCGTCGAGAAAGAATAATGTTGCGTCTCTGCTTATTCATCTTGGTCACAACAAACTTATATTTGTTTCCAATGATATCTTTTGGCGCAACACCCTTAAATGCGGACAACGATCTTGGTAAAAACGCATCCGCTCCTTGCATATCAACGATGTATCCACCATTGACTGGCTTAACGACACGACCCTCTACAGAAGATCCCTCATCAACCTCATCAACAATTTTCTGCCATCCTTTAAGCTTTTGAGCTTTTGAATACGAAAGAATAAGTCTTCCTGCGTCGTCCTCAGTCGATTCGATTAAAACGTCAACCTGGTTTCCTTCCTTAAGCTCCTCAATATCCCGAAATTCGCCTAGAGGAATAAATCCCTCGGATTTAAATCCGATATCGACGATAACATCCTTTTCGGTAATTCCTACGATTTCGCCTTTAACGATTTCGCCTTCGTTAATTTCTCGCAGAGTATTTTCGTACAACTCTGCCATAATAGATTGTTTTTCTGCTGACATAAACTAAACACCTCTTTCTTAAGAATTCTTTTGCGTGAAATACGAAAAATCAATCAGCAAAGGATTAACCGTTTTCTGCAAAAGTTCCAAGATTATCGGTGAAAAGGCCCCTTTTGTCAACTAAAATTTTTATGATTAAACAATATTAAGAAAAAAGAAAAAAATAGTGGAGAAAAAATCTACTTGCTTACCTTTAAAGATAGCTCTTTAATGGCTTCCATAACTGCATATGCTGTTTCTCGATATGACTCGCCTTGCTTAATATGAATAGGTGAGCCAAAATAAACCGTTACTCTCGCAGGCTTGATTAGCTTTGATTTAGGCGCCATGGCCTTATTTGATCCACAAATATAAGCTGGCACAATCGGGACACCTGCCTTCGCAGCAATCATTCCAACACCTGGCTTGGCGTTTTCTGGATCAATCACACCTATTTGCCGCCCTCCTTGAGGGAACATGACAAGCCCTTGCTTTGTATTAAGTCGACGGATAGATTCTCTAATTGAACTAGGATCTGCGATTCCTCTTCGAGCAGGAAAAGCTCCGACCAACGGAAGGATGGTAGAAAAAAACTTACTTTTAAACAAAGATGCCTTGGCAAAATAGCTTAATCTACGCCCAGAGGCAATGCCCAAAATCATTGGATCCAGATTACTTAAATGGTTACTTGCCAAGACGTAACCAGACTCCTTAGGTATATGCTCAGCTCCAAAAGCCCGAAGAAACAAAAAGCTTTTAAAAAAAATCCAAAATAACACATGCCCTATCCAATAAACCATTTTATAATTTCTTTAATACCGTTTTTCCGTATTCAATCAGCATTTTTGCCTTAGCCATAGATTTAGCTTCGACATAGGATCGAACCAACGGCTCTGTACCAGATGGACGAAACATAATCCAGCTCTCATCTTCACAAACAAGCTTAACGCCGTCGAATGTCTTGATATCAACGACCTTTTTCCCAAGAATCTTTTTCATTAATTTTACTTTTTTCAAATCAAATTTCTTCTTATCGGTTTTAAGTCCTGCTTTTTGATAATAATATCGCCCGAACTCTTTTTCCATTTCTTGGATAAGCTTTTTGATACTTTTTTTGCTATACACCATCATTTCAAGCAAAAGAAGGCCTGCAAGAGTACCATCTCTTTCTGGAATATAATTCTGAACACCAACCCCTCCAGCTTCTTCACCGCCGGCTAAAATATCCTCAGAAATCATTAAATCAGAAATATATTTAAATCCAACTGGCGTTTCATAAAGTTTTAAACCTAAACCTTTTGCGATATTGTCAAGCATCGTTGTTCCGCAAATTGTTTTAACGATGCCGCCTGATCGACCTTTATTTCGCGCAAGATGCAAAATAATCAATCCCAATATTTTCTGAGGGTTAATATATTCTCCGTCAGCTGTAACAGCAGCAATGCGATCAGCATCTCCATCTAAAATGAGACCAAGATCAAATTTTTCTTTTTTAACGCGATCCTTGATCTCACTAACATATTCTTCAACAGGCTCTGGCTTCCCCCCTTCAAAGGAAGGATTAATGTCTGCGCGCATGACTTGAGCTCGAATATTAGTCTCTCTTAAAACACGTAAAATCAAAGAACCTCCGCTACCATGCATCGCATCAGTCAAAACTTTATAACGCGATTTCTTGATGGCTTTCAAATCAATATAATTTCTTAAAAAATCAACATACTCTTCCTTAAAATCATAAATGACTAAATCTTTTTTCTTTTTTGCCATCTCAAAGTCAACCTTTTTAACTTCTGTCTTGCATAAGTATTCTTCAACAAGATCTGTTATTTCTCTTGAAGCAGCACCGCCTTGTGCTGTTTTAATCTTAATACCGTTAAATGCGGCTGGGTTGTGGCTTGCTGTAACCATAAGGCCAGCAACACAATTTCTTCGCGTTACACCAAAACTTAATGTCGGCGTTGGAATCGCTGTATCAGAAAGATAAACCTCTATATTATTTTTTGCCAAAATGCATGCCAGCGTCTTTGCATATTGATCCGACAAAAATCTTGTATCGTATCCTACGGCGACTCCTTTGCGAACGCCTGGCTTTTTTCTTAGGTCATGATTGATCCACTCGCTAATCGCTTGTGACAAGATTTCAACATTCTTAAATGTGAATTCCTTTGAAATGACTGCCCTCCAGCCATCAGTTCCAAACTTAATTTCATTTCTTGCATTTTCGCACATGAGACAACTCCCTTACCTTGTTATTTAATAATCAATTAGTAGCTCCATAAAGCTTATTCTGAAAAACATAATCCAAGACTTTATCCGGCACAAAATACTTTATTGTTTTATTCTGAAACATACGCATGCGAACATACGACGACGAGATATCAATCCCAGGCATAATAACGCTATGATGTTTTGCGTCTGAACTCTTTTTAATATATCCCGGTCTGTTAACAACAATAAAATCTGCAATTTCCAAAATTTTATCAATATACTTCCATTTCGGAAGTTGAGATAACGTATCTTCTCCGATAATAAAAAATAATTCCGTATCTGGAGGATACGTTTCCTTAAAGTAAAGCATCGTATTAATTGTATACGACCTTCCTCTTTTTTTAATTTCAAAATCAGAAATCTCAAAAAAAGGATTATCTTCAATCGCCAAACGTACCATTTCAAAACGATGTTTAGCGCCGGCGACAACTTTTCTATTTTTATGCGGAGGAATATAGGTTGGAACAAAAACAACCTTATTCAAATGCATACGTTCTAAAGCCATTTGAGCAATTGCTAAATGGCCAATATGAATCGGATTAAAGGTTCCGCCTAATACTCCTACTCTTTGCACGTTCTTTCCTTAATCAAAAATCTATTTACGAATCTGCCCTTTGCCCAATATCGTATATTTATACGTTGTCAGCTCAGGCAATGCCATAGGCCCTCGAGCGTGAAGTTTACCTGTACTAATACCAACTTCTGCTCCAAACCCAAATTCATATCCATCTGTAAAACGTGTCGATGCATTAACATAAACACAAGATGAATCAACAGCCCGCAAGAATTCATCTGCTTCTTTTTTATTTTTTGTAACAATAGTATCCGAATGTTTTGATCCGTAAATATTAATATGTTCAATGGCTTCAAAAAGATTGCCAACAACCTTTACTGAAAGAATTAAATCAAGATACTCTTCAGGCCAATCTTTTTTAGTTGCCTTCTTAATACCTGAAACAATTTCTCGAGTGCGTACACATCCACGAATCTCAACGCCAGCCTTATCAAAATTACTGATCATAGTCGGCAAAAAAATCTTAGCAATATTTTGATGCACCAACATTGTTTCCATAGCGTTGCAAACACCTGGACGCTGAACCTTAGCATTAAAACAAATATTGCGTGCCATTCTTAAATTTGCAGAATTGCTAACATACGTATGGCAAACACCCTTGTAATGCTTGATAACAGGAATACAAGAATTTTGTGTCACAAATTTAATCAAACTTTCTCCGCCTCTTGGCACAATAACATCAACATACTCATCTAATTTTAAAAGAAAATTAACAGACGCTCTATCTGTTGATGATATTAGCTGAACAGCATTAAGCGGAACTTTTGTCTTTTTAAGTGATTTCTTAATAACATCAAAGATTGCCTTATTAGAATGCACGGCTTCCTTGCCACCTTTGAGAATAACCGCATTGCCTGATTTTAAACAAAGACCAATGCAATCACTCGTCACATTTGGACGCGATTCATAAATGATACCAACAACGCCAATCGGCGTTCTGACCTTACTAATCTTGAGACCATTCGGGCGCCTGAAAGTTGCAATCATCTCATTAACCGGATCTTTAAGTTTTGCCGTATCTAAAAGACAATCCGCCATCGCCTTAATGCGTTTTTCATTTAACGTTAAACGATCAACCAGTGCTTTTGGATAATTTTTCTTAATAACAACATCAAGATCTCTTTGATTCTCTTTAACTAAGAATTTCTGATTCTTCAAAATAGCCTTGGCCATTAAGCGTAACGCTTTATTTTTTTCATTAGTCGAGACAAGTGCCATCTTTCGCGACGCAGCTTGTGTTAATCTCGCCATGGATATAATCTTTTTTTCTAAACTCATAACTTTCCTAGTTACCTTTGACACAAAACCATGTCATTGCGATGAATAACTTCAGTTTTACGTTTCTTATCATCTATTTTATGAAGATCGCCAACAGAATAATTAATAATTCCGCGTGCAATCTCAGAATCTTTTTGATCAACAATAACAACAACGTCTTCTTTTTTAAAATGTCCTTCCCAGCTAACGATGCCCGGAAGAAGAAGGCTTCTGCCTCCTTTTAAAAGAGCTTCTTTAGCACCTTGATCAATCACCACTTTTCCTTTTGGTTTGGCTCCAAATGAAATCCAATGACGTTTCGCTAAAAGCTTTTCTTCCTTTTCAAAAAAGAATGTTCCGATACGCTTTCCAGCAATAACATCTTTTACAACATTTCGCGTATCTCCATTAGCAATCACACACGGAATCTTAGCATGCGTCGCAATCTTCACAGCTTCAATCTTTGTGATCATCCCCCCTTTAGAAACATTCTTCTTAGTCGTACCAAGAGCCAAGCTTTCAATTTCTTTTGTCACTTCTTTAATTTCACGAAAAATCTTTTTTTCTTTATCTTTCGAATCATATAAACCATCAACATCCGACAAAATTAAAAGCAAATCAGCCTCAATCGCACTTGCAACAAGAGCCGAAAGTTTGTCATTATCTCCAAATTTAATTTCATCTGTCGATATTGTGTCATTTTCATTAATAATCGGAACAAGTCCATAGCCTAAAATCTTATTGATCGTACTTCGCGCGTTATTGTAACGTTTTCGATCATCAAAATCTTCCCAAGTCAACAACACTTGAGCGCAACGCAATTTACTTTTCTTAAGCAAATCTGTATATGTACGCATCAAAACATTTTGACCAATAGCAGCCAAAGCCTGCAGAGATGCAACATCCGTCGGCCTCACATGTTCACGAATTTCTCCTAAGCCCAACACAATTGACCCTGAACTAACCAAAACAACATCGATGCCCTTCTTTCGGAGCAAAGCAATTTCCTTAACAATAGATCGCAAGCCAGAAGATTGCGGCTTCATGTAGAAATTAGCAATGATGCCAGATCCAATCTTAATGACGACTCTTTTTATTTTTCTTCCGAATTTTCGTGACATAATATTTTTCTTATTTCGTTAACTAAATTATTTAATCCTTGTTTCTCGACCGCAGAAACTGAAAAAATCTTATCTTTAAACTCTTTTTTAAACCTTTTTAAATTTACTCTACTCTTTGATAAATCCATCTTGTTAGCAACAACAATTCTTTTCTTAAAAAATAACTTATGGCTATACTCTCTAAGCTCGTGATTAATTTTTCGATAATCTTCTATCGGATCTCTGCCCTCAACTCCCGCCATATCCAATACATGAACCAAAATCTTCGTTCGCTCTGCATGCTTTAAGAACTTGTCTCCCAACCCCCTGCCATCATGAGCACCTTCAATAAGACCAGGAAGATCCGCTATCACAAATTCAAAATCATCTTGAGAAACAAATCCTAAAATTGGCTTTTTTGTTGTAAAAGGATAGTTGGCAACCTCAGATCGAACCTTCGATATTGCAGAAATCAAAGTTGATTTCCCAACATTCGGAAATCCGATAAGACCAACATCTGCCATAATTTTAAGCTCAAGAAGAATTGTCTTCTCTTGGCCATCTTGCGGGGGCTTAAATGTTTTTTTATGATCATTTCCAACACCTCCACGCCCACCACGCGCTACAACAATACTTTGACCATCAAAAACTAAATCTTTAACAAGTAAATTCGTATCAGCATCTCGTATGATTGTGCCAACAGGAACTTTTAAAATACAATCAAGGCCAGTCTTGCCGTATTTCCCTTTACTACTAGCATGACCACCTTTTTTTGCTTTATGATGTTGTCTAAATTTGTAATCTAAAAGTGTCTGAATAGACCGACTTGCTTCAAAGATGACATCGCCACCCTTGCCCCCATCTCCCCCATCAGGTCTCGGATGTCGCATTCGCTTATCAGAATAAAAACTTTCACATCCATTACCGCCCTTGCCAGCACTCACAAAAATTCTTGCTTCATCAACAAAAACTGCCATATATATCCTCTTACCTTAAAAAAACCCTTTAATCTATTCTTTCGTTTCGATAGAAACAATGCTGAGGCTTGTTAAGTTTTGTCGATGCCCTTTTTTAAGTGCATTATCTTTTCTGCGCCAATATTTAAAAGCAATAACTTTTTCGCCTTTTTTATGCTCGACAACCTTGGCTGTAACCTTTACATCTTTTAAATGCGGCTGACCAACTTTAACAGTTGTTCCTTTTGAGTAAAGTAATACCGGGCTTAGCGAGAACGCTTTGCCTTCTTTTTGATCAACGGTTTGAACATCAATCAAATCACCTTCTGATACTTTAAATTGCTGTGAACCAACTTCTACGATTGCGTACATCTTTTCCTCCTTAAAAACAATTTTAAACAAATTTATTCAATTTTAACTCTTCCATGCCCATGACAATATGGACATGCTTCAAATGACATAGATTCAATAGTCTTTCCTGCTCTTGCACGAGTCATTTCCAAAAGACCTAGTGATGATATCTTGGTGATTTCTGTCTTTGAATGATCTTTAGCCAATGCTTTTTGAAGAGCTTGCAAAACCTGCCTACGATGAGCTTCTCTTCCCATGTCGATAAAATCGATGACAATAATACCACCTAAATCTCTTAAACGCAACTGTCTTGCGATTTCCGATGCGGCTTCCGCGTTAACCATAAAAGCGGCTTCTTCTGGTGATGCATTAACCTTAAAACGTCCACTATTAACATCCACGACGATAAGCCCTTCCGTTGGTTCAATAACAATATGTGCCCCAGACTTCAAGTAGACTTTTCGATCATAAATTTTATTAAGCTGCTTAGCTACATTCTTATTCTCAAATAAAGGCGTCTCACCCTTATAATAATGAATTTTATCAACCATCTCTCTTCCAATTAACATTTGCACAAATTTCTTTATACGCCCATATTCTTCCTGCGAATCTACAATGAGCTTATCAATATCTTCTCTCAAAAAATCACGAACAATACGCCAAACAAGATCATATTCTTTATAAATAAGAGAGGGTGCTTTGCGTTCATCAGAAAGCTTTCTAATGCGCATCCAAATCTTGTATAGGAACTTGGCATCCCGAATAATCTCACGCTTCCCTTTTTGAGAAGCAACTGTTCGAACAATAAAACCGCTTTCTTCAGCAAAATTTAACCCTTTTAGAATTTCTTTTAGACGCTGTCGGTCATCTGAAGTTTCAATTTTCTTTGAAATTCCAAGATGTTTATCATATGGCATAAAAACAACAAAGCGACCAGGAAGGCTAACATGTGTAGTCAATCGCGCCCCTTTATTACCAAAAGGCTCCTTAACAACCTGCACAAGAACTTCATTGCCTTTTTTCAAAGAGAAATCCTTCGTCCTTTTGCGCTTCGTTTTCTTCTTCTTACCGTTCAACATGCGATCAATCAATTTTCTCGGACCCGTAAATTCCTCTTCAACCAAAGGATTAATAGCATCGGTTAAATAAAGAAATCCATTCTTTTCTTGGCCAATATTAACAAAAGCAGCATTAATCGATGGCAATATTGACTCAACAACACCTTTATAAATATTTCCAAGAAGGAAATTTTGACGATCCATCTGAATATAAAAATCATCCAAAACTCCATCTTCAATAATAGCGACACGCTTCTCGCTCGCCTTGATATTTACTAAAATTTCTTTAGACATTTTTTATTATTTACCTTCGAATTTCTGAAGCCGTTTCTTTAACTCCTCACTATCATCAGGCATCTTATCCGTTATAATGTGAGGTGTGATAAAGATAAGCAACTCTGTTTTTGATAGTGTCTTTTCTTTCTTTTGGAATAAAAGTCCAACTAGAGGGATATCCCCTAAAAAAGGAACCTTTTTCTTGACATCGGTCCACTGATTCTTGATGAGACCTGCAATAACTAACGTCTGCCCATCTGCAATCATGACCCGCGTAGAGGCTGATTCAGTACTTAATTGTGGTACACTTGTATTTTCGACTTGAACAAAATCTAAAATCGCCGTAACTTTAGGCTCTATGTCTAAAGTCACAAATCCTGCATTGTTGACATGCGGCGTGACTTCAAAGATAACTCCAATGTCTTTATATTCCCATCCGGAAACCTGAAGCTTAGCCTGTTCCTCATTATACGTATATTCAGGCAACGGATATTGACTACCAACAACGATGTTGGCTGTCTGATTATCCAGCGTCACAATGCGAGGATTCGAAAGAATATGTGTATTTGATCGTGAATCTAAAATTTCTAAAACAGCCTGCACCTGCGTAAAATCTAACGTTCCAAATGAAAACAAATCTTCATCTGGAGCTGGAAACGGCTGATCCTTAACATATTTATTTTCGGAAGTCGTTGTAAAGGGCCATGTTACTGGCCTATTTGCGCCTGATCCTGAAAGTTGAAGCGTCCAGTCAATTCCTAAATTCTCTGAATCTGCAAGCGTTGTCTCGATAATCTTTGCCTCAATCAAAACCTGAGGTGTCGTTGCATCAAGGCGCCCAATAACATCAGCCATCAAAGATAAACTACTCACAGCATCTGTCACAATAATAATATTTGTTCTCTGATCAAAATTAATCGATCCTCGATCAGTTATCATTTTTTCTATAGATACAACAACATCAGAAGCATTTGCATAATTCAAAACAAACGTCTTTGTCATAATTGCTTCCTGATCAGCTAGAACAAGCGCATCTTCTCTTAATTTTTTAAGATTTTCAATTGTTGTAACAATAATAATATTTCCTGTTTGTTCATATCCATAATTGTACGTTCTTAAAATAACATCTAGAGCATTTTTCCATGGAACATTCGTCAGTTGAATTGTCACAAGCCCGGTTACTTCCGGCCCAGCAACTATATTAACTCCACTTCGATAAGAAAGAATTTGCAAAACATTACGAATATCCGCATCACGAAAATCCAACGTAACACAACCATCGCACACCTCACCAAAAACATCTAACGTTGTCTCTTCTGATATAGGCTGAGATTGTTGATCTTGCGTATACCCTACGCTAACGAGAAGTCCAAATATAACAACGAAAATAAATAATTTTCGAATCACCTTATCTCCCCTTTCTTAATTCCAAAACAAATTCTTTACTATCTTTTGTTAAAAAAACCCTGCTTTCTTCTACCTTAAAAAGCGTATATCCGGCAATTTGACTTCCAATCTTAAAAACTTTTCCATTAATAATTGCTAAGCTTTTTCCCTTAGGATCATAGATAACCCCTTCAAGACTTAAATCTCCATGCCGAAGATTTTTATCATAAGTAATGACAGCACCACTTGGGCTTACCAATGACCAAAAAGGATCTCTTTTACCATGTGAGTCATATACAAAAGATGTTTTCTCCTCAGCCAATGCTGCACTAGATGACAAAAAAATAAAAAATACTAAAACTAAATATCGCATAATCATCTCTTTTTAATTCTTCTCCATGACAAAAATTGTAATAGCAATTTTAACAATATGCCTTCTCGGATGCCCGCTATTTTGTGTAATATCAAAATCTTCGATACTCATAAAAACTTCATCTGTTTCAATGCGATTAAACAGCTCCCCAATCGCATGGTAGCCGCCTTGTCCTCTAACATAAATAGGAAGTGAGAAATATTTTCCTCCATCATTCTCTAAAACAAGTTCTTGAGAATCTTTCAACGGCATAATCTGATCAATTTGAACATCTGAACTAATCGCAAGACGAGAAATCTTTTCAAGCAACATTGGAATTTCTTCTCTAGACAAAACGCTCATTTCAACTTTAGAGAGATTCCCTCGTAAACGCGACACTTCTTTTTGATAATGCGGCATATTCTTAAGATTATACTTCGTCTCTTTTAACTCTTTTGATAATTCGACACTCTTTGGAATGAGAGATTTAAGCGCATTAATCTGAAAACCCATAATAAAAACATAATCAAAAAGTAAAACAAAGAGAATAAATCCCGCAAGAAAATAATATTTCATTTTTCCTGTTATTTCTGGAATTTCAAAAGGTATTTTATCTATTAAATTTTTCATCAAGCCTCAACGTAATAACAAAATCGGCAATTTGAGTTGAATGAATATTGCGTCTCTGAATAGACCCAACTTCAATGTCCTGCAAACCAACCATAAATTCTTTTTGCTTTTTTAAATTTGAGCTAAAGTTTCCTACGCTCGTCATCTCATCGTTTTTCTTAGACACAGCACTACCTTTAATAAGAAACACGTTTTTACTAAGCGAGATTTTATCAAGCCAAAGCCCTTGCGGAACCATGTCACCAATAACATTTATTTTTTCTGCCCAAGAAATTCTTTTTTCAATTGTAATTCTTTCTACAATATCGATTTTCTTTCGCAAAATCTGAAGATTTTCTAAAACTTTATCAACATGACCTTTTTCAGGTGCAATCGAAACCCAACGAGCTTTCTGTCGCCCATAACTTGCAAGCTTAAGAAAAATAGTCATTTGCAACAAAACATGAACACCAACTAAAAGAATCAAAACCCCTGCAATAGAGCCAACTAAAATTTCCAAAGGAATACTCTTCAGAATCTTTTTAAAGATTTGACCTTTTTTCTTTTTTTGCAACTCTTCTGGGACTAAATTAATTCTAATCATCGCTACAAAGAGAAAGTCCTAATGCAATAGGTAATTGATGAATGTTTTCGCTAAAACTTTCACGAGAAACCTTATCCGAAAAATCCAACACATCAACAGGATTCCATCGCTCAACAGGAATGCCTAATTCTTTCATTAAAAAATCCTCAATTTTTGGCAGACGAGAAGAATCTCCAGTTAGATAAAGCCTTATCGCTTCTACGCTATTCTCTGATGTAAAATAATCAAAAGAGAGCCTAATCTCCGAAACTAAACTAGACAATGTCGCCTGACATGCCGAAAGAATTTCATCTGTTTTATCTCCAGGGGCTTGCTTCATCGCTTCAGCCTGATTAACATCTAAGCCAAACACGTTCATAATTTTCTGCGTAAAATCTTTGCCTCCCACAGATATATCTCTAGTAAACTTTGGCGTATTTTCATCCAAAATAACAAGACCGCTTTTAACCTCTCCAATGTCTAAAACCGCAACTGTACTTACTGATGGATGCTGGCTATCTTGTCCATCTTTTTTACTATTTTGAAGCTTAATAAAAACGTTTGAAAGAGCAACAGCATTTAGGCCAATATTATTAGGCTGAAGCCCTAAAGAAGAAACAAAATCTATACGCTTCTTAACAATCTCTTTTTAGCAACAGCGACCAACATTAAAACCTTATTATCCTTGTTTTTGTTATCCTCAACAATATGACAATCCATGAAAATCTGGTCTTTTGAAAAAGGAAAATACTTGTCTGATTCAAGATAAAGCGATTGACGCAACTGCTTTAAGGGTATGCGGGGCATTTTGATAAATCGGATTAATACTCCCTGACCGGATAAGCCTGTGAAAACATTCTTCGAAGAAAATCCAAATCCTGTTAAAATCTTTCGGATAGCGCCTGTCATGTCTCCGCTATCAATAGGCTCAACTGCCCAATTGGCAACTTTGAAAACTCCCGTGTTTGACGAGACCATTTCAACCGCCCTACAAAATTTTGTGCCAACATCTAAGCCAACACATGACTCTACAGGTTGTTGCGGGACATACCTTCGGATAAATGAAAAGTATTTTTCTAGAAATTTTTGTAAATGAATAAGCATGTATGTCGATATAAAGTCTGTATATAAAGATTACTTTGTAATATATATATTATACAGTAGATATTTTCTTTTCTCTATAATAAACTTCTTTTTCTACATGTAAAGAATTTTATCACTTTTTTCAAATATAAAAATATCAACTAATTCTAGAAAACTTAAGGCACAAGAACTCCCCCAGTATCAATTCTGAAAATAACCGTTCCCGTTTGACCTAAAACAAAGGGGCTCGCTCTTAACGAATAGCCACTTGCAGAAAAAGTACAAGAATATTCATAACCTGATATTGTTGCGCTACAATACGAACTGTTGATATACGGAGGCGTTACATCTGTAAGGGATGCAATATCTTGAGGATAAATTCCGACAGTTAAGGCATACAATTCAGAAGCCGTAGACATAGCCTTTAAGCTACTTCTCGCTAAAGCTTCATTCGAAACCATTTTTGCCCTTAAGATCCCTGGAATTGCAATCGAAGCCAAAAGAGCAATAATAGCGACTGAAATCATGATTTCGACCAAAGTAAACCCGAGCTGATTCTTTTTCATTTAATCTCCAATTAAATCGCAGGCTATTCACTTTATTATACAAACCTTGCCCAATTAGCTCAATACATAAATTGTATAAAAAATGGGCGAGAGGTAAAACCTCTCGCCCATCAATGCACCTTCTTAATCATCAAATTATTCTGATGTTAAAACACCGCCTGTCGTCATTGTAAAAGTTGACGATCCACTTGTGCCTCTTGTGACAGGTTCTGCTTCCAACGTATATCCAGAATCAGTGTCAAAAGTACAACCATAATCATAACCAGATACTGTTGTAGAACAGTATGCTGAGTTTAGGTAAGGTGGAGTCGCATCTGTTAATGAGTCAATGTGATCTGGATAATTTCCAGAATTAGCCGTTGCGAATGTTTCTGCAGCTGTAGAGATTGTACGAAGCGTGCTTTGTGCGAGCGCGTCATTAGCTGAAATCTTTGCCCTAAGTAAATTAGGGATAGCGATTGCAGCCAGCAAAGCGATGATCGCAACAACGATCATAATTTCAACGAGTGTAAAACCTTTTCTATTCATAATTCTTACCTCCTTTCAGGATTAAGAATAAGCTATTCATGAAACAGCTCCTGAAAGAAAGAAAAAACTGAACGTATAATGACGTTTTAAAACTCTTCATTTCAGGATTATTCAACCAACAGCTCAAATCCTTTGTATCATTCTATCCTTACCCTCCTTCCTTGTCAAATCGTTTTCAACAAAGATTATCTTTTACCTAATACAAGTATATCACGCAAAAATAACGTCTACCAAATTAAAAAAATAAGAATATTAATAATTTTTTATGCGGCGCTCAATTTGTTGTTTCTGTTTTTGAGCCCTAGAAAGGTCTTTTTTAAGCTTTTTAAGTTCGATTTGAAATTTTTTATTTTCTGCTTCAAGCTTTGCGGCTTCAGAACGCAGCCTTTCAACTTTTTCTGTATCAATATGCTGTTTAAAACTCTGGCTTCTTTCTTCTATTGCAGAAAAATCATCCTGAAGTCCCTGCTTTTGACTCTCGACTTGATCAATTTCACTTTGAAGCACATCTGATTGTTTTTGATATTGCTCTAAAACAATAGCATGCTCTTTTTTAAAAGAATCTTGCTGGGACAACAAAACAAGAGCATCCTCGTAGAGACTAAGCATTTCTGAATAAATTTTCTCATTTTCTACGTTAAGCGTTTGGAATCGCTCACGAAAAGATAAAATCTCTTGATTAAGGTTCTCGATTTCTTCATTCCAATCCTTACGGTCTGCTTCGCTCATTTCCAAAAGTTCTACAAGCCGAATCTTTTGCCCTTCGTATTGATCAAAAGTTTCCCAATATTCTTTCTGCCCAGACTTATTTCTTTTTTCTGAAAAACGTATATTCTTCTTAAGCACAGCTATTTCCAATCCCATTCGCTCATTCTGATTCTCTTTTTTCTTGATATCCGCCTTAAGGATGCTAGCCTTTTCTTCAAAATCTATTTTTCTTTTAATAAAATCACTCAAAATTCTCTCGAGACGAAAAATCTCCTCTCGCATTTCCCCTATTGCTTGCGAAACAGCCCCATCTTCAAAACCAAAATTTTCTATCTTCACATTCTCTTTTTCTACTTGCTCTGACAAATAATCTATCTCTTGAGCTAACTGTTTATTTTCTGACAAAACTAAATCATTGTCATACGAAAGCTTGTCCATGCTAATTTTGAGCTCAGAAATACTTTTAGCCCAAGAGTCAAAAAAGCTTGGAATAGATGTCTGATATTGCGAAAATGTATCGCTAGCGAAAAACAAACACAGCGCGACACTCCCAATAATAAGTATAAATAATTTCGTTCTCATTAACTTTTATTTAATCATTGTTGTTATATTAATAATTGGCAAAAACAGCGCAATAACAATAAACCCAACCACAATACCCAAAAATCCAATGATGAGTGGCTCAATCATGCTTGTTAAACCAGAAACAGCAGCATCCACCTGATCGTCATAAAATTCAGCAATCTTTGTTAGCATGGCTTCCATCTTTCCTGTTTTTTCACCAACAGAAATCATACGAATAACCATTTTTGGAAAAACATCGCTTTTTGACAAAGGTTCCGAAATGCTTTCACCATCACGAATATGATCACATGCATCGTTTGAAACAATTTCAATGACACGATTTCCAGAACTTTTTCCAACAATCTCTAATGACGTAAGAATGGGAACCCCGCTTTGTATTAATGTCGCAAGCGTTCGACTAAAACGACTAATGGCAACTTTTTGAATAAGAGGACCAAAAATTGGAAGCTTAAGAATAATACGATCAATCTGAAGGCTTCCACTCTTTGTTTTTTTATAATTAACAAAAAAGATGAACAGTCCAACAAGAATAAAAATGGCAAACAAAAAGCTAGACCTCAAATTTTCACTCAAAGTGATTAGCACCTGTGTCATGGCAGGCAATTCATGCCCTAAAGAATCATAAATTTCTTTAAATGTTGGAACAACTTTAATCAACAAAACCAAGGTAATAACCATTGCCATACAAATAACAACAATTGGATAAACCATTGCTGCTTTTACTTTGCGTTTTAATTTAAGTGTTTTTTCCATGTATCCAGCAATACGATTTAAAAGCTCGTTTAAGGCACCTCCTGTTTCACCTGCCTTGACCATGCTGACAAAAAGCGTATCAAAAACTTTTGGATGTTTTGCAAATGCTGCTGAAAGACTATTTCCAACAGACACATCTTCTCGAATAGTTGCAATAACCTCTTTAAAATACCGCTCCGTGACCTGCTCCTCTAATGCTTCTAAGCTTTGCAAAATAGGAATGCCTGCCTCAATCATCGTCGAAAGCTGACGCGTAAAAACAACCAAGTCATCTGGCTTAACCTTATTACCTCCAAAAGAAATATTTTTAAGATCTACGTCTTTTGTTTCTTCGACCGAAATAACAATTAAATTACGCTTGCGCAACTCTTTGATAACGGATTCTTCATCTTCGGCAACAACTTTACCACCAATCGTTGCAGCGTTTTCATCCTTTGCGACATATTTATATTTTGGCATAAGTAAACTCCTGTTCTAAAAACTTTTATTAGCAAAACAATGCTCTACCCGCATGTTTATTCGGAACTTGCCACTCTAAAAACTTCTTCAATGGTTGTCACTCCAGAAACAAACTTTTCAACCATATCATCCCAAAGCGTTGTCATCCCCTGCTTAACTGCATAATCTTTAATCTCCGACGTGGAAGACCCCTTAATCAACATCTCTCGCACATGCTCATCTACTTCTAAAACTTCAACAATACCCGTTCGACCATAATATCCTGTTTGCCGACAAAAATCACATCCTTTGCCATGATAAAACTTTGTTCCAGGCTTAATTTTATCTTTGATATCCTTTAAAACATTATCTAGCAATTTGATTTCTTCACGGCACTTTGGGCAAATCGTTCGACATAATCGTTGTGCACAAATTGCAATCACACTAGAGGAAACTAAAAAAGATTCAACGCCCATATCAACCAATCGCGTCAAAGCACCAGCCGCATCATTCGTATGCAAAGTCGATAAAACAAGTTGGCCAGTTAAAGATGCCTTAATAGCAATATCTGCTGTTTCAGAATCGCGAATTTCTCCCAACATAACAACATCTGGACTTTGACGCAAAATCGATCTTAAACCAGAAGCAAACGTAAGGCCAATATCTGCACGTGCTTGAATTTGCGTAAGACCATCAATAAGATACTCAACGGGATCTTCAACTGTAATAATATTTTTATCAACCGTATTAAGCTGACTGATGATCGAATAAAGTGTTGTTGACTTTCCGCTTCCCGTCGGTCCAGTGACTAAAATCATTCCAAAAGGTTTAGAAATCGCCTCTGTCAATTTCTCCAAAGGTTTCTTAGAAAAACTAAGCCCATCTAGTCCAGACGATAAATTGCTTTTATCAAGAATACGAATAACAATTTTCTCGCCAAACGTTGTGGGAAGCAACGAAACGCGAAAATCAACTTCTTTTGATGAAAGTCTCATTTTAAAACGACCATCTTGCGGAACCTGCGTCTCTGTAATATTAATCCCTGCCATAATTTTAATGCGAACAATAACTGCATTTTGATTTACTCTCGGAATAGTTAAAACTTCTCTTAAAACGCCATCAATGCGATAACGAACACGAGCAGAGGTCTCGCTTGGTTCGATGTGAATATCAGACGCTCTTTCCTTTAATGCTTCACGAATAATTAAATCAACCATACGAACAATCGGAGCTCGCGCGCTTTCTTCAAGATTAATTTCTTGCGCCCCACCTTCTTCTTTCTCATTAATAATTTCAAAATCTTCGATATCAATGTCTCGGCTCACTTCGGCTACGCTTTCGGCGTCCGCAACACCATAATAATTATCAAGTGCCTGCGCAATCTTAGATTCTTCGCTAATAACCACATCCACATTTTTATTTGTTAATGTTTTTAAATCATCGACTGCAAAAATATTAAACGGATCCGATAGCGCAACTGTAATTGTTTTTCCAAGTTTCGATATTGGAATGAGATGATATTGACGCGCGATGCGCGCTGGGATCATTTCTTTAAGCGATGGGTCAATTTTGTATTTAGAAAGATTAATCGTCGGGATATGAAATTCTTTAACAAGAAGACTCAGAAGATCTTGTTCAGAAACAAAACCTTTTTCAATTAAAATCCTATCAAGTCCGATGCCTTTTTCTTTCTGCAACACCACCGCATCATCAAGATCCTTCTTGCTGATCCCATGCGAATGAGCAAGAGCATCTAAAACTTTTTCTTTAATTGTTTTTACCATTACTCTTCCATCTCTTCATCTGAAGCTGTTACTCTCAAAACTTCTTCAATAGATGTTAACCCTGCAGCTGCCTTCTCAAGACCATCTTCTCTCATCGTCACCATCTTCTCTCGACGAGAAACTTCTTTAATCTGAAATTCACCGACTCTATCTAAAATACACTTTTTAACTGCAGGAGTTAAAACCATAATTTCAGTAATTCCGATTCTCCCCTGATATCCTAATTCAAAACAATGTTTGCAGCCTTTCGGCTTAAAAAATGTTGGCTTTTTATTAAATTTTAATTTAGTAAGTCCAATCTTTTTGGCTAAATAATCTGGAACATCCTGAGGTTCCTTACATTTATCACAAAGCTTTCGAAGCAAGCGCTGCGCAACAACACTTAAAACAGAGGAACAGATTAAAAAAGGCTCAATACCCATATTCACCATACGCACAACCGATCCTGCCGCTGTCGTCGTATGAAGTGAGCTTAAAACCAGATGACCTGTCAATGCTGCTTTAATAGCTACATCTAAAGTTTCAAAATCACGAATTTCACCAATCATAATAACATCCGGATCTTGGCGTAAAATCGATCGTAGCGTTGAGGCAAACGTCAAATTAACCTGCGGCTTAATGTTAACCTGATTAATTCCCTTCATTTGATATTCCACAGGATCTTCAACTGTAATAATATTCTTTTCTGGAGAATCAATAAATTTTAAAATAGAATAAAGCGTTGTTGTTTTTCCACTTCCTGTCGGTCCGCATGTCAAAATCATTCCATGAGGCTTCAAGGAACATTCTTTGAGTGTTTCAAGCGCCTGCTCTTTAAAACCAAGCCTTCCAATATCCAACATCGCCGCATTCTTATCTAAAACACGCAAAACAACTTTTTCGCCAAATGCAGCTGGAAGCACGCTAACGCGAAAATCCACTTCACGCTTTCGATCAGTCATAATCTTAAAACGTCCATCCTGAGGAAGTCGATGCTCAGAAATATCAAGGTTGGACATAATTTTAATCCTTGAAATAACTGGAAAATGAAGATTTTTTGACATACGATCAACTTCTCGAATAATTCCATCTACTCGATAGCGAATGCGCAATGCTTTTTCTAAGGGTTCAATAAAAATATCACTCGCCTTAGCAATAATTGCCTGCTTAATAATCGCATCCGTCAACCTAATCGTTGGAGCGTCTTGAATCAAGCTCTCAACATGCTGATTTTCGGTAATCTTTGAAGAATCCTTAATAAGCTCAAGCTCCTCTGAATCAGAAATATCTTTCATAATTTGCTCAAACGCAATATTGGCATCTTCAGAATGATAAATTCCAATAGCCTTTTCAATATCTTTAAGCTGCGCTTTTACAGGATGGACTCGAAGCCCAGTTAAAGCGTTAATATTGTCCATCGAAACAATATCAGACGAGTTTGCCATAGCTAAAATTAAAACATGCCCTATACAAGCTATCGGCATAATTTGATAATTCAAGGCAATTGCTTTAGGAATAATTTCGAGTGCTTCTGGAAAGATTCTTAGATCAGACACATCGATCGGCGATGACCCTAACCCTTCAACGAAGAAATCAACAACTTCTGATTCTGATGCTAATCCCTTTTTAATTATGTAATCAGCAAAAAACTCACCTTTTAATTCTGCTTCATCAAAAATCGTAGAATCAATTTTTTTTCTTTCAATCAATATGCTTTTTAATTTTTTGGCTGGTGAGATCATCTCTTTGCTCGATAATATCGATCGATTGTATTTCGAACATCTGTCGACGTGCTAACAAATGTTTGAACGGAACATTTTGTCAACTCTTCAATTTCTTCAATCGCCTCAGAAACCAACGGATTTGCCATCGCCAACGTCAAACTTGCTCCAATCTTATCGATCGGAACTAGACAAAATTTCTCACAAAGATCAACAGGAATGAAAGAAAGAACCTCTTCTTCAATCTCATAATTTGACAGAGGCAAATAAGGAAAACCGTACTGCGACGTTAAAGCTTGCGCAATATCTTCTTCCGATGCGTACTTAAGCAAAATCAAAGCCTCTCCAATGAGGACTCCTTTTTCACTTTGATATTTAATGGCTTCCTCTAGCTGAACTTTATTGACAACGCCTCGTTCGACAAGAAGCTCTCCAAGAAATTTTTTGTTGATTCGTTTATAATCTTCCATAATATGAGTATATTTATTAATAAAGTATACGAATATACTACCCCAAAATTAAAAATATTACAAATTTAAACATTAATATTTAGAAAATTGTCCTTCTTCTGCCAAGGCTTAAAAGAAAACCCATCATCAAAACAAAGACTACAAAAGAGGATCGACCATAGCTAACAAAAGGTAAAGTAAGCCCTACGATAGGACAGAGCCCCAAAACCATACCAATGTTAATAACGGTTTGAAGTGTCAAAATAGTAATAATGCCAATACCTGCCAAATATCCAAATTTTTCTTTGGTTCGCTCAACTAGATCAAGCGATGTCATGATAAGAATAAAAAAGCAAACGATTAAAAAGACAGCGCCAATAAAACCCCACTCTTCTCCTATAACAGAAAAGATAAAATCCGTGTGCCGCTCAGGCAGAAAATTAAGCTGATTTTGTGTTCCAGACAACCATCCTTTGCCAAATATCTGACCCGATCCAACAGCAATCTTTGATTGAATAATTGTATATCCTGCTCCCAAAGGATCAATATTTGGATTTAAAAAAACAAGCAATCGATCTTTTTGATATGCCTTCATAAAGCTCCAAAATATAGGAACCGAAACAAGTCCAATCCCAAAAAGACCTACCAAATATTTATACGCGATTCCGCTTGCATACAAAACAACAATAAAAATCCCAAACAACAAGAGCGCTGTTCCTAAATCAGGTTGCTTAAAGACTAAAAGCGCTGGAAACACAACAAGAACAAGCGGAATTAGGAAATCAGAAAAGAAATCTGCTTTTAATCCATGATGATGAAAAGCAATTTTTGGTTTATTATCAGAAAAATATCGAGCTAGAACTAAAATAATTGAAAACTTCATCAGCTCAGATGGCTGAAAGTTTAAACCAAAAAAATCAATCCATCTTTTTGCACCAAGAGCATAGTGTCCAAAGATAAAAATTCCAATCAAAAAAACAATATTGACAATATAAAGAATATACGCGACGTCATAAAACTTTCGATAATCAATATAACTCAAACCTAAAATCGCCAAGAGCCCAACAACAGCTAAAATTAACTGATCAAAAAAAACTTTTTGAGAAACTCTCGTGTTTTGATACGAAGCGCTATACAAGGCGAGCAAGCCTACGACGACAATAACAATCATTGCAATCCAGATAATTTTATTTAAATTTCGGCTCATAATTTCCTATATAATTTTTTCTCTTCTCATTCTAGCTAAAAGTTTTTTTGCAATACGACACGCATAATAGCTAGAACCGCCGTGCTCTAAAAGGACACAAAATGCTATTTTTCGATTTGTCTCTGGACAAAAACCAACAAACCAAGAATGATGACGTTTTCCTTGAGACGATTGCGCTGTTCCTGTTTTTCCAAGCACCAAAAGATTATTCATCGCCAACAGATGTGCGGTTCCGGCATAATCTCCAATCGCAGCTTTCATTCCCACTTTAACATCTTCAAAATATTCTTTAGGAACATCAATGTCTCTAGATAAAATTAACTCTTTGTTCTCTGCCTCACCAATTGAAACCATCACGTGCGGAGCAATCTCTTTTCCATCTCGAGCAACAGTCGAAATCATATTAACAAGCTGAATTGGCGTTGCCAAAACATCTCCCTGCCCAATTGAAAAATTAAGCGTATCTCCTTTGCTCCAAGATCGCCCAGAACGTTTGAACGCCTTGTTGGGATCAGGAATCAAGCCAGGCTCCTCGTACGGAAGATCAATATTCGTCGGTATTCCCAAACCAAAAAGATACGCATACTCTTCTATAGATTCAGGGCCTAACAATAACCCAACATTATAAAAATACACATTGCAAGAATGGGCAATCGCTTCAGTAAAATTTTGAATCCCGTGAGAATGAGAACAACGAAACGATCTTCGTCCCAAGGGATAAGAACCATTACATAAAAATGTTTTATCAGTCGAAAGTTTCTTTTGATCTAGCACCGCAAGGGCCATTAAGATTTTAAATACTGATCCCGGTGGATATTGCCCGCTAATCGCTCTATTCATCATCGGAGCTGAAGAATCTAAAAACAGCCTAGATCTTTTTCTAGATTTCAAAATGTCTGTAAAAATATTAGGATCAAACGATGGCGCGCTCACCATGCCAAGCACTTCTCCGGTATCAAGATCCAAAACAACAATCGCCCCTCTTTTATCAGAAAGCAGATTACCTGCAATCTTTTGAATTCGAGCATCAATGCCCAGAACAATATCCTGCCCCTTGACAGGCTCCCTCATGCCTAAAAGGCGTACTTGCTCACCTCGATTATTAACTTCGACTTGAAATCCTCCATCTTGCCCTCTTAAAAAATTATCATAATACTCTTCGACCCCAGAATATCCAGTCACATCTTGAATCGAAAATCCATAATCTTTAAACTTCTTTACCTTGTCTTGATTTATTCTTGAAACGTATCCTAAGACATGCGCACCGATTTCACCAAAAGGATATTCTCTTTTTGCTCCCACGTTTACAAAAAGCCCTGGAAAGCGAAATTTATTTTCTTCTAAAACAACCGCTTTTTTTTGATCAATGTCTTCCTGGATAACAACCGGGACAAAAGGAGCCGCTGATCTGTCTTTGAAAATTTTTAACAATACGTCCTGGTCGACTTCTAACGTCCTGCTTAAAAACGAAAACAACTCTTCTTTGTCCCTAATTTCTTGCGAAATAATTACCGCATCAAACGAAACGCGCGTATCTGCTAAGACAACGCCGTTTCGATCTAAAATTCGCCCACGATTCCCCTCAACCGGTACAATGCGAATACGATTATACCGACTCAACTCATAGTATTCATTGCCTTTAATAATCTGAAGGTGAAAAAGCCCAGCGATTAAAGCAAGAAAAAAACTAACAATAATTAATTTAATAATTTTGAATCGCATTTTCTAAGATAGTCAACACAAAACGGCGAAACTGCAACAGTTGCCGCAACTTCAGGAAGAAAAACAAAAATAAAAACATCGCCGAAATTAATTTTTAAAAACATTGAATTAATAAAATATATCGAAATAATATTAAGCGTACTAAATATTCCGGCGAGTACAAGCTTAAAAGAAAGCGCATCAAACTCTACAAAATATTTCTTCACAGCGATCAAGACATACGAACAAGAAATAAACGATACAACATGGGCACCAAAAACTCCAGAACCAAAACTATCAGAAAGAATACCGCATATTAAAGAAGTCGCAATTCCATAACGAATGCCAAATTTTAAATTAGAATAAACAACAAGAAGGACAAGTAAGCTCGGCTTAAACCAAGAGCCAAATATTTGGAATATCGCAACCTCAATCAAAAATAACACAAACGAAAAGATGATAATAACAAAAAGTTTTTTCATAAATTTTATACCTGGATTTACTTCTGCGGCATCTTGAGAACGATCACTTCTTCTATTTGTGACAACGAGACAACAGGCTCAACAAAACATTCAATCGTTGGACTACTAGGACTGTCTTGTACAGCAATAACCTTCCCAACTAAAAGCCCCTCTGGAAAAAAAGAACTTAACTTTGACGTGATAACATTATCTCCAATATTAGTTTTCGATTTTGGCGAAAGATATTGCATTCGACAAATTCCCTGCAATGTTCCGGAAACTAAACCCTGTTCTCGATTATGTTGAATTATTGCAGCGACACTGAAGCTCGGATCTGTCAAAAGCATAACTTTACTTATTTTAGACCCAACTTCTAGAATTTTTCCAACAACACCTAAAGAGCTCACAACTGGCATCCCCTGCTTTAATCCATCAATAGAGCCACGATCAATAACGATAACCGCACTCCAATTTGACGGATCTCGACCAATTACGCTTGCTGCAACAGAAGAAAAAACAGATGTTGATTTAAAATCTAAGAGATCTTTAAAACGGCTATTTTCTTTTGAAAGCTCCTCTTGTTCGATTAAGCGCCTTTTTAAAATTTCGTTTTCATCTTTTAAAACTTTGTTTTGATTAAAAGTTTTTCGATAAAACAAAACCTTCTTCATTTCTTTTAATGGGAAAGTAACGATTTTGATAGGCCAAGACGAGACGGAAACAACAGTTGTGCGTAATCCAGAAAAAGTATTTTGATTAAGAAATAAAATAAAAAACGGCAGGGCGAGAACTAAAAAATATATAATTTTTTTTCGTGAGCTTTGAAACACATTAATATTCTTTTAAGCGTTAAAAATCAATTTTAGCAGGAACAACAAGTCCTCGACGTAATCGCGCTGGCATATCAAGCGTCTGACCCGTCCCTAAGACAACCGCTGTCAACGGATCATCAGCAATATGAACAGGAAGACCTGTTTCTTCAGCAATCAATTTATCAAGACCTCTTAACATAGAACCTCCGCCTGCCATAACAATACCTCGATCAATAAGATCAGCCGCAAGTTCTGGAGGAGTCTGCTCTAAAGTTGTTTTGGATGCATCAACAATTGCACGTACTGGAGGCTGAAGCGCTTCACGAATTTCAACAGAGGTGATGGTAATTGTTTTTGGCAATCCTGAAATAAGATCTCGCCCTCGAACATCCATAGTCAACTCTTCATCAAGAGGATACGCAGATCCAATTCGGATCTTAATCTCTTCTGCTGTTCGTTCACCAATCATCAAATTGTATGTTTTACCTAGATAATCAATGATCGCCGTATCCATTTCATCGCCTGCAATTCGAATTGACTGTGAATTAACAATGCCACCTAAAGAAAGAACCGCAAACTCTGTTGTTCCTCCGCCAATATCAAGAATCATATTACCCGCAGGATCTTCTACCGGAAGACCAGCCCCAACAGCAGCAGCCTTTGGTTCTTCAATCAAATCAACCGAACGAGCACCAGCCCGCTCAGCAGAATCTTTAACAGCTCTCTTTTCTACTTCCGTAATACCAGAAGGAATAGCAACAACCATCGCAGGACGAACCAACACTCTTCGAGAATGGACTTTCTTGATAAAATAACGAAGCATCGCCTCTGTTATTTCAAAATCGGAAATAACGCCATCGCGCATAGGACGCACAGCCACAATAGAGCCAGGGGTGCGACCAAGCATTCTTTTAGCTTCTTCCCCAACAGCTAAAACCTGTCCCGTTTCTTTATGAAGGGCCACAACAGATGGCTCGCAAAGAACAACCCCTTGTCCCTTAATATAAACTAAGGTCGTAGCGGTTCCAAGATCAATTCCCATATCATTAGAAAAAAGACCGAGCACATAATTTACAACTTTTTTGGTTCTCTTCAAAAATTTCTGTAACATAATATCACTCCTATAGTAACAAACATCTTATATGAAAAGAAAAGCAGTGTCAATCCTAAAGGCTTTTTATATTTTCTTAATTTTTGCCCCTAATTTTCTCAAATCAGAAACAAAATCTGGATAAGACTTATCCACGCATTCTATATCTTTAACTCTCACACCAACTTTTAACCCTAAAACACAAAATGACATTGCTAAGCGATGATCATGATGCGGGTTAAGCAGAGCATTCTTCTTGTATTCTTTTTGAGGATAAATAATTATCTCACCTTTTTTCTCAACAATCTTAACCCCAACCTTCACTAATTCCTTCCTTAAATCACTGATCCGGTCCGACTCCTTAACTCGTGCATGTTCAATACCATAAAGGCGTGTCTTTTTTTGAGCAAAAAGAGCCAAAACACTCATGATTGGAAGAAGATCTGGACAATCCTTCAAAGAAAAAGAACCACCCTTTAAAGAAAATGGGCCCTTAAGCTCTAAAAAGTTCTTTGTCTTTTTTATCTTAACGCCCATTATCTTTAAAAAATCCATTATTCTACCATCAGCTTGAATTAGGCTAGGATCTAAAAACCCTTTTAATTTTACATTCGACTCGACTAAAGCGGCTGCTGCTAACGAAAAAGCAGCCAATCCATAATCCGAAGGAACGATAAAGTTCTTCAGTCCCTTAAACTTCTGATTCGCTTTAACTAAAAAACAATTTTTTGATACCCGTCGAACAGAAATGCCAGATTTTTTAAGAACGTTGATCGTCATCTCAATGTAAGTCTGAGAAACAAACGCCTTTCCTTTAACAGAAAGTCGCAAATCATTCTTTAAAAACGGAGCTGCAATCAAAAGCGCAGATATAAACTGAGAACTTAGCGAGCCATCAATGCCAACTGGTCCTCCCTTTAAATGACCACCCTTAATATTAATCGGAACTGTTTCTTGAACGCCTTTCCCTTTGACATCTCGACCCATTTCTCGCAATACTTTTGTTAAAAACTGATTTGGTCGAGACCGAAGCGTCCCTTCTCCAATAACTTGACTCTTGCTATTTTTTAATGCCAACAGCGGCAAAACAAATCGTAACACTGTTCCAGATTCGTTAACATTAACGATAAGAAATTTTTTCTCTTTTAAGAAATTTGCTTTAATAAAGAAATCTTTTTTTGAAAGACAAGCAACGCTAGACCCTAAATGCTTTGCGGTTCGCATCGCAGCTTTGGCATCATCACAAGAAGAAAAATTTTTAATTTTAGATACACCACCACAAGCACTAATGATGGCAGCACGAATAGAATAAGATTTTGAAGAAGGGAGAAAAATGCTCCCTTTTAACTTTTTGGTAGGCCCAACTGAAAGAATCATTACTTAACAACAACCTTGTCGTTAACTTTTAATTTGCTTGCTAATAAAGGAGGCAGAATATCAACAACGGACATTGTTGCCTGGACACGCGTTACCCTTGCTTCCCCCAGCAAAGATTTTCCTCGATATATTTCAACAACAGCGTCATCCTGAAGATTACTTGTTTGACCTAAATTAATAATAACAAAATTATTTTCATTATTTACTTTTAAAATTTGACCTTCAATAACTTGCGGAAGCTCGTCGATAACCTCTTTTCTTGTTGCAACAGATTCTGCCACATCACCAGGCGTAATGACAATCTTATCAAGCTCGACCTTAGTTTGCTCCGTGCCTTCTTCCAGAGACTTAATTCTTTCTTCTCTTTCTTTTAACTTTTCCGTAAGTTCTTTTCTTAAATCTTTTGATGCTGATAATTCCTGATCCAATAGAGACGTCTTCTCTCTTAAAGCAATTGCTTCTTCCTGAAATTGATTCTTTTCTTCCGACAAGGAATCAACATCAGTCTTTAAAACCAAATTCTCTTTTTTAATTTCCTCTTTTAATGCTTTTTCCAGATCAACATCATCTAAAAGACCGTTAATCTTCTCATCTGCTTCTTTGAGTCGTTCCTCGAACAAAGTATTTTTTGCAACAGACACTTCTAGCTGCTCAGACATCTTTGCCCCTTCTTGTTCCGAAGTTTCAAGTTTTGCTTGAGTATCTTTGCGCATCTCACGTTCTTTTTGAAAGAAAAATATTGAAATGGCTGTTAAAGACAAAAGCAAAATTGAAAAAACGACAAGGAAAATTGTTGATGTTTTTCCCACTTTATTCATATCTATTTCTCCTAAATCTTATAAATAACTTATTGATATTAATATTATTATAAAAGAAAGACTTAATAAGTAAAGCAGATTTGAAAAAAAACTAATTCTCTAAAAATCTCCTTTTAAAAACTCCTCCGGAATAGGTGAAGAAAATCCAATCCATTTTAGCTTAACAGGGTGCTTAAATGCAATCGATCGCGCATGCAATGCCAATCTTGAAAAACTATTTTTCTTACCATACTTATCATCTCCTAAAACAGGATGTCCCAAATGTGCCATATGAACACGCAACTGATGGGTGCGCCCTGTTTTAGGTGTGAGATCAACAAGCGTCGTCGATTTAAATCGTTTTAAAACCCTATAAATTGTCTTCGCAGATTTTGCATTTAGTCCAAGGACAGCTCTTTTTTCTCTAGACTGAGGATGCCTCCCAAGAGGAACATCAACCATTCCTTCATCAAATTCAACTAAATTCTCAACCAAAGCAACATATTGTTTTTTCACAATACGTTTTTCGAATTGCCTTGCCAAACGAACATGTGTTTTATTGTTCTTCGCAACAACAATCAGTCCCGATGTTTCTTTATCTAAACGATGCACAATGCCTGGACGCAAAGCATCATCAGCGCTCGACAACTGCTGGTAGCGGTACAAAAGAGCATTGACAAGTGTTCCCCTATGACACCCTGGCGCAGGATGCACAACCATGCCGGTTGGCTTATTGACAACAACAATATCTTCATCTTCATAAAAAATATCAAGTGCAATATTTTCTGGTGTTGCGCGCAATGCTCCAGGAAGCTCAGATTTGACTTCTATCGTATCGCCCATTTGAATTTTATGATGAGCTTTAACAATCTTCTGGTTAACAAGAACTAAATCTTGATCAATCAGATGCTTTGCAAAACTTCGAGATGGGCACTCAGGAAGACTTGACGCCAAAAAAATATCTAAACGCTCATTGACGCGATCTTCACCGACGATTAAGGTATGTATATCCATAAATGGCTGATAAAAAAATACAAATATTAATAATTTGAAAAAATCCTAAATTTAAAAAAATAGGATCATAATCCGCGCGTACGAATTGGATAAGGAACCTTTGAACTGAAGATAAAACAAAATAAGAAATAAAAATTGTTCCTAAGGCAATATTCTTTTTTTGAGAATATTTAAGAATAAAGAATATCGCAAGAAGACTCGCAAACGAATATAACTGCGTTGGGTGTAAGGTCGCAGCATGAACAGGAAAAAAAATTCCCCATGCTACTTCTTTCCCATAACAACATCCATTTAAAAAACATCCCAATCGCCCAATGGCTTGGCCTAAGGCAATATAAGGTGCAATTAAATCCACGGTTTGCAAAAAAGGCATTTTCTTTTTTTTAATAAAAACAAACCCTGCCATCGATCCTAAGATCAATCCACCCTGCCACGCCAATCCTCCCTGATAAATCATAATGATTTCTAAGGGATTCTCAAGAAAATAGGACATATTTAAAAAAACAAAAAATATCCGACTTCCTAAAATACCAAAAATGGTAACCCAAAAAACAAAATCAAAAATAAAATCTGGATTTATTCCTTTCTTCTTTGCCTCTTTTTGCAGCAAAAAAGAACAAACAACAATCGCAAGAGCCAACATCACTCCATACGAATAAATTGTTAAAGGCCCTATTTTGAAGAAAATGGGATGCATGTCACCAAAATAATAATTGTTCCGATAGTAATCGCACTATCAGCTAGGTTGAAAACAGGCCAAACTCGAAAATCAATAAAATCGATCACATATCCAAAATACAATCGATCAACTAAATTTCCTATGGCTCCACCTATAATTAGAGAAAAGGCAAAAATATTAAACAAACCAAAACGCTCATCTTCTCTATGCAAATAAAGATAAACGCTAAATAAAATAATCGCGACTGCAGAAATAACAATGAAAACGATGCCCTGATTCTTAAAAAGACCAAAAGCAATACCTGTATTATGAACCAAGGTTAGATGAAAAACATTTCGAATAGCAGGAATAGATTCTCCTACGGAAAGCAATTGAGAGAAAAATATTTTTGAAATTCTATCAAGAAAGACAATCGTTGTGATCGTTAGAGATGAAATAAAAATAGTCAGCTGAGGCCTTGTCATGCGTAATTATCAAGTGATGTTTATTGAGATTCTAGTTTTTCTTGGCACTTTAGACAATTATCAACATAAGGAAGTGCTTTTAAACGAATTTCTCGAATAGGGCCATCGCATTCCTCGCAAACGCCAAATGCCCCACTCTCGATACGCCTTAATGCTTTATCTATTTTTGAAAGAAGTTCACGATCATTAGAAGCCAGCCCTAAAGAAAACTCTCGATCATACATGTCTGTTGCAACATCTGCCAAATGCATCACATGCCCTGAAATATCACCAGATTCCCCTCGGTCTGACGAAGAACTATTTTTTGAAATCTGCTTAATATCATTAACAATCTTTTCTTTAAGATAAAACAAACTCTTTTGATATTCAGCAACCTTCTTTTTGTCTAAATCCTTTTTTTTCATCTAAAACTCCTTTGTGTTACTCTAAAATCTAAAACAATTTCTAAATTTATTTTATATTCTACATATCTTTAACAACAGGAAGGCAGCGCTCACACAATTCTAAATGTTCTTTGTCATCACCTGTTTTGATGCTATAATTCCAACATCTTGAACACTTTTTTCCATCTGCTTTCTCAACAACAATATTTAGTCCCTTGTTTCCTTTTTTTATCTCAATCGCAGAAACAATAAATACGGTTCTTAAATCAAACATCTTATCGCACGCCTGCCAATCTTGAAACGCTTTATCATCTGCAATTTCAAAAATAACTTTTGCTTCCTGAGAGCTTCCAATGACTCCCTGCTGACGCTTCTCTTCCAAAGAGGCTAGAACACTAGGCCTAAACTCCTCAGCAACCTTAAAGAGATCACAAACTTTTTTATTTTGCCATTGATCCAATTCTTTAGGCCAATTTAAAAGATGTATATTTGAAACCTCTTTTGTTGCTAAGCTCTTTGGCATAGACTCAAAAATCTCTTGCGCAGTAAAACTCAAAATTGGAGCAGCTAATCGAATTAACGTATCCAAAATATAATAAAGAGCGGTTTGCGCTGAACGTCTGCGTAGCGACTTGGACGCAGAAGTATACAATCTATCTTTTAGGATGTCAAGATATTTGCCTGACATCTCCTCGTTGCAGAACGAATAAATCCTCTTATAAGCTTCAGAAAAATTATATTGATCAAAACTTTTCTCTACTTCCTCAGCCATTGTTGCCGTTTTATCTAAAGCCCATTGATCAAGCGCCAACATTTCTTTATAAGCAATCACGTTTTTCTCAAAATCAAAATCAAACAGATTGCTTAACATAAAACGAGCCGTATTTCGAATTTTACGATACGCATCAATCAGGCGATCCATAATTTCTTTTGAAATACGAATGTCTTCATTATAGTTACTAGAAGCAACCCAAAGCCTTAAAAAATCTGCACCATAATTCTTAATAATATCAAGCGGCGACATTACATTGCCTAAAGATTTTGACATCTTTCTACCATTTCCATCAACAACAAAACCATGCGTTAAAACAGCCTTGAAAGGCGGATGTCCTTCAATGGCCACTCCTGGAATCAACGAAGATTGAAACCATCCTCTGTGCTGATCAGATCCTTCTAGATACAAATCAGTTGGAACAGGCTTGTTCATCTTCCCTTTAAGAACAGCCTGATGACTTACCCCAGAATCAAACCAAACATCTAAAATATCGCTCGCTTTTTCAAAATCAGCTTTACCGCAATCAGGGCAGACAAATCCTTTTGGCAAAAGATCTTTAACATCTTTTTTAAACCAAATATCTGTTCCTTCTTTTTTAACAAGATCAGCCAAATGCTCAACAACCTCAGAAAATAATTTCTGCTCATCTCCGCATCCATGACAAATAAGCGCCGGAATAGGCACTCCCCAATATCGCTGTCGAGACAAACACCAATCTGGACGCGTTTTAACCATACCCAAAATACGATCTTCACCAGATTCAGGAAACCATTTTACTTCTTCCTTAATCGCCTTCACAAGTTTTGAACGCAATTGATCGTGATCAATCGATACAAACCATTGCTTTGTTGCTCTAAAAATAATTGGCTTCTTGCAACGCCAGCAATGTGGATATGAATGTGCCACGTCTTGGCTAAAGAAAAGAATTCCCTTTTCATTTAGTCGCTCAATAATCTTTGGATTAGCTTTAAAAACATGCATCCCTTTAAATTCTGCACCCTCTTCAGTAAAAACACCTCGATGATCAACAGGAACAACAACATCTAATTTAAATTTTAACCCTGTTTCGTAATCCTCTTGCCCATGACCAGGAGCTGTATGCACAAGACCTGTTCCATCTTCCTTGGTAACATAATCAACACTGACAACCGGACAATTATCTCGAAGTTCAAACGGATGCGTATAAACAAACTTTTCTAAATCTTTTCCATCACACTCTTTGATAATTTTAAAATCTTTGACTCCCCCTTTTTCTAGAACAGAAACAGATAAAGTTTTTTCTAAAACAAGAATTTCCTTACCGATATCGACAAATACATATCGATAGCTTGGATGAACCGCAACCGCAACATTCGCTAAAAGCGTCCAAGGAGTTGTCGTCCAAACAAGCAATGAAAGATTCTTGTTTTGATCCATCTCTTTGCATTCTTGAGAATTCTTGATCTTAAACTTTACAAAAACAGATGGAGAGCTGTGATCTTCATATTCAACTTCAGCCTCAGCTAATGCTGTCTCGCAAACCGCACACCAATTCACTGGCTTTAGGCCTCTGTAGATATATCCTTTTTTATTAAGTTCGGCTAATGACTTTAAAATCCAATATTCATATTCAGGATCAAGAGTTAAGTAGGGATCATCCCACTCGCCAAAAATACCAAGACGCTTAAATTGTTCTTTTTGAATTTCAACATATTTCATTGCATAATCATGCGCTTTCTTTCTAAAATCAACCAGTTCAACCTGAGATTTGTGTGCTTTCATTTCTTTAAGCAACTGATGCTCAATCGGAAGCCCATGACAATCCCATCCCGGAACATACAGACTATCAAATCCCTGCATGGTTCTAAATTTAACAATGATATCTTTTAAAATTTTGTTTAAGGCGTGACCCATATGAATATTGCCGTTTGCATACGGAGGTCCATCATGCAAAATAAATTCTTTCTTGCCTTTTGAATTTTTTCGAATAGATTGATAAAGACCCTGCTCTTCCCATTTCTTGAGAAGGTTGGGCTCTTTTTGCGCAAGACCAGCACGCATAGAAAAATCTGTTTTTGGAAGATTAAGCGTATCTCGATAATTCATTTCTTATTTCATATACTTTCCGATAATAATATCTAAATCTTTTTTTAACTTTTCAGAAATCTTTGTCTTATCTGTTGCAAAAGCAAATTGAAGCGCATTTTCTGCTTCAAAATGTTCAACCTTAGCTGCTTCGCCAATAGATTTCTTCAAAATCTTTTTTGCATTATCCACATTCTTTGTTAAATATTCAATAATCATGTCGATCGAAACACTTTCATGTGACTCATGCCAACAATCATAGTCAGTCACAGCCGCCAACGTGGCATACGCTATCTCAGCTTCACGTGCAAGCTTTGCTTCCGTAGCATTAGTCATCCCAATAATATCTAATCCCCAAGATCTATAAAGATTTGATTCAGCTCTTGTGGAAAATTGAGGGCCTTCCATATTAAAATACGTTCCACCTCGATGGACATTAACCCCAATGGACTGAACGCTTTTTTCTAAAATATCCACAAGCTTTGAACAAACCGGATCCGCAAAACCAGTATGAACAACAATCCCCCCTGAAAAAAAAGTTGATTCTCTTTTCGTTGTTCGATCAATAAATTGATCTGGAAGAACAAAATCCATTGGTTTTAATTCTTCTTTTAAACTACCACAAGCTGAAACAGAAAAAATAGCACTTACTCCTAATTTTTTCATGCCAAAAATATTAGCCCGATAATTAATTTCACTAGGAGAAATTTTATGCCCTCTGTCATGACGCGGCAAAAAGACAACTTCAACTCCCTGAAGCTCTCCACAATGATACGCATCTGAAGGATCGCCAAAAGGTGTCTGCACTTTTATTTCTTTAACATTTTCAATGCCTTCAATATCATAAAGTCCACTACCACCAATGATTCCAATCTTTCTCATAATCCTTATCTCCTCGATAATTCTTTAGATCGTCTTTGCGCCGCTTTGAGAGCTTGCTTAAAAATAACATCTATCTTTTTCTTTAAGAAAACATCAATCGCAGCTTGTGTCGTACCACCTTTTGAAGTTACTTTTTTTCGTAATGTTTGTGCGCTATCCGTACTATTTCTTAACAGCTCAATGCTTCCATCAAACGACTGAATGACTAAATCCGTTGCAATCTTATCACTAAGACCCAGCGCCTTTGCCGCTTTAATCATTTCTTCAATAAAAAGATAAATATATCCCGGCCCACTTCCAGAAACAGCGGTAACCGAATCAATAAGATTTTCTTTCACAACAATCGTTTTTCCAACTGTATTAAAAATAGAACTCGCAACTTTTAAATCATTACTACTGCTATTTTTTCCTTTACAAATAGCCGTAACACCTTTTTGTATTTTTGCTGGTAAATTTGGCATCGCGCGAACAACATGGATCTTTCCACCAATTCTTTTTTCTAAATAGTTTGTTGTAATGCCTGCCGCAATTGAAATAAAAAGTTTCCTATTAAGAGCAAGGCCTTCAAATTGTTTTAAAACATCATCTATATTTTGTGGCTTAACAGCTAAAACAACAACATCACAAGCCTTTAAAAGATCTTTAAGGCTCTTTGCTGTTACACGATAGACTTTCTTTAGATATTTCTGACGTGTGTGACATGTTTCGCTGACAACAATCGAAAACTTACGTCTCGCACCCGCTAAAATAGCTCCGCCCATATTGCCGCAACCAATAATACCTATTTTTTTCATAATATTCTCCAAAAAGAATAATTTTTAAGAAAATATAGCTTGCCCAATGCGAACCATATTTGATCCTTCTTCAAGCGCAATCTCATAATCATGAGACATGCCCATAGACAAAAACTTCATTTGCACAGAAGATGTATCACAAAATTTACGCGAAACCTCTCGTTTCAAATTATTCAATCGCTTAAAACAATCGCGAACAATATCTTTATTATCTGTCCAAGGAGCCATTGTCATTAGTCCCTGTATTTCAATATTCTTTAAATTAGAAATTTTTTCAATTAACAAAATCGCATCACTCTCAGGAATTCCAAATTTTTGCTCTTCTCCCGATGTGTTAACTTGAACTAAAATGCGCGTTTTTTTGTTTAACTTTGCTAAATTCTTTTCTATTTCTTGAGCAATTCGAAAACTATCAACAGACTGAATTATGTCGAAAGCTTCTAGCGCAAGCTTGACCTTATTAGTCTGCAAATGACCTATCATGTGCTTTGTGATTTCAAAGACAGAAATTTCAGGAGCTTTATATTTTACACAACCTTCCTGAACTTTGTTCTCTCCCACATCAACAATTCCTGCATCCAAAGCTTCTTTGACTTCTTCAACCGAAACATATTTCGTAACCGCCAAAAGCGTAATTTCATCAGAATTTCTTCCTAAACGCTTACAAATCAAAGAAATATTGTCTTTTAATCGCAAGATATTGTCTCGAATCATTGACATAAATTATCACAAAAATTTTTAGCCGTCAATAAATATATAGACATCTCAATTAAACAAAGAAATGCCTTGTTATTTATTACAAATATTAATCTTTATATTATTAAAGTGGTTTGATATCAATCTTCAAAGAATGACAGAAGTCAACTTTAAGAAGATTTGAGTCTTGGACAACATATGAAGTTCCTTTAACGCGAAGAGAAAATCGTTCTTCTTTGGTTATAGAATCATATGTCTTTCCAATATGATATTCTGGCTTTTGAATATTTCTAACTTTGCCAGATTGGTGGCTAACAATGTAGACAAGAGTTTTTTGTGAAGAAATAGCGCAGCCGTCTCTTTCGGTTACTTCCCTTAAAGAGACAATCTTTCGCTTACGTTCTGCTGATGTTAAGTTTTTGAAAGCTATTTCTTTCATCGTTTCTTCCTTTTTTTGCGTCCCCTTTATGTAAAACCGAGTTGCTCTTGGCTTTGACCTCGGGCAACTCGGTTAGTCCTCCATGGCTGGTGGGGACGATCATCAATGTCTAAATTCCTTATGTCCCGTGGCTTTTAAATCTATTGAAAGTATATCATCGCCATTATCAAAAACAATGCCTTGGGCATCATATAAAGAAAACGCTTTCTTTGAAACCAAGAAATTCTTATGTTCTCGTCGACAAACTAACGTCCTGCTTCCAAGAAATCAGAAATAAATCTAATCTTTTTAAGAATAAATTAACCTTAAAGCTTGACATTTTAGGGAGGATAAAAAGAAAGCGTTTTCTTTTCGAAAACGCTTAAAGATAAACTTTGACTTTAAAACTTAACTATTTTTTTTAAAAAAGGCATCTTGACCTTGGACTCTTTGCCATCTAAAAGTCGTTGAATATTTGGTCGATGACGGATCACAACAAAAACACAAAAGACAACGCCTAAAACAACAAGTTCAAAGGAATGAGTAAAAACCAACATAAGAAGTGGCAAAAAGATAACTGATACAATAGAAGCTAAAGATACATATCCAAAGCCAATAAATACTCCAGCCCAAATAAGAACAGCCAAAGCTAAAACAGCACGAATCGATATAATTTTGATGGTAAGCCCAATTAAGACACCCAAGCTTGTCGCGACACCCTTGCCGCCTTTAAAATTCAGAAACACAGTCCAATTATGCCCACAGACAGAAGCCATTCCAAACAAAATATAAAAAATATTAGATTCTAACCCTAAAAAACTCGAAACAAGTGCAACTGCCAAAACACCTTTTAAAATATCAATAACAAGAACAATCGTTCCTGGAACTTTCCCAAGAACACGAAAAACATTTGTCGCACCAACATTTCTAGAACCGTGCTCTCTTATATCGATGCCTTTATAAAACTTTCCAGCAATATATGCCGTTGGAATCGACCCAAGCAAATACGACAAACCTAAACCAAAAAGAATTTTAATGAGTTGTAGCATTGAGCGCCTTTATTCCATTCCTGATATATCCTAAACCGGAAATAATTGTTACAAAACATACAGCATGCCAAGCCAATGGAAAAATGGGTAAACGCAACAAAATTCCTACAATTGAAGCAACCTGAAAAAATGTCGTCGCCTTTCCCCATTTTGTCGGAACAATATCGATTTTTCCATTAACAAGATAAATGATAGCAGAACCCATCAAGATAATAACATCTCGGCTAATCACGATAAGCAAAACTACTAAGGGAACGTAAAATGGACATACAGCAATTTCTTTAACAATATGCAAGCAGACAAATGCGCTAATCAACAAAAACTTATCCGCCAAAGGATCTAAAATAGCTCCTGCTGTCGTTTTTTGATGATGCGTGCGCGCAACATATCCATCGATAACATCAGTTATAATCGCAAGCAAAAAGATGCCAAGCGCACAATAACGCAAATAATCACGCTCAGACGTATAATACATTAAAGACGCAATAAAAAAAGGGACTGATAAGATACGTCCAATTGTTAATTTATTTGCAAATGTTAGATTCATTATTTTTATTCCAATATTTTTAACGTTGCTCCATCATACGGGCAAGTCTCGACGCTAGGACTAAACCTTCTTCCGCAAACTGGACAATACTTAATTTTTACCTCATTGGTTGTCATAACGTCCGCAACGGCTTCGATAGCAGACCGCACATCCATTGTTTTTTCGTTTGACTGCGCAGCACTTTTGCTGGATGCCGTTGTTTGACATCCTGCAAAAAGAAAGCAAACCAACAAAATAATAAAAAACTTTTTTTTCATTATTTTAATAAACGAATTCGATTAAGTGGCCAATAAATAACTTCTGCTTTACCAATTAAATACTCTTCTGGAACAAATCCCCAAAAACGACTATCCATGCTCGATGCACTATTATCGCCTAAAACATAATAATAATTTTCCGGGACTTTGACAATCTGATTATACGTCCCATAATCACCTCTATTATAATAATGGATATCGCGATTTTTTTCATCTTCTATTTTTTGACCGTCAATGTACACGTCTCCATCTTTGATAGAAACAACCTCACCAGGAAAAGCAATAAGTCGCTTGATAAAGTCTCTTTTCGGATCCTCTGGATATTTGAAAACAATAATGTCTCCTCTTTCCAAATCACCATAACCCCAAAGACGCTTATCGCTAAGAGGCAAATTCGGTCCATATTTTAGCTTGTTGACCAAAATACGATCTCCTTCAATCAGTGTCATACGCATAGAACCCGTCGGAATCTTAAACGCCTGAACAGCAAACGTGCGAATCACCATCGCCAAAAGAAATGCAATAACAAGTGATTCAACCCATTCGCGAACAACAGAATCTTTTCTAAAATATTTCTTTAGTTTCATATCTTTAATACCGCAAGAAAAGCCTCTTGTGGAATCTCAACTCTTCCCACCTGCTTAAGACGTTTCTTTCCTTCCTTTTGCTTTTCCCACAATTTTCGTTTTCGCGTTATATCTCCACCATAACACTTAGCCGTAACATTTTTACCAACAGATTTAACCTTCGCACTCGAAAGAATACGACCGCTACATGTCGCCTGAATCTTAATCTCAAAAAGCTGTCTTGGAATCAAATCTTTTAACTTCGAAACAAGATTCAGTCCCTTTTCATATGAATGATCTTTGTGAACAAGACAAGAGAAAGCATCACAAATTTTTTCGTTAATTAGAATATCCAACTTTAAAACTTGCGTGACCATATATCCCTTAAACTCGTAATCAATAGATCCATATCCTCTTGTTGCCGACTTAACAAGATCATTAAAATCAACAATAACTTCTGACAATGGAACATCAAAAATAATCTTCATGCGATCAGAAACATACAGACTTTCTTGATAAACCGCTCTTTTACGTTTAGCCATTTCCATAACAGCATCCATCGTCGATACTGGGGTAAAAACAGAAACAGAAAGATACGGCTCCTCGATTTGGGCAATCTCAGCTAGATCAGGAAGCTGTGCTGGACTTTCAATCTCAATAACTTCTTTATTTCTCTTTGTAATCCGATAGCTTACATTTGGGGTTGTTAGAATAAGATTTAAATTATATTCTCTCTGCAAACGCTCCTGCACGATTTCCATATGCAAAAGACCTAAAAATCCACATCTAAAACCATGACCAAAAGACTGCGAAGATTCTGGCTCATAAACAAAACTTGGATCATTTAAGTTTAACTTTTCTAAAGCCTCGCGTAAATTCATAAACTCAGCCGGATTCTCAGGATAAACACCAGCAAAAACAAGCGGCTTTAAACGTCGATACCCATCTAAAGGTTTTTTGCATGGATTCTTTGAATCTGTGATTGTATCGCCGACATGCACTTCGTGTGGATCACGAATATTGCACGTAATATATCCAACCTCTCCACTCGTCAATTCTTTTACTTTTTGTGCTTCAGGACTAAAAACGCCGACCTCTTCAATCGTTACTTCTTTATCCAAATTCATCATTTTGATACGCATACCATTTCTTAAAACACCGTTCATAACACGAATATAAATAACCACACCTTTATACGTATCGTATTTAGAATCAAAGATCAAGGCCTGCGTAGGGTCCTCGTCATTACCTTCTGGGTGAGGAATAAACTCAACAATTTTTTCTAAAACATCCTCAATCCCGATTCCTTCTTTTGCTGAAACAAAAATAGTATCTTCTTCTTTAAAGCTAAAAATCTCTTTGAGCTCTGTTTTAACAATATTCATATCAATGTTGGCAATATCAATTTTATTAACAACGGGAATCATTTCTAAATTACTATCAATCGCAAGATAATAGTTTCCGATTGTTTGCGACTCAACCCCTTGCGATGCATCTACGACTAACAGTGCACCTTCACATGCACGCAGAGATTTTTCAACCTCATAAGTAAAGTCGACATGCCCGGGGGTGTCTATAAGATTTAAAATGTACTCCTTGCCATCATTTGCTCTATATTTTAAACGCACAGCAGATGCCTTGATCGTGATGCCACGCTCCCGCTCTAGATCCATATCATCTAAAACTTGATTATGAAATTTACGCTCGTCAATCGCACCGGTAGACAACATCAAGCGATCCGCCAAGGTTGACTTACCATGATCGATATGAGCAATGATTGAAAAATTACGTATAAGGGATTTATCCATCGTGGAGAATAACTTCAATTATTTTTTGGACGACTTGTTCTATAGACATATGCGTTGAGTCAATCACAATCGCATCTTCAGCTTTTTTAAGAGGGCCTACTTTTCGAGTAAAATCTTTTGTATCGCGTTCTTTAAGATCATTCTGAATTTCATCAGCCTCTATTTGCTTTCCTTTTTCTCGAAGCTCTTTAATACGCCTTTGTGCGCGTTCTTCAAAGTTTGCATCAAGATAAAACTTTCTTTTTGCATTTGGAAAAACAACGGTACCAATATCCCGCCCTTCAGCAACAATATTGCTCGTTGAACCAATTTCGCGTTGACGATTAACCATAATTTCGCGTACTCCAACAACGCACGCAATATAGAACGTATTGTTTGTTACCTCAGAAGTTCGAATATCCTCTGTCACGTCTTTTCCATCCAACAAAACTTGCAGCTTATGATTTTCGTCTGTACAAAAATCAATGTGCACTTGCTTCGCTAAATCAACAAGCGCATCTTCATCTTCAAGATTAATGCCTTGATTCAACGCTTTAAGCGTTAACGATCGATACATTGCCCCTGTATCTAAATACGTAAAACCTAGCCTCTTTGATACTTCTTTTGCAATCGTACTTTTTCCTGCACCCGCTGGACCGTCAATAGCCACAATCACAGCATCTTGAACTTTGTTATCTAATGCCATCTCTTTTACTCTTTGCTCTTTTAAATTGATCTATTAAAACGGCCTCATCTTTAGATGTGACTGCTTTTCGATATCCAGACAAAACTTTTACCACTTCATCTAAAACAGACAAAACATTCTTTGAGTTCTCCATACAAACATCATTCCAAAGCTGAGGATTAGATCCTGCGATACGAGTTGTATCTTTTAATCCTGTTGATCCATATTCTAGATATTTTCCTGGAATCGCATCAATCATCGCATACGCCAACAAGTGAGGCACATGGCTTGTGAATGCTAAAATCTTGTCATGCTCGTCAGGAGAAACGCTCTGAACAATAGATCCCATGTGGGACCAAAGCGCTTCTATTTTTTCTTTAGATTGCTTATTTGTTTTATCGGTTGGCGTAACAACGCAAAAACTTTTGTTAAACAAATCTGGGCTGCTAAACTCAACACCTTTTTTTTCAGATCCTGCGAGAGGATGTGTTCCAACAAAAAATACATGAGGTGGCAAACTTTTTTCAGCAACTTCGACGATGCTCGTTTTTGTGCTTCCGACATCCATCACAATACAGCCACGTTTTAAATGTTTCCCAATATTTGCTAAAAGTGTAACAATCGTCTGAACAGGAGTTGCGAGAATAACAAGGTCTGCTCCTTGAACAGATTTAACAATATTGCTTGAAGCTTTATCAACAATTTTTTTCTTTAACGAATATCCGAGAGTTGCTTGCCGTCGAGAAACTCCGACAACTTCACGTGCAAGGCGATTCTTCTTAAGAGCCATGCCAATGGACCCGCCTAAAAGCCCGATACCAATAATTGTTACTTTCTTAAACAGCAAAGGATGATGTTGTGTTTTCATTTTATAGGTCTCTTGAAACGGCTTTTGATATTTTTCTTAAATCTTTCACAAGACTATCAAAATTTTTCGGTAGCAAAGATTGCCCACCATCCGACATTGCCGCTTCTGGCTTTTCATGAACTTCAATCATAAGTCCATCTGCCCCAGCTGCAACAGCCGCCTTTGCTGCGCTGGCAACAAGCCCCCACTTTCCAGTGGCATGGCTTGGGTCAACAATAATCGGTAAATGAGAAAGCTGTTTAACAACTGCAACAGCATTAATATCAAGTGTATTGCGCGTATATGTTTCAAATGTACGAATACCACGCTCACATAAAATAACATTAAAATTTCCTTCAGAAAGAATATACTCAGCACTCATCAACCATTCTTTAATCGTTGCACTGATTCCTCGTTTAAGCAAAACAGGCTTCTTAGTCATGCCAACTTCTTTTAATAAATTAAAATTCTGCATATTGCGAGCACCAATTTGTAGAATATCAACATATTTTGCAACTAACTCAACGTGCCGTGGGTCCATAACCTCTGTCACTGTTGCAACGCCTGTTTTATCAGATGCTTCTTTCAAATATTTTAACCCTTCTTCACCAAGACCTTGAAAATCATAAGGAGACGTTCTTGGCTTAAACGCACCACCTCTCAACACATTGGCTCCAGATTTCTTTATCTTTGCCGCCACCGATAAAAGCGACTTTCTATTCTCCACAGCACACGGACCCGCCATCAAAACAATCTTTTTATCACCAATCTTAAGTCCTTTTTTAATCGTAACTTTAGAATTTGTTTTCTTAAACTCACGCGAAACAAGCCGATACGGTGCTAAAACCGGCATAACTTGCTCAACACCAGAAAAAACCTCTAAAGGGGTGACGCGCAAGACATCTTCCGGTCCGATAAAACCAATAACAGTTCTTTCAACGCCACGCGACACGTGCGCTTTAAGTCCCAAACTTTTTGTTTTCTTTAAAATATGATCTATCTGCTTTTCAGTTGCTGTTTTCTTTAAAATAACAATCATAAAATCTCCTTTAACGCTTTAACAAAACGTTTATTTTCTTTTGGTTTTCCAATCGTTACGCGAATAAACCCTTCTAATCCCCAAGATGCCATATCGCGAACAATAATTCCCTTATTTAAAAGATCTTGAAAAACTTGCGTACTATCACGCTCAACATTTATCAAAATAAAATTAGTCGTGCTTTTAACAAAATCCAATCCCATTTTCTTAGTTTGCATATAAAGATATTGCTTTTCTTTTTCAATCGTCTTTAAAACACCTGTATAATATTTTTTATCATCGAGCGCTTCTAGTGCAGCTATTTGTGCAGCAGAATTAACATTAAATGGCTCTCTAACTCGATTCAAAATATCAATTAGCTCTTCATTAGCAATACCATAACCAATGCGCAAACCTGCCAAGCTATAAAGCTTTGAGAATGTTCTGGTCAAAATGACATTTTTATATTTTTTCAAAAATTTTAGTGTATCTGGAAAATCATTTTTTTTAACAAACTCAAAATATGCCTCGTCAAAGAATACAAGAATATCACTACGCAATCCTTTTAAAAACACATCAACCTCTTTCTTAGTGACATATGTCCCTGTTGGGTTATCAGGATTGGCAATAAAAATAATCTTTGTTTTTGACGTGACCGCCTTTTTCATTGCTTTTAAATCATAACGAAAGTCTTTTTGAGGCACAGTCTTGATCATTGCACCAGAAATGCAAGATGCAATCTGATAAATCAAGAATGTCGGTTGAGCCACAACAACCTCATCACCACGGCCAGCAAACGCACGCGTCGCCATGACAATAATTTCATCTGATCCATTTCCAAAAATAAGCTGCCTTTGTGAAACTTTAAACTTTTTAGCTAAAGCTTTTCTTAAATAAAAACAACTTCCATCCGGATACCGATTAAAATTTTTAAGCTCTCTTGTTAGCTTAGAAATCACCTTTGGCGACGGAGGATACGGGTTCTCATTCGAAGCTAGTTTAAAAACCTCGCTTAAACCCAAAGATCTCTTAACCTCGTCGATCGGCTTTCCGGGTGGATACGGTTTAACTTTTAATATATTTTTATTTGCAGCATGTCTCATATTCTTTAAAGTGGATACGATCCTAAAATTTTAAGATACTTACACTTTCCTTCCAATTCTTTTAAGGCCTTCTGAACTTTCTTATCCATACGATGGCCTTCGCAATCAACAAAGAAATAATAATCCCATGCCCGCTTTTTAGATGGGCGAGATTCAATCTTTGTTAGATTAATTTTATTACGACTAAACGGCATTAACATTTCATGCAAGGCTCCAACTTTATCCTTAATCGAGAAAAGAACAGAGGTTCGATCTTCTCCCGTCGGAGAAACATCATCTTTTGCAATAACTAAAAAACGCGTAATGTTGTGAGAAAAATCCTCGATGCCTTTTTTTAAAACTTTTAAATCATAAACCTGCGCAGCTAATGCCGATGCAATACACGCAGATGTTTTTTTCTTAGATGCAATCTGAGCCGCTCTTGTTGTTGACGAAACTTCTACAAGCTCTGCTTTAGAAAGATTATTTCGAATCCAATTGCGACACTGTCCGAAAACCTGCGGATTTGAATAAATCTCCTTGATCTTATCCGCTGATCCTTTAGACAAAAGATTATGAGAAATCTCAAGCATCACCTGAGCACAAATCTTTAAATCAGAATCAATCAGTGGATCAAGAGTATGGGTAACGGCTCCCTCAATCGAATTTTCGATAGGAACAACGCCATAATCACAATCACTTTTTTCAACTCTCTGAAAAACCTCTGGAATATTGCTGCAAGAAACGTACGTAACTTGAGATCCAAACTTTTTCCGCGCTGCCAGATGAGTATACGAGGCTTGAGGCCCAAGATATGCAATCTTCAAAGACTTCTCAAGCGATAGCGACGAGGACATGACCTCTCGATAAATCGCATCAAGCGCAGCTGACGTAATAGGACCTTTGCTTAATTTCTTTATGCGATCAAGAACCTTCTTTTCCCTATCAGATGCATATACGCTCTTTTTTGTTTTTGATTTCTCTTTCCCAATCAAAAGACTAACCTTTGCGCGATCATCTAATAAAGATACAATTCTTGCATCAATTGAATCTATTTTCTTACGTAACTTGGGGATGCTCATTATTCCCTCCATCAGCGATAGCGTCTTGAGAAACAGAGGCAACTTTCTCCTGTTCTTCCTGGCTATCTTCGTTTTGTTCTTGAATATCTTCTACTTGCAAATTCTCTTGCTCTTGAGATTCCACTTTTTCCTGTTCTGGCTCTTGTTCAGCCTGCGGCTGAATTTCAGCTTCCTGCGCTTGCTTTTCTATTTCCTGAGGAGTCTTGTCAGGAAGATCTAGAACAGCTTGCTCCTTAAATTCTTCTGAAATTCTTTGAAATGCTTCAATCTTTTCTGTACCTTTTTCATCGTCTAAAGAAATAAATTCTTCAAGTTTAGGTAAATCAAAAAGAGACTTCAAGCCAAAATATTCTAAAAAACGTTTTGTTGTTGCATATAAATATGGTTTTCCAGCAACATCTTTTCGCCCTGCAATCTTAAGCAAATCCTTTATCAAAAGATGATTCACAACTCCATCAGAATTAACGCCACGAATCAATTCAATATCCAGCCTTGTCACGGGTTGCTTATACGCAATAATTGCAAGCGTTTCAAGCGCCGGCTTAGATAGCTTTTCTTTTTTCTGTGTCTTATAAAAATCACGAATCGCCTGCGCATAATCTGGATTACTTAAAAGCTGATACCCGCCAGCAATTTCCATAATATTCATGCCACGCTTTTGCTCATCATATAATCCTTTTAATTCATCAATAGCTAAACGAATCGTTTTGCCCTCCACATCACCAAGCACATCCTTAAATTGCTCCAAAGTCACCGGCTTATCGCTTACAAAAAGTAGCGCCTCAATAACTCCTCGAACATAAATTAAAATTTGTTCATCCATTATCCCTTACCCTTTGTTTATAAATTTCATTTAAAAGTTCTTCAGCCGTATTTATATTTTCAGATCGGTCCAATGCTTTCTGAATCATATCCAAAGCTTCTTGCTTTTTATACTGCAACTGCAACAAAACAGATAAAACTTCATCCTGAAAATCTGACACTTCTTTTTTCGTAACAACGTCGCCAGAAACTTTATCTTGAATAAGTCCAAATTTTCCGACTTTTCCTTGAAGCTTAGCCACAATTTCTTTAGCCCGCTGCATCCCAATCCCAGGCAATGTTTTTAAGAAATTTAAATCTCCACTATCAATCGCGCTAACAATATCAGAAATTGGTTTATCCAAAGCACGCACAGCCGCACGTGGTCCAATACCAGAAACCTTGATGAATTGCTGAAAAAAATCTCTTTCAATTTCATTTAAGAAACCAACTAAAACCGGCATCCCTCTTGATGGATCATTTTGAATGTAGTGATATGTAATTAAACTAATATAACCTTGTTCATCAACTTGATTATCGATACGCTGCAAAACAGAATCAGGAACAATCACTTCATAATAAATGCCCTGCATCTCAAGAATGATTGCATTCTCTTCTTTTTTAAAAATCTTTCCTTTAATTCGAGAAATCATAATTTGTTTCGATTCAAAGTAATGTATCCTAATGCTAGAGCCAATGCATCGCTCGCATCTGGCGTTAAACGCTTTTCATCAATGCCTAAAAGACTTGCAACCATCGATTGCGTCTGCCTCTTAGTCGCCGATCCGTTTCCCGTTAAGGCCTTTCGAATTCTTTTGACACTACTCTCTTTTAAAACAATCTTTTTTTGAGCAGACAAAAGGCAAATAGCACCTCGAACATGGCCCAATATTGAAGCCGTTGTGATTCGCTGATGATGCGTATATAATTTTTCTAAAACCAAAACATCTGGCTTATACGTTACAGTGATGTCGCTAAGATGCTCATAAATTTTACAAATTCGATTCGAAAGCGTCTCAGTTGCTTTGGGCTTAATATCACCTGCCTCTAAGAGGTTTATTTTTGAACCATTAGAATCAATGATTCCATAACCAGTTATTCTCGATCCAGGATCAATGCCTAAAATTCTCATTATCAATTATTCAGAAATCTTTTCCATTTCTTCATCTGAAATGTCAAAATTTGCATAAACAGACTGAACATCTTCTTGATCTTCTAAAGCTTCCATTAAATTCAAAACCTGTTTTGCCTCATTGCCTTGGACTTTAACTGTCGAATTTGGAATCATAGTCACTTCACCAGAAGCTGTTTCAATGCCTTTTTCTTGGAGCGCAGTCTTCACAGCCTCAAAAGAAGAAGGATCTGTTGTGATTTCAAAATTATCCCCTTCCACGATCATGTCTTCAGCACCTGCCTCCAAAATAATGTCCATCAACTGATCTTCTTGAGCTTTATCTTTAGAAATAACAATAAATCCTTTTTTTGTAAACATCCATGCCGTGCTTCCTGCTCCGGCTAAACTTCCATTCTTCTTGCTTAAAATATTTCGAATTTCTGCAACAGTTCGATTCTTATTATCTGTAATTGTTTCAACTAAAAGTGCAACACCACCTGGTGCATAACCTTCAAAAGCACCAGATTCATATATCACGCCTGGAAGTTCTCCCGTTCCTTTTTTGATAGCATTATCAATATTGCTTGATGGCATATTGATAACTTTAGCTCGTTGCACAGCTGTACGTAAGCGAATATTCGTATCAAAACTTCCGCCACCTTCTTTTGCAGCCGTAATAATTTCACGAATAATTTTTGTAAACGCAGCGCCTCTTTTTGCGTCAGTTGCTGCCTTCTTATGCTTAATACTTGCCCATTTTGAATGTCCCGACATCTTGCGTTCCTCCCTTTTTTTATAATCGTTTTAATCGTTAAACAAACTTAAAAGAGCAGCCAATAAGCCGAGTTTTGTTTCCCTCGATTATTTTATTGGCGAGGTGGTGATCATTCGACTAACTCTAGAAATTACTTTCCAGACTCTTGCGGCCTACCCGAGAATGATGACGAAACGGATCGCTTCGTTCTTGAAAAATCAAGATCTCCTCCTATTTGGCCTTGCTCCATGTAGAGATTGCGGCGTTTCACTCCCAGTAAAGGGCATCGTCACTGTAGCTCTAATCCTCCTCATCAAAAGATGAGTGTTCTGCGTTAACAGAATACATTATCCTCTGGAGCTCGGACTTTCCTCCCCAAAGCAAATCACTTCAGGGCGATCACTTAGGCTGCTCTTAATCTTTTAAAGAACCAGTCGCAAGCTTGTCAGCTTGCTTGTTCTGCTCTCGCGGAACATGCTTGACTTTTACGTCTTTGAATCCTTCTAGCAAATGCATTGCCTGATCATATAAAAACTTTAAATTCTGACTCTTTATTTTATATTGTCCAGCAATCTGTCGACATACTAGCTCGCTATCCATAAAAACTTCTAGTGATTCTGCTTTTAGCTTCAATGCTTCCTGCAATCCAAAAACAAGAGCTGAATATTCTGCAATATTGTTTGTCGCATCACCAATTGGTTTCGAAATTTCTTTTACAATATGATCCCCATCTAAAATTGCAACGCCAATCCCAGCAGGACCCGGATTTCCCCGGCAAGCACCATCAACAAACATTCTTAACTTTTTGCTCAAAGCTCTTCCTCAATATAAAGAATTCTTGCACATGATTCGCAATAAATTAGCTGGTCATGTTTTTGAATCTCATTAACCTTCTGAGCCGGAACATTCATATAACAACCTGAACAAGACCCATTAGCAACCGGAACCATTGCCAGCCCTTCTTTGCCAACTAAAATACGCTCATATCGAGCTAATGATTCTGAACTAATGTCTCCAACCATTTGCTTACGCTTATTATCTAAAACCTTTACTTTTTCTTCCAAATCTTTGACCATATCTTCAACTTCTTTTTTCTGAGCTAAATATTTCTTTTCCTCTTCGACCAAATTTTCTTTTTCCTTCTGAATGCTTGTATCAGCATTATCAATTTCATCAAAAAGAATTAATATTTTTTCTTCAATAATTGATTTATCTGCTTTTAAACTCTCTATTTCTGTCAATTTTGCTTTATATTCTTTGTTTGTCTTTAACTGAGAAAGTTGCCCATTATGCTTAAGAATGTCCTCTTCTTTTGCCTGAAGATCCACTTCTTTCCCTTTTCGCTCAACCTGTTTTGTTTTAAGCTGATCTTCCAAGACCTGCAGACCACTCTTTCTCCTCTCAAACTCAACTTTAACCAAAGCAATTTCTTCAGGTTTTTCTTTTAAATTCTTTTTATGTTCATAAATTTCTTCATCAATCTTTTGAAGCTCAACAAGCCTTTTTATTTGATCTCTTACAGACACTTCTGGCATAAATAACCCCTATTTTTTATTTATAATGGACACAAAAAACTTAAACCCTCAACCGTTGCGATACAATCGTACCGCTTTAACCAGCCCAAGCTGTGCGCCCCTAGTTAACCTGGGCCCACCAGGACTTGAACCTGGGACCAATTGATTATGAGTCAACTGCTCTGACCAGACTGAGCTATGGGCCCGATACATATATATTCGTTATAATAATTATACTAATATATCTTTATTAAACAAATACTAAAATGAAAAGTTAGTATACCAGATTTTTTATCTATTGTATAGGGAGTTTTGCGCGGATTAAAACTCAAAAACCTAGGGGGTCAAGTAGCTTATTTCTCGACTTTTTGAAGCTCAGCTTGTCTATCTTTTGCTAAGTCAGCATTCAAAAAAGAAGCATTTTTAGGTAAAACTAAATAAAACTTATCTAAATAATCAATTTCAATAACCGCATGGCTAATAGTTAAATCAAGAATATGCCCACCCTTTTTCCGATTGTCCTGTAAAAAATGCATATGATACTCTGGGACACCAATGCCTTTAACATAACTGGGCGAATAAAACCCGATTGCTGTCCCTTTTTTATCATGAAACTCAAAAACAACCTGATCCTTAACAACCTCAGCTAAAGGAGGATATGGCTTTTTTTGCTTAGGAACACTGCGAGCCTTAACATAATTAAAATTACCTTTGATTTTAATCGCATAAAAAATGTTCTTCGTTGGAAGCAGCTTGTCTATAAACTGCTTGAGTTGATCAAAAGTAAGCTTCTTTTTGATAACAATTCTTTGCTCTGGCTTAAAAAAACAAACATCAGCAAAAGGAGTTTTTGTCGCCGAAGAAACGCGATAAGCCTTGCCATCGGTCTTAATCTGATAAAATTGTCCATCTAAAGCAATCATTTCCCCATCAATGGCATCAAAAGTGCCAATTCCAAAATCACCATGCTTCTTAACCTCGCCAAACTTTATTTCCCCATCATAGGCTCCATCTAAAAGCGCATCAATCGTTGAAACTTGATAAAGCGTGTCTTTTGGTTTTTGTTCACATGAAGAAATTAAAAAAACAAAAAGAACAGCAATAACAATAATCAAATATAATTTCTTTATTTTCATAAAAATCCTCTCGATGGCTAATATTATACCAAAATTGTCCTTAAATAAAATAATGTTTTATAAAAAGGGCCTATTTTCATAATTGAAAATAGGCCCTCTAATTTCTTTTAAAAAAACAAGAAACGATACTTATAATAATCCGTCTCCCTCTTTAATCGTCATATCTAAAAACGTCTTAAGACGACGAGATCGCGTTGGATGGCGTAACTTTCGAAGCGCCTTTGATTCGATCTGACGAACACGCTCGCGCGTAACCTTAAAAACACTTCCCACCTCTTCCAAAGTTCTTGTTGAGCCATCTTTGATTCCAAAACGAAGCTCTAGGATCTGCTTTTCTCGATCATCTAGCGTTTCTAAAACTTCCATAATTTCTTCTTTCAGCATCGAATGCACAGTTGCATTTGCCGGCGAAACAGCTTTTTTATCTTCAATAAAATCACCAAAATGCGTATCGCCTTCATCGCCAATTGGCGTTTGAAGAGAAATTGGAACCTGTGATATTTTTAAAATTTCCTTAACCTTAGTAACCGGCAAGTGCATTTGCTTTGAAATTTCTTTTGGTGTTGGCTCTCGCCCAGAATCTTGAACAAACAAACGTGAAACACGAATAATTTTATTAATCGTTTCTGTCATGTGCACAGGAATGCGTATTGTTCTCGCCTGATCTGCAATTGAACGAGTAATCGCCTGACGAATCCACCATGTGGCATATGTTGAAAATTTATATCCTCTTTGATATTCAAACTTTTCAACAGCACGAATCAGACCCATGTTTCCTTCTTGAATCAAATCTAAGAAAGATAGTCCACGATTGATATACTTCTTCGCAATACTCACAACTAATCTTAAGTTTGCCTCAACCAACGCTTTTTTTGCCTTATTAAATCGCACCTGCCTCATGCGAATAATGCGCATTTCCGTCTTAGCACGCTTTAAAGGCTCTCCTAATTCTTTTAAAAGCTCAGTGCGCTGCTTTCGAATTTCAGTTATTTTAGGAATTTTCTTATTTAATTTAAGAGATCGATCAATGCGATCAATTTTCTTAATAATCAACTTAATTTTTTTAACCATTACCTCATTAACATTCGACGTTAGCTTAAATTCAGCAATAATCTTTGCAGATTTCTCTGTGCCTTTTCTTGAATGACGCGCCTTCTTAAGCAATCTTCTTAAATCGCGTATTAATTTCTGACGACGTTCAAGCTCATCTTTAACAACATCTTCAACATTAGTCTCTTCTTTTAATACACTGCTAATAATGCCGATCGCTTCTTGACGAGCAAAGTTCATCACAAAAAGAGCTTCCGCAAACTTATTTTCTGCTTCTTCAATTCGCTTTGCTAAAAGAATTTCTTTTTCTCGTGTCAAAAGAGAGATGGAGCCCATCTGTTTTAAATACATTTTGACAGGATCGTCTAGCGGAATAAATTTATCACTATATGTCACTTCTTCTTTTTCTTCTGGTTCATCAGCCCTTCGCATATCGCGAACCCTCGGTCCAACTTCTGCTTTTCCATCCTCTTCTGAACTAACAATGCGAATGCCTCTACTCTCTAAAGAGTCAAACACTTGATCAATTTCATCCGAAGATTCAATATCCTTAGCCATCGTATCGTTGACTTCATCATAGGTTAGAAACCCTTTGTTTTTACCAAGGGTGACTAGCTTTTCAAAGCCCTCTTGAATGCCTTTTTGCTTAACGACTTTCTTTCTCATTGATTACCTCTTATTAATTGATTAAATTTCTGTTTCAAATCTTCTAAACGCTCATGATCACCATCTGTTTCAGCTTGCTGAATTTGAAAACATAAATCCTTTCGCTGAATCTTTACCCGGTCACCCTTAATGCGATTAATAAAATCTTTCTTTAAAATCTCTTTATCAGCTGACTCAAAATCACTCGACGCCATTAACCCTGAAATAAACTGGATCGTTTCTTGATCATTAAAAAAATGAACTAAACTTGCCGTATTAAAATCTTTTTGTGTTTTTGATAAATCAAAAATATGCTCTATAATCGGACGCACCTGATCATCTTGAAAATCCTCAATATCAACTTCTTCAAGAACAGATGGAATCATGTGTTCTTCTTCAAGCAATAAACGCAATAAGTTTCTCTCAACAATACGTATCGAAGCTTTCTGAATCTTCTTTTTTGCAACCTCTGGTTCTCCCGACAATACACCCTTAATCTTTCCTAACTCAACAAACAATGCGCCTTCTGAAACCGATAATCTTCGTGCTAACTTCTTAACATATTCTTGCTTAATAACTTCATTTCTAAATTTCTGAATTGTTGCCAACATCTCTGCAGAAATACGCGCTTTTCCTTCAACAGTCTTCGCATCATAACGTCTCGATAACACATCCATCTTATAATCAAATAATGTTTGAGCCGAAAGAACTTGTTCTTTAAACTTCTCAATACCGGCTTCATGCACAAACGAATCTGGATCTTTTCCCTCTTCAAGAGAAACAACTTTTACATTCATTCCTTCTTCGATTAACAAGTCAAGACTACGCAACATTGCAAGCTCCCCTGCATTATCCGCATCAAACAACATAACAACGTTCTCTGTATATCGACGAATCAAACGAATCTGTTCCGTCGTTAATGCTGTTCCAAGTGACGCTACAATGTTTTCAAAACCTTCTTGAAACGGTGTCAAGAAATCCATGTATCCTTCAACAACAACAACATAATCTTCTTTCGCAACAGCACTCTTTGATAAATGAAATCCATACAAATGTTCACCCTTAACATAAACAGGTGTTTCTGGCGAATTAATATATTTTGCCGTTGTATCTTTTTCCATTGCACGTGCGCCAAAACCAATGCAACGTGAACGAATATCAAAGATCGGGAAAATAATGCGACCGCGAAAACGATCATAAAATCCTTGTCCGCGTTCTTTCGCAACCACAAGTCCAGACTTCTCCATGTTAGAAAGATTAATATCCTTTGATCGCAAAAAAGAAATCAAATTATCCCAACCATCTGGCGCAAATCCAAGCTTAAGCTTTTGCGCTGTTTCTAGACGAATACCACGCGCTTGAAGATACTCTTTCGCTTTATCAGAACCTTTATCTCCTCGCACCAAAATATCATGAAAAAATTCACTCGTTAGCTCATTACTTTTAAAAACAACTTCTTTAAGACTTTTTGTTTTTCCACCTAATTCACTATTCGTTTCTGGAATAAAAATACCAGCACGCTGTGCCAGTTGACGCAATGCCATTGGAAAATCTACGTGATCATGCTGCATCACAAAACTAACAACATTGCCTCCTGCCCCACAACCAAAACAATGAAAAATTTGTTTATCTCGATTCACAACAAACGATGGTGTCTTTTCATTATGAAACGGACAACAAGCTTTAAAATTTCTTCCTGCTTTCTTAAGAGAAAGATATTCAGATATGATCTCAACAATGTCGCTTCGATCTAATACTTGACTAATTATTTCGTCTGGAATTAATCCCATTATCGCTTTACTCTCTTAAATCCTGAACATTCAATAAATTCTATCTTCTTTGCTTTTTTCTCTAACTTATCAAACAAAAGATTTAGCCCTAAATTATCACTCGCAATGTGACCCGCAATAATAACATGCAAATGTTCTGATTTGATTTTCTTAAAATGTCTCTCCGACATATGCATTCCAAGTAAAGTGTTAACACCCGCTTGGGACAATCGCGCAAAAGCATCACCAGAACCTTCTGTTCCTCCTGTCATATCCAAAACGATCTTTCCAGCTTTATCGTCAGGCTTCCCAACTAAAACTTTAGGTCCAGCTTTATAACAAGAAGCCTGCCTGTACTCTGGTTCTTTAAGCAAAAGGCCAACAACATTTTTAAGTGTCTTCGGCTTTTTTTGATTCATAATCTTTTGCAAATATTGAGCAACATGATTATCTGCCGGCGTATGGCAACACATTAAAGGTATTCCAAGTTGTCTTGCAGCATCCACAGCGCGCAAATGATTTACAGAGTGCAAACTTCGCTCAACTTGCTCAATGCGCTCTTTCATCAACGTTTCAGCAATTTCTTCCTTAATTCCCAGAGACGACAAAAGCGCTGTATGAATTTCCATAACTTCGTAAAGTCCGGCTAATGCAATTCCTAAAGGATGATGCGAAATAACCAAATCTATCTTCTTATCTTTTGAAGAAAGTCGATCCGCCAAAAGAATTTCATCAACACCGATGTCAACACCAACTAAGGCTCGCTTAACTTCAATATTAAAATTGCCGAATAAAATGCGCGTATCTGCATATGGATTAACTAAATTTTCTTTATCAAAGAACTTTTTCGACAAGCCTTTTAGCTTGCAATATTCTTGTTTTGCCAAAGACAACTTCTTCTGAATCTGCGTTTTAGTTCGCACATCCTCGGCAATGCCTTGTGTAATAATGAATTGGTAAATTTCGTTTAGTTTCAATGTATAATTCTATTTCTTTAGAGAATCTTTTTTATGAGACAATACGTCTTGGTTAATTCTTTCTTTTGGAAAATACTTAGCAATGATCCCATTAAAGGTAGTTCGATAAACAGTCGGCGCAATCTTAGCAAGCCGAGAAGAGCTAAAAGACGAACCAATGTTTCTAATCACATACTCACTTCCCGTTGTGCGCATAAACCACAGAGCAAGACTGCAAATCAACAATCCTTGAAAGATTGCAACAACCAGTCCTCCTCCTTTATCAAATAACGATCTCGCCTCAATCTTCAAAAGAGTATGAATTCCAAATCGAACCAACTTAGCAACAATGGCTGTCAGAATCCATAAAAAAACAAATGCGAGACTATTAGCAAGCGTAGATTTAAAGAATATTTTACTTTCTAAGAAGTTACCAAGAGCCGGATAGTACTGGAAAATAATAAAAATAGAAAGAAAAAGACCAAGCAAATGAAGCATCTCATCAGCAAATCCACGCTTTATACCAATATAAAGCGACCGAATTATCAACGCCGCCATAACAAGGTCAATCCAATTAAAAGTACGTATAATCTGTAATATCATATAGAAATAATTGCAATAGGATTAAAGTTGCCAAAGTATAACATATGCTTTGGGGGATGTCAAGAAAGCGCTTTCTTTATAACTAGGATGCAAGATGTTGACAAATAATGACTTACAACTTGTCAAGGGGGGGATTAAACATTTATATTTTTTTTAAATCTAATAAACAAAAATATTAAATATTAATCCTAAATTACGAATGAATATCTGCTTTTATTAAGTTATCTTGAGCTTTATACCCCTGCACCAAGAGGTTCCCGTACTTGTTTAGGAGCTTCATCCTCAGACAAGCGAACCGAAACAATCTTTGAAACCCCACGCTCTTGCATAGTAACACCATACATAACGTCTGAGCAATTGATCGTTTTCTTATTATGCGTGATAACAATAAACTGGGCGATCTTAGAAAACTCTTGCAATAGATAGCTATAACGTCCAACATTAGACTCATCTAATGCTGCGTCAATCTCATCTAAAACACAGAACGGACTTGGCTTAACTTTGAATACTGCAAAGATCAAAGCAATCGCAGCCATCGTTTTCTCGCCGCCAGAAAGAAGGCTAATGTTTTGCAATTTCTTTCCAGGAGGTTTCGCAATAATATCAATTCCAGATTCTAAAACATTCTCTGGATCAACTAAAACAAGATCTGCCTCCCCACCGCCAAATAACATGCGGAAATAAATACGAAATTCTTCACTAACTTTTGTAAATGTATCAATAAACAACTGCCTAGTTGTTCGATTAATCTTATTGATCGTTTGATGAAGCGAATCTTTTGCTTCCAAAAGATCACTTTGTTGCTTTGTTAAAAATTCAAAGCGCTGTCTCAGCTCTTCATATTCTTCAATAGCAACTAAATTAACTGTTCCGAAAGATTCACATTTCTTCTTCAGCTGATCGATCTCTTCTTTAAGCCCTTGAGCTTCTACCTCTTTCTTCATCTCCTCAAGCTTAATTTTAAACTCTTTAATCTCAGTTTTACGTTTTTGAAGATTTATCTGCTCTTCATCTTGCTCAAGACCATAAGTTGAAAGCTCAACATTCTGAAAATCATCAGACGACTCAATATCATCGATTGATAAATTAAGGACTTCGTCAAAATCAATTTTATATGCTTGTGACAATTTGTCTTTTAAGCTTTGCTCACCAAAAGATAATTCTTGTTTTTTAAGTTCCCGATTATGAGCATCATTTCGAATCTCTTCAAGATTTTCTTCCACCTCTCTAATTTGAGGCCGCATCTCAGAAATTCGGCTATAAACATCTTCTTTTTGACGATCATATGCTGTCAACGCTTCCTTGAGATTCTGCTTTTTCATCTCAAGCTCTTGTATCTTGAAACGAATCTGATCGCTAGACTGCAAATGCTCTCTTTTCTTTGCCTGACGTTCAAAGGCCTCTGATTCAAGACGGCGTAACTCCTCAACGCCACCATTAAAAGTCTCTTCAAAAATTCTTAAATTTTCCTCTTGTCCTTCTTCTTGTTCACGTGAAGACTCAAGCTCAGTTTGAAGTTGTGCGATTTCAACAACAACAGACTCTCTTTGTTCTGATTTTCCAACAATCTCATCTTGGCGCTGCTTAATGCGCGCCTTTAACTGATTAATCTCATCATCAACAAGATTAAGCTGTTCTGTCAGATTGTCTTCTCTATTCTTTAAGTCATTCAAACTTTCTTTTGCTTCAGTTAATTCCTGGCTAATAATATTAAGCTCATCCAAAAGCTTACTAGATTCATCTAAAATATTATTTTTATCAGCTTCAAATCGAGACAATTCTCGCTCTTGTTGATGAATATCAAGATTAACATGATTGATTTCATCTTCTTGTCGTGCGACTTGATCTGCCATACTATTTTTTTCTTCAATATATCTTGCGATCTGAGATGTAAGCTCCTCAATCTTAGACGTAATTTGTTCTGGATCTAACTCGATAAACTTTGTTTCACAAGAAACCTCATACAATCCTTGCGCTTGTGCATTCTGAAAATGCTCAGCCAAAACTCTTTGCCTTGCTTCATCACACTTTACAACACCTTTTATTTTTCCAATAATTCCTTTTATCTCTTCAAGCGGTGGCTGCGATGTTAAAAGCGTTCCTTGAGCAACAGGATCTGATGTATTTTCATACTGAGCACGCATGTCCTCGATAAACTCTCGTTTTGATATCAAAGATAACTTTGAATTCTCCAGCTCACTAATCGTTTTCTCAAGCACAGAAAACCTTTGCTTAATTTCATTAAGGGCATCTTGTTTTGATTCTCGATTCGTCTTAAGATCATCGATTTTCTCAGAACAACGATCAATGTCTTCAGAAACACTTCTAAGCTTATTGTCAATCGCCTCTTTTTCAAGATTGACTTTATTGTTTTCAAGATCTAGTCGACGTTTACGTGCTAAAGCCCCTTGAAAATTTTTCATGATCTCTGTGGATTCATTCTTCAAATGAACCTGAGATGTTGATCGCTCAAGAATCACTTCTTCTTCTTGCTTAATTCCATTCTTATTGTTGCGAATATCTCCCTCTATTTGAGCAAGATAATCTTTTCGTGTTGCAACGGTCTCAACGTTTCGAATAATCGTTTCTTTAAGAGTCTGAAAAGATTCTTTTAAAGAATTAATTTTTTCTTCTTGTGTGCGACATCTCTCTTTAAGTTGATTCTTTTGCTCTTCAATCTTAACCTCATTAGTGTCAATAGATTCAATGCGTTCTTCATTAAACCCAATTTGTCTATTTTCCATCTCAATTTGGTTTTCAACTTTAATGTTTTCTCTATGAAGTTCATTTGCTTTTTCATCCAATTCAGAGATAAAATTGTTTTCTTGTGATAACCGACCATTGAGAACTTCTAGCTGATTATGAAGCGCTTGTTCTTCAGCCTGAAAATCATTCAAAGAATTCTGAAGCTCATCCCGTCTTTCGCCAAACGTCGACAGCTGATATTCAGAAAAAATAAATTCTAATACTTTAAGTCGTTCATATCCTTCTTTGTAACGCTGAGCTTTCTTTGCCTGACGTTCAATAGACGAAATTTGCCGTTTAACTTCAATAATAATATCATTGCTTCGCAATAAATTATTTTCTGTATCTTTAAGTTTATTTAACGCTTCGCGTTTTTTAGATTTATATTTTGTGATTCCAGCCGCTTCATCAAAAATAAGTCGTCGATCATCTGGACGAGCACTGACAATCAAATCTACTTTTCCCTGCTGCACTAAAGAATACGCTTCTGCTCCAACGCCGGTCCCCATAAAAAGCTCTAAAATATCTTTAAGCCGAACAGGTGTCTTGTTTAAAAGATATTCACTTTCGCCAGAACGAAACAATCTTCGCGATACAGTGACTTCATCATATTCAATAGGAAAAACTTTATTTTCATTAGAAAAAGTCAGGCTCACTTCTGCAAAATTTAAAGGCGCCCTTTTATTTGTTCCATTAAAAATAACATCTTCTCGAGAAGAGCCGCGTAACTCCTTAATGCTCTGCTCACCTAAAACCCAACGAATGGAATCAAACACATTACTTTTTCCGCAACCATTTGGACCAACAACCGCAGTGATGCCAGGCTCGAAGTTCAAAACAGTTTTGTCTGCGAAAGACTTAAATCCAAAAATTTCAAGTCGCTTTAAATACATAGAAATACCCTTTCCTTAAAATAAAATCTACAAAAATATAACTATCATTACACGGATAAAACACCTGCAATAATATTGTCAACAATTTCTGCTGTTGCATTAAGCGTTGTAAATTTTGGCAGCGCATCCTCTGGAATTACAATCTTATATTTCTTCTCAATCCCTGCCAAAATTTCCAAAGCCATCATAGAGTCCATACCAAGGTCCTTAACAAAATTGGCATCCCCGTCTATTTCCGACGAATCTGACTCTAAAATTTCGGCAACAAGCGCGCGTAAATCTTCAATAAGATCGACTTTGCTTATATTTGCCATACTCCTCCTCCTTGGTGCTGAGTTTCCAACCATTGATCAATTTTTTCCTTTTTAAATCTCCATTGCCCCACTGCCTTGATTGCAGGAATTTTTCCCTTTTTTACCCAATCATAAACAGTACGCTTTTTAACGCGTAAATAGTCAGCAACTTCCTCTATAGTCATTAATGAATTAATGGCCATTCCGTTTTCTTTCTTTTTATATCTTATTAGAACATTTTAAACTTTTTAACAACATCGAGTGACTTTGATAACTACTTTATTACATAAAATACAGCATGTCAAGTAATTTTACATAATATTTTCTGTATTCACCTCTTTTAACTATAAAAGTCATTAAACTGCATTAAAAATACTCTATCTTACATACTTTGACATAAACTTACATCCTTTACATATTAGCAAAAAACTATAAAATACGCCAATTTCTTCCTTAATTAATACCTAACAAAATATTAAAATTAAAACTCTAGCAAGCATGCTTTACCAATTCTAGTTTTTACTTATTTATATAAATAAAGATTAATATATATAAGAACATAAGAAAATCTATTTAAATGCGTTTTAAGCCTAAAAAAATATTTTATTTAACCACCATAAAAATCAAAAAAAATATTGCCTACTATACTATCTATATGGTAGTATGGGAAAGTTTCGTAAGAACAAATTAAATTGTCAATTTTATCCAAATCAATCGGAGGACTTCTATGGATTATTTATTAACCGAAGAACAAGTGATGCTCCGAGATCTTTGCCGAGAAATCACTGTGGAGAAAATTATACCAGTTGCTGGAGAGCTTGATAAATCAGAAAAGTTCCCTTGGGATGTCGTTAAGGTTATGGCTGAATCTGATATCTTCGGCGTTTATATCGACGAAAAATACGGTGGAATGGGTGGCGGACTTATGGAGCTATGTATTGCCATTGAAGAATTTTCAAGAGGATGTGCTGGTATCGCTCTTGCCTTCTCAGCCACAGCTCTTGGAACAGACCCTATCATTTTATTTGGAAACGAAGAACAAAAAGAAAAATATCTTCCAGACATCGCCTCTGGTAAAAAACTAGCTGCTTTTGGTATCACTGAACCAGCTGCTGGTTCTGATGCAAGTGCCATGCAAACCACAGCCAAAAAAGATGACGATCATTATATCTTAAATGGAACCAAACACTTTATCACAAACGGTGGTGACGCAGAAATTTACACCATCGTTGCTATGACAAATAAATCCAAAGGCGCACGTGGCGCAAGTATTTTTATCGTTGAAAAAGATACTCCTGGATTTACATTTGGAAAAAAAGAAGACAAAATGGGTATCCGAGGATCTTCCACACGAGAACTTATTTTTACAGATTGCAAAGTCCCTAAAGAAAATTTGATCGGCAGAGAAGGTCAAGGGTTTATTATTGCTATGCGCACATTTGATATGTCTAGACCAGGCATTGGCGCTCAAGCCTTAGGTATCGCTCAAGGATCTCTAGACGTTGCCGTTAAGTACGCCAAAGAAAGAAAACAATTTGGAAAACCTATTTCTAGTTTTCAAGGTATCCAATTTATGCTTGCTGACATGGCAACACAGATCGAAGCGGCTCGCGCTTTAGTCTATGCTTCTGCACGACAAATTGATGCAGGCGCAAAAAATCTGGCTAAAGATTCTGCCATGGCAAAAATGTTTGCCTCTGATACGGCTATGAAGGTTTCAACGGACGCTGTTCAAATTCTTGGTGGATACGGCTATATGCATGAATATCCTGCAGAGAAATTTATGCGTGATGCAAAAATTACTCAAATCTACGAAGGTACAAATCAAATTCAAAGAAATATTATTGCCCTTAATTTAATCAAGGAAACTTCAAAATAATATGAATATCATCGTTTCAATTAAACAAGTTCCAGATACCACGCAAGTGCGCATTGATCCGGAAACAAACACGCTAATTCGTGAAGGTGTCGAATCTATTATCAATCCTTTCGACATGTACGCCATCGAAGAAGGTGTTCGTCTTAAAGAAAAGCACGGCGGAAAAACTATTGCCATTACCATGGGACCACCTCAAGCTGAAGCAGCCTTAAAAGAAGCTATTTCTATGGGTTGTGATGAAGGCTATTTAATTTCTGATCGTGCCTTTGCTGGATCAGATACGCTTGCAACAGGATATACTCTTGCGATGGCTGTTAAGAAAATCAAAGATTTTGATATTATTCTTTGTGGAAAACAAGCATCCGATGGAGACACAGCTCAAGTTGGTCCGGGCATCGCAACGCAGCTTGATATTCCTCAAGTCACTTATGTTAAAAAAATTGAAGACATCAAAGATAAAGTAGCCACTGTAGAACGCATGACAGAAGAGGGTTTTGAAATTGTCAAAACATCTCTGCCTTGCCTTCTGACAGTCGTCAAGGAAATCAATGAGCCTCGCATCCCTTCTTTAAAAGGTCGAATGAAGGCAAAAAAAGCAATCATTCCAACGTGGAAAGCCATTGATCTCGATGTGGATGAAGTGCGGCTTGGATTAACAGGGTCTCCAACATGGGTTTCAAAAATTTTCACCCCTCCTCCTCGACCTAAAGGCAAAATCTTTGAAGGTGAACCAGAAGACACCACGACACAGCTTACTGATTTATTAAAGGATAGGTTAGTTTAAAATGAGCATAAAAATTATTACAGATAAATGCACAGGATGTACTCTTTGCGTTAAAATTTGTCCTTTTGGAGCAATCACAATGGTCAGCAAAAAAGCTGTCATTGACTTAGATCAATGTACACTATGTGGCGCTTGCGTTGATTCCTGCAAGTTTGACGCTATCGAACTCAAACGTGATTCTAGTAAAACGCCAAACTTGGAAGACTATAAAGGAATTTGGATCTTTGGTGAACAAAAAAAAGGTGTTATTCAATCTGTCGTTTACGAACTTCTTGGAAAAGCTCAAGATCTTGCCAAAAAATTAAATACTAAGGTATGCTGTGTTGTTCTTGGACACAACATGAAAAACAATCTCAAAGAACTGATTCATCGCGGCGCAGATAAAGTCTATGTGGTGGATGCTCCTGAACTAGAAAACTTCTTGGATGAGCCATACACAAAAGTTTTAGTTAACTTACTTCGTAAATATCGACCAGAAATATTTTTATGCGGTGCAACATTTATCGGACGGTCTCTTGTCTCCCGTGTTGCTGTCAAACTGCACACAGGATTAACAGCAGATTGTACCGGACTCGATATTGATGAAAAAGAGAAATTCTTGCTTCAAACACGCCCGGCCTTTGGCGGAAATATTATGGCCACAATTTTAAGCAAAAATCATCGCCCTCAAATGGCGACGGTTCGACATAAAGTTTTTAAAGAAGCGGATGTTGACACAACGCGTAAAGGTGAAGTTATTGAAGAAACTGTTTCTAAAACACTCCTAACTTCACGAACAAAGCTTTTAGATATCGTTGAAGAAGTTACCTCTACCGTTAATATCGCAGAAGCCGACATCATCGTTTCCGGCGGACGCGGAATGAAGAGTCCAGAAAACTTTGAAATCTTAGAAGAACTTGCCAAGGTATTAGGCGGCGCTGTTGGGGCATCTCGAGCAGCTGTTGATAGTGATTGGATTCCATATTCACATCAAGTTGGTCAAACAGGAAAAACAGTTTGTCCAAAGATTTATATTGCCTGTGGCATTTCAGGCCAGATTCAACACCTTGTTGGAATGCAATCTGCTGACATTATCATTGCGATTAATCAAGACTCTAGCGCACCAATCTTTACAGTGGCCAACTATGGTATCATCGGAGATCTGTTTAAAGTTGTTCCTCTTTTAACTGCAAAATTCAAGAAAGCATTGAATCAATAAATTTTAGTTTACATAGAAAAAGGGCCGCAAAAATATTTTTGCGGCCCTTTTTCTATTAAATAAATCTTACTTAAAAGAAGCTTTTTTAGGAACAATGACAATGCCAGACGTTGTCACAGCAAATCGTTCACGATCCAAGCTTAAATTATACCCAATCTCCGTCTTGTTTGGAATGACAACTTCTTTGTCAATAATTGCATTTCTTATCCTGACATCTTTTCCGACAACAACGCTACTCATTAAAATAGAGTCACGTATTTTTGCCCCATTCTCAACAGACACATTCGGTGACAATACCGATTTCATAATCTCTGCCCCCTTAACAACGCATCCTCCGGATATAAAAGAATCAATAATCACGCCTGCCTTAACCCCTTTTTCTCCTGGCTTAGAAAGTATTTTAATAGGAGGATATTGTTCGTGATATGTTCGAACAGGCCACTTTTTTCTGAATAAATCAAAATCTGGACGATGTTTCAAGAGGTCCATATTAGCCTTGTAGTAAGAATCACGCGTTCCGATATCACGCCAATAGCGAGACTTTCCATTTTCGTCTGAAAAATTATAAGCATATACTTTTTTCTTCTCTTTAATCATTTGAGGAATAATGTTCTTTCCAAAATCATGAGAAGAATCGTCCCTATCTGCGTCCTGGGTAAGTTCACCTAAAAGAACTTCGCGATCAAACAAATAAATTCCCATCGATGCATAAATATGCTTTGGATCGCCTGGAATTGTTTTTGGATCTTTTGGTTTTTCTTGAAATCCACAAATGCGTCCATTACGATCAACTTCAATAACGCCAAAATGAACAGACATCGACTTTGGCATCTTAACGCAACAAACAGTTGCGTGCGATTTCTTATCATTATGATGATTTAAAAGACGCCCGTAATCCATTCTGTAAATGTGATCTCCAGAAAGAATCAAAACTTTTTTAGGATTATAGTCTTTAATCGCATAAATATTTTGATAAATAGCATCCGCCGTTCCCTTATACCAATCAGACCCCACACGCTGCTGAGGTGGAATCGCATCAATAAACTCACCTAGTTGACTTGAAAAAATATCCCATCCTGTTAGCAAATGCTTTTGAAGCGAGAATGATTTATACTGTGTCAAAACAAAAATACGTCGTAAGCCCGAATTGATACAATTGCTCAACGTGAAATCAATAATGCGATAAATGCCACCAAAAGGAACCGCCGGTTTTGCCCGATCTCGCGTTAGAGGATCAAGCCTTTCGCCTTTTCCTCCAGCAAGAATAAAAGTAAGAACATTGCGCATAAAAACCTTTCTTATAGATACATTAAAGTATATATATATTATACTATCGCATTAACTTTTTGCAATTACCACTTTAAATGCGACCTTACTCGCTTGAACACTGGCCTATTTTCTTTGCAATCACATTCGAATTTGGATCAGCTTCTAGAGCAATCCCATACACGTTTGTTGCAAGTTCAATTTCATTATTTCTAAAGAGAACGTCTCCAATTTCGATTAAATCTTCAGTATTTTCTTTCTTAAAACCATCACTTTTTCTTAAAATTTCTACACTCTCTAAAAAACGACCATCTTTGACATACGCCATCGATAACTTTAAAAAAACTTTGTTGCTCTTTACATCATTCTTGACTATCCATTCATAGTGCTTTGTCGCCATCTCAAGATCTCCGAGATTCTCACAAGATAGAGCAAAATAATACCGAATATCAAAACTTTTAGGCAAAATCATAGCTGCAATGCGAAGATTCTCAAAAGCCTCATCATACTTTCCTTGTTTTAAATAAATTTTCCCCCTTATAAAATACGGCTCAGCATATCCTGGTCCAATTAAAAGTGCCTGTTTCACCTGATCAAGAGCTAAATTATCCCAATCTAAAATTTCAAAAACACGCGCTCTTTTCACTTCTTGATAAGGAGAAACTTTCTTAAAACCGAGTTCTCGAATATCTGTTTTTGAAAAAAAAGCCTTATTCTCATTTACCCTTAAGCGCTTGATGGAATCTTTATTCTCCGGAACATCCTTTAAAAATATAACGGCATCGTGATCCAAATAAACCAAAACCCAACTATCGTCATCATAAATTTTTTCAAAAATCTTCTTTGGAATATCTTGAAATGCACTACTTAAAAAGACCCCTGTTAAATTATATTTCTCGGCCACCACATCAAAGAGTACTTTATCGCCTTTATTCCATATTTTTTTATACTCCTTAAAGAATTGAGGCCCATAAAGCTCTGTTCGACCATCAATAAAAACCTTGATATCAGGAAAACAATTTCCGATCAAATACGCCCCAGAATTAAAATCATTAAAGAAGTTTCCTTTAATATGATTCTTTTTCAAAAAACTAATAGCATCCGATGGAAAATTACGCTTACTTACACCGCCAAAAAAACTTTTCATTTCATAATTCTTAAAGTCATAATAGCGCAGTTCGGCTTCTTGGGATACAAACTGAAACATCCAAACAATCAGTGCTATTTTAAGAAGCGACAACCCTACATATTTTAACTTTTCTCGATTTTTAAAAATACAAGAAACTTTTTCAAGATAAATATTCTTAAAATTGTAAAAAGAAACCCAATACGCAACAAAAGAAAAGAAAACCATATTTCTTAAAGCCTTTACTGATAAAAATAAAAAAATCACCCATAAAAACAAATGAACTAAATTGATTCTCCTATAATTAGCGATAAAACTTACGAATGAAATTAGAATCAACAATTTATAATGTATATATTTAAACGAAAACAATGTTTGTTTCAACAATGGACTGGCGAGCTCCTGAATGCTATTAAAAAATACCTTAGACTCTCCTGTCATCTGAAGCAAAACTTCAAAAGGATAAACTAATCCCTTAACAAATTGCGGATTCACAACAGAAGCTAAAAATGTCGCTAAAAAAATAATCTTTAAAGAATTAAATTCTTGATCTTTAAGACAATCTACAGAATTCCAGTTCCAAGGAAGCTTTGCTCGTCTTTTAAAAGATTCAGCGCACAAATACACGAGAACAATGGCTGGGCCAAAAATAAAGAACCCATGCATGTTCACCCACAAAATCTGTATAAATATAAATAAAAATATGATCCATTTTTTCGAGAGATGAAGTTGCAATAAATAAATATAAACCACTAGGAAAAAAAGACTAAAAATATCTGGTCGAATTGTAAATCGAAATTGGTAGGATAACGCAACAAGCAACAACAAGAAAACTGTTGTCACCTGCCTTTTTCGAATATCGCCTAAAAAAAGCAAAAACATAAATGTAAAAACAACAACAATAGACTGCATGGAAGAAAGACCATCAAACCCAAATGAGGAAAAAACAAAATGCGATATGCTCTGGAATAGCCACTCGTGATTATTCCACGGCTGGCCAAAAACAGTACAAGAAAAAACATCCACACTTGGGATAAAACCATTTTGAATAATAAATTCTCCAGATTTTAGATGCAACCATATATCAAAAGCCCGAATCTCAATGCCTGTCAAGAAGACAACAAGGCTTAATAAAGACGCGATACTAAAAATACCTAACATATAACTTATTTTCTTTAGAATTTTCTCTGACATATTTCCTCTTTTATTATTCTAAAACAAAATGATCTTTTTCTTTCTCAGCAAGCCGCATATTCTCATTAACAGGAATCTCTCTTGTCGCATCTTCTACTTTATAATAAATTGCCGCACTCAACAATTGTTTTGTATAAGAATGCTTTGGATTAGAAAAAATCTGCTGACAGCTTGCAGATTCTACCACCTTACCCTTAAACATAACCACAACTCTCGAACAAATCTTTTCAATAACTTTTAAATTATGCGATATAAAGAAATACGTTAAATTAAACTCTTTTTGTAACTCGCTGAGAAGCTCCAAGATTTCTTCCTGAACCAAAATATCCAAAGACGAGACCGCCTCATCTAAAATTAAAACTTCTGGGTTAACCGCAAGCGCTCTAGCGATAGCAATACGCTGACGTTCTCCTCCGCTAAACTCATGAGGAAAACGTTCTAGAATATCTTCTGGGAGCTTAACGGCTAAAAGAAGCTCTTTGATTCTTTGCTCCTTTTCCGCGTAACTTCGAGCTTTATCAAAAATCATAGCTTCTCCAATAATAGAACGCACCGTAAATCGAGGGTCGAGACTGCTAAACGGGTCTTGAAAAACCATTTGAACCTTTCGTCGAAACTGATGCATCTGTTTTGAAGAAAGCCTTGAGACATCTCTACCTTCAAACAGAACTTTTCCTTCATCAAAGTCCAATAGCTTCATTACAATCCGCCCTAAAGTTGTCTTGCCGCAACCGGATTCACCAACCAAGCCTACACTTTCTCCCTTCTTAAGATTCAAACTAAAGCCATCAACAGCCTTAATATGTCTTCTTCGATCAGATAAAAATCCCTTTTGAAGAGGAAAATATTTCTTTATATTTTGTAATTCTAGTAACACCATAATTAAACCAATGCCATCAACTTTCTTGTAAATTCTTCTCTCGGATGATCAAAGACATCAGAAACACATCCTGACTCAATGACACGCCCTTCATCTAGAATAAAAACACGATCCGCTAAAAATCGCACAACTCCCAAATCGTGAGTAATCAAAAACATTGAAATATTCAATTCATTCTTTAATTTTTTAAAAAGCGATAAAATTTTTGCCTGTATCGTTACGTCTAAATTGCTTGTTGGCTCATCTGCGATAATCAATTTTGGATTCCCAGCTATCGCCTGCGCGATCATAGCACGTTGACGAAGACCCCCGCTTAATTGATGTGGATAATAAGACGCCACTCTCTCAGGATCTGGAACCTCAACAATATCTAAAAGCTCACAAACTCTTTTCTTAATTTGTTTTTGATTTAAACAAGTATGAAACTGCAAAACTTCTGCAATTTGATTTCCAATACGAAACACAGGATTAAATGCACTTAACGGCTCTTGAAAAACCATAGAAATTTCTTTTCCTCGAATTTTCTGCATTTGTTTTTCGTTGCATCCCAGCAAATCTTTTCCTTCAAACAAAATCTTACCTTGCGAAACATTCATAACAGGTGATAAAAGTTTTAGAATGGAAAGTCCGACCGTTGTCTTTCCTCCTCCCGAGCCTCCCACCAAAGCCACAGTCTCAAGCTCACTTATATCTAGACTAAGATTGCTAACAAGAGGCCTTTTTTCACTCTGGCCTTTAATATCAATTGATAAATTTTCTATTCTTAAAAGTTCGCTCATTCTTACAACTGACCTTCCATCTTAAGCGTTGGATCTAACGCATCTCTCAATGCATCACCGATAATATTAAAACAAATAACTGTTAGAAAAATAAAAAATCCAGGCAATAAAATCCAAGGTGCAAAACGTATCTGAATAATCCCCATCGCCTCCGATAAAAGATTGCCCCAGCTCGCATAAGGATCTTGAATGCCAAGACCTAAAAGACTTAAAGCGCTCTCGCCCATAATATATCCTGGAATAGAAAGCATGATCGCAACAATCGAATAAGATATGGTGTGTGGCAAAATATGATTCTTTATAATCTTGATATCAGACAAACCTATCGCTTTAGCTGCCAAAACATAATCTCTTTGCTTTAAAGAAATGGCCATTCCACGAATAACGCGCGCCAAAGAAGCCCATCCAATAAAAGAAAAAATAACAATCATCAAAAGATAAACCTGCAAAGAATTTAAGTTCGGTGGAAACGCTGCGCGCAAAGCCAGCATCAAATAAAACCCAGGAATCATCATAATCATTTCACACATGCGCATGATAAGATTATCTATTTTCCCTCCATAATATCCAGAGATGCCACCTATGAGAAGTCCAAAAAAGAATGAAATCGCAACGCCTACAAGGCCGATCGACAACGAAATTCGTGCGCCCCATAATAGCCTTGAAAAAAGATCTCTACCCCTTGAGTCCGCACCCCAAAGATGAAGTCGCCCAGGACTCTTGACACCAAAAAGATGGTACGAAGACGGAATCATTCCTAAAATTTTATACTGATCCCCTTTAACGAAAAGCTTGATTGAAAAACTTTCACTAACATCTTCCGTGTAAACTCTTTTATGAAATTGATCGAAGGACAACGTCATTTTGTTAACATATGGCCACGCTAACTTCCCTTGAGAGCTAACAACATGGATTTTCATTGGCGGGCAATACGAATAATTTCGATTTTCATTATCATATGAGTATGGTGACAAAAATCCAGCAAAAATAGCTGAGAAATACAATATCATTAAAACGCCAAAACAAAACATGGCTAAACGATTCTTTCGAAACGTTGCCATTGCCATTTGAAATTGACTCTTACTTTTTGTTTTCATTCTAGTCATAACGAATCCTCGGATCAACCCATGCGAGCAAAATATCAGCCAAAAGATTTCCTAAAAACAGCAAGACCCCTCCCATAAGCATGCTCGCCATTACCAAATACAAATCCTTCGCTCGGACGGCTGTTAACATCACCGATCCAATTCCAGGCCAACTACAAATAATTTCGATCAAAGCCGCACCACTCAAAAGCCCTGATAAATGATATCCAAAAATTGTAACCAACGGATTAATCGCGTTACGAAGTGCATGCTTATAAATAACACGACTTTCTGGCAAGCCTTTAGCACGAGCCGCTAAAATATATTGTTTTCGCAAAACCTCTAAAAGATTTCCTCGCATAATCCTTTGAAGACCTGCTATAGACCCAATGGAAATAACAACCGTTGGAATGACAAGGTGGCGCGCCACATCTAAAAATTTTCCAACAAAACTCATCTGGTCAAAGTTTGCGCTTTGCATCCCTCCTAAAGGAAGACCCCCAAACTTTGAAGCAAAATATAAAAGAATAATAGCTAAAAAGAAGCTCGGCACCGACAAACTAATAAAAGAAATAATCGACAAAAATTTATCAATAAAACGATTACGGCGAACCGCCATCACAATCCCTAGAGGAATCGCAATCAACCACGTGGCCAACATCGCACTTAATGCTAAAATAAACGTATTAAAAAGTCGGCTCGAAATAATTTCAGAAACTGGAGCATTATAATAAAAAGAATAACCTAGATTGAAATGTAAAAGATTCTTAAGCCAGTGCAAATATTGCTGAAGCAATGGCTTATCGAGATAATAAAGCTTCTCGTAATGAGCAATAGTCTGCGGAGATACTTGAGGGTCAAGCTTGAGCGTATCAAAAAAGTTTCCTGGGGTGATTTGAATCAAAATAAAAGTCAAAAGCGAAATCCCAAATAGCAATGGGATAGCGATTAAAATTCTTTTTAAAACATATTTAAACATTATCGATAATTCTCTTTTATATAAAGCTCTTCTAAATTATGAAAAACGCCACCATAAACCGTTGGGTTTAAATTCTCAAACTTATTTCGCACAGCCGACATTCCCGCACCTAAAACGGTATAAATCAAAGGAAGTTTCTCGGACACAATCATCTGCCATTCATCATACAAAGGTTTTCTATTTTTATCATCTAGTTCTTGAACAGCTAAATTAAAAATCTCATCGATGCGTGCTTCCCATTCCGTTTCCGGCTTCTCCTGACCTGGATTCCAAAAATGAAGCTGGCCGTTTGAAACCCAAACATTCTTTCCAAAATGTGGCTCAATGCCACCCGTTAGTCCAATCAAAATAGCATCCCAATCATAAATTCCAATCAACTTAGCCACTAAATTATTAAACTCTAATCCTAAGAAATTAACCTTCAATCCAATCTCTTCTAAATCGTGGCGAATAATAGCTGCGATCTGAAGTCGTTCAGGAGAGTTTGAGCTCGTGAACAAATTAAATTCAACCTTATTGCCATCGCTATCTTCAACAATCCCATCTCCATCGCGATCTATAAATCCGGCATCATTTAAAATCTTTTTTGCTTTCTCTAAATCATAATCATACTTTAAAACATTCGGATTATAAAAAATGCCTGCACTTGGATTCATCGCCGAATATTGAGGAAACCCAAGATCATTCATAACAATTTGAATAATGCGTTCTTTGTCAATGGCGTACGCCACTGCTTTTCGAAACGCGAGATTTCGAAACCAAGATAATTTTATGGGATCAACAAAGGGTTTATTTGTTTTTGGATTCACTCTTGAATTCTGGTTGAAAACAACAAAATTACTTCCAAACGTAGCGCCTAAATCATAAACCGTAAAATCTTTTTCGCTTTCTAAAGGTTTCAGCAAAGGATAATCCGTTCCTCGAACCTCACACGAATCCGTCTCCCCTTCTAAAAACTTTAAAAGTGCTACGTCTTGATTTTGAACAATAAGATAAATAATTCTCTGAATAAACGGCAGCTTCTCGCCTTTATCAGATTTATCCCAATAAAGAGGATTTGCTTTTAAAACAACGCGCTGACCTGGCTGATAAAGCTCAAGAAGATACGGGCCGGTGCCAACAATCTCCTCAACCGGCGTATCGATCCCCCATTTAAAATTAAACGTCCCGTCATCAACTGAACTTTTAAGCGCGTGCTTTGGCATTATACTTGTGCCCATAGAACGCAAAAAAGGAGCAAAACGCATTGGCAAAATAAACTCAACAGTATATTGATCAATCTCTTTGACTTTAAACTCTTTGCCATCAATTGTAAAAATATCGCGTGACGACGTTGGAATATTATCGTTATAAATCAAATCATTAAACGTAAAGACAACATCTTCTGCCGTAAACGGTTTTCCATCAGACCAGAGGACGTCCTCTCGAAGATCAAAAGTCCACGTCAAGCCATCATCGCTGACCTTCCAGCTCTTTGCTAAGCTTGGTTGAACCTCTAACGTCTCGCCGTCTGTTTTTGTTAACCCTTCAAAAAGATATCCTATCACAGCCGACGTAGAGCTTTCTTTGGCCACAACAGGATTAAAGCTTCGAGGATCAGACGTCGTGGTAAAAACGAGCTGCCCTCCATATTTATCGAAAGGCTTATCCTGCGCAAAAACAAGACGTCCTGAACATAAAAAAACTACTAATACAATTAGTAGTTTTTTTATACCTTCGATATTTAGAAAAATATTCTTATTGTGTCGCTTCACTTGAATTTACCGCATTTTCTGCATTTGCGTTAATTTCTATTTTTTGCGTATTTTCAGCCGCTTTATCAAAAAGTTTATCAGGATCAAACTCTTCTTGTTTTGCGCCTGCTTTTATCAAAAGCGATTTATTTTTTTGAGCCGACAAGAAAGCAAGACTTAAAGATGTGCACAAAAAAATGATCGCAAGAACCGTTGTGGCTCTGATCAAAAAACTATTCGTCTGAGCTCCAAACATTGATTCAGCCGCTGCAAAAGCATCTGTTAGGCCTCCTCCTCGCCCGGATTGCATCAAAACAGTAACCGCAAGCAAAATACAAGAAAGAACGTGAACGATAACAACAAATGTAAACATATTGTTTCCCCTTTATTTAATTATTAGCAATTCTTAATAATACCTAAGAATGATTCTGCCTTGAGAGCTGCACCACCAACAAGGGCACCATCAATATCTTTTTGACCCATCAATTCTTTAGCATTTTCTGGCTTAACACTTCCACCATATTGAATCCGCATACTTTCAGCAACTTCATCATTGTGCATTTCTTTTAAAAGACTACGAATAAAATTATGAATTTCTTGTGCTTGCGCCGGTGAAGCTGTCTTTCCTGTTCCAATCGCCCAGACAGGCTCGTAAGCAACAATAATTTTTTTCATCTCATCAGCACTAAACCCTTTTAGAGAATTCTCGACGTGATCCTTAACAACGTCAAACGCCTTGTCAGCTTCTCGCTGCTCAAGATTCTCGCCCACACAAACAATCGGAATCAATCCGCCGGCAAGTGCAGCTTTCACTTTACTGTTAACGGTCTCGTTTGTTTCTCCAAAATACTGTCGTCTTTCAGAATGACCAATAATCACGTATTGGCAGCCAGCGTCTTTTAACAAAGGAACAGAAACTTCTCCAGTAAAAGCACCGGAATCTTCCCAATATAAATCTTGCGCACCTAAGCCCACATTAGAACCAGCAACAATTTTATTGACTTCTGAAAGCGCTGTAAAAACTGGGCACACAACAATATCAACGTTCGTAACCCCGTCTGCTTGACTCTTGATTTCAGAAACTAACTCAACGGCTTCAGCAATTGTTTTATTCAACTTCCAATTTCCTGCAATAATTATTTTTCTCACGGTAATCTCCTCAATGAGCAGTTAAGTTACGGAGCTCTTATAGCGATGTAACTTAGAACTGCGAATTTATCCCACACGTGTAACGTGTCGGGATCTTTAACGTTTAGTCTTTTGAACGTTATCCCGCGAGGCTGCGTCCTAGCAACCGAGTCGGGAATTCCTTGTTATTTATCCTTTAAAACTTTTAATCTTATCTTCCATCCTTGCTACCCATCATTTCCTAAATACCAAATACAAAATACGACATACTAATATCTACTTATCCTTCAACGCTGCAATGCCTGGCAATTCTTTTCCCTCTAAAAACTCAAGTGATGCACCGCCACCCGTCGAGATATGTGTCATGGCATCCTCGACGTTAAACTTGCTTACCGCGGCCGCAGAATCACCACCACCAACAATGCTTGTCACATCTTTTAACGTTGCAATATATTCTGCAATATCTTTTGTTCCTTCGGCATATTCATCCACTTCAAAAACGCCAACCGGACCATTCCACACAATGGTTTTTGCTGTAGCTAGCACTTCCTTAAATTTCTCTCTTGTTTCAGGACCAATATCAAGACTTTCCCAACCGTCAGGAATATCTGTGACAATCTTTCTTGTTTCTGGCTTATCAAACGCCTCAACAACAAGAAAATCTGTCGTCAACACCATATTAACGCCAGCTGCTTTAGCCTTTTCTAAAAGCTCGCCTGCAATTTCAACTTTATCAGCCTCGAGCTTTGAATTTCCAACATTTTTTCCTTGAGACTTTAAGAATGTGTAAGCCATTCCACCGCCGATTAAAATCGCGTCGGATTTTTTAATCAAATTTTCAACCAAAGTAATTTTATCAGAAACTTTCGCTCCCCCTAAAATGACAACAAGCGGTCTCTCAGGATTCGTCACAACTCCCCCAAGATACCTGATCTCTTTCTCTAAAAGAAAACCTGCTCCCGATGGCAAATACTCAGTGATCCCCGCAACAGAAGCGTGTGCGCGATGCGCTGTTCCAAAAGCATCGTCCACATAAACATCAGCCAAAGATGCAAGGCTTTTGGCAAATTCTGGATCATTCTTTTTTTCTTGCTTATAAAAACGTAAATTTTCTAGAAGGATCACTCTCTCTTGGGACCCAGCAATCTTTGCTTTAACATCATCGCCAATACAATCATCAAGCTTTAAAACTTTCTCACCCAAAAGCTCTTGAAGTCTTACGGCAACAGGCGTTAGACGAAATTCATCTTCTGGCCCATCTCCTTTTGGTCTTCCTAAATGACTCATCAAAATAACTTTAGAAGCTCCGTTATCAAGAACATATTTAATCGTCGGCATTGATGCCTGAATACGTCTATCGTCTGTGATTTTAAGATTTTTATCCAAAGGAACATTAAAATCAGCTCGAATAATAACTTTTTTGCCCTTAATATCCAAATCTTTTACAGTCATCTTGTTCATTTCGTTATTCCTTCCTATTTACATAAATACTTATACTATATATAGATAATTCTCTGATGAAGGGACTATTATATCTAAATTATGGATTTTGTCAATGAGACAACGGCAGGTCTTAAATCTAAATTATACAGCGATTTTTCTTCCCTTTTCTCTGTCAAATATGATATTATCGCCAATTTTAAACCTTGCTAAAAAATACTCAAACGCGACTCTTAAGACTCCCAGCCCATAAATCGTGCTTCTTTTAAAACTTATAGAAGAGCATCCCTTATTATAATTACACGGAGAGCTAATTTCCCCAATCTTATAATTAAAATGAAATATTTGCGTTAAAATTTGATTATCAAAAATAAAATCATCTGAATTCTCAAGCAAAGGAATGCTCAAAAGAACCTCTTTTGAAAATGCGCGAAAACCGGTGTGATATTCAGATAATTTCTGACCAGTCAAAATGTTTTCAATTGCAGTCAAAAGGCGATTCGCAATATATTTATAAACCGGCATCCCACCTTTTAACGCGTAGCCACCTAAAATACGAGATCCCAAAACCACGTCAAAAACTCCTGTCGCAATCAATGATGCCATCGGGCCGACAAGCTTTGGCGGATATTGATAATCCGGATGAAGCATCACAACAATATCGGCGCCACGCTTTAACGCCTCCTGATAGCAAGTTTTTTGATTTCCACCGTATCCTAAATTTTCTGTGTGAACAACCGTCGGAATTCCTAAAGATTCTGCCAACTTCGCCGTTTCATCACTCGATTTATCATCAACAAGTAAAACCTCATCAACAATATCCCTTGGAATTTCTTGATAAGTTTTTTCAAGAGTTTTTGCAGCATTGTACGCTGGCAAAACAACAATTATTTTCTTTCCGTTAATCATGGAGCCTTTCCTCTGAAATCTATTTTAACATTTACTAAACACAAAAAGGCGAACATCCCCCGAAGCATAAATACTTTTCTTTTTTACATTTATCTGCGTAGGCGGATCAAAGCATTTCCTTTAAAATTTACTATTAATACCTATAATGACTCTCTAGCAATGCCTTCTCGCAGCATAGTTAAAACAATCAAAATGCTTACGCCACAATATCTCAGAAGATAAAAATTCATTCGTCCCATAAAAAAAATCTACAAGAGCTTCTCGTGTCCTAAAAAGTTCTTTAAGTCGTGAATATTCTCTTATTGAAGCAATTGTAAAATCAAGCAATTCTAACGCCCGATTGACAGCTTCCCCTGAAAGGTTATCTTTTCCCTTTTTTTTCCAATTAAGTGCCCGACTAACTTCGCTACCGACGTTAGCCATTTGCTCACAAAAAGACATCTGAGCCCATCGGCCTTCTGCGAGTTCTTTATGTTTTATATTCATCTCTTTATCCATTGATCAACTATTTTAACAATACTCTTTTGAATATCTTGGGAATCAACGCCTCTGCTTAAATTTCCCTGAGATGGACGCATATTTATCATTGAATCAAATTCTAAGAAATCATCACCTTCCATGTCAGGATAGAAATTAATACCCCAAAGGCTGCTTTGTTTTGAACCATTTTCTAAAAACAAAGCCTCCAAGTCAGAATGTAACTCAGCATCAACAGCAATCAATTTACGATCTACATCGACAACAGCTTTAATTAAATTACCAAAAGTATTCTGCGCTAACTGCTTTAATTCATCAACAGAAATAACCGCGTCTAATATTTTCATCATTCCTCCTCATAATAAATATCAACAACTAATTCTTTACTTTACTATCTACCGACTATAGTCGTCTTCAAGCCGTTCAATGTCATCTTCACCAAAATGATCGCCCGTTTGAACCTCAACAAATACCAACGGCTCTTGTCCATCATTTCCAATTCGATGCACATCGCCTCTTTTAACGTCAATCGATTCGCCAGGTTTTAAAATTATTTTCTTATCGTTCAAAAACACAGTTGCCTCACCCTTTGACACAAACCAATGCTCTTCTCTCAGCTTATGCTTCTGAAGACTTAATCTTTCGCCAGGATTCACAATAATTTTCTTAACTTTTATGTCGACTTCATTAGCAAGAACAACATACTGCCCCCAAGGCCTCTCGCCGATAGACACCAAATATTCTCTCTGCGTTTCTAGATATTCTTCTTCTTTGCCTTTATCTGTCATTATAAAATCCTTTCCAAAAACCCGTCAGGTGAACAAAAACCAAAAACCACTCGTACAAATTCTAAATAAAAAACAAATACTTTCCAATTTCTATTTTTTTGCTAAGGAATACCGAGTAGCCCTGGCGCTGCCTTCCTTCTTAATAATATTTGATTTAACTAACGGAGAAACAATTTGATTGACCCTGGCCCTATTAACCTTGAGAATTTTTCCAATATCAGCCGAGCCTAAAGCTCCCTGCATATTAAGAATTTCTATCAATTCCTCTTGTTTCGGCGTAACAACAATCTTCTTCTTTGAAGACAAGGACACGCGCGAAACCCTAGTATAAACTTTTCTAATAGCGCCCAAAACTCCTTGTGCGACATATTCAATCCAATAAGTTAAATCATAATCTAAATCACGCGCCTGCTGAATTTTTTTATAATACAACTTGCGATCCTCAGCATAAAAATCATCCAATGATAAAATATGTTTCGGATCAAATCCTCTTTTATAAAGAATCCACTGAGAAACCGCACGAGCCAATCGACCATTTCCATCTGAAAAAGGATGAATCGAGACACACTGGTGATGAAATACAGCACTGACTATGATCGGATGAATACGCCCTGTCCTACCTACCCATTTAATCAAATCGCGAAAAAGTTTTGGACTCTCTTTAGGTCCTGGAGCAGTATAAGCAACCACCTTCTTTTCATTCACAACATAATTTTGCTTCTGCTTATAACAGCCTGCTTTTAATCCTGAAATAAGGCCTCGGGTGATCATGAGATGGAGATTAAGCAATCTTTTTTCTGTTATTGGCAGGTGAATATTCTTAGCAATCCACCGTAGCGACTCAATATAATTAGCCACTTCTTTCTTTTGACGAAGATCACTATCAACATCCCTGTTTTCGCTTATGGCAACGACTTGCGGCAAAGACAAAACATTACCTTCAATGGATGTCGAAGAATACGCGTTCTTATTCAACGCCTCTTTTTGCAATCTAGATTTCAATAAAAAGGCTATATTTGTTTCATTAATCTTCGTCGCTAATTTCTCAGCTCTTCCTATTAAATCAAGACTGTAATCTGTAATTCTATAATCTGGCTTAAACATAAATGAGCTCTCATCTTATGGAACCATAGGCGACGTAAGTTTGCTGAGCGAATTTATCCCCAAAACGTTTCATCATCTTTAGGGATGCATGAGCTCCCATCTTGTGGAACCGTAGGCAACGTAAGTTTGCTGAGCAAATTTATCCCTAAAACACTTTAACATTTTTAAAAATAAATGATTTACCATACGATAACATATCGTATAGTTATCGTATA